>Ga0114129_10012958_pt1 | contig 11868 bp, 9 predicted proteins | sample RhiMetdeltSRZDD1_FD_80071 | JGI IMG/M metagenome (GOLD analysis project Ga0114129, IMG submission 80071) | Populus rhizosphere microbial communities from Tennessee, USA - Rhizosphere MetaG P. deltoides SRZDD1 (version 2) (version 2) | ecosystem: Host-associated > Plants > Roots > Rhizosphere >... | reverse complement strand
GGCACATTCCGGTCTTCAGCTCAGGCCCTCATGGTAGCGACCTGCGGACATCGGCGCATATGCTGGAGGCCTGGCGGGTGCTCTACGAGTTTCGCGCCGACGTGGTGATTAATGGGCACGATCACGATTACGAACGGTTCGCGCTACAGGATCCGAAAGGCAAAGCCGATCCACAGCGAGGCGTCAGGGAATTCGTCGTCGGCACGGGTGGAGGAGGCATCTACCAGTTCAGGCAGATTCGACCGAACAGCGAGGCGCGCAGCAGTCGGTCTTACGGAGTCCTGAAGTTGACGTTGGGCGCCACGAATTACACGTGGGATTTCGTGTCCGGCGCCGGTGAGCCGTTTCACGACAGCGGGACCTCAGCGTGCGTGCCGTAACCCAATCCGACGTTGGGCCGCCTCCGCTCGTTGCATCGAGCTGCTCAAATGCGAGATGGTCGCGTCCACCAACACGAACAACCTGAACGAAAAGGAGTTCGGCACTAGACGGGATCCTCAACTGAACGAGGGACGGCACGAACCACACGACCGCCGCCACGGTCGAGAAGCCAGTGGCGAGCGCCCGGCCGCTTCGGGCGGTCTAGGACGAAATAACTTCTCCGAACTCCTTCCCATACTTCCCACTGCTTCTGGCCAGTCTATACTCGAAAGCCCTGGGACAACAGAACGGGTGGCTGACGTGGCGACGCTGCTTCAAGGAGTTTGCGCCGCTCTTGTTCCGCTAGCGCAATGGCTCGTTCCGGTCAGGAACTGGGGGAGGCCCCTATGAAGATTGATCGCAGAGCCTTCATGAAGTCTCTGTCACCCGGGGGCCGCAGCGGCGCTCCTCCCCGCCGCCTGGGCGACCTCGCGCTCCGCCGCGCGAGCGCGCACACCGCCAGCTCTGGCGCGGGCGGAAGCCCGGCTCTCACCGGCGACCATCACGAAGATTCGCCGGCTTCTATCCGCCCAACTACAATCCCAACGGACCGCAGGCGTTTTCCTCAGAGCAACATGGTGGGCGGAGGCGGACTGCTCGGCGCTCAGGCACGTGGCGGAACCGTCTTCGATTCCCGCTCGAGTATCCGCCTGATTGGCGAGGCGGCCCGGCAGATCCGCGATGGTACGCACAAGGTGGGCATCGTGCCGCACTTCACGAGTCCGATCGGAAGCCCTGGCCATTTGCACACGATGATGGCATTCCCGGGTCAGGTGCTGATGGAATACAACTACGGCGAACGGCCCGTGAACTACCTCCCGGAATTCCTCGAGTGCAGAAACGGGAAAGTGTGGTCCAACGATCGGCCGGGACTCGGTGTGACGCTCGACGAGAAGCGGCTGACATTCGTCGAGGAATTCATCACCGCGGCGCCCGGACCGACATATCGCCGCCCCGACGGATCGCTCACTCACTGGTAGACGAGATCGCTCCAGAAAGTGAATGGAAGATGCCGTGGCCGGAACGATGGAGCACTTATGCGACAACCAGATCGCAGAACGTTCTTGAAGGGTGGACTGCTGTCGATCGCGGGGCTCGCGGGATTGCCGTCTTTTTCGGCGGCCGTGAGGAGGGTGAGCGTTCCCGACAACCGTCCAAAACTGAAGATCACTGACATCCGCACCGCCGAAGTGCGAGTGCACGGCTATCAGGTGCACGTTCGCGTGTACACGGATCAGGGAATCGTCGGTCAGGGCGAAACCACCGATGCCGCGATGGGCAACGTGCCGCTCATCCGATCCTTTGCGCGCCTACTCGTCGGCCAGGACCCGCTCAACGTCGAGGCTGCCTTCGAACGGATCCGCACCTCGGGCGTCTTCGCCGGCGCGCAGGCCGGCCAGTACGTGACGGCGCTGACCGGGATCGAAATCGCGCTGTGGGATCTGGCCGGCAAAGCGCTGGGTATGCCGGTGTACCAGTTGCTCGGCGGCAAGGTGCGCGACCGCGTCCGCGTCTACTGCGATTCCGGTTCGCGCGAAATGATCCCCGGCGACGAGCAATCCAAGGCGCGCATTCGCCAGATCCAGGAGTTGGGCTTCACCGCCGCCAAGATCGACATCGACGACGCGCTCGATCCCGCGCGCTTCGATCGCGTCAACTGGACCGCATCGAACGGCGAAATCGATCACATGGTCGCGAAGGTGGCGTTTACGCGCGAACACTATCCGAAGAATTTCGATCTGGCGGTGGACATGCACGCGCGCTACGACGCGGGCACCGGAAAGCGCGTGGCCAAGGAACTGGAGCCGTTCAAGCTCATGTTCCTCGAAGAACCGGTACCAGCCGAAAACATCGACGCCATGCGCGACGTCCGGGAATCCACCAGCACGCCCATCTGCTGCGGCGAGAACGTCTATTTGCGTTGGGGCTTTCGCGAGATTCTCGAGAAGCGCGCGGCCGACATCATCATGCCTGACTTGCAGAAATGCGGCGGCTTGCTCGAGGGCCGCAAAATTGCCGATATGGCGCACACGTACTATGTGCCGGTCGCGCCGCACGCGGTCACGTCGCCCATCGGCATGATGGCGACCGCGCATGTGTGCGCCGCGATTCCGAATTTCCTGGTGCAGGAGTGGCACTGGATCGATTCGCTCGACCTCTGGCGCAACTGGGTGAAGGAAGGCGAAATCATTCAGAAGGGCTACATCACGCCGCCGGACCGGCCAGGGCTCGGCGTGGAGATGAATGACGATGGCGCGCGCAAAGCGCAGGTACCGGGCACCCCGTGGTTCGAGCCCGCGACTCGAGGTTGAGGAAGCAACCATGCGCTTCGATTCTTGCCGCGTTCATGCACGATTCGCTCTTGCAGCTGCCCTGGTCGCACTGGGTGCGGCACAGGCCTTCGCGCAACCGGGAGTCCTAACCCGCGAGTTGCTGATCAAGTACACGCCCGACTGGACAGGCGAGCGTTTTCCAGACGGCCGGCCGAAGGTGCCCGACGGGATCCTCGAGCGCATGAAATCGGTGACGCTCGAAGAGGCGTGGGCTCAACTGCGCACTGCCGGATTCAACCATCAGTACGAGGACGGGTGGCTTTCGATTCATCCGGGGAACGTGCTGGTCGGCCGCGCGCTGACCGCTCAGTGGCTGCCCGGTCGTCCGGACGTCCATAAAGCGATTGAGGAGCAGGGCAAGAAGGATGGACGCGTCGGAGGCCAGAATGCGTGGCCCGTCGACATGCTCCGGCCAGGCGATGTCTACGTGTGCGACCACTTCGGGCTGAAGCAGGACGGACCCTCAATCGGCGATAACGTCGCGAACGCCATCTATGCCCGAAGCCATAACGGCATCGTCTACGATGGCGCCGTGCGGGACATCCGTGGATTGAACGAGCTGGAGAACTTCGTCGCGTTCGTCCGCCACTACGATCCCTCTCATCACTTCAGCACGCTCTCGAGCGGTCCGCGGCTGAATTCCACGATGATCGGCATCAACACGCCGATTCGCATCGGCCAGGCCACGGTGATGCCCGGCGATGTGGTACTGGGCCGCGACGGCGGCGTGATTTTCATCCCGCCGCTGCTCGCCGAACAGGTCGTGCAATACGCCGAGCTGACTCGCCTGCGCGATCTATTCGGCCACCAACGGCTGCGCGAGGGCAAGTACACGGCCGGTCAAATCGACGCCGCCTGGACTGCCGCCATCGAGGCGGATTTCACCGGCTGGTTGCGCGACAACATCGACAAGCTTCCGGTGGCAAGAGAACAGGTGCAGGAGATTCTCAAGCGGCGCCAGAGATAACGATCGATCGTGGCGTTGGGCGCGGTCTCAGTCTTGCAGGATGGGCCACTTTCCTCAGAAAAAGCTGAAGTTGTAAAGTCGCGATCCGTCCGCCAGCACCTGCTCGAGCGTGACGAGCCGGCCGGCTTTTCGACAGGCAGCTGCCGCAGCATCAGCGCATCCAGCAGGCCGAAGATCGCCGTGTTCGCGCCGAGCCCGAGCGCCAAAGACAGGATCGCCAGGGCCGTGAGACCGTGCCGGCGCGCGTCGCAGCCCTCGGCGGGCGTATCGCAGATCGTCCAGGATGCCGACCATCGAGGAGCTCCTTGCACCGACGAAGGAACTCGGGCCGAGCAATTTGCCTGCCGTGAAGGGACCGATGATGTCGAGTTGAAGTCGGCTCCACTACGCGCCTGGAGCTCTGATCTACGCTGAAAGGCAGGAACGCGATGCTCAATGACACACGAACGGCGTTTCTTGGTGTGCATGTCGGGACGACGGTGTTCAACGTCGGACATCGAGATGGTCGCGCGCCTTGATCCCGCGATCGTCGGCTATGCTAGATCAATGATCAAGCTTGTCCTGCTTCGTCACGGCGAGAGTACGTGGAACAAAGAGAATCGGTTCACCGGCTGGACCGATGTCGATCTCACCGATACCGGCCGGGAGGAAGCGGCAGTTGCGGGCCGACTGCTGAAGGAGGGAGGCTACGAGTTCGATGTCGCCTATACGTCGGTTCTTACGCGCGCGATCCGCACGCTTTTCATCGCACTCGACGAGCTCAATCGCCTCTGGATCACGGTCCACAAAAGCTGGCGCTTGAACGAGCGGCACTACGGCGCGCTCCAGGGACTGAACAAGGCCGAAACGGCAGCGAAGCACGGAGAGGCGCAGACGAAGCTCTGGCGCCGCAGCTACGACATACCTCCGCCACCGCTCTCCGTTGACGACCCGCGCCACCCGTCGCACGATCCCCGCTACGCGTCGGTCGATCCGAAGGACCTTCCCGCGACCGAGTGTTTGAAGGATACGGTCGCGCGATTTCTGCCGTTCTGGCACGAGCGGATCGTCCCGGCGATCCGGCGGCGGGAGCGCGTCGTCATTGCCGCCCACGGAAACAGCCTGCGTGCGCTCGTCAAGTTTCTCGACAACGTCTCCGACACCGACATCGTCGAGCTGAATATTCCGACCGGAATTCCGCTCGTGTACGAGCTCGATGACGACTTGCGCCCGATCCGCAGCTACTACCTTGGAGATCCCGAGGCTGCGCGACGAGCCGCAGAGAAGGTCGCCGCGCAGGCAAAGGGGCCGGCTTAGGTTTGACGCGTCGACGTGCTCATGGTTAACTAGAGTTAACCTTGGCTGATCTCATGAATATCCCCATCAACGCAAAGCGTTTGCGCGCCTCACTGCCAGAAGTGGTCGAGCGAGTCCGAAAGGGCGCGCGCTTTACGGTCATCTATCGAAGTCGCCCGGCGTTTCAGATCGTCCCTGTGAACGATCTCGGGCAGACGCCGGCCGCACTCGCAGACGATCCGCTCTTTCAGGCCCCAGCGGTCGGACGTTCTTCTGACGGGCGCACGGCCGCCGACCATGATGCGCTCCTCTACGGCCGATGAAGCCGGTCTTCGTCGACACTGCCGGCTGGATGGCGTGCGCGGACAGCGCCGATCCCGCGCACGAGCGTGCCCGTCACTCACGGGATGCCGCGCTCGAATCGGGCCGGACGCTGATCACGACTGACTTCGTCACCGATGAGACGCTTACGCTCATCAGAATCCGACTCGGTCTCGATGCCGCCGAGAAATGGTGGCATCAGGTCGACGGAAGTCCACGTCTGCGATGGGAACGCATTGACAGTGACCGTTTCGAGCGAGCGCGACAGGTGTTCTTCCGCTATCGAGACAAGCGCTTCTCCTTCACTGACTGTACGAGCTTCGTTACCATGCAGGAACTCCGATTGACCGACGCCATCACGACCGATGATCACTTTCGTCAAATGGGATTCCACATGCTGCCGCAACCACGCAGCCGAGTTCGACGCAAGTAACCGTTTCGGGCGGGACGGTCGTGCGCGGATTGATCGGCTCGAGCAGATACTCTACCGTCCCGAAAGCCCGAGGATCGCGCGTTAGGAGCGTTCTGATTTTTCACCGTTGATGGAAGAAAGGCGAGCCATCGGCTGTCGGGCGACCAGAACGGCAGCAAGCCGCCCTCGGTCCCGGGGATTTACCGGGCAACGGCCGAATCGAGCGAGCGAACCCAAAGTGCTCTCCCGCTTGTCGGAGACGATGCGCTGAAGGCGAGCGAGCGGCCGTCGGGTGAGATGGCCAGGTGCGCTGACGACTCTTCGAACGTCGAGTTCTCGGGCGGGGAGACCATGAATCGCACCGCGCGTTCTTCCGTCGGCCCGGACCGTGAAGAGAAAAATCCAAATGCGACCGTGCTGAGGATCGCAACGGCCGCGACGGCAGCGGCTGCGATCCAGGCGAACCGCGCACCCGTCCTGGGTTGAACTGCAGCCGCTCCCGCACCGCCGCCGGCGATCCATTTCAACTCGTCCACGAGATCTCGCGCAGTCTGCCACCGCAGGTCGGGATCCTTCGCGAGGCACTTCTTCACGATGCGCTCGAGTACCGGTGGGGTTGTCGATGCGAGCGTAGCCATCGGCGTGGGGTCCGCGGTCAGGATGGCTGCCATCAGGCTGGCATGGCTCCCACCGGTAAACGCCTTGCGTCCGGTCGCCATCTCGTAAACGATGGCGCCGGGCGATGCATGCGGTCCTGAACTGACGATCGAACGTCCGCTCGGACTGTCGTGTGCCTACCTTCGCGCGCCCGAATGGTTGAGCTACTGCCTCGCTTCCGCCAAGTCGACCGGCTGTTCAGTCTTTGACCCTTGCACGTTTTCCTGAGAAGCGATACCGTGACCGCCTCCAGTTTCAGCGGTCACGACATGGATCTCCGGGCTGCGATATCGCTCCAGATCCATTCCCGGGACGCGCCCCGCAACTCAGCTCGAGGCGGGGCAGCGTCCGCGTGAACGAAAGGCCGCAACTGTGCCTACGATCACACTCAGGGACGAACGGGGACACGAACTGCTGAACACGAATCTGACGGGCGAGGGCCTCGGCAAGTATCTCAAGTCGGCCGTCTCGCTTCGATCGGTTGTATCGATCGCGCACGTCTTTTCAAAGCCGCTGTCGGATGCGCACGGCGCGCGCGAGCTCGGGCTCGCGATCGACAAGGACGTGCCCATCGGCAAGAACAACGAGCTGTCACTCAAGGTCGGCGGGAGCGTCAAGATTGGACTCCACGAGTCGGGCAGCGAGATCTTCGCCGGTACCGATCTGCAGGCGCCCGTGACGGTCCCGAACGGGACCGTCTTCAGCTCGCTGACGCTCGAAGCGTTGCTCAAGGCAGGCCTCGCGGGCACGCAGGGCAGCATTGGGTTCGGCTTCCAGGCGGGCACTGCGCTTCGCTACGCGTACTTCCACCCCTTCAACATCGTCGGCACCACACCGAGCGTCGCCGATTCGGTGAAGACGATGCTGTCGGCCGCCGTGTTTCCGGCAGACGCCGACGATCTGCAGCGGGTGCCGGTCGGCGCATTCGTCTCGCTTGCCGGGGAAGGGGAGCTGTCGTTCAGCGGGCAGGCGGCGCTGAGCTCGACGACGAGCCTGCTGGCGACACCAGGGCTGCCCATCGTAGGAAGCGTCGCGGTCACCGCCGGGGCGACGGTCAACGTCGGCGCGGAGTGGACAGCCAGCGGCGAGTTCGAGCTCCGGCTGGCGAAGCCGGACCCGTCGAAGCTGCATCTCTCATTCCATCGACGCCGCGGACGGTCGCTGAGCGTGTCCGCGAAGGCGATGGCGGGCGTCTCGGCGACGGTCAAGGGGAAGGAACTTCTGGCGGCCCTGATGCGGGCGATCAGCGCGGATCCTGAGGCGGATCTGCTCACGTTGGTCAATGCAGGACTCGACGACGCCTCGATTGAAGCGATACAGCACGCGATTGCCGCAAGCATCGATCGATCGCTGACGTTGTCCGCGCAGCTGCAAGTGTCGGCGCTCGGCGACGACCAGGCGCTCTTCGCCTACGACGTCGACCTGGCACGCCTGGACGACGAGGGGAAGGCGGCGATCGGAGAGGCGTTGCACGGACACCTCTCCAAGATCGGAGAAGCGGCCGCGTCCGAAACAGGACCAATCCGGCTTGTCGCGAGCGCGGCAAAGCAGCTGCGTGAACGCAAGACGTCGTGGAGAATCAATCTGCTGGGCATCCTGAACGTCGGGAGCTTCGTCGATCTGGTACGCGATGGCACCGTCACGTTCGATCCGGTGAGCGGGGCGCTTACCGCGGCCGACAACGTGAGCTCGCGCCGGATTCGCGTGAAGGAAAGGCCGCTCGAGAGTGACAGCGAGAAGCTGCGCAAGGTCCTGTTCGAATCGCTCATGGTGACTGCGGCGTATCAGGCCAGTCGCGTGCTTGGTGCGACGCTGACGCTGACGGCCGAGCAGATGTATCTCGAGCAGCGCGGCAAGACGAAGCGGCAGGATCTCGAGGATCACTACCGCGCGCTGATCGCGCTCGGTTTGTGCAATGAGCTCGAGCGTGACGCCCGGCTCGGGACGGACTCCGACTTCGGCAGGTCGACGTTCGTCATCGAGAACCGCTTCAGCTCCGCTGCGTGCGACGCGATGTTCCTCGACAGCGACGGCAAGCCGCACGCGAGGGAGCACTACGAGACGATTGCTCGCCAGGCGCTACTCACGCTTATCCCTGGCAACGATCCGGCCCGCTCGTATCGCCGGCTTGCCCTCGAGGCGGATGCCACGTGGGAGCGCGTGCGGACGGCCGGCGGCGCCCTTGCTTCCGTCCTTCCCAGCCACATCCGCAACGACGCGCTGCGCCTCGGCGTGGTGAGGGGTGACGTCTTCACGATCATCTGGTGGGCGAAGGCGATGAGCCGCGCCGCGGAGGAGCTCGTAGAGATGCGGACGTTCCTCGGTCAGCGAAACGCGGCGACGCTCGCGACCGACAAGGCGTTCGCGAAGGCGCGCGGGAAGCTATCGGACGCGCTCGCTGGCGTGGTCGCGCAGACCGAAGCGCGCTTCGACGATCCATGGGACGTGCTTGCAATGGATGCCGCCGCGGCGCGTCTGGGCCGACTCGAAAGCGTGATCATCTCGACGCGCTTCGCCGCCAGCTACGCAGAAGCCGACGTGCTGGCGGCAGCGACCCCGGCTCCTGTATCGCGGAGCATGCGCGCCGCAGCAGCTGCAGCACCGTCCGAGGCTGCTGAGCGCGACTGGACGGCGGACGAGCGCGACCTGTTCGCTCATCACGTCGTCAACCTGCGCGAAGGCAGGCTCTCGACGAGCGGCAGCTTCAGCTCGTCGCCCGAACAGGTCGGACGAATCTTCACCGAGTTCATCCCGGAGTACGTGAAGGCGCAAAAGGCGCTCGGCCGGCCGGCGCGCGTTCTGTTCTTCGCGCACGGCGGCCTCGTCGAAGAGCGCGAAGGGCTGCTCCCAGTGCTCGCGCGCCGACGGTTCTGGGAACTGAACGGCGTGTATCCCGTGTACTTCGTCTGGGAGACGGGACTGAAGGAAACGATCAGGGACATCCTCGGCAGCGTCGCTCCGACGAGAGACGTGCGCGGCGCCGTGACGGATGTCGCGATCGAGAAGCTCGCCAGGAACGGCGGCAAGCAGGTCTGGGGTCAGATGAAGAAAAGCGCGGAGAAAGCTGCCGATCCGGATGGCGGCGGGCGTCTCGTCGCGGACCTCGCGGGCAAACTTTGGACGGCGACGAACGGCGAGATCGAGTTCCACGCGCTGGGTCACAGCGCGGGCTCCATCCTCCACGCCTATTTCCTGCCGCTGCTGGTCGCGCAGAAACCGGCGGGTGTTCCGCGCGTCGACGTGCGCACGCTCCACTTCCTCGCGCCGGCCATCACGACGGATCTCTTCAAGGGCCGTCTCAAGAAGCTGATTGGTCAGGGCCAGCCGATCACGCGGCTCACGACGTATACGATGTCCGACGAGCTCGAGCAGTCCGACAGCTCGCTCAAGCCGTACGGCAAGTCGCTGCTGTATCTCGTGAGCAACGCGTTCGAGGACGCGGTGCCCACACCGATTCTCGGTCTGCAGAAAAGCCTGAAGCAGGATCTGCAGCTGATTCGGTTCTTCGGCCTTGCCGGGACCGAGAAAGTCGCCGACATCGTTTTCTCGGGGACGCCCGACGGCGCGCCGCTCAGCGCGCGTTCGCAGTCGATTACGCACGGCGGGTTCGACAACGACGTGGCGACGATGACGAGCGTCATGCGTCGCGTGCTCGACGGTCCCGACACACAAGCGGTGACCGATTACTTCGAGGAGAGCATACCCGGATTCGCTCGCTCCGCAGTGGGCATTGCAGCTGCCGCACCGGCCCCTGGTGCGGCCCGCGCCATTCCGGCGCGCGCAGCCGCTGTGCGCGCGGCAAGCCGCCGGAAGAAGTGGACCGTGATGGTCTGGATGGCCGGCGACAACAACCTCGAGTCCTTCGGCGAGAAGGACATCGCGGAGATGAAGCGCGTCGGCTCGAACGACGACGTGAACATCGTCGTGCAGTTCGACAGCATGAAGGACGACCACACGCGCCGGTACGAGGTGACGTCGGGGAGTGATGTCGAGGCGGACATCGTGCAGGAGCTCGGCGAAACGAATACAGGCGACCCGCTGGTAGCAATCGATTTCTTCAGGTGGGCGATCGAGCGGTACCCCGCTGAGCGGCTGCTCGGTGTCATTTGGAACCACGGCGCCGGCATCGACGATACGGACATCTACGCGCGCTCGGCACCCCGGAGCGTCGAGGGCTCGCGTGGAGTGGTCAGGGCGGCGATGAACGGCGAGCGCAGCCTCGTGCGGCGTACGTTGTCGAGCCGTCACCGGCGAGCGCTTTTCGGTACCACCATCGCGCAGGCGACACAAGACCGCGCGATCGCGTTCGACGACACGTCGCGGGATTTCCTCGACAATGTCGAGCTGAAGAGAGTGCTCGCCGAGGTCCAGCGGCAGACGAAGCGCACGTTCGACGTGCTGGGCTTCGACGCATGTCTGATGAACATGATCGAGGTTGCCTATCAGCTCAAAGGCACCTCGCAGGTGGTCGTCGGATCGGAGGAGCTCGAGCCGGGCGAGGGGTGGCCCTACGATCGCGTGCTCGAGACCATTTCCGCCAACCCCGAGATCACCGCGTCCGAGCTCGGATCGCGCATCGTCGATTTGTACGTCGAGTCGTACCGCGAGGACAGCGTCACGCTGTCCGCGTTCGATCTCGAACACCTCGACGGAGCGGCCGGCGCCGTTGATGCGCTGGCGAAGGCGTTGACCAAAGCGATCAAGGACCCGGCGGAGTTCACTGCCGTTTCGAAGGCGCTCAACGCCACGCAGCGGTTCGACACGGCCGATTTCGTCGATCTCGGGCACTTCTGCCAGGAGCTCTCGAAGCGGTCGAAGGCCGCGAGCGTGAAGAGCGCCGCGAAAGCGACCGTGGATGCGCTCGAGTCGCGCGGAGGGTTCGTGCTGGCCGAGCGACACCGCGGCGCGAGCGTCAGCAACGCGAGCGGCGCGTCAATCTACTTCCCGCGCGGGCCCGTGAACAAGGCGTACAGCAGATTGGATTTCGCGAAGAGGGTCGGTTGGCGCGGATTCCTCGACGCGTTCCACAAGGCGTAATAAGGATTCGTTGGAGCAGCTGATGGCGACGTTGAAGGTCAACGGAGTACGGGATCGAAACCTGACGTCCGAGCTCGGACGCGGACTTCCGAAGGGCAAGGTCGTTGTCAAAGACGCCGCACGCGTTCAGACGGCCCGCGCAGGTGGTCCCCAGCTGTCGCTCGAGGGGCTGCAGCCCGACGATGTGGTGGAGATCGAGCTGCAGGATGGATTGCGGATCTGGACGCGCGTCGAGGACGTGCCGCGCGATTTTGGGCGCCGATCGCAGCGAGGTCGGATCACCGACGAGGCGATCCAGATCCCGTCCGAGCTGACCATCGGTCCTGCGAGTCGATCGCTGGGCGGCTGGGCGATCAAAGCGCTGAAGGTCGTCGGCGTCGACGTGGAGGAGAAGATCACCGACTTCGTGACAGCTCATGTGGAGGGGCAGCTCCAGCCCGGGCCGG
>Ga0114129_10012957_pt1 | contig 11868 bp, 12 predicted proteins | sample RhiMetdeltSRZDD1_FD_80071 | JGI IMG/M metagenome (GOLD analysis project Ga0114129, IMG submission 80071) | Populus rhizosphere microbial communities from Tennessee, USA - Rhizosphere MetaG P. deltoides SRZDD1 (version 2) (version 2) | ecosystem: Host-associated > Plants > Roots > Rhizosphere >... | reverse complement strand
CGATCCCGGTCGGCGCGTAGAGCACGGCGCTCCAGCCGTCCGACAACGCGCATTCGCGCGGCACGGCTTCGAACGAGAACCGCGCCGTGGCGAATCCCGGTGGCGCCTCCGGCGGCGCATCGTCGACGAGAAACGGCTCGAGAGGGATGCCGCGCACGTTGTGCCAGGCTTAGCAGAAACGTTCTCGCCGTGCCTTGTCAAGAGATACTTGACCGCGCGACTGCCGTCGCGTACAAGGGTCGCGCCAGCGCCATGGATTTCGTCGACAGTACGCTGCTTCGCCTCGCCGACGACCCGTCGCGCCCAACGGTCTTCGACGACGAGTCGATCTCGCAGCTGCTCGCGGCGAGCCACGACATGGCGGGGCTCGCCGTGCAGGCGCCGTTCGCGATCGTGTTCGACGACGTCAGCTTCGTGCACGACGATGAATCGCGCGTCGACGTCGACGGGTCGTGGATGACGATGGGCCACAACGAGCGCACCGAACTCGCGCTGCGCGCGCCCGGGCTCGGCGCGCCGATCCCGCGCATCGATCTGCTGCTCGTCGGCGCCGTGGTCGCCACCTCGCCGAGCGGCGCCGGCCGCATTGTCGACGTGGAGGTGACCTGGCTCGAGATCGCCGGCATCGACGCGGAGATCACGCCGCTGCCTGGCGATCCGGCGGCGCGCGAGCAGAAGCGACGCGAGCGGCTGCTCGCGCACATCCGCACGCACCTCGATCAACCCGGCGTATTCGACGACGTCGCGCTCGCGCTGTGGCTGGCGCGGCTCGGTGTCGCGTCGGTGTCGGCGTTGATCGAGCAACCGCCGGTCGCGACCGGCGCGACGGTCAAGGTGACGTTTGGCGACGGACCCGACGAGCCGTCGCGCCGTCGCCGGTTTCCGCTCGCCGCCGCGCTGCTGGTGCGCGACGCGCCGCTGTCGCTCGCATCGCTGCTCGACGAGACGCGCCGCGTGCGACCGCATCTCGAACGGCTCGGCTTCGGCGCCGCCGACGCCGGGCCGCGCACACGCTCGTCGCCGATCGTCGCGTGGGTGCTGCCGGCGACCGTGTTCGACGACGCCGCGTGGCCGGGCGCCACGACCGGATCGGCCGCCGACAAGCGCGTGCAGCGCCGCCAGTGGGCCGGCGCGTGGCTCGCGCGCGAACGAGTCGGACTCATCGTCCCGCCGCCGTAGCGGGCTGGAGGATCTGCATGCCAGTTGCCGCCGCCTTTCCATTCGTCGAGGTCCGCATCGACACCTCCGCGCTCACCCCGGTCGCCAACCGCGCGCCCGGTGTCATCGCCGTCGTCGGCGTGTCGACGACCGGGAGCGCCCCCGTCAACACGCCGCGCGAGGTCGGCGGGCTCGACGACGCCGTCACACTGTTCGCCAGCCGCAACCCAGACGGTACCGTCGCGCCGACGCCGCTGTTTCAGTCGCTGGCGCTCGCCTTTGGGCAGGATCCGCGTCCGCAGAAGGTGTACGGCGTCAAGGTGTCGGCCGACGGCCACACCGCCGGCCTGGCGGCGCTCGAGGGGATCGACGACATCACGTTCGTCTCGCTGGCGGGCGTCACCTTGATCGGCGCCGCCTCGACGGCGACGGCGCCCGCGACCGGCCTCCGCGCGCTGAAGGAGCACGTCGAGAACACCTCGGCGGCGGGCCTCCGCCGCATCGGGTTCGCGATGGTCGATCCGGCGCGCGCCAAGGCGCCGGACTACGTCGACAAGGTCGTCACCGACTACACGCCGCTGCGGAGCGACGCCAGCCGCATGGTGCTGGTCGCCGCGCGCGGCGGCGTCGGCGACGTCGCGACTGCCGCCATGGCGGCGGCGGCGGCGTTCGCGCCGAACGTGTCGCTGCTGCTCAAGAAGATCCGCGGCGTCACGATGCCGCTCGAGAGCCAGTACAGCGGCACCGAGATCAAGCGGCTGTCGACGGCCAACATCATCCCGATCATCGACCCGACCCTGATCCCCGGGCCCGGTCTTCACTTCGGAGAAGGGCGCGCGTTCACGACCGACGAGAGCCGGCTCTACGTCGACGTCGTCCGGACGCTCGACGACATCGAGTTTCGCCTCAAGGCCGGGTTGATTGGTCTGGTCGGCGACGCGCGGATCACCAAGTCGGGCATGGTGGCGCTAAAAACGCGGATCGAAGGGATTCTCGAGCCGCTGCTGCGCTCCGACGTGATCGCGGGCTTCGACGTCGCGATCCCGGTGCTCGACATCCTGTCGCTGCCCGAGAGCGTGTGGACCGCCGGCGATCGCAACGTGGTGACGACGGCGCGCGCCAACCGCGTCGTCGACGTGCAGGTGTCGGTGACGTACGGCCCGGCCGTCCATCGACTCAGCGTCGTGCTGGCGCTGAAGTTCTGACGCCGAGGAGGAGAGATGGCGGACTGGAAAAGCCGGCTCGCGGTTTCCTACATCGACGACAAGGCCAACACGGTGCTGATCACGCCGATTGACTCGTTCACGCCGTCGTTCAGCCTCAACACCGAGGTGATTCACTCGATCGAGCGGACGCACGTCGGCGTCGTCTACATGCCGCAGAACATCAACTTCTCGTTGACGGTCAAGGCGATCGGCGACGTCGTCGCCGACCTGACGACGATCGCGCTGCAAGGGCGCCGGTTCGACCTCGTGCTGCAGGAGACCGACGACGGCAGCGACTGGTCGTTCAAGAAGGTCGTGCTGTCGAACTGCATCATCACCAGCGCGACGCCGAGCAACGCGACGCCGTCGGGCGCGCCGACCGCGACCTTCTCTGGCATCAGCCTCAGCGCGTCGGCGGAGGCGAAGCGCGACCAGCCGGTGAGGATCCCATGAAGCGCAAGCTGCCGGCGCGGCTGGGCGCGGCGGAGCCGCCGATTCCGATCGAAGTCCGATCGGACGACGAGCCCGACCGCGTCGACTTTCATTTCCCTGTCGAGATCCACATGGAGCGCCGCGAGGCGCCGGTCGATCTCGACGCCATCGCCGAGCACGTCTTCGACCGACTGGCGCGCCGGCTGACGTGAGGTCCGCGTGGCGAAGCCGCCGGGGCCGTCGGTCAACGTCCCGATCAAGATCTGGATCGAGGACGACGTCGACGGCAGGCGGCTGCGCGACAACGTCGCGACGACGACCGGCAAGCAGCTCGAACGCGCCCTGACCGTCCTCGACGGCCGCGGCGCGTGGCAGAGCAACCTCGCGCGCTTCGACGTCCAGTTCAAGGGCGACGCGGCGAAACTTCCCGACGACCGCAAGCGCGAGCTGTACAAGCACGTCGGCGACGGCGTCGCGAAGGGCACCGAGGTCGCGCGGGCACGCCGCGGCAAAGACGGCGGCGCGAAGCAGAGTGCGGCGAAGACCAGCACGCCGTCGAAGGGCAAGAAGAAAACTCCCGGCAAGCTGAAGCCGGTCGCTCAGTGGCACGAGTTCTCGCCGGACGCCGATCTCGTCGCGGCGTTCCACGCCGCCGCGACGGACTGGTTGATCGAGAAGAAGCTCGCGGCGTTTCCGACCACCTACGGCATCCTTTTCCGCCTCAAGGGCCAACCCGCCGTTCAACTGTGGGTCGTCGACAACGGCGCGTATGGGTGTCGCACCTCGGTGACAACTCTCGCGTGGTCCGAGTCCAAGCCCACCGCCGTGCCCGTGAAGGGCGAGCCCGATCGGTTCAAGCTGTCGCTCGAACAGGAAACCGACGGCTTCGAGCAATGGAAGTCCCTCGGCGTCCAAGCCGTCGTGGACGCGCGCGCGAAGGCGCAGGGCAAGGGCGGCAAGGTCAAGGTCGAGAAGATCGACATCGAGCAGACGAAGGCGGCCTTCACCGAGGAAGCCGAGAAGGTCGTCGCGCAGTACATGCAGGGGTGGGAGACGCGCGACCTCGTCTACTACTGGCTGTCCGGTCTCGGCAAGCGCATCCTGATCCCATTCCTCAAAGAGGTCTACCCGGCGATGCCGGTGCGCACCCGGAGTGACCTCGTTGCGCTCGTCGACATGGTCGAGGTCCCAGCGGAGGAGGCCGAGGAAGAGGAGGACGGCGGCGGAGTGACGGTGCCGCCGCTTCCGGATCCGACCGGCAGCGGCGGCGACAAGAAGGACGGCGGCGGCGGGGCGGCGGATACCGGGCTCGGTCTCGGGTCGGATGTCACCGCGCCGCCCGGGCAGGACGTCGGCGCCGGCGGACGCGGCGTCGTGATCGCCCCCGAGTACAAAACGGGTGGGTCGATCTTTCCGATCGTACCCGGCGATCCGCGCGCGAAGTCAGCGGAGCTCCCGTGCCAGCCGGTTCACGACGAGCCGCCGGTGGACGCGCTGGAGGTGGTCGGCCGGCACATGAAGGAGCTGATCGCCCGGATCGCGGCGCGGCTCGACATGGCGCCGTGCCGGTATCCCGCGAACTTCTGCGTGCAGGCGGCGCGCATGGTCCGCATTCGCGCCTCCGCGGTCGAGAAGCGCTTTGGTCTCGACGTCACCGGTGACTTCGCCGCGGCGCTGTCGGTCGGCGAGTTCGACGAGAAGGGCCACTTCCACTTCCGCGGCCTCGAGTCGGTCGCGGTCCAGTACCTGCAACACCTCGCGGCAACGATTCCGATCATCCGCCAGCTGTTCGAGCTCGCCAAGCGCCATTCGTTCCCGAAGCTCGCGTCGCCGCCGACGCCGTGGCTGCTCGACATGCAGAACGAGGCGACGCAGGCCTGCGGTCTGATCTGGCTCGCCGCGAACCAGATCATGCTCCAGCAGCTGCTCGATTCGTCGCGCGCGGCCGTGCGGCAGCGGCAGGGGAACGAGGAGTACATCAACCTCTTCACCACGCTCTGCAAGACGCAGCTCGCCGAGCAGGTCGAGATGATCATGCTGCGCACCGCGCTCGAGAAATTCATCGACATCGTCGGCGACCGCAAGGGCGCCGAGGCCTACGAGCGCGTGCACACGCACTTCACCGTCAGGGTCGCCACCGAGGCGATGGCGCGCGGCACGGTCGACGCGCGCAAGGAGCTGCTGCTTGCCCGCTACGGGCTCGACGCGGATCTCGTCACGCGGATGTCGGAAGAGACCGACTACGTGTTCCGCCGCGGGCGTGGAGCCGAGAAGCCACGCAGCGACGCCGGATCGATCGTCGAGAGCGCCGACGGCGCGTGGGCGATCCGCGCCAGCGACGGGCAACTTTACGGTCTCGACGAACTCAAGGCGATGATCGAGATCCGTCAGCAGGTGCTAGTCACGATCGATCCGCTGATCAATCAGCTGTTGCACCGGCTGGTGGGCGCGATCCGGCCGCTCGTCGACGATCCGACCGGCATCCGCCGCTTCCTCGACACGCTGTTCAATGAGATGCTGCGGAAGAACGACGAGGTGAGCGGCAGGAACAAACGCGACTTCGAGTACGCCTACAAACACGCGCAGATTCATAAGGTCGACAAGGAGACGCCGGCGACCGTCGAGATGCAGCAGGCGCAGGTGCGCGGCTGGCAGCTCTCGGGCGTCCACGCCCTCGCGCACCTGCACGTCGGCGTCCGCTTCGAGAACGATCCGTTCTACCTGGCGTCCGTCGACAAGCTGGTCGGCCAGGAGTACTACTGGCGTTCGTTCGTCGAGGACATGATCTTCATCTTCGGCACGGCGCTGACGATCATCTGCCCGCCGCTCGGCGCCGCCGTCAGCTTCGCCGCGAATCTGGCGCTCGGTCTGAACAAGTATAAGAAAGCCAAGCAGCAGGAGACGATCTACGGCGCGCTCCTCAAGCCAGAGGAGGTGCTCAACTACGCCGAGATCCAGATCGAGATGTTCCTCGCGAAGCTACAGATCGCGCTGTCGTTCCTCGAGCTGATCCCGTACGCCGGAAAAGGAGTGAAAGCGCTCACCGGTCTCGGCAAGCGCGCGGTCTCGGAGACCGCGAAGCGCGGCGCCAAACAGATCGCGAAGGAACTGGTCATCGAGGAACTCGAGCGCATGGCGAAGGTGTCGGCCGAGCAGCTGGTGAAGGCGCTCGCCATCGAGCTCGCGCAAAACGAGATCGAGGACAAGATCGTCGACCTGCTCGTCACGCCGATCATCGAGGGCCAGATCAAGGACCTCGAAAAAGACCTCCACGACGAGGGGTTGCTGTGAGCAGACGCGCCCCGCGCCTCGAGCACCCGTCGTTCGACGTCGAGCGCCAGATCTCGCGCGGCAAGCTGAAACGGCTGTACGACCTGCTCGTCGTGAAGCATCGCAGCAGCGGCAGTGCGGATCCGGCCGGCCACGCGCGCCTCGACATCGAACGGATTCTCGAGGCGGCCTTCGGCAAGCTCGCCGCACACTACCACGGGCGCAAGAAATCGGCGCTCGATCGCCTCGTGCATCTCCAGAAGGAAGTCCTCGGATTCTACCAGCACGCCCTGGCGGGCGGCGAGCCGGATGTCGGCCACCTCGAGAAGCTCCTGAAGGACATGGATAAGAACTTCCGCGAGCTTGCGAAGAAAGCCGACGATCTCGCGACGGAGCTCGGTCCCCTCGAGCGCGTCGAAGTCTACAACCCGAAGACCAAGCGCACGACGGTCCACTACGGCGGCGGCGCCGAAGCGGGCGGCGCGACCTACGTCGTCGAAGCGAGCGGCGCGACTGTCGAGGCGACGGTAACGATCGAGGGACCACATCCTGGCCGCGAGAAGGGCGCGCTGCCCGATCCGGCCGGCGGCCTCGTGCCGGGCGAGCACCGCGGCCATATGGGTCCGGAGGGCGGCGTTGCCGATCCGCGCGTCACTAACGTCGTCGAGAACCTGATCTCGGAAGCGGCGCGCTCGAACTTGTCGCCGAAGAAGAAGTTCGATAACCTCGTGTCGAAAGTTGCGGCCGCGCTCCCCGGACGCGTCAAGACACGGTCGACTCCAATCCGCAGCAGGCGCGGGGTGCTGCGGCCCGATTCGATGCTTCACGAGATTGTCGTCGACGGCAAAGTGCTGTACAAAGTCACCATCCCGAATGTGTAGCTCATGACGATGCAGGATCGACAACTCCCGATCGACCGCGAGATCTTGCGGCAGCTCGTCGCGGCGACGCCCGACACATGGAAGCAGATCGATTATGCGGTCGACGTGACGTGGCACGAAGGCTACGAGGATCTCTACAGCGATATCACGAGCCCCGAGGGTCACGATCCGGCGGACGCGTCGGTGTCCGCGGAATTGTCCGAGGCGACCGAGCGCCTCCTCGACTTGATGAAAGAGTACGGGCTGCGCCTGAGGACGATCCGGGGCCATGCGTGGCTCGACGACCAGGGGCGGTGGATGTACAAAGCGAACTTCGAATACAACCCGTGAGCGAGGAGCGCAGCTTTCAATCGACCGTGCTGCCGTCGGCGGTGCTCGCCGATCCGCCGGCGTTCTTCGTCCCGCTGTTCGCGGTGACGGCGATGTCGCTCTCTGAGGCGTACTTTCTGCCGCCGCTCGGCGCGTCGCGGGAGCGCCTGGTCCTGCCGGCCCACGACGACACCATCGCGTTGAGCGCGCTCCTCGTCGGCCCCGAGCGCTTCGTGTGGAAGAACTTTCTCGAGACCATGGCCGACGTCAGCAAGCGCGGCGGCGCGCTCGCGTCGCTCACCGGCGGACGGGTCGGCGGCCTCGTGCTCGTCACCTCGATGACGATCCGAACGGACATGGAAATCCAGAGCCTCACCTTCGCGGCGAGCGCCGCGCGCCGCGGCGTGCTCGACGTCTCGATGTCGCTGGTGCACGTGCCACGGCCCGGCGTGCTGTCGCGCGTCCTCGACATGGCCTCGGTGCAGGTTGCTGCACTCGCCGACTTCGCGTGATGGCGCTGTCACTACTGCCGCAGATCGGGGCGATCGCCGGATGGAAACTGGAGCTCCGTCCGGTGCTGACCGGCACCACGACCGGCGTGCCGGTGGCTGTCCCCGGCAAGACGCACAGCTTCTCGTCCGACGACTATCGCGGCAGCATCGACGCGACGATGGTGAGCGGTCTCAATGCCGGCAGCTACACGATCGTCGTCGAGGACGTATCGGACCGCGATTTTCAGACGCTCAGCGTCCTTGCCAGCGGTGACGATCCGCTCGAGGCGCGCATCTTCATGTACTGGACCGACGCCCCGCGGCCCACGGCCGGCGGCGCCGACGGGTTGGTCGCGGTATTGCGCGTCACCTCGCTGCGCCGGCGGCCCGGCAAGTGGCGGTACGAGATGGTCGTCGACGGTCGTGAGTGGGTCTACGACCGGATGACGCTGCTGTGTCCGCCGGCGCCCGGCGACGGCGCGCTCGGCGCCGCCGCCAGCCTCGCGCGCGCGATGCTGGTGGAGCTCGATCCAGTGCCGGTCGTGCCGCCGGGCACGGAGAAGCGCGACAGCGATCCGACGCTGAGCGGCATCGATCAGATGCGGCAGTACGAGGCCGCGATGGTGGCCGAAGCGGCCAGCGCCGGGCAGCCGCGCGCCGGGCTCGGGATGTACCTGATTCGCGACGGCAAGCTGCGGATCGGTTCCGATCGGATCCGCGTCCCGCCGACGATGCCCACGCTCGACGTCGATAGCGGGCTGCTGACGATCGAGCGCAACGGCGCGGTGCGCGAGGACGAGTCGCCGGTCGGCGTGGACGAGGGCAACCCGCCGCACCGCGATCTGTTCGTCGCGACGCTGCGCGGGCGTCCGGATCTCAAGCCGGGCGACGTGGTCGAGTTCAGCTCGCCGGAGCAGTCGGGCCTCGCCGAAGACGTCGGCTTCGCGCTCGGCCCCGCCCGGCAGACGCTCGCCGGCGAGACGGTAACGGCGTACGTCCAGGAAGTGAGCCACCGCCTCAATCGCGAGCAGGGTTTCTTCACGGTCGTTCACTGTGTGGCCGCGGCCTCGGGCGCCGGCGACACGGTCGAGCGGTTGTGGTTCGACGGCGCCGCGCCTGACAACGCCGGCGACGGCGGCAGCGGCGGGAGCATCATCACCCGGATGCTCGATCGCGCGCGTGACGCCGCGCGCCCCGATCGATGGCCAGACGTCGCGCAAGTGCGCGCGAACAACTTGGGCGCGACGAGTCCACCTCATCTCAGCGAAAAACTGTGGCGCGGCCTCGTCGATCCAGACGGCAAACTATATTCGGCCGGACGGCAGCCCTTCGGCAAGGTTCGCAAGGAGCTGGCCGAGGCGCCGTACCTCACACCGTTCGCGTACGGCGCGTGGGGACTGGTGCTGCCGCGCTATCCGGGTATGCGCGTGCTGGTGGTGAATCGCGGCGGCGATCCCGACGATCCGGTCGACGTCGGCGCGCTGTGGTCGCGCGGCAGCGGGCCGGCGGCGTTGATGGGCGACTGGTGGTTGTGCCTGCCCGTCGACGTTGACGGCGGCGACACGCCGCGCTCGTCGGTCGCTGACACCGAGACGGCGGAGCCCGCGCAGAGCGGCAACGCGGCCAACGATCTGATCGACGCGGCCGGAACGCGCGTCATCGAAGTCGGCAAGCTCACGATCCGCATCGGCAAGAGTCAGCTGCAGCCCCCGAGCGTCCGCCCGGTCGCACTCGACGATCCGGTGCGAATCGACTACAACGACAGCACGGCGAGCATCACGATCGAGCAGGACGGGTCGATCCGGATTGTGTCAACGAAGACCATCACGCTCAAAGGCAAGGACGGCATTTCGCTCGAGAGCGAGGGCGACGTCACGATCAAAGCCAGCGGCAAGGTCGACGTGCAGAAGAAGGTGTGATGGCCGCACAAGTGCTGACGACCGGCGCGACCGTGCAATGCCCGCATCAGTTCCCGATCACGTTCCCGACGGCGGCGTCGGGCGCGACGCTGCGGGTGGCCGGCAATCCGGTCGTGCGCGAGAGCGACCTGTCCGGCGCGGTGATCGCGTGCACCGCGCAGTCGAAATGCACGAAGATCATCGCGCCCACGTCCACCTCGGCGATCCTCACGGACGGCGGCTCGGCGGTCGTGCTGGTCACGACGCTCAATACCAATTTCGGCGCGTGCGCGGTGAAGAACGCGCCCGACGTGCTGCAGACGGACTGATCGATGGCTACACTTGATCCGGCGCGCGCGCTGGCGCGGCGCGCCCTTGGCTGGGGCGCCGCGGCGCCGCTCGTCGACGCCGACGATCTCGGCCGCGACCTCGTGCTCGTGCCACGCGACGGGTCGGGACGGCGCGACCTCGCCTGCGTCGAAGGGGCCGTCAACCTCGGCCAGGATCTCGCGCTCGCGCTCACGACCGGGCTCGGCACCGATCCCTTCAACGCCGACTTCGGGTTCGACGGCATCGCGGCGATGGTCGAGCCGCAGCCGGCGACGCTGACGCGCGAGCGCCTCCGCGCCAGCGTCGCCAAGACGGTCGCGCGCGATCCGCGCGTCCGCGCCGTGACGACGGTCGACGTCAGCGAAGGGAGCGCCGGCATCGAACGCGTCCTCCGCCTGCGCGTCGTCGTCGACACGATTACGAGCGACGTGGGATCGCTGGCGACAAACCTCGTGCTCGTGTGATCCGCAATTTGTATGGCGTCCCTCTTGAAAAGTCCATCTGGCCCACGCGGAAGCCGTCCGAATCCTCTCGACGTAGACGCTCAGCGTTCGCAACGCCGGTCGCGGCTCGCGCCGCGAACGTCCGTCACGTGTCGTGCGCAAAAAGCCGGCGCGGCTTGATTCACACCGAAACTCCGGCAAGCAGGCAGCGTTTCGCGTCTGATCGCAGTCGCGGTCTACGCACGTAAAATCCTGCAACCATGCCCGTCTCCCGAGCTCGCTTTGCTGTTTGCACGATCCTGCGTCTCGTCGATGATCTCGTGCGGTTGGTCGTCGGAGTTGTGCGGTCGCGTGCCCAACTCGCCGCCGAGAACCTGTTTCTGAGGAAGCAGCTCGCCTTGTGCATGGAGCGCTAGGTGAAGCCACGTCGCGCCGACGATGCGACGCGGATCACGCTCGTGGCCCTGTCGTGGCTAATCGATTGCCGTCGAGTTCTCACAGTCGTGAAACCAGACACGCTGATCCGCTGGCATCGCAAAGGCTTTCAGCTGTTGTGGCGGTGGAAATCGCGTCCACATGGCCGACCTCGTTTGCCGGCCGACCGCGACGTCTGATCGCTGAGATGGCGTTGGCGAATCGAACCTGGGGCGAGAAGCGGATCGCCTCCGAGCTTCTCGTCAAGCTGGGCATCCACGTCTCGCCGCGGACGGTACGGCGCTACATGGCGACGAGTCGTGCGCCACGTGATGATGTGCGGTCGCAGCGTTCGAGCACGTTCGTGCGCAATCACGCAAGCGCCGTGCTGGCATGCGATTTCTTCGTCACGATTACGGCCAATTTCCGTGTGCTGTACGTGTTCGTGGTGTTGGAGGTCGGCTCCCGACGGATCCGCCATTGGAATGTGACCGAGCATCCGACAGCTGAGTGGACGGCGCAGCAGTTCCGCATGGTGATGTCAGGCGAGGAGCCGCATCGCTTTCTCATTCACGATCACGACAGCATTGACACAGACCGCGTCGATCGCACGATCGCGGCCATGGGGCTAACGATTCTCAAGACACCGGTGCGTTCGCCGCAAGCGAACGCTTTCTGCGAACGCGTGATCGGGACGATTCGCCGCGAGTGTCTGGACTGGCTGATTCTGCTCAACGAGAGTCATCTTCGGCGAGTCCTCGGCGAGTGGGTGGCGCACTACAATCGCGGACGTCCGCACACAAGCCTCGGCCCCGGCATTCCGGATGCCCCCGACCTCCCGCCGGTGCCGTCTGGCCACCACATTCGCGACGGCTACCGCGTCGTCGCCATGCCGATTCTCGGCGGTCTTCATCACGACTATCGGCTCGAACCACGAGCTGCCTGAGGACGCTGGATGGGCGGCGTGATTATTTGCGCATGACAGGTACCTCTTTCTGGCGACTTTGTGCCTCGCGCAGCTTCAGTCCCTGATGGAT
>Ga0114129_10012956_pt1 | contig 11869 bp, 9 predicted proteins | sample RhiMetdeltSRZDD1_FD_80071 | JGI IMG/M metagenome (GOLD analysis project Ga0114129, IMG submission 80071) | Populus rhizosphere microbial communities from Tennessee, USA - Rhizosphere MetaG P. deltoides SRZDD1 (version 2) (version 2) | ecosystem: Host-associated > Plants > Roots > Rhizosphere >... | reverse complement strand
GAACAAAGCCGATCATTCCGTCTGACTCGACTTCGACCTGCGATACAGGCGTACGCGTGCCGCCGCTCTCGGCGCTCGAGGTGCTAATCGTGCGGGAGACAGATCCATGACGACCCGCCAGGTAGAGCAGGCGACGGCGGCGCGCGCGTGTCACGCGCGGCGCCGCCCCCGCATCGCTAGCGGTTCTTGTTGACCTGTACCGTCGACGCCGCGGCCTTCACATGGTTGGAGTGCGGCAGGAAGGTCGAGGGTTCGAGCTGCTGCGACTGCAGCGCGGCGCAGTCGCCGCCAAGGCCCTTGAGAATCGTGCACGCGATCTGCCGCGTCTCGACCGGATCGTCGATCGTCTTGCTCGGCATGTGCGCGTTCGACACGAGCAGCGCCACGTGGACGTCTTCCTCGTTGAAGCTCCCGTGGTCGGCAATCTTCGTCGCCGACAGGCTGTAGAGCGTGCCGGGCTGCGGAATCAGGACGATGTCGGGCACGCGCGGATCCGTCGTCGGGTCGCCGAACAGCGCGGCCAGCTCCGGGCCCGAGAGGATGCCACCCTCCGCCGGCAGATTGAGCGCCGCGCGGCTGACCGCCGTGTCCAGCGCCGCGACGACGTCCGCCGTACGCGACTGATCCTGCAGCCAGATCAGCGGCCCGGTGTCCGCGCTCACGAGCGCCACGGGGGTCACGGCGTTGACGATGGCGTTGATCGCGTTCGAATCGACACGGTGCAGCGTGGGCGTCCGCATCGGGGAGTTGCCGTGCTTCGCGGACACGATGATCAGGGTCGAGTCGAGCAGTCCTTCCTGCCCGAGCGCCGTCAGCATCGACTGAATCGACTGATCGGTGTGATCGAGCGTCGTCGTCAGCGCGGCCGAAGGCGCGCCGTTGGCGTCGTAGCCGCCGACCGGTCCGCCGACCTGACTGAGCTTCTGGCCGACGCTGACGGCCTGGAAGTTCATCCCGAACAGCGTCGGCGAGCCGACGACGGTGGTACCGGAGTGGTCGAATCCGTGAATCTGGTTGACGACCGCCTGTACCTTGAGGTCGTCGTACGCCATCGTCAGGGCGAAGTTGTCCGTGATCAGCGTCCCGCCGATCGTCGCCGCGATCTCCGGCGCGTAGAGCTCGTCGAGGCCCTGGCCTGACGGGCCCTTGACGAACTCGTACGACGGATGCTTGTCCGACCACGCGGTGCGGCCACCCATGCCTCTGACGATCTCGAACACGTTGTTCACGCGCGGATACATGTGCGGGAAGACGCGCGCGACGCAATCCGGAGGGACCCGCGGCAGCTTTGTCTCGGCCAGCGCCGATCCCGATCCGTTGACGACCGCCAGGTACGCGTCCCAGCTCGCGTACGCAAGCGGCGTCGCGTCGAGCGTCTGCTTCCACCGGAGGCGCGCGCCCGCAGTGCACGCGCCGCTGGCGGCGGCGAGCGACCGATCCCACGCGTCGTCGTAGAAGACGCCGGTCGAGCGCGGCGTCCCGCCCGTGATCATCGCGAGCAGCCCCGGAAACGAGTCGGACGGCTTGGTCGCGGTCGCGTTCGTGTACGTGCGCCCCGACGCGCTCAACGCGGCGAGCGCCGAGTCGGGTCGGCTCGCAACCCAGCCGTCAAGGTCGCTCGCGTGCAGGCCGTCGATGCTGATCAGCAGGACGTGCGCAAACGGTGGATCGTCCTCATCCGCCCGAGGAATAGCCACGAGCCCGACGATGCCGACCAGGGTCAGCGCCGCGAGCGTGAGCATGCGTCTCGTCATGTCAGTCCTCCATCGAATCGCCGATCGGCGCCGGACGCGTGAGGGCTGTCGTTAGAACACGACGCGCAGTCCGAGCTGCACCTGCCGCGGACCGCCGAACCGCGCGGTCGACGGCGCGAAGAGCGGCCGTCCCGCCGTGGCCACCGGCTGGGCCGGCGTGCCGTAGGCGCTGATGCTGTCGGGGCCGAAGTTGAGATTGCTCGCCCGCGTGACGTTGAACGCCTCGGCGATCAGCTCCAGCTCGCGGCCGCCGCCGAACTTGAACGCCTTCAGCAGGCGCAGGTCGAGATCGAAGAACGACGGCTGCCGGAACGAGTTCCGTCCGACGATGTGCCCTCCGACAGTCGCGCGATCGTTGTCGTCGTTCGCGTCGTTCTGCGTGTCGAAGCCGATCACTGCGGTGTAGGGCGTTCCGGTCCGCGCGAAGAGAATCGCGCCGGCGGTGATGCCGCCGGGGAAGTCCGCCAGCGCGTTGACGTTGACGCTGTGCCGGACGTCGTTCTTCGCGTACGCCCACTCCGGGGCGAGGTCGAACGGGTTCAGCACCGGCTCGCGCCGGAACAGGCGCTCGTTCGAGTCGTCGTCCATGTTGCGGGCGAACGTGTAGTTCACCTGGAACTGATAGTGATCGGCCAGCCGGTGGGTGACCGCGGCGACCAGACCGTCGTAGCGCGAGCGGGCGGTCGACTCGTTGATCGACAGCACGCCGATCGACGGATTCGGCCGCGTGGTCGGAAAGATCGGCATGCCGGCGGCGTCGATGGTCGGCGGGAACAGATTGCGGTCCAGCCGCCGCTGCAGGTTGTGGGTCGAGCCGTAGACGTACCCGGCCGAGATCGTGAAGTTGCCGCCGACGATCTGCTCGACCGTCGCCGACGCCTGGAGCGATCGCGGGTTCTTGAACGTGGGATCGAAGCCGAACACGCGCGGCGCCGCCACGCTGACGCCCGCGGGCACCGAGGTCAGCGCGGTGGGGAAGGTGACCACCTTCAGCACGTTCGGATCGAACTTGCTGTCGACGGCAATAGTCGTGACGCCGTTGTCGGTGAAGACGCGCTGGAAGAGCGTGGCCGGCGTGCGCGCGTCGTACAACCCCGCAGACGCGCGGACGACCGTCGTGCCGCGGCCGCTCGCGTCCCAGGCGACGCCGCCGCGCGGCTGCCACTGCCGGAGATCGTTCGGGATCAGCGCCGTCGCTGGAATCGCCGGATTCGGGGCGGTCGGCTGCGGGTTCCACTGGCCCTCCCATCGGAGGCCCGCCGTCACCGTCACGTTGGCGCCGAGCGAGATGCGGTCGTGGACGTACGCCGCGAGCTCCTGCTGGGTGCCCCGGAAGAACGCCTCTTCGGGGTTGAAGACGAGGACGGTCTGCCGATACCGGCTGATCTTGCGCGCGACGTAGTCCGCCAGCGACTTGAAGTCGTATCGGCCCTGGATGTTGTCCTCGCGCTGCTGGGCGACCTTGTTGCGGTTGTAGTCGACGCCGAACCGCAGCCGATGGCTGCCCCAGGTCGCGCTCAGCTGATCGGTCGCCTCGTAGCGGGTCGTCTCGTACGCGCGCGGGCGGCCGGAGTCACCCCCGAGGTTGCCGAATCCGGTGATCGTGACGAGCGCGGATCGGACGTTCGGCAGCTCGTCGCGGTTGTCGGTCGCGATCTGGCCGCGCACTTCGTTCAGCAGCCCCGCACCGAGCACCGACGTCAACCCGCTCTTCACGCCCACGCTGTCGCTCTTGCGGAGGAAGTTCGTGGTGACCGCCTGATTGAGCTGCAGCGAGTCGAAGTTGAAGTTCTCGCCGCGCAGGTGCGTATAGGTGCTCTGCACGTTCAGGAACCCGCTCGAGCCGACGACCACGTCGAGGCGCTCGAAGACGGCGGTGGGGTTGTTCGTCGCGCGCTGTTCGCCCTGGAGCGCGAGGAGATCCGCGGGCACCGTCACCCCGGACGCCTGCGCGTCGAAGTTCACGACGTAGGGAATCTTCAGCAGGCTCTGTTCGGCCGCGGCGAAGAAGAACGCGCGATCGTGGCGGATGGGTCCGCCGAGCGAGCCGCCGAACTGGCTTTGCTGGTTGTTCAGCTTGCGGTTGAAGGCATCGGGCGAGGTCAGTCCCCTCTCGCGGTCGTAGAAGAAAGCCTCGCCGTGCGGTTCGTTCGTCCCGGCCTTGGTGACGACGTTGACGAAGCCGCTGTTGGTGCGTCCGATTTCCGCGGTGGCGCCGCTGCGGACCACCTGGAACTCGAGGATCGCCGCTTGCGGGAAGAAGAACACGCCTTCGTTGCCGCCCCGCTGGTTGCCCTGCAGCGCATCGTTGAAGTCGGTGCCGTCAATCGCGATGTTCGAGTTGATCGACCGCTGTCCGGCGATGACGAGGCCGTTTCTATCGGACTCCTGCATGATGGCCGGCGTCAGCTGTGCGAACTCGGTGAAGTCGCGGCCGCGGATTGGAAGATCCGACACCGCCCGCGCGCCGACGATCGAGCTCGTCGCCGGCTCGTCCTTGTCGAGGAGGGGTGCCGCCGCCACCACGGTGACGTTCTCCGAGACGGCCGCGACCTTCAGCGTGAAGTTGACGGTTTCGGTGACGCCCACGCGCAGGCGCACGCCGTCGCGATCCGCGTGCGCGAAGCCCGACGCCGAGGCGTCGATCATGTAGGTGCCGACCGGCATGGCCGACGCGAAGTAGCGGCCCTGGCTGTCGGTGTACATCACGCGCTCGTAGCCGGTGTCGGTGCTGAGGACGAGCACGAGCGCGCCCACGATCACCCTGTGATCGGGATCGGTCACCGTGCCCTCGATCGCCGCCGCGCCCGATCCCGACTGGGCGGACGCGGTCGCGCACGAGAGTGTGATCAGCAGAAATGTCAGAACGCCCCGGCGGAGACACCAATGAAGCGTCACGCGGTCCTCCTCTGTATCGAGCCGATGCCGACGCGAGATGTCGCGCAACGCCAGTGCCAGAACCGTCGAGGTGATGTTGTGTCGTGAAGAGGCCGCGAGAGATCGCCGCCGTCGTGTCGTGACGGCGGGCAGAATCGTAACGACGTAAAGCGTCAGCGCAGGAATGTCGCGCCCACGGCGAAAACTGATCGCGTGGATGCGAGATTTTACCGGACAGTTCTTGGATCGAGCGGAATGGTCTTCCGGTATTTCACCGCGGCGCCGTCGAGCATCGCCGGCTTGTAGCGCCAGGTTTTCGCTTCCGCCAGGACGAGCCGATCGTAGACGGGATTCACGGACGCTCGTATCGTCGCGGCCTGCACCGCGCCCGTTTCGTCGATGACGATCTCGAGCAGGCCCGATCGCAGCGCGAAGACGTCGGCCAGGCCGGCGAGCGACTGGCGGATCGCCACAGGGGGGCTCACGTTGACGTCTTCAGGACCATAGACGCGCGGCGCGCGCCGCGGCGGCGATGGCGACGTCGAATCGCGCGCGGTGGCCGTCGCTGACAGCGTCGTCGGCGGAATGGGCGACGCAGCCAGCGCCGGCGCGCTCAGGGCCCGAAAGTCGGTTGCCAGCATCTTCAGCTGCGACAGCGGCGGCCGCACGGCGTCGGTCGCCAAATCGGGATCTGCGATCAGCGCCAGCACGCGGTCGAAGCCGTGTCGCGCGCCGACGAGGTCCTTCCGATCGAAGGCCGCCTTCGCGTCCGCATAGGCGCGCGCGATGATCGTTGGCAGCAGCCGTCGCCGTACCTCGCGAAACGCCGACTGCACGCGCGGCGACGTCTCGGCGTTCGTCGGACGGTACTCGGGCGCATCCTCCACGACGGATTCGATGGCCTTGTCGGCTTCGTCCGTGCGCCCCAGCGCGAGCAGGCAGAGCGCCCGGTACTGGTCGATCGTACGTCCCTCCTCGGGTCGGGCCGGTGTGGTGCGCAGCCCGTTCAGGACCGCAAGCGCGTCTTCGTACGCGGCCGCCATATACAGGTCTCGAGCCCGCGTGAGAGGATCCTCCGCGATCGCGCCGTGGGAAAACAGCAGAGCGCTGGCCGCGAACAGACAGACCACGACGGTCCGCTGCCGACAGCGCCAGGGAGCGCTCAGCGTGTCGATGCACCTCACCGAACAGGGCGCAATGCCTGAATCGTACCGGCGGCGTCGCACCGCAGCAGCGGGAACTCGAAGCGACTCGCTGGCTCGCAGGCGGATTCAGACGTCGCGGGCGCCGTTTGCGTTGCGTCAGAACCGTCCCCGGCGCGCCCAACCGTGTAATGCCGCGCCTTGACGCGTCCTTTCCTTTCGGTCGTCGCGGTTGCCGGAATCCCGGCATCAGCCCGATTGCCCGAGCCTTCGCGCCAACACGCCCCACGCGAGGACGAGCGCCGTCACGGACAACGTCGTTCCGCCCGTCATGAACGCGATCACGACGAAGTCCCATAGCGGCCGGTGGGAATACAGCCAGGGAAAATCCAGCGAGTGCAGGCCGTGATAGAGCCAGCGCGCGATCCAGTTCCTCGCGCTGTAGCTGGCGGCGATTCGGCCGGTCCGGGGATCGATGTAGTACCGCGTCGCATTACCATCGTCCAGTCGCACGAGGACGACCGGAAGCGGACGGTCGCCGCGCCGATCGAGGTAGTAGCGATCGTACCGATCGACCACGCGTGCCTCGGCGAGCGCAATCGGTTGCACCTCGCGGCGGATGGCATCGATCAACGCGTGCTCGTCAAATCCACTGCGCGGCGCTCCGCGCACGGGGACGATCCGCGTGGCGCCGTTCGCGGCGGTGGCGACGTAGACCGGCTCTCCGGCCACGGCCACGAGCTCCAGCTCTTTGACCGCGAGATCCGGCAGCTGCGCCAGTGCCTCAGCAGGAGACCTGGATGCGAAATCTTCGAGGCGGGGAGGCCGGCGAAGCGATTGCTGCATCGTCGCGCTCGCGCGCCTGGCGTCGGCGGCCTGCTGCTGCGGCAACGGATCCATCGACAACATCCCGCTGAACGCCCACGTGACCGCTCCCGCGCCGAAGCACAGGCCGAAGATCGTGTGCCACCGTTTGTAGCCGCGGTACGGAATGGCCGCCGGCGCGCCGGCGTCCCGATAGCGCCTGCGCGGCGAGTACACCCACATGCCGACGACAATCCCGAGCAGCGCCGCGATGGCGCCCGCGCCCGACGACCAGATGACGACGCGGCTCCACAGCGCGCCGTGCCGGCGGAGCGGCGTGAAGTAGAGCCAATGCGGGATCGCGCCCAGGTACGCGGCCCATCGCGATCGCGGCGTCGTGTACTGCACGACCTCGCCCGTGGCCCGCGACACGTAGACCTGCTGGCCGTCGGGCCACGTATACTTGAGCGGTCGCACGTCGCGAACCCGGCTCTGAATCGTCCACTGATCGACGTCGTCAATGGCGTCGACGCGTGCCGCGCTCGCGGGCTGGCCCGTCCACGCCGCCGCGGCGCGATCGACGAAGGCTCTCGCCACGTCGGTCAGCCGCTCGCCGGTGTCGGCGTAGACGACGACGTCGCCCGCGCGTCCGGCGCGGAACCGATACACCGGACGGCCGTCGAACGTGTTGATCCGCACCTCGGTCGGCCGATCGACTCGGGCTGCGGCCGCGGCCTCGGCGGGCGACACGCGAATCGCTGCGCGATCGAGCGCCGGCGAACGCGCCAGGCGATCGGCCGGTGTCACGGTGGGGAATCCCCAATACATCATCACGATGCCGGAGGGAAACCAGATGAGGAAGAGCAGGCAGAGCGCCACGCCGAGCCACCGGTGGACGACGATCAGCGACTGTTTGACGCGCACGTCGCTTCATCGTCGCACAGCCGTCCTTCTTCTGTTCCTGTGTGCGATCGGTGCGCTGGCGCAGACGCGCGGGCCGCTCGATCTCGCGAACGCGCCGGTGCCGCCCGGCGCCCGGCGCATCGCCTACGGCGCCGATCCGCTGCAGTTCGGCGAGCTGCGTCTGCCGCCAGGCAAGGGTCCGCATCCGGTGGCGATCGTGATTCACGGCGGCTGCTGGCTCGCGAAACTCGGGAACCTGGACGCCCGCGCCGTCGCGATCGACAACATGCGGCCGCTGGCCGCCGCGTTAGGCGACGCGGGCATCGCCACATGGAACGTCGAGTACCGGCGCCTCGGCCATCCCGGCGGCGGCTGGCCCGGCACTTTTCAGGACGTCGCGCACGCGGCCGATTTTCTGCGGACCCTTGCCGCCGACCACCCGCTGGATCTCACGCGCGCGATCGCCATCGGGCATTCCGCCGGCGGTCATCTTGCGCTGTGGCTCGCCGCGCGACCGAAGCTGTCCGCCGGCAGCGATCTCTACATCCGCGATCCCCTGCGTGTGATCGGCGTCGTCGATCTCGACGGTCCGGCGGATCTCAAGGCGACGATTCCGCTGCAGCAGCCGGTCTGCGGCAGTCCCGTCGTCACCGACCTGCTCGGTGGATCCCCGGAAGAGCGGCCCGATCGGTACCGCGACGCGTCGCCGATCGCCCTCCTGCCGCTCGACGCCGGCCAGGAGTTCTTCGCCGGCCGGATGTTCGCCGCGCACGCCGCGCCGTACGAGGCGGCGGTGAAGCGTGACGGCGGCAGCGTCCACACCACCGTCCTCGCCGACGCCGGCCACTTCGTGTTCATCGATCCGCAGTCGGATGTGTGGCCGCAGGTGCTCGCCGCGGCACGCCGGCTCCTCGCGTCGTCGAGCCGGCACTGACGCGCGCTATAGTCTGCGCGTGGACGCGCCGCTGTACATGGGCGTGCTGGGCGACGCCTGGACAGAGGTTGCGGAGCCCGTCCGTTTCGCTTTCGTCTCGCCCCCGGGACGGCAACCTTATATATATGCAGCGTGGCGCGGCGCTCGTGTTCGGGCCGGTCGCTTGCGCGTCCCGCACTGGTGCGCGCCGCGCGTCGAGGCGCGCGAGCAACCGACGGGGCGCGCAGTCCGCGAAAGAGCTGAAACTGCACGCGGCTCGTCCTGTGCCTCACCAACGACTTCGTCTGGTGGATCCCTTTCGGCCTGTACCTGCGCGATACGTGGCCGTCGTTCCGGCGCGACGTTCTCGCCTGACCCGTCTCGCTCAGCTCGCCTTTCAAACCGGCCGCGCGTAGACTCTGGGCACGTCCCGTGCAGTTTCCGGTGTACATCGCCGTCGGCTCCATGCGGCTGCATCCGCATTTCGTGTTCGAGACGCTGGCGTACGTCATCGGCTTCCTCGTCTACCTGCGGCGCCGCAGCCGGAGCGGCGACGTTCTCCCCGATAGCACGCGCTGGTCGATTGTCGCGGCCGCCATTGCCGGCGCGGCGGTCGGCGGCAAGGTGCTGTACTGGTTCGAGGATCCGGCCGCCACCTGGCAGCACGCGCGCGATCCCGTCTTCCTGCTGCAGGGCAAGACGATCGTCGGCGGGCTCGTCGGCGGCACGATTGGCGTCGAGGCGACGAAGTTCGCGCTCGGCGTCCGCCAGGCGACCGGCGATCTGTTCGCGCTGCCGCTGGCGATCGGGGCTGCGATCGGCCGCATCGGCTGCTTCCTCACCGGGCTCTCCGATGCGACCTACGGCGTGCCGACGAATCTGCCGTGGGGCGTCGATTTCGGCGACGGCGTGCCGCGTCACCCGACACAGCTGTACGAAGCGCTGTTTCTCGTGGCGCTCGCAATCGCGCTCGCGGCGTTCGCGCGGCGGCCGCGCGAGAGCGGCGACGCGTTCAAGCTGTTCATGGTCGCCTATTTCGCGTTCCGGCTGCTCGTCGATTTTCTGAAGCCGGAGACGCGGTTCGGAGGTCTTTCGGCGCTCCAATGGATCTCGGTGGGCGTGCTGATCTATTACGCGCGGTTCGTGCGGCGCCGGGCCGAAGCCCTGTTCGCCCGGCCTGCCGGCAACCTGAATTCTCATGAACGAGTCTGAGGCGACGTCGACGCGGCCGCGCCAGCCGTTTCCGAGCTGGAAGCAGGCGCTCGTGACGTTCGGTGGCGGTGTGGTGCTCGCGGCGACGGCCTGCGTCGGCTTCTTCGCGTCGTTCGGCGGAAACTTCGAGCGAGGCGGCAACGCATTCTCGGCGATCACCGGCATCCTCTTCTTCGTCGGTCTGCTGGCGGTGATCGGCGGGGCACTCCTGGTATTCATCTGTACGGTTCGCGCGATCATGAACCGGAGGATCGCCGGGCCAGACGCGGATCGACGGGGCGATCGGCCGTGACGGCACCGGAGCCGCCGGCTTCGCCGCCGCCGCCGCGTCAACGATTCCCGACGGGCAAACAAGCGCTCGTCATCTTCTTCGGGTCCATCGTGCTGAGCTTCACCACGTGCACGACGGTGCTCATCGTATGGGGCGAGAAGCAGCTCGATCCGACGCAGGAGTTCTTCGTCGGCCTGGCGGTTTACATCAGCGTCTTCGCGCCGATCGGCGGGTTCATCGTCCTCGTCATGTACTTCGTGCGCCGCCGCTCTGCGAAGCGGCAGCAGGGCAGGGCCTCATGACCGATCGCGTCCGGCCGTACATCTTCTACGACGTCGCGCTCTCGATCTGCTCCACGTGCTTCCGGAAGATCGAGGCGAAGATCGTGTTCCAGGACGACAAGGTCTTCATGCTGAAGCACTGCGCGGAGCACGGCCACGAGCGGGTGCTCGTCGCCGACGACGTCGCGTATTACCGGCGGTGCCGCGAGGTGTTCATCAAGCGGCCCGAGATGCCGCTGCACTACAACACGCCGGTGAAGTGGGGCTGCCCGTACGACTGCGGCCTGTGCACCGATCACGAGCAGCACTCGTGCCTGTCGCTCGTCGAGATCTGCGACGCCTGCAACCTGACGTGTCCGGTCTGCTACGCCGAGAGCGGCCCGCACCGGCTGCTCTTTCGCGACCTGGCGCAGGTGGAGCGGATGCTCGATGCCGTCGTCCGCAACGAAGGGCAGCCCGACGTGGTGCAGATCTCCGGCGGCGAGCCGACGATCCATCCGCAGTTCTTCGACATTCTCGATCGCGCCAAGGCGCGCCCCATCCGGCACCTGATGGTGAATACCAACGGCCTGAAGATCGCCGAGAGCGAGGAGTTCACGAAGCGCCTCGCCGGCTACATGCCCGACTTCGAGGTGTACCTGCAGTTCGATTCGTTCGAGCGCGACGCGCTCGTCGCGCTGCGCGGCGCCGATCTGCGCGCCACGCGCGAGCGCGCGATCGAGCGGCTCAATCGCCACAACATCTCGACGACGCTCGTCGTCACGCTGAAGAAGGGGCTGAACGACGGCGAGGTGGGCCGCATCATCGACTACGCGCTGCAGCAGCCGGCCGTGCGCGGCGTGACACTCCAGCCGATCCAGGACGCGGGGCGGCTGCTGGGCTTCAACCCGGCCACCGATCGGCTGACGCTCACCGAAGTGCGGCGCGCGATTCTCGAGCAGACCGACGTGTTCCGCCCGGAGGACGTGATCCCGGTACCGTGCCATCCCGACGCGCTCGCGATGGCCTACGCGCTGAAGCTGAACGGCCGCGTCGTGCCGCTCACCGGCCTCGTGGACCCGAAGATTCTGATCGAAGGCGGCCGCAACACCATCGTGTACGAGCAGGACGATCGCCTGCGCGACAGCCTGTTCGCGCTGTTTGCGACGAATCACTCACCGGAGTCGAGCGCCGGCAGCCTGCGCGATCTGCTGTGCTGCCTGCCGCGCATCGACGCGCCGAACGGGCTGGGCTATGAAAACGTGTTCCGCGTCATCATCATGCAGTTCATGGACGCCCACGCGTTCGACGTGCGATCCGTCAAGAAATCGTGCGTCCACATCGTGCATCCCGACGACGGCCGGTTGATTCCGTTCGACACCTACAACCTGTTCTACCGCGACGACCTCGAGCGGACGCGTCTCGCCCCGCTTCGCGCCGCCGCAGCGTTCGGATCCGCCATTGGGACACCGCTGTCGCCGCCGCCGCGCAGTCACGGAATTCAAGCGGGTCAATAGCTCGCGCGGACCCCTAGCTGGAAGGCGCGCGGTCCCCCCGATCCGAACACCTGCGAGAAGCGCGTGGCCGGCTGGCCGAACGATGCGCTCAACAGATTGCCGTTGAATTGCGTGAGGTTCGCGGCGTTGAACAGGTTGAATGCTTCGACCATCAGGCTGATCCGCACCGCCGAAGGCTCGCGGAAGACTCGCGTCAGTCTGAGGTCAGAAGTCACG
>Ga0114129_10012955_pt1 | contig 11869 bp, 11 predicted proteins | sample RhiMetdeltSRZDD1_FD_80071 | JGI IMG/M metagenome (GOLD analysis project Ga0114129, IMG submission 80071) | Populus rhizosphere microbial communities from Tennessee, USA - Rhizosphere MetaG P. deltoides SRZDD1 (version 2) (version 2) | ecosystem: Host-associated > Plants > Roots > Rhizosphere >... | reverse complement strand
TGGGGTCTCGGCATCATGGTCGCGCCCATCGTGGGCCCGACGCTCGGCGGCTGGATCACGGAGAACTACTCGTGGCGCTGGATCTTCTACGTGAACCTTCCCCTCGGCGCTCTCGCCCTCGCCCTCGGGAGCGCCTTCCTGGAGGAGTCCCCGCAGACGGCGGTGCTCCGCTCCGGCGAGGCCGCGCTCCGGCTCGACGCGGTCGGCCTCGCGCTCCTGGTGGCGGGCATCGGCTCGCTCCAGGTCGCGCTGGATCAGGGCGAGCGGCTCGACTGGTTCGACTCGTCCGCGATCACGACCCTCGTCGTCGTGGCTGTCATCGCCCTCACCGCCTTCGTGCTGTGGGAGCTCCGCGTCACGCACCCGCTCGTCGACCTGCGGGTCCTCGTGAACCGCACCTTCGCCCTGGGAACCTTTTTCATCGCCGTCGTCGGCTTCGGGCTCTACTCGAGCTTCCTCCTCCTCACGTTCTACACGCAGCACCTCCTCCGCTACGACGCGCTCACGGCGGGCTGGGTGCTGGCGCCGGGTGGGATCGGATCGCTCATCTCGCTGGCGATCGCCGGCCGCCTGGTCGACCGCATCGATCCCCGCTGGCTCGTTTCGATCGGGACCGCCATCATCGCGTACTCGCTCTTCCTCATGGGCACGCTGAGCCTCGGCGCGGACTTCGGAGCCGTCCTCTGGCCCCGCTTCGTCCAGGGATTCGGCATGGGGCTCGTGTTCGTCCCCCTGACCACCATGTCGCTGACCGCGGTGTCCGCGGCCGAGCTGCCGACCGCGAGCGGGCTCTTCAACGTAGTCCGGAACGTCGGGGGCAGCGTGGGGATCGCGGTGACCACAACCTGGCTCTCTCGCCAGACGCAGGTGCACATGACGACGCTGATCGGCCACGTGACGCCCTGGAGCGCTGCGACGGCGGAGCGTCTGGCTCGCCTCCAGGACGTCTACCTCGCCGCCGGAGCCGACGCCGACACCGCGCGGCGCCAGGCCCTCCGCCACCTCTACGAGGAGGTGCAGCGCCAGGCTTCGATGAACGCCTTCGCCGACGACTTCCTGCGCCTGGCGGCGCTGTTCGCCGTGATCATTCCGCTCGTGTGGATGATGCGGCGCCCCGCGGCCGCCCCGCGGCCGCAGCCGGTCGAGGCCGTCTGAGGATCGGCCGGGCGCCGCCTCAGGCGGGGCCCCGGCGGGTCAGGATCGCCCAGGCCCCGCCGTCGATCGCCGCGCACGCGAGCACGGCGTGGCCGGCCGCAGCAAGGCTTCGCGGAACGTCACGGGCGGAGGTGGGGTGGTCGACGACGACGCGGAGGAGGCCGCCCTCCGGAAGCGACTCGAGCGCGAGACGCGCCTTGAGGAACGTGTAGGGGCAGACCTCCCCGCGGAGATCCAGCTCCTCGGCGCCCTCGCCCGGAGCGGGCCCGGCCGCTATCTCTCGACCGGCAGCCCGGGCGTGGTCGCCCATTCCATCCACGAGCCGTCGTAGTTCCGGACCCGCGCACCGAGAAGCCGGAGCGCCAGGTAGTCCTGGGACGAACGCATCCCGCTGTGGCAGTAGACCATGGCCGTCCGGTCCGGCCGAAGGCCGGCGGCCTCGAAGATCGCCCGGAGCGCGTCGGCGTCTTTGAACGTGCCGTCGGGGTTCATGGTGACCGTCCACTCCACGTTGGCCGCGCCCGGGATGTGGCCACCCCGCGTCGACCCTTGGTCCCTCCCGACGAACTCGGCCGGGCTCCGCGCGTCGATCAGGCACGCCTCCGGCTTTCCGAGGCTCGCGCGCACCTCCGCGGCCGTCGCGACCAGCTCCCGGCGGGGTCGCGGCTCGAAGCGGCGAGGCGTGATCACCGGCACGGTGCTCTCGAGCGGCCGGCCCTCGCGACGCCACTTCGCGAGGCCGCCGTTCAGAACCCGAACCCGCTCATGCCCGTAGTATTCGAGGACGAAGAAGAACCGGGCGGCCAGCACACTACCGCCGTCGTCGTAGGCCACCACGGTCGTCTCGTGGTCGATGCCGAGCCGTCCGAGCAGGGCCGCCGCCGCCTCGGGGCGGATCGGAAAGCCCTCGGCATTGGCGGCCGGATCGTCGAGCTCACCCGGGTCGAGGTACGCCGCGCCTGGCACGTGGCCGACCCGGTACGCGACCTTGCCGGTCATCCCGCTCCGGAGGTCGACGATCCGCACGCCCGGCGCCGCGAGCATCCCCGCCACCTCGTCGGTCTCGACCAGCAGCTGGGGATTCGCATACCGTCCGGTAGCGCCACTCGGGGCGGATGTGCCCGCGACGCCGACGACGATGGCCACGGCAGCGGCGAGAACGGCGACGTGGAACCTCAGCGTTCGTGGCATTCCGGACCTCCAGGGGCGGCCGCCCGCGCGCCAGCGACACCGCGATCGCATTCTATCACCGGGGACTGACTCGCCGGCGCGGACTGGCGACTCGACCCCCGGCCGACGTAAGATAGGCGGGTCGGCGCCGAGCCCGAGCGCCACCAACTTGAGCGCCACCAACCACCAAAAGGAGATGACGAGTGAGCACCCAGCATTGGCGACGCGGACTCGACCGCCCCATCCTGATGATCCCGGGCCCGACCGAGGTGCCCTGGCGGGTCATCCGCGCCATGGCGCAGCCGGCGATGATCCAGTACGAGCCCCCGTTCGACGACGAGATCCTCGAGCCCGCGTGTCTGGACCTCCGCCAGGTGTTCCAGACCTCCGGCGAGGTGATCGCGATGCCGGGATCCGGGCGAACCGGGCTCGAGGCCGCGGCGCTCTCCCTCGTGGAGCCGGGTGACCGCGCCGTCGTGGTCGTGGCGGGCGTCTTCGGTAGTCTCATGAAGGAGGTCATGGAGCGCGCCGGCGCGGCGGTGACGGCGTTCGACGTCGAGTTGGGCCGGCCGATCGACCTGGACGGCCTGGAGCGGACGGTGGCCAAGGTCCGGCCGAAGCTCGTGACCCTCGTGCACAACGAGACCTCGACCGGGGTGACCTACCCCGCGGCCGCGGTCGGCGAGATCACGCGGCGGCACGGAGCGCTCTTCCTCCTCGACACCGTGTCCTCCCTCGCTGGACTCGACGTCCAGACGGACGCGTGGGGCGTCGACGTCAACATGACGGGCTCCCAGAAGTGCCTGGCCATGCCGCTCGGTCTCGCCGTGGTCTCGGTCTCCCCGCGCGCGTTCGAGGCCATGGAGCGGCGCGCCCGCCCCTCGGTGAGCTATGCCAACGACCTGATCCGCTGGAAGCGCCAGTGGGTTCCCGCCTCCCGCGGGGGTGGGGTACCCGAAGGCGGCCGCCGCAACCAGCCGGTGTCGATGCCGACACACCTCTCGCAGGCGCTCCGGGAGGCGGTGAGCCTCATCCTCGAGGAGGGCATGCCCAACCGGGTCCGGCGCCACCGGATCGCTGGCAAGGCCTTCCGGGCAGGGCTCGCCGCCCTCAAGGTCGATCTCTTCGGCGACCCGTCGATCGCCTCCGACAGCGTCTCGGCCTTCCGGGTACCGGCCGGGCTCGCGGCCACCGGAGTCGTGCGCCGGATGCGAGACGCCTACGGCATCCTGATCTCGACCGGCATCGAGAAGATGCGGGAGACGGTGCTCCGCGTAGGCACGATGGGGATGACGGCCAGTCCGCTCTACGTCCTCCCGACCCTGTCGGCGCTCGGCATGGCGCTCCGCGACCTCGGCTACCGGGCTGAGACGGGAGAGGCGCTCGCCGCCGCCCAGGCGATCTTCGACGCCGAGACCCCCTGACCCGACGGTCGGCACACCGAGGGAACCTCGAGGCCGCCGCGGTGCGCGCCCGGTAGGCGCGCCGCGCCCGGCTACGGGCTACGGGGAAGCTGACCCGCCTGGAGGTTGACGAGGCGGGCGGCGAGGAACGCCGATCGCCCGGCGCCCGGATTGACTCCGGACGCGTAGACCGCACGGATCGCCTCGAGGTCCAGGCCGGTCAGGCTCGGCGCACCTGAGCCCGGAGGCACGCCGGAGCCCGCGCTCATGAGCGAGTTTCCCGCGCCCCCGATCAGGCGCGCGTCGATGTGACACAAGCCAAGCACGCCATGGCCCACGGCGTCGTGGACGTAGGCGCCGACGCTGCGTCCCCGTGGCGCTACAACCCGCGCCCCCATCAGGAGTCCCCGCCCTGCGAAGCGGTACTGGACGCAGCCGGCGTCCGACGCGCATCCGGCCGCTCGGGGCAGCGCCACCTCGGCCACCGTAACTTCGTTGACCCCCGGCTGTGGATCGAACTCGGGGGTGACCTCGATGATGACCGTCAGCGCTCCCGCGGTCGCTTCGGCGAGTGCGCTGGCCGCCCCCTCTATGCCGGCCTGCGCGGCACCCGGCACACGACTGGAGACGCGTATCCGGACGGCGGTCCCTCGCGGGTAGCCACTCCAGAAACCCTGGAGGGGACAGTCGGTCGAGCCGTCCCTCGGGATGAGGGGTCCGGATCCGAGGAAGAGGGCGTCCACCACGTCGGGCGTCTTTGCCGTCTGCTGTGCCTCGACGCGGCGGGCCTCGGCAAGCCGCGCCGCCTCAGTCGGCGACTGGCCGTTACCACACCCCGCCAGGAGCGAGAGGACCGCGACTCCGGCTCCGAGCCGGCGCGCCAGACGGGTCACCCCCGCCACGCCAACATCGCCCCCATTCGACCACATATTCGCGATCATACCCCAAACCGGCGCGCCGCCGCACTGCGGCCTGGTGCTCACGATGGAGTCGTCCCTTGGCGCAAACAAGGCCGCCGTCGATCGGCTGGACGACTCAACCGGCCGCGACCTCCACGCATCGGCAGCGACGCGCTCGGCACCCCGTGGGCCTCCGGAATCTTCGCCCACAGCCTCGACGCAGTGCGGCGTCGGCAGCGTAGCTCGTCGGCCGCGCTAGCGAACCACGGCGTACCCGCGGGTCACCATACACGCCGCGTAGGCGCGCCGCTGCCGTTGGGCAGCGCTCACGCCGGCCGACCCGGTGCCCCCGACGGTCCCGTACAGGCCCTCTGCGGGCTCAACCCCGGCACGGGGGCCGGGGTCGGGGTGGCCCACGGCGGCATAGCTTGCCGAGCCGGCGACCGTCCCGATGCTCGCCATCACGGCGCCGCCGAGCGCGGCCCCGGTCGTGGTCGCGGTGCCCTTCGCCCACGCCTCGCAAGCGGCGGTATCGACCCGCACCTCCTCCGACGTCTGGCTCTGCGCCGGATAGGCGGGTACCTGGCGCGAGAGGGGCGTGCACCCACTGAGGAGAAGGCCGAGGGCGGCGAGAGCCATCCAGTCGGCGAGCGCGTCACGGGTGCAGAGGACGCAGGATCCGGTGGCCGCGGTCACCATGTGGCGTCCACGGGGATCCGAGTTCGCGGCGCGTCGAGCGTGAGGTCCGTCACGATCCGCCGGGCCGTGAGATCCTCCTGGTACCCGAAGGCGGTGACGCTGGCCCCCGGGCGCAGGCCTGTCACCGACACGCCCGGGGCCACCCAGAAGTGGTCGGGACCAATCCGCAGTTCGCGGCCGACCGGATCCCAGGCGTCGAGCAAGCCAGTGATGAGAACCCGCCAGGGCTTCGAAGACACTACGGAGGTGAACGATCGGGTCATGGGACACCTCGCTGTCGGCCGGATACAGGCTTGGCTCGTACAGCACGGGGGGCGGATACCGCGGCGTCACACTGCCGCCACGGCCGCTCCGAGCGTGTCCCGAGGGCTCCAGGGTATCGCGCTTCCCGGGTTCCGTCGAGGGCCCCGTCTGGCGCCCGGGGCTGGGGGCCATCTGACGCTGCGGGAAGCCGGGGCCGTCGTGGCGCGGCGGGGGAGGCACCCGCCTGGGTGTTCCCGGACGCCTCGGGGCAGCCGCTGACCCCGGGGGCCGTCTGGCAGAACGTTTGGGGGCCGCTCCACAAGCGCGCCAAGGCCCGCTACCGGAAGCCCCACGCGCTCCGCCACACGTTCGCCTCCCTGCTGATCCAGCAAGGCGCGTCCCTGGCGTACGTCCGAGATCAGATGGGCCACCACTCGATCAAGATGACCGTCGACATCTACGGCCAGCTGGTCCCCGGGGCGAACAGGGCCGCCGTCGACCGGCTAGACGACGCGACCGGCCGCAACCTCTACGCAACCGGGGCCACGGCGCGGTAAGATGCCGGCGAGAGAGGAATGCCGCAAATGACCGACACCAAAGCGGTCCTGTACCACCGGCCCGGCTGAAGCTCCTGCGCCAAGACGAGAGAGTTGCTCTCGTCGTGGGGGGTGCCCTTCGACTCGGTCGACGTCGAGGCCGAACCGGGGGCGCGCGCCGAGCTCCAACGTCTCGGCGTGCCCGCGGTCCCCGCTGTCGCCGCCGCGGCCGGGGTGGTCCACGGCTGGAACCCGCACGCCCTCGCAAAGCTCCTCGGCGTCCACTACGAGGGCGCACAGCGTCTCTCCCCCACCGTCCTGGCCAAGCGCCTTGACCAGGTCCTCGGGGCCGCGAGCCGCCTCGTCGCGACGGTCGAGGCCGAACACCTCGCCCTCCAGCATCCCGGCCGCGATCGCTCGCTCCACCAGCTGGCGTATCACCTCTTCCGGCTGAGCCTCGCGTTCAGGGACGCGATGATCGAGCGCCGGCTGCCCAGAGCGTGGAACGACGAGATGGCTCCCGCAGGTTTCCCCGACGGGCCCGCGCTCGCCGGGTACGGCGCAGCCGTGCGCATGGCCCTGCGGGGCTGGTTCGAGACGGAGGGCGCCGCCGAGGGAACGGTCGAGACCTACTACGGTCCCCAGAGCGGCCACGAGCTCCTCGAGCGGACCGTGTGGCACGCGGCTCAACACCTCCGCCAGATCCACGCGCTTCTCGAGGACGCCGGGGCGCCGGCGACGGAGCCGCTTGACCGGTCGCTCCTGGAGGGACTTCCCCTCCCGCAGTCGGTCTGGTAGCGCTCCCGCGTCGCCCCGCGCCGGTTCGTCAGGACCGGAGGGCGCGGACCAGCATCGCGACGGCGACGACCGTCAGCAGGGAAAGCACGGCCCGGTTGAACGTCGCCTGTGGCACTCGGTCCTGCGCCCCGAGCCCGAGACGGAACGCGGCGAGACTCACGACGGTGGCGGTCAGCCACGGGAGCAAGACCCGACGGTCGATCAGCCCGACCTGCCACACGGCTCCGAGCTGCGCCAGCTTGAAGACGAGGAACGTTGCCGAAAGGGCCCGCACGAACTCGGCCTTGGGCAGCCCGATGGCGTAGTAGTACGGAGTCAGCGCCACGGCGGGGGTGTTGGTGATCCCGCCGAGCGTGCCGGCGAAGAGGCCGACGACCGGCGCCAGCAGCCGTTCCGATCCCGGTGCGATGTGCCAGGTGGGGCGCGCGACCGATAGGATCACGAAGACGAGCACCGTCACGCCGAGGGTCAGGAGCAGCCCGCGGGTCGAGAGCACCGCGAGGAACTGAGTTCCGACCACGGTCCCGACGATCCCGGTGACGATCAGCGGCGCATGGCGCCGGAGCACGGCGACGGTCCCGGACCGGCGGACCATCTGGAGGCCGTCCATCAGGATGTTCGGGATCACCAGCACGGCAACCGCCGTCCGCACGTCGGTCGCGAAGGCCAGCAGTGGGGTCGCGATCAGCGGGTAGCCGAAGCCGACGGCGCCCTTGACGAAGGCCGCGACCGCGACGCCCGCCAGCCCCGCGGCCCAGACCAGCGCGTCAGGGCCCATCAGGCCGGGTCGCGCCGATGGGAGCGCGGCACCATCACGGCGCCTATCGCCCGAGGGCCTCCCAGAGGAGCTCCGCCGGGTGCTTCGCCGTCCGCCCCGTGGTGTGCTCCACCTGCTGGCGGCACGAGATGCCCGGCGCGCAGACGGCGACATCGGCGCCCGCGGCCCGCACGGCCGGGGCCAGGCGGCGCTCGGCGATCTTGATGGAGAGCTCGTAGTGCTCCGCCTCGAACCCGAACGACCCCGCCATCCCGCAGCAGCCCGCGTCCACCTCGGTCACCTGGTAGCCGGCCGCCTTGAGGACGGCCACCGTGGGGGCCGTCCCGACGAGCGCCTTCTGGTGGCAGTGACCGTGGAGGAGGACTTGGCGCTCGGTGGCGCCGCGCGCCCGCGCGAAGAGCGGGTGGCCCGCGGCGAGCTCCTTCCGCAGGAACTCCTCCAGCAGGAAGCTCTGGCGGGCAACGACCCTGGCGGCCTCCGAACGAAGCAGCTCGGGATACTCATCACGCAGCGTGAGGAGGCACGAGGGCTCGAGTCCGACGATCGGACGCCCCTGGCCAGCCGCTCCCGCAAGCCGCCCGACGTTGTCGGCCGCCACGGTACGCGCCTCGTCCAGCATGCCCTTGGAGATCATCGGCCGCCCGCAGCACCCGCGGTCGGCGAGGACCACGCGATACCCGAGGGTCTCCAGGAGACGCGTCGCGGCGATGGCGACGCCCGGCGTCTGGTAGGTGTTGAAGGTGTCGTGGAACAGCACGACCTCCCCTCGCTCCCCGTTCCCCTCGGGCTTTCGGCGACCGAACCACTGCTCGAACGACTGGGCCGCGAACGCGGGCAGCGGCCGCCGCCGGTCGATGCCGGCCACACGCTCGAGCAGCCAGCGGTGCGGGGCCGAGCGCGCGATCCAGTTCGAGAGCGGAGCCAGGGCGGACCCCACCCGGGCCAGCGTGTGGATCCGGCCGAAGAGCCGGTTCCGGAGGGGAAGCCCGTGCGCCCGGTAGTAGTGGGCGAGAAACTCGTACTTGATCTTCGCCATGTCGACGTTGGCCGGACACTCGGCCTTGCAGGCCTTGCATTCCAGGCACAGGTCGAGCACCTCGTAGAGCCGGCGACCGGTGAACTCGGACCGCGGCACCTTGCCCGACAGCACCGCGCGGAGGGCGTTGGCGCGTCCACGGGTCGAGTGCTCCTCGTCGAGGGTCGCCATGTACGAGGGGCACATTGTCCCCTCGAGCCTCTTCCGGCAGACGCCGATGCCGTTGCACATCTCGACGGCCCCGGCGAAGCCGCCCTGCCCCGAGAAGTCGAGGAGGGTCTCCGGCTCCCACGCCCGGTACTCGGGCCCGTAGCGGAGGTGCTCCGTCATCGGGGGGGCGTCCACGATGTTCCCCGGGTTGAGGATCCCCTTCGGGTCGAAGGCTCGCTTCACCTGGCGGAAGGCGTCGTAGAGGCGCGGCCCGTAGAGCGTCTCGTTGAACGGACTGCGCGCCCGGCCGTCCCCGTGTTCCCCCGAGAGCCCGCCGCCGAACTCCATGACAAGGGCGGTGATCTCCCCGGCGATCGCCCGCATCTTCCGGATCTCGCCCGCATCCTTGAGGTTGATCAGCGGCCGGATGTGGAGGCAGCCCACCGAGCAGTGCCCGTAGTACCCCGCCGCAGCGCCGTGGCGCCCTAGGATCTCGCGGAAGCGCGCGATGAAGGGGCCCAGCTTGGCCGGTTCGACGGCCGTGTCCTCGACGAACGCGATGGGCTTCCGATCGCCCTTCGTCCCGAGCAGGAGGCCGAGGCCGGCCTTGCGGAGCTTCCAGATAGACTGCTGCTCGGCGGGGTCGTAGGCGATGTGCGCGGCGTAGCCGATCCGCTTCCGCGCGCGGAGCGCTTCCAGCGCCTCGACCTTGGCGCGCACCTCGGCTTCGCTCTCGCCGGAGTACTCGACCATCATGATGGCGGCCGGGTCGCCCTGGACGAACCCCATCCGCGCCCGCTGCTCGATGTTCTGGCGCGCGAGGTCGAGGATCATCTTGTCCGTGACCTCGACCGCATACGGCCCCGTGGTCAGGAGGTCCACCGACGACTCGAGCGCCGCCTGGAGGTCGTCGTAGTGGATCACGTCGAGGGCCGTGAACGTCGGACGCCGGACGAGCCGCACCTTCATCTCGACCACGGCGACCAGCGTGCCCTCGGATCCGACGGCCAGCCGGTGGAGCCCGAACGGCTGGGGCTTCACGAACTCGTCGAGGTTGTAGCCGGAGACGCGGCGCATGAGCTTCGGGTAGCGCGCGCGGATCTCGTCGGCGTGCTGGTCCACGAGTCGCCGCACCTCGCGATAGATCTGCCCCTCGAGTCCGTCCGCTCGCGATTTCGCCTCGAGCTCGGCCGGCGTCAGGTCCCGCAGGGTGACCTCCGACCCGTCGGCCAGGAGGCAGGTCAGCTCGAGCACGTGGTCGATCGTCTTCCCGTAGGCGATCGAGTGAGAGCCCGCGGAGTTGTTCCCGGACATCCCTCCGAGGGTGGCCCGGTTCGACGTGGACGTGTCGGGGCCGAACAGGAGGCCCATCGGCCGGACGTGGGCGTTTAGCTCGTCCTGGATGACGCCGGGCTCCACCCGGCACCAGAGCTCCTCGCGGCTCACCTCGAGCACCCGGTTCATGTACTTCGAGAAGTCGAGCACGACGGCGTGGTTGACGGCCTGGCCGATGAGGCTCGTGCCGCCGCCGCGCGGCAGGACGGGGACGTTGTACCGGTTGGCCAGCTCGAGCACCGCCCGCACGTCGTCCTTCGAGCGCGGGAGCACCACGCCGATCGGCTCGACCTGGTACATGGAGGCGTCGGTCGAGTAGAGGAGGCGCGAGTAGTCGTCGAAGCGGACCTCGCCCTCGACGACGCGACGGAGCTCGCGCTCGAGGTCGCTGCCGATCGAGGTCCCGACCGCGGTCAGACTTTGACTTCTTAGCATCCCGGGCGCCTGCCCGGCCCGACGGTGTTCGGACGGGGCGACCGCCGGGTCCCCTGACAAGGTTCAGCCGCCCCATCGGGTCGACGCGGCGAGAATTGTTTGGAAGTCAAAGGCTGACCCCCTACTTCTTCGCCTTGTCGATCGCGGCGCGGAGCTCCGCGGCCTCCTTCTTGTCGAGCGGCTCCAGCCGGCCGAGCACCGCGCGGGCGTCGTCGAGCTTCCCCATCTTCACGTAGGCCTCACCGAGATACTCGAGGGCCTCCGCGTAGTCCGGGCGGAGCTTGAGCGCCCGGTCGTAGGCCTTGATCGCCTCGGGATACTTCCCCTGCTGACGGAGGGCGTAGCCGAGGCCGTTCCACGCCTCCGGGAAGGCCTCGCGCTCCTTGATCGCCGCCTCGTACGCCTGGGCCGCCCGCCGCCAGTCCTTCTTCTTCTGAGCGTCGAGGCCCTCCTGGAAGTGGCGCTCGGCGGACGCCGGCACCCCTGGCGGCGGAGTCGCCGCCGGAGTTGGGCCGTCGGCCCATCCGGTGGCCGCGAGGAAAAGGAGTCCCGCCCCGATCGCCCGCCCGATCCCTGCCCCGTGCATCCTCTCGTCTCCCGGACGCCTCGCGGGCGTCCACCCGGTGTCCCGCCGGCCGCGCTCGCGTCCCCGTGGCTCGGCCGTCATTGTCGCACAGCCTCGCCGACACCTCCCGTTGCCGCGGCATAGCCGACGAGCTCGACGTACCCGGCGCCCGCGAGCGGCCGTCCGTGCGCGGTCCCCTCCACACGTACCGCGCCTTCCCAGTAACGCACCGCGAGGTCGAGCTCCTGGTCCGGGAGAAGCGGCGTCACGACGACGTCGAGCCCCGCGGCCGGCACGCGGAGCCGCCAGCGCGCCGGATACCGCGTGGCACCCCGCGGGCTCACCCAGTGGTCGAGGACGACGACCTCGACCGCGTCTCGGTCGAGCGCCCGCGTCGCGCCGTCGGCAGCCACCAGCGTGCCCTGACTCACCGGAGAGATCCCCCCGTCGCGCTGGCGGAGCCGGTACAGCATGACCTCACGGCCGTCGTCGAGCTGGAGGGCGAACCAGTCCCAGCCGACCTGGTCGGGAGCGAGGGCGCTCGTGCTCCACTCACGGTCCATCCAGGCCAGCCCCTCGACCGGGAACGCACGGCCACCGACCTGCACGTCGCCCGCGACCAGCATCCGCGTCAGCGAGTAGTAGTAGGACGCGTTGCCGGGCTCGG
>Ga0114129_10012954_pt1 | contig 11870 bp, 7 predicted proteins | sample RhiMetdeltSRZDD1_FD_80071 | JGI IMG/M metagenome (GOLD analysis project Ga0114129, IMG submission 80071) | Populus rhizosphere microbial communities from Tennessee, USA - Rhizosphere MetaG P. deltoides SRZDD1 (version 2) (version 2) | ecosystem: Host-associated > Plants > Roots > Rhizosphere >... | reverse complement strand
TGCGGAACTCGATTCTCGCGGCTGACTACGACGACCGCGCGCATGACAGCCGGATCTTTCTGCAGCGCTATTGGCAGCGCTCGCGTCACCGCCACGTCATGGACCTGATTCGTGGAGAAGGTGCCGTGCTCGACGTCGGGTGCGGCTCGAGCCGCATCATTGCCGGCCTGCCCGACGGCAGCGTGGCGGTGGACATCCTGCACCGCAAGCTGCGATACGCACGCAAGTTCAATCGGCCGCTGGTCCACGCTTCCGGCTTTGCGTTGCCGTTCGCGGACGCCTCGTTTCCCTGCGTGCTGTGCTCGCAGGTCATCGAACACGTGCCGAAGGAGTCGCCAATTCTCGACGAGCTCTGTCGCGTGTTGCGTCCGGGCGGCCGGCTCGTCCTCGGCACGCCCGACTACGCGAACTGGCAGTGGGTCTACATCGAAAAGCTGTACGGGCTGGTGCCCGGCGGCTACAAGGACGAGCACATCTCGCACTACACGAATCGCGAACTGGTTCAGCTCATGGAGGGTCGAGGGCTGCGCTTCGAGGAGGAACGGTACATTCTTCGCGGCGAGCTCATTCAGGCGTTCCGCAAAGTCACGCCAGCGGCTTCCGCGCCACGAACCAACTCTGTTGCCCCATGATGCGCCATATCGGGCGCACCGCCAGGTAGAGCCGCACGAGCCACGGCGCCTGTGGAATCGCGCTCCTCGTCGTGTACGGAAGGAATCGTGGAATCACCTCGACGACCTCATAGCCGAGGCTCTGCGTGGCTTCGACCAACGTCAGGTGCGTCAGTGGAAGATGATGATCCACGAAGTCCCAGTAGGCCCCGCCCACGTAGCGGATGTTCGGCTGCAGCGCGAGCAGCTGTCCACCGGGCCGCAGGACGGTCCGTATCTCCTTGAGCGTCGCCAGGAATGTCGCCGTATCGGGAAGATGTTCGAAGAAGTTGCTGCAGAAGACGACGTCCACTGAGTTGGCGTCGATGTGCCGCGACAGCTCGTGGCTCGGCGCGAACACTTCGCGCGTGCCAGGTGGAAGGGTGCGGCCGGACAGCCGCTCGATGTCGAGCGCAATGCGCGCACCACAGCGGATGTGTTGCAGGAACTCGCCCAGCCCAGCGCCGATGTCGAGCACCACGGCGTCCGGTGCGACATAACGCTGAAAGAAGTGCGGGCACAGCACGCGCCAGACCGCGTCCTTCGCGGCACGGTCGGCTTCGGGAAAGCGCGTGGCGTAGAGGGAATCGAGACTCAATCGGATCGCCGCGCTATCGCGCTTCGACGCCGGCCGGGGTTCCAGGCATCCGCGACAGCCGCGCGACGTCGGCATCGACCATCATCTTCACGAGGCTGACGAAATCCACCTCGGGTCGCCAGCCCAGCGTCTTGCGCGCTTTGGATGGGTCGCCGACCAGCAGATCGACTTCGGCCGGGCGGAGGAATTTCGGATCCAGACGAACGTGCTTCTGCCAGTCGAGGCCGATGTGCCCGAACGCGACCTCGACGAGCTCGCGCACCGAGTGGCTCTCGCCAGTTGCGATCACATAGTCGTCGGCCCGATCCTGCTGCAGCATCACCCACATCGCCCGGACGTAGTCGCCAGCAAAGCCCCAGTCGCGATGCGCGTCGAGGTTGCCGAGCGAGAGCGTCTCCGTCAAGCCGAGCTTGATGCGTGCCACGCCGTCGGTGACCTTGCGCGTCACGAACTCCAGGCCTCGCCGCGGCGACTCATGGTTGAAGAGGATGCCCGAGACCGCGAACAGGTCGTAGCTCTCGCGATAGTTGACCGTGATGTAGTGCGCGAACACCTTCGACACGCCATACGGGCTGCGCGGGTAGAACGGCGTCAGCTCCGTCTGCGGCACCTCGCGGACCTTGCCGAACATTTCGCTGGACGATGCCTGGTAGAAGCGGATCTTCGGGTTGACGTGGCGCACGGCCTCGAGCAGCCTGGTTACACCCTGCGAGTTGAACTCGCCGGTCAGCATCGGCTGGTCCCACGACGCCGGCACGAACGACATCGCCGCGAGGTTGTAGAGCTCGTCCGGCTTGACGTCGTCGATCAGCCGAATCAGCGAGAGCTGATCCAATAGATCGGCTGGCTTCAGAGTGATCCGTTGAAGCAAGTGCTCGACACGCCAGTAGTTCGAGGTGCTGGCGCGACGCACCGCGCCGTAGACGTCGTATCCCTTGTCGAGAAGAAGCTCCGCGAGGTAGGAGCCGTCCTGGCCGGTGATGCCGGTAATCAGAGCGCGTTTAGCCATGCGTGATTAGCGTCACAGTATATCGCAGGGTTCCGGTCACACCTGCACTTTCGCCGGCGCGACGTTGCCGGCTCGAACGAACGAGGCGAGCGCCACCGCGTAGCACGCCCAGCCAACCCAGAATGCCGTAGAAATCGACCATGTCAGCGCGATGCACACGCTGAGCACCGATGCCAGAACTGACGCTGCACCGTTCAGTCCCCAAAACCACGCCGTCAACCCAGACGTCCGGCCGGCGGCGAGCTTCATACCCAGCGGAAATGCCACCCCCATGAACACGCCTGCCGGAAACAGAATGGCGACGGCGGCCAGGATTCGCGCCGTCGTCGTCATCGGCTCGATGCGCGTGACGATCGCCGGCGTGAGCAGCCCGAAGATCGCCAGCACGGCGACGAGCCCGATGAGGCGCGAACGACCGGCCTCTGCAGCACCCTCCACGTTTACATTCGAGGTCAGGTAACTCCCCAATCCGCTCGATAGCAGCAAGGAGAAGAGCACGACGGACAACCCATACGTGGGGTGTCCGAGCGCGATGATGAGCCGCTGCATCAGCGAGGTCTCGATCAGCATAAACCCAAGACCAATCGCGATGAAGAAGACGAAGAAGGGCCCCGCGCCGGCCAGCTCGACACGGTGGCGAGTGACCCAGAGCGGCAGCAGCAGGCACAGCGTCGTCAAGCCGGTCACCGTGACGAGCAAAATCCCGAGCGTTGCCACCGCCTTCATGTTGTGGCTGAGGCTGCCGAAATCGAGAAGCGAGGTGCGGGCGAGGTCGCGCAGCCGCAGCATGTTGAAGAAGAACGGACTGTCGTCGGTCGGCGCCGCGATGTTGATCGGATAAGACCTCAAGAACTCGTCGAGGCCATCCGGCTGCGTGAGGCGGACGAATGTTTCGTCGAGTGCGGCGCGCGGGCTGAACGGCACGTCGAACGCCAGCCGCGCTGCTTCCCGATCGAGCGTGTCGAGTTCGTCGTCCGTAAAAGGTCTGCGGCTTACGATAATGGTGCCAACGCCGTCCGGCGTCTCGGTCCCGATGCCCGGCTGCATGTGCCTGACGATTGTGATGTGACGGCGAGCATCGGTCACCCCAAGTCGTCTCAACGCCTCGACCGCGATGGTTGTCGTGCGAAATAACTCCGCCGGGCGGCTGTGGAAGTACCAGCGAGAAACCGAGAGCAGGCCCTGGTCGGAGAGGTGGTTCAGAAACGTCGTCCACGCCTCGACGGTGTAGAGCGAGTTCTCCCCCAGCACGAACGCTCCGGCCGCGGTCGCGGCCCACGTGTCAATCAAGGAGATCTGAATCGTGTCGAAACGATCCGGTGAGCGCGCGACGAAGCTTCGGGCTTCGTCGTTCACAAAGCGGACGCGCGGATCGCGGTCCAGATGGCCGGTGAAATCGCCAAATCGGCCGTTGACGGTTCGAAGGATGTCCTTATTGATGTCCACGGCCGTCACAGACCGTGCGCCAAAGGCGAGCGCCGACAGCACGTCGCGGCCACCACCCGCTCCAATCACCAGGGCGCTGTGCTGGGTGCGCAAGTAGTACGCGATGTTGGTGACGTCGTACTTGAGATGCTCGAGCGGCGCCAGATCGCCGTCGAACTTCGTCATCGTCGTTCCTGCCCACGCGTCGATGTCGAGATGGAGCTGGCGAAGGCGTTTCTTCGGGGCCCTCGAGCTCAACCCCCAGCCCTGTACCGGCAGTTCGACGTCGGGATTGCCCATCACGCGCACGCGCGAGTACGAGTTCCACTTTTCGTAAAGCGGCCGCGTCTCGACGACACCCTTCGAATACACGATTCGGAAGATCGGCGAACCTCGCCAGACCAGGACCGTATGCCCGGCCGCGGCAACGCCGAGCACCGCGAGCACGATGACCGACGCGCGACGCCAGCTTGCCGATCGCCCATCGAGCGCGAGCGCAACGCCGCCAACGCTGGCGAGGAACGCGACCCAGAGGACCGCCGTCGGCCCATCCGACCACCCAATCACGGCGACCAGCAGGATGCAGCCGAGCGCCGCGCCCGCGAGATCTGCCGCGTAGAGGCGGCTGACCCGGCGTGGAAAGCCGGTGAGCATCAGGCAAATCACCACGCCGCTGACAACGAACGGGACGGCAATGACGACGTATCTGAAGGCGATCGCGTAGAGCTCGATGACTGACGTCTGAACGCGAAACGGGATGCTGAGCTCGGTCATGAAGCTCAGCACGATCGCGATGGGGAAAATGACCGCAGCCGCAGCGAGGCGCTGCGACAAGAACCGTGCACTGAAGAATGACGGCGCCAAATACACGATCAGAGCGCCCGCCGTCATCCCGAACATGGCGATCGACAGCGCCACGAAGGCGAAGTGGTACAGCATCGTGACGCTGAAGATCCGCGTCAGCAGGATTTCGTACATCAGCGTCGCCAGCGCGACGAAGAACATGCCAACGTAGTGCACGCTTACGTTCCGCGCCGTGGCGCGTGCGCCGTGATGAAGGTGCGAAGGAGCCCGGGCTCACCGTCGCGGGTAAACCCGTAGCGATCGACCAGCAGGAACGTCAGGAGAAACGCTGCCAGCGCCGTCAGCTGCGCGAAAATTTTTCCGGCAACAGGCCCGGTCCCCCAGGCGTGGAATAGCAGCAGCAGCCCGGTCGTGGCCGTCAGGCCGACCGCGGTGATCGAGACAAACCGCAGCACCTGGACAAGGCTGATGCGGCCTGTGACACGCAGGACGTTGGCCCGGGTCAGGAAGAAGTGGACCATGACGGCGAACGCGCGCGCCACGATGTTGGTGCGCACCATGTTGCCGGACAGCGCGGGGAGCAGCACCACGAACGCTGCGATGTCCACCGCCGCGACAGCCACCGACGCCATCGTATCGCGGCCCATCACGCCAATCACGCGCATTGAGTCGCGCCACGGGTCGAAATGCGTCCCGCGGTTCTCATCGAAGTAAATCGTCGGAATCTCGATGCTCGCGACCGTGTACCCGAGCGAGACCGCCTTCGTCAGGATTTCGGCTTCGGTCTCGTATCGACGCCATCGAACTGTCGACAGCAGAGTCTCGGCCAGCTCGCGCGAATACAACCGGAACCCCGATTGGGTGTCGAGAATGTACCGCCGCGTATTCAGAAAAAAGAACAATCGCGCGATGGAATTACCGATCTTGCTCTTCCGTGGCATGGCGCGCACGTCGCGGACGCCAATCACCAGATCAGCCCGCTCTCGAGCGGCCAGCGCCACGAATCGCGGAACATCCGCGGGATCGTGCTGCCCATCGCCGTCGAGCGTGACGATGTCGTCGAACGTGTCGCCGAGGAGACCGTGGCGGCCCTTCAGCACTTCTTCAATGCCCGCCTTCAGCGCAACACCCTTCCCTGCGTTTGCGGACAAGCGCAGGCATGGTACCCGGGTTGAGCGAATGTGTTCAGGAGTGTCGTCGGTCGAGCCATCGTCGACGACCAGGACGCCGGCAGCGATCGCGCGTGCGCGCGTGATGACGTCCACGCACGCGACGCCCGTGTTGTAACAAGGGATGACGATCGCAACTTTCCGTATGGTCGTGGCGGTTGTGGACATTCGACTTCTACCTTGCCGCGCGCCTGAACGCCAGCAACGCGACGAAGTAACACACCCACCCGCACCAGAAGGCCGTCGAAATCGACCAGGTGAGCGCGATGCAGACGCTCAGCACAGAAGCCAGCACCGACGCAGCCCCGTTGAGACCCCAGAACCATGCGGTCAGCGCCTGCGCTCGGCTCGCCGCGAGCTTCATGCCGAGCGGAAAGGCCATGCCCATGAAGAGCCCGGCTGGTGACAGGATGGCGACGGCGGCAAGGATCCGCGCCGCGGTTGTCATGGGCTCGATGCGACCGACGACGAACGGCAATGCCAACCCGAAGATGGCAAGCACGCCGACGAGCGCCATCAGGCGGCGCCGGCCGTCCGCCGCACGCTGCAGGCTGATGGCTCCCGTGAGAAAGCTGCCCACGCCGCTCGACAGCAGCAATGAAAACAACACGACCGATAGCCCATATGTCGGATGGCCCAGCGCAATGATCAGCCGCTGCATGAGCGACGTCTCGATCAGCATGAACCCCAGGCCAATCGCGATGAAAAAGAGGAAGAACGGCCCGACGCCAGAGAGATCGACGCGATCCCGCGTAAGCCACAGCGGCAGCAGGATGCAAAGCGCGGTGAGCACGGTGACCGTCGCGAGAAGGATCGCGAGGGTAGCCACCGCCTTCATGTTGTGACTCTGCTTGCCGAAGTCCAGGAGTGCTGGATTGAAGACGTCTCGGAGGCGGAGCATGTTGAAGAAGAACGGACTGTTGTCGGTTGGCGCGGAGATGTCGATCGGATACGCCTTCAGAAATGACTCCAGCCCATCCAGCGTCGTCAGCTGCGTAAATGTCTCGTCGTAGGCTCGCTGCGGAGTGAACGGCACATCGAACCCCAACCTGGACGCTTCCTGGTCGAGGCGATCGAGCTCGTCGACCGTAAACGGACAACGGCTGACGAGCAGCGTGCCAACGCCGTCGGGGATTTCGGCGCGGCGGTTGGCCAGGTGCATGTTGCGAACGATCGCCAGATGGCGACGCGGTTCCGTCACGCCCATTGATCGCAGCGCTTCCACCGCGATCATCGTGGTGCGATACAGCTCGGCCGGGCGATCGCGAAAGTACCAACGCGACACGCTGAGGAGTCCATCGGCGGTCAGATGGTCGAGAAACGTGCGCCACGCTTCGACCGTGTAGATGGAGTTCTCGCTCAGGACGAACGCCCCGGCAGCAGTCGCCGCCCAGGTGTCGATCAGCGAAATCTGAATCGAGTCGAATCGGTCCGGCGATCGCGCAATGAAGCTGCGGGCTTCATCGTTGACGAAGCGAACGCGCGGATCGCGATCGAGATGCCCGGTGAATTCTCCGAAGCGGCCGTTGACCGTGCGGATGATGTCTTTGTTGATCTCGACCGCGGTTACGGATTGAGCGCTGAAAGCGAGCGCCGATAGTACGTCGCGGCCTCCACCGGCGCCGACAACCAGCGCGCGCCCTCCAGGCCGGACGAAGTACCCGATGTTCGTGACGTCGTACTTGAGGTGTTCGAGCGTTGCTGGATTGCCGTCATAGCCGGTCATCACCGTGCCGGCGGCGACGTCGATGTCCATCTGCAGCTGCCGGACGCGTTCTGTTGTCGGCAGCGCGGCGCTCAGGCCCCAACCCTGCGGCTGCACGTCCGCGTTCTGGTCACCGTTGACCCGCACCCGCGAGTACGAATTCCACTTCTCGTAGAGCGGCCGCGCCTCGAACGATCCCTTGATGTAGAGGATGCGAAAGACCGGGAAGCCCTTCCACACGAGCCATGTATGGCCGGCGGCGGACACGATCAGGATGACGGCGGTTACCGTGGCGGCACGCCGGTAGTTCCGCACGTTCGTTCCGCGCGCGAACGTGACCGCGCCTGCAGACGCCAACGCGGCTACCCACAGCACCGCAGTCGGTCCATCCGAATATCCAAGCACGGGGATGAGAAGCACACATCCCAATGCGGCGCCCGCCAGATCGGCGGCGTACAGCCGGCTGACGCGCGCGGGAAAGCCAGTCAGCGCGAGACACACCACGACGCCACTTACCACGAACGGGACAGCGATTACGGCGTACGTGAAGGCAATGGCGTACACGGCGACGATCGACGGGTGCACGCGGAACGGAATGCTCAGTTGTGTGAGAAAGCTGAAGACGATGGCGATCGGAAGGACCAACGCCGCAAGCGCCATCCGCTGCCGGAGCGCGGCCGGCGTGAACAGCCGCGGCAGCAGATAAACCGCAAGCGCTCCTGCGGTCATGCCGAACATCGCCAGCGACAGCGCGACGAACGCGAAGTGATAGAGCATCGTCACGCTGAAGATCCGCGTCAGCAGAATCTCGTACATCAACGTGGCGAGCGCGACAAAAAAGAGCCCGGCGTACGTGGAACGATCGGGATCTGCGACGCCCAACGGAGCCGCCGCCGGCTTTATGGATGACTGGCTGACCTGATGAGGGGCTTCGACGAGGGTTTGGTCGGTCAAACGCTTCATAATATATCGCCACATCACCCGGCCGTACGTTACGCCGCGGCCGTCTAAGACACGAAGCGACTACAGCCCTCGAGGTTGGACCTGATGTTTTCACGCACGCGAATTGCCCTCGTCATCATCGTTCTGGCAGTGGTCTCGACTCCATCAAACATTCGAGCCCAGCAAGCACGTCCCGCGGCAGCGGGCAGCGGCGGCGACGCCGCCGTTCTCGCGAAAGGCTGGAACGCGGTTGCGACGGGAAACGTTGCAGAGGCCGAACGATTGGGCGACAGCCTTCTGAAAGCGTCGCCGCGACATCACGACGCGCTCGCGCTCAAAATCGCGGCGCGTCTCACAGCACGGTCGCTCCCCGCCGCCCTGAGCGCGCTCGACGCGTATGAAACGTGGCTCGGGCGCGTCGGTCAGCGCGAGGATGTGTTCCTGCTCGAGCCCGTGGCGATGAGCATCGTCGACACGCTGGCGCTGTCGCAGGATCGCGCGGTCCGGACTCGCGCGTTGGAGATCAAAGCCGCGCTCGGCGACACAAGCGCGATAGCGCAGTTGCGGACTACGGCCGAAGAACCTGGTAGCGGAGCCTTGCGGCAAGACACAACACTCGCGCGGCTGCTCGATCAAGCCGCAATTGATCGGTTGACCAAGCGTGTAACCGAGCCGGGAGGGCGCGACGTGAGCGCGGCCATCGATGCTCTTCGGGACGCGAAAGTGACCAGCGCAGTGCCGGCGATCGCTGGGGCGCTGGATCCCCGGCGACCGATGCCTACGAAGATGGCCGCCGCCCGCGCGCTCGGCCAGCTCGGCGGCGTCGAAGCGATTCCGCGCCTGAAGCAAGCCCTGAACGATCCCGATCCTCCCGTCAGGATTATCGCGGCCGTTTCCCTGGCGGCGCTCGGCGATCCAAGCGGAGACGAGATCGTGCGGTCGATCGAAAATAGCCCTGTTGGGGATTACCGCCTACTAGTCGTGGAAGCACGCGCCGCTAGCGATCCCGCGGGCGCGTGGGTTGGCGTGGCCTCATCGGTCCTGCAGGATCCAGATCCGCTCGTCCGGCTGCGCGCCGCGGAACTCCTGCTGACGCACGCTGCCAACCCCGGCTCTGCGTTCGACGTTCTCCGACAGGCCCTCACCGATAGCAATCCGGCCATGCGACAGGCGGCCGCCGACCGCCTGGATCACATACCTGTCACGGCGCTCGACCGGGATCTGCCGACGTTGCGCAAGCTCTTTAGGGACCCGTCGCCGCTGGCGCAACTCGAGTCGGCTGCTGCCATCTTGCGGATTGCCGGCGCTCTCAGGTAACGCCGTCACGCTGGCCCGCTTCTTGAACCTGCGGCGGTCCTCGTTTATCCTATCGTTCGTCTTCGCAACAGCCGATAACGACATGAGGGATCCGAGCCCCACGCGGATCCTCGATCAACCAGAGGACCGCTCATGAACCATCGTTGCGCATGGGGCGCGACCGCCATCCTGGTCACGCTGCTAGCCCTGCCTAGCCCCTCAAGCGCGCAAGCTTTCCGGACGGGACCAACGTTCACGGTCAGCGCGCCCGGCTCCGCGCTCTTGCCAGACGCCGCCTACGACTACGTCAACCAGCGCTATTTCGTCGCCTCGGAGGTGGGCCATCGCGCCATCCAAGGCCACGTCCTTGACGGTAGCGGCACCCTCCTCGCAGCACTGACGGTGCGGCAGAGCGGGGTATATGCGCAGAATCCGCGGGTCGCCTTCAGCCAGCACGTCAACAACGGTGCGGGCGGGTACCTGGTGACGTGGCACGAGAACCTCAACGAGTCAGTGGCACAGATATGGGGCCGGTTAATCTCGGCTGACGGCGCTCCGCTCACGGCGGAGATCGCGATTGGCACCGATACGACAGGCGCGCCCGGCACCAGCTCGAACTGGCTGATGGGTCCCGCGATCGCGTACTCAACTGCGAGCCGAGAATTTCTGGTCTCGTGGATGGGAGGCTACGGCGTAGCCAACGACATCCGTTTCATGAGGGTGAACACGCTGGGCGCGCTGCTCCAGCCAACACCCACGACGATTACGGCTGGAACCGCGGATTGGGAACGTGATCCTTCCGTCGCCTACAACCCGCATGCGGACGAGTTCTATATCGCGTACGCCGGCTGGGTAAACGCCGGTAACTACGGCACGGTCAACGGCCAGCGCGTAAGAGCCGGAAGCGGGGCGTTGATGGGCGGCGCCACGACCTACGGCGCGTTCGCGGCACCCCTCATTCCCGCGGTGGCGTACAACTCGGTCACGCGCCAGTACGTCGTGACCTGGTACAACCGGACCAGCGCGTCGGCGGCGATGCTTGGCATCACCGTGAATGGCGCCGACGGCGCCATCGCCAGCGGCATCCGGCTGATGTCCGGCTACTACTTCGCCTACGACGCGCTCGACTTCGATTACAACGCAGGCTCGGGCGATTTCCTGCTGATCACGCACGGCCGCGACGAGGAGGATGCCGCCGTTTCTGTGTACGCGGACGGCACGCCGTACGACAATGGGTTCGTCGTCACGGACACGGTCGGGGTGAATGGCAATTTCAATCCACGCCTGGCTGCGAGCTCAACGGGACAATACCTTGCTGTGACGTCGGGCGGGTTTTCTCGGGTGCACGGACAGTTTGTGCAGAGCGCTGGTGGTCAGCCACCGCCACCACCCCCGCCACCGCCCCCACCTCCGCCTCGGACATCGGACACCCGGCTGTTCCTCGACTCGCCGACCAACAGCGGCACCAATGCCGGCCCGAGCATGCGACTCTCGGGTTGGGCAATCGACCTCAACGCCACATCCGGAACCGGCGTCGACGCGGTTCACGCGTACGCGTTCCCGCTGACTGGCGGGCAGGTCTTCCTCGGTGCCGCGTCGTTCGTACCGCGTCTCGATGTCGCGACTCACTTCGGTAACAGCCGCTTCACGAACTCAGGGTTCGTGATCGACGCAGTCATCGGGCTGATTCCCGGTATCTACAACGTCGCGGTGTACGCGCGAAGTACGGTGACCGGCCAGTTTGGTACGGTGGTCGTGGTCCAGGTTCGAGTCACGCCACCGCCAAACCCGCAGATGTCGCTCGACCAACCTCGAGCGGAGTGGCCCTGGATCCCAGGCACGTTCCTGATCAAGGGCTGGGCAGTGGATTTGGCGTCGTACGTCGGTGCGGGAATCGATGCCGTGCATGCGTGGGCGTATCCGATTCTTCCAACCGGCTACGGCGCTCCCGTTTGGGTGAACCACGCGACGATCGGTCTACCGCGGACTGATGTCGCGGCGTATTTCGGAAACCCGGAAATGGGGAACGCGGGATTTGAGATGGTGGGCACGCTCCCGCCCGGCACGTACGATCTCGTGGTCTACGCTCGAAGCTGGATTACCGGCTCGTTCAGCAACTGGAGAATCGTTCGAATCACAGTTCAGTGACAACGCTCATGTAAAAAATCCTCTACGAGGAAGCCTTCCCGAGTAAAAGCGACCCGTCCATAGCCCGGACCGGTCGCTTTTGCCATTTCTACCTCTTCCATTTCCATCACGGATTCGTTGGTGT
>Ga0114129_10012953_pt1 | contig 11870 bp, 12 predicted proteins | sample RhiMetdeltSRZDD1_FD_80071 | JGI IMG/M metagenome (GOLD analysis project Ga0114129, IMG submission 80071) | Populus rhizosphere microbial communities from Tennessee, USA - Rhizosphere MetaG P. deltoides SRZDD1 (version 2) (version 2) | ecosystem: Host-associated > Plants > Roots > Rhizosphere >... | reverse complement strand
TCGTTGTTGCAAGGTGCGAAAGCTATGCGCGATAGGAATACGTCTGTCTCTAAACAAGCGATTGAAACAAAAACGAACTCTAAAGCTTACGACTACCCTTTGCCCGCGATTCGAATGGATAGTGAGCTTCGCGGGTGAATGAAGCCTCTGAAGTGGGATAAGATGCTGCGCGACTCTATTCCGGTCAGCCTTAGATGTCAAACAAAATTCGGCACAACTTAGCGTATTTGTGTCCCGCACACACCTCAATCAATCCATCACACGCCGTTGGCGCTTGCGGAAAATCGGGTGAGCATCTTAACCAGACCGGTGGTGTGGGCTATTGCATGACGCACCTTTTACATGACGCACCGTTGGCATGATTTGCAGGTCTTCTCCACGCGGCGTCGGAACAATCTACGTTCGCACGCGTGAGATGAAGTAAAACGCGCCGGCGGCAAAAATTGCGATCGGGGCCCAGACTGCAACCGCCGGCGGCAGCAGCGCATGCTCTCCCAATTGTTCGAAGCCGCTCGACAACAACCAGAACGAGAGGCTCACGACGACGGCGGAAGACAAAGCCACGACTGTGCTCTTGCGACCGAGTGAAACAGCGAGCGGCATTCCGATTAGCGCCATAATTATCACACTGAATGGCGCCGCATATTTTCGCTGCAAACCAACGGCAAGCATGGCAGTGTCAGCGCCGCGCGCCTTCAACGTTTTGATGTATTCATCCAGGCGGTTTGTGTCCAACTGTGATGGCCTATCGACGGTTGGTCGGAAGGTGCGCGGCGACTCAACACCGTCGATCGTCAGCGCCTGCGCCTGCTGCGTAGCAACCTGCTCCTGGCCCAGCTCGATCCAACGCGCGTCCTTTATTTCCAGACTATTTGCCTGCACCCAGGATGCGATGTCGCCGCTGATCACGCGTTTCAGGTCAGTCACACGCGATGGATCGAATTCATAGATGACCGGTTTCAGCAGCGCCTGTTTCTGATCGTCAAAATCGTAAGAATAGATACGCCGCCCGTCGGCGCTCACCAACCAACGACGTTCGCCGGCGGTCGATTGCGTTATGTTTCCGCGAATGCGCGCACGCAGATCGTCCTGCCTGACGTTGGCCGCCGGCATAATCCTTTCCTGGATCAGCCAGAGGCCTCCCGCGACAACGATCGCAAATACGAATCCGGGCAGCATCAAACGATAGACGCTCTGGCCGCTGGCCCACCAGGCGACTGCTTCCCTTCTCCGCGCAATCAACGCGTACGTCAGCAAAGCCGCGACCAGCACGCTTCCGGGAAATAGTTCGACGCTGACCAGCGGCAGTAGGTAGAAAAGATATTGAGCGAGAAGTCTTAGTCCGCCGCCACGCGCGGTGAGGAATCGCCACAACTCGAAACTCGTGAAAATATCAAAGACGATGACGAGTGCGATAAACGCGAAGAGAAAACTCAGGCCCATCGTCCGAACCACACTCGTGTCGAGCAGCGTGGGAAATCGAAGCGCCGACCAGCGCGAGGTCTTTGCTTTTCGCCCAGCCCACGCCGATGTCACTTCTGCTTTGTCGCGTTGAATGCGCAAAGTGAACGAGAACGTTCGATTCACCAACAGCAACACGAGAGCAACGGTCAGAGTTACGGACGTTGCCAGCCAGGCCCCGACCACCGGCGGCAATGTGCCGGCGCGCGCCATCTGTTCACCGGCAATGATCAGCAGGTAGTAAGCGGCCATCACGAGGAGCGAGACGAGCGCGCCGAATCCGCGACTTCCGCGACGCAGGCGCATCGCCAAAGCTGCGCCGAAAAACGAAAAGATAAGTGGCGACAGCGAGAGCGCCGAACGTTTGTGAAGCACAAAGACCGCCTCGCGATGCTCCGCGCCCGAGCTTTGGCTGATGAAGTTGCGCAGTTCGCTGAAGGCCATCTCGTCACTCTTCATCTCCGCGTTATTAAGTCGCGCCAACAAGTCGTTGCGGCCGGTGTTGAAGAGGATTCGTAGCTGAGTCAGGCGCTCGACGACGTATTGTTGATTCACCGCATCCGGCGGCGGGAGTTTCGTTTGCACCGCGTCAGAAAGCACTAACTCGGATTTTTCTTCCGACGAATCGATCCGCCCCGAGCGCGCCGTTACCAGACGCGTGGATCCATCGGCTTCCCGCGACTGAATGAAGACGCCGCCCCATTGCCCGCGCGACTTGTCGCCTTCGCGCACGTAAATCACATATCCGGGAATGTCCGTGGTGAAAGTCTGCGGCTCGACGGGCGAATCGAGCTTGTAGAGGGCAGCTCGCGCGGCGATATTTCGCAGTTGCTGTTGTGCGCGCGGCACCTCGTTGAGGTTCACCTGTAGAGATGCCGCCGTCGCGATTAACCCGAGCAACACCGCCGGCGCAACAATTTGCCAACGGCTAACGCCGGCGGCGCGCATCGCCACCAGTTCACTGTCGCTTCCCATGCGCCCGAGGCCGATGATCGTCCCGCACAGAATGCCCATCGGCAACGTAAATGCGAGCACGGTAGGCAGCAAAGCCAACGACAAACTGTAGAGAAACCCTGCGGGAACAGTCGTGCGAAAAATCGTTTCAAAGTAGCGGCCGCTTTGCTGCACAAACAGGATTCCGGTAAGCAGCGCGAGCGCGGCCAGCGCGTACGGAAAGATTGTGCGCACGATATATCGCTCGATTATTCGGTGGCTTCGCATGTTTCAAGTGCGAGGATATGCGTCAAGCGCGCGCGGCAGTCAGTGAACGCGGACGCCGCTCAAGTGTTCTGACAATTAGCCGATGCGTGAATTCAGACAACTCAGCGTCGGCGTCATGGAAGAATGGTTTGCAGGTCGTCGCAAATTCCGTCGGTCCCAATTGCAAGCTGGTAAGCATGACTTGCTGAACTTGCGGCATTAGTCGCATGCCCGCGCCTCTGCTGCACGTCGCGCATCTGACGGCACTCTCGAAATCAAGATACATCGCTTGCCCCCGGTCCAAGGACGCGCCACAAATCGCGCAAGCACTTACGTCAGGAAACGAGCCGGCCAGTCTAAGCAGCCAGATTTCGAAATACCGCAGAATCACTTTTGACGTCGACGGCGCTGTTGCCAGCGCATCAACGCACGCCGCGACCATGCGGAAAAGCTTGTCGTTTGCTTCGTGAGGGGGCGCGAATTCGCCGATGAGCTCGGCCATGTAGCCCAGCACCTCCGCAACTTCGATGTCCGCCGCAAGGTCGAAGTGGGATTTCACGATCTCGGCGCCAGAGATCGTCACCAGCTCGCGATTCTCCTTCTCGCGAAATTCGAGCCGTATGACGGTGAATGGCTCAAGCGCAGCGCCGAAACGACTCTTCATTCGCCGCGCGCCTTTCGCTACGCCCCGAATCAGCCCCGCGCTGCGCGTGAAACAGAGAACGATTCGGTCAGCTTCTGCAAGGTTGTAACTGCGCAGGACAATCGCTTCGGTGGTGACGAGGTTCATCGCGTCGTCCATTTATCGGAAAGGAATGAAGTAAAGGATCCACCCGAGCAGCAATGCAATGCCGAGAAACTCACCGAAAACCTTCAGTCCATAGATCAGCCTTTGCCGATCCGTTCCTTTGGCGGCAATGCCAAACACTACGGCAGTCAACGCGGCGAAGACGCTCATCCAGAAGACGTGCTTCATCGTTTCCTCCCCGCGGCGATGTCGAACGCATCGAGTGTCACGAGATAATTCAGCAGGCCGGCCACCAGCAAAAACGTGTTCCCGTATTCGTAGGTCAGAATTTGCGCGTGTTCAGCGAAGCCAATATTCGCTATCCAACAAAAAACATATAGCAGCCCTGAACCAACGTTCGCGATCATCGGCAGCAGTTGAAGCAGCGCGCCCAAACCCTGTTGGCCGCCACTGACGGCGTATAGATGCCCTCCAAGCCACAGCCCGGTTAGAAACATAATCCAAACCGCGCCGCCAGCCAGGGCGCCCCTGAGCCAGCGCCTCTGAATGAAGTGACCAGCGCCGGGGATCGCCCAGGCCGCCAGTCCGATCAGCCATGCCGCGCGCGGTGTTTCGATCTTCTGCTCCTTCTCAATTCGACGAGCTACCAAACGCCACTCTCCTTCTCTCCGGATTCGAAGTTAATGTATTCCATTAAGTCGCTGTCTGCACGACAGCCAGTATTTATCGAGTTTCTTAGCTGTCGGCTCACCCACTGCTGAGAAACTCAGTAAAGCAAATATGCCTCGCGAAGCCGCCTGAATTCTTCGATGCCGGGCCGCCAGGATTCGGTGATCGCTTCGAGCGATTCGCCGCCTTCGATTTGTGCTCGCAACATGGTTGTCCCCGCAATCACGTCGAACGGATTGCGTTCGTACTCGTACTCGTACGGTGGCTCCTTCCAGCGAAACTCTTCCCGGTAAAGTTGGTACGCCGTCTTCACGATGGCTACACCAGTTGAAACCGGCTCGAAAGAATTTCGGTCCGTGACGTGAATCTGGACGCCACCGCACGCCTGGCCGGCATGCTTTTGAAACGTCGGCATGAAAACGCACGAACGAAAAAGGACGCTCGGCAAATTCATTTTCGTGAGCGCTTCCGCAAAGCGATCAGCATCGATATAAGGCGCACCGACAATTTCAAAGGGGCGCGTCGTTCCCCTCCCTTCGGACATCTGTGTGCCTTCCAGATGGACGGTCCCTGGGAAAACGGTGGCGGCTTCGACGCCCGGGATGTTCGGCGACGGAAGTACCCAAGGGCCGTCGGTTTGATCGTACCAGCGTTCGCGTAACCACCCCTTGAGCTCGATCACGTCGAGATCACAACTGATGCCGAATTCGTCATTGAAGAGGCGTGCCAATTCGCCGATCGTCATACCGTGACGCGTCGGGATTGGAAACTGGCCCACGAAAGACTCGTGGCCGCGCTCCAGCAGATTGCCTGCGACTGCGACGCCACCGATCGGATTTGGCCGATCACAAACGAGCACTCGCTTGCCGAAGCGTTTGGCCGCGCGCATACAGTTCGCCATCGTGTACGCGAAAGTGTAGATGCGGCAGCCAACCCCCTGCAGATCGACCACGATCGTATCAACGTCGCGCAGCATTTCCTCAGTCGGTTCCCGCGTCTCGCTGTAGAGAGAATAGATGGGCACGCCCGTGCGTCGATCAATCGCGTGACCGGTCTCGATCATGTTGTCCTGCACATCGCCGCGAATGCCATGCTGCGGACCGAACAGCGCCGTCAGCTCACTCTTCGGATGTGCGTAGCAGAGATCGGCGGCATGATGAAAGTCATGATCGACTGACGCCTGATTACACACGAGCCCGACGCGGGCGCCATCAAGCACGTCGATGCGTTCATCGAGCAGCCGCTCGAGCCCAAGTTTGATTTGATGTCGGCAGTTCGACATTTAATTCCAAAGTGAGATTAACCGCAGAGAACCGAGCCGCCATTCACGTTCAGAATTTCTCCGTTGATGTGACGCGCCCAGTCGGTACAGAGAAACACAATTGGCCATGCGATGTCCTCGGGTGTGGCCACGCGGCCGACGGGGATCGAGTCCTCGATCGACTTTTTGAATCCCGGTTGCGCGAACGCGTCCGCGCACATGTCGGTGTCCACCCAGCCCGGCGCAACGGCATTCACGTTGATGCCGAACGGACCGAGTTCGGCTGCCAGGGATTTGGTAAACGAGATCTGTCCGCCCTTCGAAGCCGCGTAGTTCGAAACGTTTCCTTCGCCGCGCTGTCCCGCAGTCGAGCTGACGATCACGATTCGTCCGAATCCGTTCTGCTTCATGTGGGGCGACGCCGCCCGGCACGCAGCCCAGGTACCTTTCAAGTTCAAATCAATTGTGCGGTCCCAAACCTCTTCGGACATCTGATCGATTGGGCCGCCCTCCCAGATGCCCGCGTTGCAAACCAAAAAATCTACGCGACCGAAGTGTGCCACCGTTGCATCGATGAGTCGTTGGGCGTCGCCTGTGTGCGCAACGTCGGCCTGAACGGCGAGCCCTTGCGCGCCCTGCGCTTGCGCCGCAGAGACGGCAGCGTCGGCGGCCTTTCGATCCTTCAAATAATTGACCACGACGCTGGCGCCCAGTTTCGCAAAACAATCGATCGCTGCGCGCCCGATGCCACGGGAGCCGCCGGTTACTATTCCGACCCTGTCTTTGAGATCGACGGATCCGAGTAAGCTCATTTTTGAAATAAGTCCTTTAGCTCAAAAAGCGCGTCATCGTATTTGAGTTTGGTTGGTTGGATCCCCTTGGGAATCTCGAAGGGGACTTCGCACTTGATTTGCTCCCCCGTCTTTTGGAGTGCTGTGGCCATCCCTTTTGGCGCGTCGAACATGTTGCGTGATGAATACTCTTTTCCGGCCGCGTCTATCAAAAACGGAGTCACAAAGTCAGGGCCGTGATAGCTTGCGCCAAATCTTAGTCCTATGAGCACAACGATAACGTCAGTGTTGCGGTCACCCTGAATTCTCATGTCACCGAGAACTGCGCCAGGCGGACAAGCACCCATTCTAAATTGGGGGACGCGGTTAACTGGATCGATGTCTGTACTAGCCGCAGCTTGGAAGAGCGTGACCTCGACGCCGGCCGTCGTTTTCTTTACCAGCGTTTTTGCCAAGTCCGGATTTTTTTCCTGAGCGAAAGTAAGGCCACATAGACCCAGCAGTCCTATGGCGATGAGCAGCTTCGCATTCATTTGACCAGGTATCCTTTCAGAGTTAGCCATAGCTCGGTGCAGTTTGTTGTTTCTCGGCAAAGACACTGGCTTCGGCGACAAATTCTGCGAATAGTGCGCGGGCAAATTCGTCACGCTGCCAACCCAACTCAGGATGCCATTGAACGCCGAGCACGAAGCGATCACTGCGCGGATCTTCCACGGCCTCAACCAAACCGTCCGAGGCCCAAGCGGTCGCGATGAGTTCCCTTCCCAGCGTTTCCAGAGCCTGATGATGATGGCTGTTGACCGGCGCGTGATCAGATCTCGCGAATTGCCGTATCAAACTATCTTCCAGCAGTCGGACGCTGTGCGAATGTCGATCGCGTGGCGCCCCTTGCTGATGCTTGATCGCCTCTGGCCATTGGCTGCCGATATCTTGAATCAGCGTTCCGCCCCGCGAGACATTGAGAACCTGCAAGCCAAAACAGATCGCGAACAGCGGAATGGCGCGTTGTTCGACTTCCGTTAGTACCAGCAAGTCTGTCTCGTCTTTCATTGGATGGACCGCACCGAGCTGTGGATGAGGCTGCTGCCCGTAGCGCAACGGATCGACGTCGGAATCGCTGCCCGGCAGTAAGATTCCGTCCAGACCAGCGACCGTGGCGCCGATAAATTCAGCCTCCGGAATCAACGGAATATGCACCGGCAGGCCGCCAGCGGCCTCAACTGCTTCGCTGTAATGACGAGAGAGATAAAACCGATCGGTTTCAAGTTCGATGCGCATCGTGATCCCGATGCGCGGCCGCGCGAATTTGCTCATCTGCTGGTCTGCTGTTTCCGCGAAACAATGAATCGCATTGCCATAATAACGCAGATGGCCCGCTTGACTAAACTTCGCGGCAGTTCCTATAGTGCTGTTTCACTTCATGACGAAAGATCAATCCCCGAAAATTCGCAGTACGACGGTTCTGCTGGTGCGCCGTGACGGGCATGTCGCGCTCGCGGGGGACGGCCAGGTTACTGTTGGTGAGACAGTGATGAAAGCAAGCGCGAAAAAAGTGCGGCGCCTTTACAACGACAAGATTCTCGCGGGATTTGCAGGCGCGACGGGCGATGCGTTCTCTCTGCTCACACGTTTCGAAGGAAAGCTCGAGCAGTATCACGGGAACCTTGAGCGCGCCGCAATCGAGTTGAGCAAAGAGTGGCGTACCGACAAAATCCTCCGTCACCTCGAAGCCCTGCTGGTCGTGGCTGATGAGCGTACGTCATTTCTTCTTTCTGGCAACGGTGATGTTATCTCTCCGGATGATGGAGTGCTGGCGATTGGGTCGGGTGGTTCGTACGCCTTGGCTGCGGCCCGCGCTCTGATCACGCACACACAAATGTCCGCGCGTGAGATCGCTCTCGAAGCAATGCGCATCGCCGGAGAGATTTGCATCTACAGCAACTCAAACATTGTGGTGGAAGAGCTTTAAGAGGTACTGAAGCGTAGGCGCGCCGACATCTACGGAAAGCTTTTGTTAGATCTGAAAACGTAAGCATGGTTATTTATCTCGCAGGTGAACAGGAAGAGCCGGAAGTTCGTTTGGACGAGCTGACCCCACGTCAGATCGTCGCCGAACTGGACAAGCACGTCGTTGGTCAGAACGCGGCGAAACGAGCGGTGGCAATCGCGCTTCGCAATCGCGTTCGTCGCAAGAAGCTCGCGCCCGATCTCGCGGCTGACGTCATTCCAAAGAACATCATCATGATTGGCTCGACCGGCATCGGCAAAACTGAAATCGCCCGGCGTCTGGCGCGCATGTCCAACTCGCCCTTCCTGAAAGTCGAGGCGTCCAAGTTCACTGAGGTCGGTTACGTGGGTCGCGACGTTGAAAGCATGATTCGCGACCTCAGTGAAATTGCCGTGGAGATGACCCGTCAGGAGAAGGTCGAAGAGATTGCGGACAAAGCTGAGCTGAATGTCGAAGAACGCATCCTCGACATTCTTCTCCCGCCGCCGAAGTCCACGGCGGGCAGTCCCCTCTTCGATTTTGATTCCGGAGAAGTCACGGCGCCCGTACTCGTTCCTGACAACGAACCAAAGGACGAGAACTTCGCGCGCACGCGTGAAAAGCTTCGTACGCAACTGCGTTCCGGCAAGCTCGATAACCGGCTGGTCGAGATGGAGGTGCGCGAGAAAAACTTTCCCACCATTGAATTCGCAGGGCCGATGGGCGTGGAAGAGATGGGCATCAACATGAAGGATATGCTGGGCAACCTCTTTCAAGGCCGAACCAAGCGCCGCAAGATGCGGGTGGACGAAGCGATGGAGTACCTGATGCAGGAAGAGGAAGAGCGGCTGATCGATATGGACGCGGTCGCGCGGGCTGCATTGGAACGGGTCGAATCGTCGGGGATCATCTTTCTGGACGAAATCGACAAAATCGCGGGCCGCGAGACTGGTCATGGACCCGACGTGTCTCGTGAGGGAGTGCAACGCGACATTCTTCCCATCGTCGAAGGCACTACAGTGAACACTCGTTACGGTATGGTTCGTACCGACCACATCCTTTTTATTGCGGCCGGTGCTTTCCATGTTTCAAAGCCTTCCGATCTGATTCCCGAACTTCAGGGGCGCTTCCCTATTCGCGTCGAACTGGAGTCGCTAACCATCGAAGACTTCAAGCGAATCCTGGTCGAGCCGAAGAACTCGCTCGTCAAGCAGTACAAGGCATTGATGGAAACCGAAGGAGTGAAGCTGGACTTTACGCAGGACGCGATTGACGCAGTCGCTAATTTTTCGGCGCGCGTGAATAGCCAGACCGAAGATATCGGCGCGCGCCGGCTGCACACAATCATGGAACGGCTGCTTGATGAGATCAGTTTCGAAGGGCCGGACCTCGAGCCGAAGCAGAGAACAATCGACGCAGCGTACGTTGAACAGATGCTCGCCGATACCGTAAAGGATCAGGATCTCAGCCGTTACATCCTCTAATCACCTCCACGAACCGACGTGCCCCAACATGGAAAACCTTCAGTGATTTCGCGCAAGTCGGCGACTCGTCACTTAATGCTGTTGCTTGGTCTGGCGGCGCTATCAATGGCGCCGACTTGCGGCAAACGTCGGCCGCCACTGCCGCCAGTCGAACGCATTCCGCAACGCACCGAATTGTTGTCAGGCGTGCAGCGTGGCAATCAGGTGATTCTCAATTGGCCCGCGCCGCGACGCAACGCAGGACCCGGCAGCGTCCAGAGCATTCGCCGAATTGATGTCTACCGTGTTGCCGAAAAGCCGAACGCGCCTTTGCCAATGACTGAAGAAGAGTTCGGTGCGCGCGCCACCCTCATCGGTTCGGTCACCTATGACGAAATCAAGCAAGGCAGCGATAACCTCACCTACACCGACACGCTCGACCTTGCGGGTGAACCCTCGCGCCTGCGCTACGCTGTCAGATATGTGAATGCTTCAGGCCAGCGCGCCGCTTTCTCGAATTTCCTTTTGATTGAACCCGCAGCTCGAATCGCCGAGCCGCCTGGTAATGTTCGTGCGGAATTGTCTGAGACTGCAGTTAACATCAAATGGGATCCGCCCAAACAGAACATTGACGGCTCGACGCCCGTGAACTTGCTTGGCTACAACGTGTATCGCGTAATCGCGTCGCAAACTGAGGTCGGGCAGACCCCAATCAATCAGGGTTTGATCACGACGCCTATGTACCAGGATCGAAATTTCAGGTTTGGCGAGAAGTACACGTACGTCGTTCGCACGGTTTCGCTCGGAACACTGGCGCGACAGGTTGAGAGCCTCAATTCAAACAGCGTCGAGGTTGCGCCGGTCGACATCTACCCACCATCATCGCCCACGGGCGTAAGCATCGCGCCCGCTCCTGGAAGACTAGCCTTGTTCTTCGCCGCGAATCCCGAAGCCGACGTTGCGGGGTATCTAATTTACCGCTCGACCGATCCAAACGCGCAGAGGCCGTGGACTTTGCTGACGCAAGCGCTGCTGACGCGAACGACGTTCACCGATGAAAACGTGGATCCGGGAAAGGTGTATTACTACTACATAGTTGCTGTTGACGCTGTGGGCAACAAGAGCGCACCGTCCGAAGTTGTTTCTGAAACAGCGCCGTAATTCTTCCGTAAGCGTTGAGAAGATCACGGGCGCGCTGTAATTCGGGCCGGCTTTCGCTTATATTTAAACCAAACAAAATCAGGAGACGCTTATGAAGTTCTTTTTGGATACTGCCAATCTGGATGAAATTCGTCAGGCGGCCGCCCTCGGCTTGGCCGACGGGGTTACGACCAATCCAACGCTGGTTGCGAAAGAGGGTAACGTCGATTTCAAGCAGCACATCGCGGAAATCTGCAAGATCGTTTCGGGGCCGGTGTCGGCTGAAACCACGAGCGACGATCGCGACGTGATGCTCAAGCAGGGTCGTGAGTACGTGAAGATTGCGCCGAATGTGGTCGTCAAGTGTCCGCTAACGACAGCAGGGTTAGAGGCGACAAAGATTCTGAACGATGAAGGAATCAGCGTTAATGTAACCCTTTGCTTCTCAGCCACGCAGGCAGTTTGCGCGGCAAAAGCCGGCGCGTCGTTCATCAGTCCCTTCCTGGGTCGGCTGGACGACATTGGCGACAACGGTTTACGACTGCTTGAAGAGATTATTGAAATTTACGACAACTACGAATGGAAGACCGAAGTGCTCGCGGCCAGCCTGCGTCATCCGATTCATGTGATCGAGGCGGCGCGCATGGGAGCCGACATCGCCACGATGCCGTTCAAGGTGTTCCAGCAGTTGTTGAAGCATCCATTGACCGACAAAGGTCAGGAGCAGTTTCTCGCCGACTGGAAGAAGACCGCCGCGGCGAAAGCGTAATAAGACAGAGGCCAGAAAATCAGAAGTCAGATGTCAGTAGCATCGAAGACCCAACGGACATCTGACTCGGACCTCACGCGTGGGCCAAGCGACCCTATTCTGACTTCTGACCCCCGACCTCTGACTTCTGTCTTAATCGCCCGCAGCCTCACGAAAGCCTATGGCAAGCAGAAGGCGGTTGACGGAATTGATTTCTCGGTGAGCCGGGGAGAGACGTTTGGTCTGCTTGGGCCGAACGGCGCCGGCAAGTCAACCACGATGCGCATGATCGCGTGTCGGACACCGCTCACCTCAGGCGATCTGTCTGTCGAAGGCCTCAACGTGCGCACGCACGGTCGGCAGATTCGCTCGCTCATCGGCGTCGTTCCGCAGGATAATAAT
>Ga0114129_10012952_pt1 | contig 11870 bp, 12 predicted proteins | sample RhiMetdeltSRZDD1_FD_80071 | JGI IMG/M metagenome (GOLD analysis project Ga0114129, IMG submission 80071) | Populus rhizosphere microbial communities from Tennessee, USA - Rhizosphere MetaG P. deltoides SRZDD1 (version 2) (version 2) | ecosystem: Host-associated > Plants > Roots > Rhizosphere >... | reverse complement strand
GCGCAGACTTGCCCTGGGCTACACGCTGTCGCCCACTGCGTGGGCTCGTATTCGCCGGTCGCACGCTACCCAGGGCTGCGCAGACTTGCCCTGGGCTACACGCTGTCGCCCACTGCGTGGGCTGCGATGTCCACACTACAGCCCACCAACTTCGTCAGCAGGATTTCCAGGGATGTTCAGACCATCACTACGAGCGACTGGTGCCGCTTCGAGCTGCTGCAGCCTCCTCGGGCGCGACTACAGGTACGAACTCTTCTCTAACCGCGCGCCACAATCTTTCAGCCAGCACCTTCCGATCGTTCGCTTGAATCGATTCCGCGCCGAACACCACCGTGGCCCGAATCTCGCTCAGGTGCAAAAGAACGATCAAGTGCTTCACAAAAGTCATCCCGCCCCACCAGCACACCGACAGATGCGCCGGTGGGTCGCCCTCGTTCGTCCGATAGCTGAGCGCTGCGTAGGACACCGCGAAACCGGCTCTGGCAGCCTGTTCCAGTAGCGACGACTTGAAAGGCAACACGGTTTCACCCTGCGTGCTCGTGCCTTCTGCAAAGAGCACAACACCTCGCCCATCCGCGAGCGCCCGATCGATGAGCCTGTTCACTCGCGCGACATCTTTGCGCTTCTGGCGATCGATAAAGATCGTGTCAGCGCCGCGGCAAAGCGAACCGACCAGCGGCCGATCCGCCAGGTCGCCCCTGGCAACGAACACGCATTTCAGTTGCGCGGCGAACACCAGCACGTCGATGTAGCTCAAATGATTAGAGACCAGCAAAAACGGCGGCGCGGGAGGCGCGCCCCGAACGGCAATCCTGACACCGAGTATCGCCGCTGCAGCTCTGGCCCATTCGTGAAAGACGAGCCCACGCCATTTGTTAAGGCGCTTGAACGCGAACGGCCGATCGAGAATCAGTGCTGCGTACGTCAGTAGCGTCAAGACTCCCAACGCAACGCCTCGAACTATCGCACGAATATGCCGCATCCGTCCTAGATCATGCTCCGAAGAACATCCTCCGCGTTTGAGCGTCCATTTCGAAGACATCGAACACCACCAGAAAATCGATCGTCTTGAATTGTCTGTCGATCGCCGGCGGTCCGCACACCTTCGCTCCGTAATACATGTAGATCTTGAAGAGCTTCGGTAGATTCACCTTTCGATAGTGATCTCGCTTGAGATCGTCTGCTATGCACTCGAAGCCTTGGCGCGGATGCACAGAAAAGTTCGGGTGAAAGTTTCCTTCCCGCTCGAGCAGGTCCATCACTCGCAGGCCCTCATTCTGATCCTGGCTTGTAAGCGAGCAGCAGCCGAACAAGTAGCGCATTCGGTTATGAGCCACGTACTCGGCCAATCCCTTCCACAACAGAAACAACACGTGAGCATTTCGGTGATCTCTCGCAACGCATGCTCGCCCCAACTCGACCGACTTGTCCAACACTCCCGAAGGAAAATGCGACAGCTCGAACTCGGTTGCGGAGTAAAACCCTCTGGCAGCCGCGGCCATCTCGGCGGTCTGCGTTCGATAGGTGCCCACGATTCTGTTCTGCATTGTGTCCTCGACGATCAGGTGGTGACACACATCGTCAAATTCATCCAGATCGCGAGAGGTCAGGAAAGAAGACTCGAGTCCTTCGCCAAGCTCGAGGTTGAAGACTTCGAATCGAAGCTTCAAAACGGCGTCGAGTTCTTCGCGTGTGCGCGCGAAGCGGACGTGGTAGCGGCCTTCGCGTATTTCCGTTTGTGGTATGTTGGCCGGAAAGGCGGGGTACGGGACCGGCTCGATCAACGTCAGCGTTTTAGGCTTCGAATCGGGTCTTTCGAGTGTGTTCATGGCGTCCAGAAATTGTTTCGCTCGCGAGCGGGCCTGCCAGTGATCGGTTGGTTGCGAATCAGCGCGTTCCGATCAAGAGCAGGTTATCATCAAATCCTTATGAGCACTATATGCCGATCGGCGTTAGCTTTATTCCGGCTTGAACCAATCGTGCGCGAAAGAGTATTTCTTTCCCGACGGGATTCGAGTGGCCCTGCATCTTTGCGGAACGTTGCGTCTTTGCGAGCGAAAACTGTGTTGATCAATTCAAGTGCCGGTTCGCGCAAAGACGCAAAGTTCCGCAAAGACGGGTCGTAGCTCACATCGGTGCTCGTTTGCCGTTCGCCACTCGTTGTGGTCTGGTTAGAATGTCGGAAACCATCTCTAGCGAGGTGGGTATTGATACCAAAGCGTGGCCCGGCCTTGTTTCGGAAAGGAAGGTTAGCTCCAGGTGACAAAGTATCTACAGCAGTCTCCACCCTTCGCGCGGCAGGCGTCCTCAACCATCTCGACATTTCTGGCGCCGCACATTTTCAAAGCCTGCTTGTACCAGCCGATCACCGTCATGCAATCGGCAGCCGAGTAGGTCTCTGCTTCGTAAGTGGTCATCACGCCGGTCGTCGCCCCGGTAGGTTTGTAATCGCGCCAGCCTTTGTCGTAGTACACGTGATAGATCAGCGGCGCGCGCAACATGAAGCCTTGGGGATTGCCCGGGTCGAGGTAGAACTTCTGGATTCCGCTCAGGTTTTGTTGGGCGGATGCGGCGCCCATCTCTTCAAACAAACGAGCGTCGCCTCTTCCGATCACCTGCACTATGGCTTGGTCGAGATGCTGCCCGGTTTGAAAGTGATACCAGCCTGCGCCGTTGAGCGGCTTTCGAAGAAGAGCCTGATCTGAGGCGGGCAATGCTGAAAGAACGTCCTCCAGCGCCGTTGGGCCGAAGCGCTCCTTAACGAATTGAAGCCGCGACTCCAAAATGCTGCCTTTGATTTCCATCCGACCTCGCTGACAAGCCGCTGCCCGTTTAGGCTGGTTCAAACCGGCTTTGTTGTGTGTACTGTCGGGGTGCCTTGAAGGGGCTTGATGCCTTGCGACTGCGGGAATCTTAAGCGGTACAAAGAACGAGGTCAATAATAAAGTGGTCACTATCGCAGAATGAATCCCTCGTTCAATGGGTCTGTCGGGTCGATCAGGAATTCGTGACGTCCGGTTATGTGAGCGCTGCCTCCGACCTCCGGCACCACCGCGGAGTATTCACCGTACGCGGTCTCTCGAACGACGCGTCCAGTGAACCGAGTTCCGATCAAGCTCTCGATCACGAGCGGCTCACCCACCGCGAGTTTTCCTTTCGCGTGTTCGAGCGCGACTCGGCCGCTCACACCGGTGCCGGTTGGAGAACGATCGACCTCGCCCTCGGCGAATATGCACACGTTGCGGCTGTCGGCGCCGCTAACAAGTGGCGGTCCGTCGATTATTGTTCCGTACAGAAAGCCGAGATCTACCTGGAACGGATGCTTTATCTCGATCGATCCCATCACCGCGCGCTTGATCGCCATGCCTATTTCGATCAGCTTGCGAAACTCTTCGGGAATCACCCGCACGCCGAGGTCTTCGGCTTTGCAGTAGGCGTAGAACGCGCCGCCGAACGCAACATCATAACGGACCTCGCCGATGCCCGGGACATTCACCGATTGATCAAGCCGATACGCGAAGGAGGGGACGTTTTCGAAGGCGACGCTCCGAACGCGGTTGCCGTGGAAGTCAGCTCGCGCCGTCACGCGTCCGGCCGGTGTATCGAGCTTTATCGCATCGCGCGGTTCGAGCATCCCGGTTTCCAGGAGCACCGTTACCAGCGCGATGACGCCGTGTCCGCACATCGTGCTGTAGCCTTCGTTGTGCATGAACAGCACTCCAAGATCACCGTCCGGCGTGACTGGTTCAGTAGGAATGCAGCCGTACATATCAGCATGGCCGCGCGGCTCGAACATCAACGCGCGGCGATGATGATCTAGGTGCTCGCGCGCGTAGCGTCGTTTCGCGAGCATCGTGTCACCGGGGATCGGCGGAATTCCTCCAGTGATCACGCGAAGCGGTTCACCAGCGGCGTGAGCGTCGATCGTGGTGATGCGTGTCCAGTCGGATGAAGGTGTCCAGGCCATTCTGATTTCTTCGCGTTTTTGCGGGTCCTGGCGTCTTTGCGCGAAACCTGACCTTCAGGTTTCTTTGCACTTGAAGGCTGGTTTCGCGCAAAGATGCCAAGACTCGCAAAACGCAAAGCTGGAAAAGAGACCGACTATGGTCCGGGGTTCGCGCCGTAGAACTTCCAATTTGAAGCAAACTCACGCGACAGCTTTTGTTTCGTCAGGCTCGCGCGCACGATCTCGATCGGGATTCGATTCTCTTTCAGCACCGCATCGTGAAAGGCTCGATTCGTCATCTTCCCGGAGTCGACCAACTCACGATGCAACGCGCGAAGCTGCAATCCCCCAAGCAAATACGCGCATTGATACAGCGGCCCGTAAGCACCCCCAAACGAGCGGCGCACTTCGGCAGTCGCGTTGTCCACTTCGTGGCCGACTTTCTTGACCAGGAGGTCGATGCATTCTTGCGGAGTCATCTTTTCGAGATGAAAGCTGAGCGAGAAAATGATTCGCGCCGAACGGTGCATTCTCCAGAAGAGCATTCCGATTCGGTTCTCAGGAGACCTGGCGAAGTTCATGTCCCACAGCAGCATCTCCCAGTAAAGCGCGCCACCCTCGCCCCAGAATGGAGTGCTGAAAAGCTGACGATAGCTCCGATAGCGAGCCGTCATGAAGCCCTGTAGGTGATGCCCCGGAATCAGCTCGTGAAACACGGTCGCGCGCGAGAAGTGTATGTTGTTCCCGCGCATGCTCATCATCTTTGCTTCGTGCCCCATCGTGTTAGTGGGGTACGACACCTGAATGGTCTCGCCGCCAAGGAAGAACGGGCTGACAAGCTGGCGTTCGGGTGTCATCATCTCCATCCGCCAGGTGTCGCGAGCAAGTTGCGGGATGGTTACCAGGTCGTGATCGTCCATGAACTTGATCGCTTCAAGCGCCAGCTCGCGTATCAGTTCAGGTTGCTTGCCCGGCTCGACATACAGAGTCTTCACGTATTCGAGCGCTTTCATCCAATCGTCGCCGTAGCCAAGGTCCCGCGATGCGCGTTTCATCTCAACTTCGCACCGCGCGTATTCCTTGTTCGCGATTGCGATCAGCTCTTCGGGCGTGTACGGGATCATCTCGAAGGCAAGCTCGCTCATCAGCGCTTCGCGGCCGATTGGATCGCCGATTATCTCGGTGGTGTCGCCGGGCTTCAAGCCGAGGACTTTTTCTCGCAAGAAAGCGGCGTACTTCTCGAGCGCCTGGTCAACCACCTTGTAAGGATCACCCACCCACCAGGTGAAGATCGGATCGTAGCCGTTGTAGAAGCCAAACCAATTCTTCAGAGTGTTACGCATCCCGGCGATCGCGGCGACCGTGCGATTTGCTACGGTCCTTTTCACCTTGATCGCATCGGTCTTCGCGTCCGGTTTGAGACCGGCTTCAACGGCCTTGCTTGTTCCATCAATCTGCTTCGCCAACTTTGTAAACAACGCGGCGATCTTAGGTGAATCGATAGCCTCCATGCGTCGTCGGGCATCCTCGAGATCGGTGATCGTTTGAGCAAACGGCACGAGCGCCGCGATCTCTGTGAGAGCCTTCGCTTGGATATCCGCCTGACGCAGCTCGTGGTCGAGATGATTTCTGAAGAGCAAATAGTCTATGCGCCCATCCTGGCTCATTGAATCGAAATTAAGCTTCGCGAGCGCGGCCAGCCAGTCGCTGTAGAACTGTTTCATGCGAGCCTGTCGCGCCGATGACGCTTCGACCGAGTAGAACCGAGCAAGGCTGCCACGGTCCGCTGCGTACCGTTCGATCACACCTCGCATCTCGCTTTGCGGCGAGTCGGTGTCGTTCAGTTCGGGAAGCGACGGAGTTCTCCTGTCAGGCTTTCCGGCAGCGCCGAGCGACTTCTGTTCCGCGAGCGCGGGCCTCGTTAGCGCAAAACAGCTCGGCCAGAGTACCGTGATTAATGCGACTATCACCAGCAGTCTTACTCTTCTCATAGGCAGCACTTATCCCACAACTCGCGGTGCGACCGCAACGCCTGCGTTGTGACGCTGGATCATCTACTGTATAGTGTCGCCCGTTTCGCTTGATGCGGAGGGCGTAATTCAAAGGTGGGTGATTCATGGCGCAGACGCAAAAACACGAGGAACCTTATCCATCAACCGGCTACGCTTGGTACGTCGTCGCCGTCCTCACGTTGGTGTACATCTTCTCATTCATCGACCGCCAGATTCTCAATCTGCTGGTTCGGCCGATTCGACGCGACCTGGCCATAACTGACTTTCAGATGAGCCTGCTGATGGGATTCACCTTCGCGCTCTTCTATACGTTCTTCGGCATTCCGCTTGGCAGGCTCGCCGATTCGAGGACCCGCCGCACCATTATCGCCGCGGGGTTTGCGGTGTGGAGCGTTATGACTGCCGCCTGCGGGCTCGCGAGGAACTTCGCGCAGATGCTGCTGCTGCGCATGGGAGTAGGAGTTGGCGAAGCCGCACTGTCACCCGCCGCCTACTCGATCATCACCGATTACTTTCCACCAAAGCGCCGAGCGACGGCCATCAGCGTCTATTCGATGGGGATCTACATCGGCTCTGGGATCGCGTTTATTGTCGGCGGACTGGTAGCCGGAATCGCGTCGGCTCAGGAAACCTGGGAACTGCCACTGATCGGGGCGACACGGCCCTGGCAAGTAGTGTTCTTCATCGTCGGTCTTCCCGGCGTGCTTCTCGCGCTGCTTATGTACACTGTGCGCGAGCCCGTTCGCCGCGGCATCCGAACATTGAAGGCGGAGGACGGCAAGAACAAAGTCGTGCAGGTGCCAATGCGCGAGGTTGTCGCGTACCTCAAAAAGAATTGGCGCACATTCTTGTGTCACAACGTCGGCTTCGCGCTGTTGTCATTCTCCTCTTATGGCAGCAGCGCGTGGATTCCAACTTTCTTTGTGCGCAATCACGGTTGGAGTGAAGCGAAAGCCGGTCAGGTTTACGGCTGGACCATAGCAATAGCCGCAACGCTCGGGGTTGTCGCGGGAGGCCGGTTGGCTGATTGGCTGGCGGAACGCGGCCGTCGAGATTCGACGATGCTGGTTGGGTTGATTGCCGCGGTTGCGTGGTTTCCGTTCGGGTTGCTCTATCCTCTGGTGCCGGATGCGAATTGGGCTGCTGCCCTGATCATTCCGGCGGCGTTTCTTGCAAGCGCGCCCTTTGGCGTTGCTCCAGCGGCGATTCAGCAGATGATGCCAAATGCGATGCGAGGGCAAGCTTCAGCGATCTACCTGTTCGTTGTGAACCTCATTGGTCTCGGCATCGGACCGTCAGCGGTAGCTGCTGCGACCGATTTCATTTTTGAGGATGATCAGTCGGTCAGGTATTCGTTGCTTAGCGTCGCCAGCTTCGCGCATCTGGTGTCGGCGGTTTTGCTTTGGGCAGGAATCAAGCCCTTTCTAGCCAGCCTGGAGCGGATGAAACAGTGGGGCGCAGCTTAACGGGGCCAAAGCGATAGTATGCGCTCCCGCGACCGTGTCATTAGTGCTAGAATGAGGGCGCATGGAAAGCTTGGTTCTTGAGATCATAAACCCTGAGACGGTTCACGCAATCGCAGAAGCTGCAAAGCGACAGGGAACCACGCCTGAGGCCTGCGCGCTCGAACTTCTTGAGTCGGCTCTTCTGGCGCGAAGACCATTTGAGGAGATCGCAGAGCCGATTGCGAAGAGCTTCGATGACACCGGTCTGACGGAACGAGACCTAGACGATCTGATCAAACGAGCACAACAGGCCAGCCGCGAAGAAAGGCGCCAGAAGACGTAGCTCATGCCCGAAGACACTCCACGTGTGGTCTTCGATTGTAATGTCTTTGTCCAGGGAATCGCCAACCGCCGCAGTTCGGCTCGCAAGGCCCTGCGTATGTTTTTGATGGCTCGGTTTCGCTCTTTATTAGTGAACCGATCCTACGCGAAGTCCGTGACGTGCTAAGCCGCGCCGAGATTCGCCGCAAGCTCCCCGCAATCAACGACCGCATCGTCAATGCTCTCCTCGTAAAGCTCGAAGCAAATGCCATTCTGACTGCGAACATCCCCGAGGAATATCACTACGAACGCGATCCGGATGATGAAATGTATATCAATCTCGCAATCGTCACGAGTGCTTCGTATTTGGTAAGCAAAGACGATGATCTTCTCGACTTGATGAGCGCCGACACGGATGTTGCGCGCGAGTTTCGCAACCGTTACCCGTTTCTGCGCGTTTTGAAGGCAGATGACTTTATTAAGGAAGTGGAGTCGCGAAAGACGACGAGTTGAACAACCCCTAGTGCACACTTGGGGCTCGATTGGCGGACGCGATTAATCGAGGAATCAGGGGGAGTCCGCCGTTATCCGATTCCACATCGTTTGTATGGAGACGAGGATTCTCTTTCTGCCGAGCAGGAGCAACAGGCCAAGCAGGACTAGCGCGCTTGTCGTCTCAAGCGCCTCGTTCTTTGCCGAACGTCATTGTCTCTGAATTCCAATCATAAGCCCGGTTGTCGAAATAACTCCGATTCGCAAGCAAAGCCGGACCCGCCGCGCGGAAGCCGTACACCGCATCCTCGACCACTGGCTTGCGAGATCGCACGCCTTCAAAGAACGCAGCGAAGTGATCGAGCGAATCGCTGTATCCGGGAGGCGCAGCGTAGGTATCTTGATTCGAGCCGGTGATCTCCTGTTTGTTCTCCGGATATTTGGCGCGATACTCCTTCAAGAAAGCTTCTTGCGTAGCCTTCGGAAAAGTGTCGATCGTGTAGCCCGGGTCCTTGGCGCGCTGCCTTTTGGACACAGTCACCACACCCGAGAGAGTCATCACACCTTCGTTTCCGATGAAGCGGAAACCCGAGCTCTCGTTCGCGCCCGCCGCGAAATTGACTCTGGCAGCCAGATTGAAAGCAGGTGTGCTCGCAGTCTTTGGGTAATCGCACAACGCGAGCATCACGTCGGGCACGTCGCGGCCGTCGTTCCAGTAGCGCAATCCGCCTGTTGCCATCACCCGAGTCGGGCCGTTTGTTCCAACCACGAAGTGCAGACCTGAAAACAAGTGAACGAAGAGATCGCCGGCGACGCCCGTGCCGTAATCGCGGTAGTTCCGCCATCTGAAAAACCTCGTGGCATCGAAGGAGCGCTTTGGCGCTTCGCCGAGGAACCGGTCCCAGTCAACCGTCTCGGGCGACGCGTCGGGCGGTATCGAATACTGCCACGCGCCGATGGCGTTGCTGCGGTCCCACCACGCTTCGACCATGTTCAGCTCGCCGATCGCTCCGGAAGCGAGCAGGTCCTTGGCTTTCTTGTACACGATTGAGCTGACGCGTTGGCTGCCCACCTGGAAGATGCGATTTGTTTTCTGCGCCGCCTCGATGACGTGCTTGCCTTGTTCGAGCTGCTGCACCATCGGCTTTTCGCAGTAAGCGTCTTTGCCGGCCTTCATCGCATCGTTCGAAATTCGCATATGCCAGTGATCGGGCGTGGCGATGATGACGGCATCGACGTCCGAGCGCGCGAGAATCTCTCGATAGTCGCGAGTGGTGAAGAGCTGGTTACCCCAAAGCTCTTTGGCGCGAGTCAAGCGTCCATCGTACAGGTCGGCAACTGCTACCAGCTCGACGCCGGGCACCTTCAACGCCTCTCGCGTGTCTGCCATGCCTTGCCCGCCCGCTCCGATTAGCGCGAGCCTGATCTTATCGCTTGGCGATACTCTTGTGGGTCGCCTTGGCTCTTCGGCGGCCAGGATAGTAGTCGATGTGGCAGCCGCGATTGTGGTAGCCGTAGTCAGCTTGATGAAATCTCGTCGAGAAGTTTTGTTCATGATCAATCTCCTAAGCTGGCGAGACGTCGAGTCCAAAGCGCGCCAGTCAGTTTGCTGAATTGTACATCTGATTCCGTGTGCTGTTGCCCGATACCTGAAAGCCTACTATTATCCTCGTGCTCGTATCGTTTGCAATGAAAAATCGCCAACCATCGGAGATTCAGATGAAGAATATCGCGTTGTTGCTATTGCCGGTTTTGCTTTCTGTGATCGCGGGAGCTTCAGATTCGGCGAGCAAACCAATGAATGACGATAAGATAATCGGGCGTTGGGACATGACCATCACTGACGCGGGCGGCAAACAGTATCCATCCTGGTTTGAAGTGACTCGCGAAGGCGAAAAGCTCGCCGGACGTTTTTGCGGCCGAGTCGGAAGTCAGCGGCCGATCAAGACCGTCGAGTATTCCAACGGCCAATTCAGTTTCAGTCTGCCGGTCCAATATGAGCCGGACAAATCAGATTTGCGGTTCGAAGCGAAGTTTGTCGGCGAGCGGCTTGAAGGCACGACATTCGACCGCGATGGCCGAACCATCAAGTGGATTGCTGTTCGCGCCCCGAAGCTCCAGCGCAAATCCGCTCCAAAATGGGGCAAGCCGATAAAGTTGTTCAACGGCAGCGACTTGACCGGATGGAGACTGCGCGACGCGAGCAAGGCTGGAACCTGGAGAGTGGTTGACGGCGTGATGGAGAACACGCCTCACGGAACTGATATAATCACCGAACAGAAATTCGGCGACTTCAAACTGCACGTCGAATACAAAATGGTCGAGAAGAGCAACAGCGGCGTCTATCTGCGTGGGCGCTACGAGGTGCAAGTTCAAGATGACTTTGGCAAGGAACCTGAGAGTCATCGTAACGGCGGCATATACGGGTTCATCACACCTACGAGCAATCCCGTGAAGAAAGCGGGCGAATGGCAGACCTTTGACATCACGCTGATCGGCCGCAAAGTCACAGTCGTCTTGAATGACAAGACCATCATCGACGGCGCGGAGATTCCCGGTATCACAGGAGGCGCGCTCGATAGCAACGAAGGCGAGCCCGGCCCCATAATGTTGCAAGGCGATCACGAAAAGATTTACTACCGTAACGTGATCATCACGCCTGCGAAGTAAAACCATGCGCAGCACGTTCCGCATCATCGCTACAGTTCTTCTGACCGGGCTGCTTTCTCTCGCGGCTACGGTCTACACAGTTCCGCCAGTCTCGCGTGCAGCGCAATCGCAATCGACAACCGACGCGCGACGAGTCACACGGCCAACCAGCAAGCCTTACACAGGCGACCTCTCGATCTTTGAAGATCCGGAGCGCGCCCAAAGGCTACAGATCAACCGTGTGATGGATTTGCTTAAGATCACCGAAGGCTCATGTGTCGCTGACATCGGCGCCGGCTCGGGTTGGTTTACAGTCCGAGCGGCTCGGCGCGTCGGAGAGAAGGGCAGAGTCTATGCAGTCGAGATCAATCGGGATTATCTGAAGTACATCGAAGAGCGCGCGGCTGATGAGAAGCTGGCAAACATACACACTGTCCTAGGCAAGGAAGACGATCCGATGCTGCCGGCGAACAGCCTCGATGCAGTGCTGATACTGAAAACCTATCACGAGATCGCGCAGCCAATCCTGCTGCTCGCTCATCTTCGCGAGGCGATGCGAGCCGGCGCGTTGCTTGGAATCATCGATAAAAACGGCAACGGCAAGGACCACGGAATCAGCCAGCGCGTGCTCATCAAGGAAGCCGAGGAAGCCGGCTTCTCGCTGGTCGAACAATACGACTTCGTCAAACCGGACGGCATGGATTATTTTCTGGTGTTCCGCATCGGCGCAGCGGGTTCGGCCCACTGAACTCAGGCGCACTTAACCAACCAATCGAGCGCTAAGGTCGCGAGCCGGACTATGGGATCGATGTGATAACGATCAACATACTCACAGCTCTGCTAGCAGCAGTTATAGCGATCATTACTACTTACATCGCCTTTCAACAATTGGCGTTGGCCCGACAGAAACGTGACTTGGAGCTATATGATCGAAGATCAAGGATATTTAAGGCTACAATGGAATTCATTAGGCGCGTATTGCGTGACTGGGAGGTGACAGAAGAT
>Ga0114129_10012951_pt1 | contig 11871 bp, 10 predicted proteins | sample RhiMetdeltSRZDD1_FD_80071 | JGI IMG/M metagenome (GOLD analysis project Ga0114129, IMG submission 80071) | Populus rhizosphere microbial communities from Tennessee, USA - Rhizosphere MetaG P. deltoides SRZDD1 (version 2) (version 2) | ecosystem: Host-associated > Plants > Roots > Rhizosphere >... | reverse complement strand
TGGCGTCGTTCGATCCGGCACCGGTGAGATCAGCATGAAGGGAGCTACCGAGCAGCAGAGCGGTCTTCTCGTCAACGGGCTGGACGCCGTCGATCCCGCGACGGGAAACTTCCGCTTGAGCCTGCCGGTTGATTCGGTGGAGGCCGTGCAGGTCTTCCTGCACCCCTACACCGCTGAGTACGGGCAGTTCACAGGCGGCCTCACCAAGGTGGAGACCCGCGCTGGTGGAGACCGATGGCATTTCGAGCTGAACGACTTCCTGCCGGACCTGCGGTTCGTCGGCCACAAGATCGTCGGGATCGCGGAGGATGCGCCGCATCTGAACTTGAGCGGTCCCCTCATCGATCACCGTATGTACCTGTCCCAGTCGCTGTCCTACACGATCGCGAAGCGGCAGGTGCGCGGCCTGGACTTTCCGTTCAACGAAACGCGCACTGACGCTCAAAGCTATTTCTCGCAGCTCGACATGAACCTGAGCCCCCGTCGCACGGACACGTTCACCATCGGCTATTCCCCCGAACGAACGCGGTTCGTCGGTCTCGACGTGTTCAGGCCGCAGCCAGTCACGCCAAATGCCACGCAGGGCGATCTGGTGATCGCGCTGCGCGACCGCTATCAAATGGGAGAAGGGCTGCTGGACTCGGCGCTTTCCGTGCGCCGGTTCAATACGTCTGTCTGGCCGCAGGGATCGGACGATCACACGCTCGCGCCCGACGGCGAGCGCGGCAACTACTTCGGAACCGAGAATCGGCACTCTGCAAGAGTCGAACTATTCGAGGTCTACACGCTGCCGACGAAACGATTTCTGTTCGGCACACACGACATCAAGTTCGGCTTCGACTTCAACGTCGTCACGAGCAGCCTGGACTACGCGCTGCGCCCGGTCAACATCGTGCGGCAGGACGGCACGCTGGCCGAGCGCATCGAGTTCGAGCCGACGTCGACGATCCGGGCCGACAATCGCGAATCGGTCGGATTCGTTCAGGATCGATGGGCCGTCCGTCAGAACCTCAGCTTCGATCTCGGCCTGCGCTACGAGAACCAGCGGTTGGCGGACGGACAGGGCATGGCGCCGCGGGCTGGATTCGCATGGGCTCCCGCGAACGACAACGCGACGGTGATTCGCGGCGGCATCGGCCTCTTCTTCGATAAAGTCCCGCTCAACATCCGAAGCTTCTCGCAGTATCCGGCGCGCATCGTGACGCAGTACGCCCCCGATGGCGTCACCCCCATCGATCGACGACGATTCACGACGGTGCTCGTGGCCGCGGCAGCCCCGAAGCCGTTCGACACGAAAGGGTCCGAGCCGAAGAGCGCGTTCGTCCCCGAGAACCTGACCTGGAACGTTCAACTTGATCAGAGGGTCGCTCCGTCGATCGCTCTCCGCGTCAACTACATCAACAGCAGCACGGACAGCATCTACATCGTCAATCCCCAGCTGATGGCGGACGGCTCGAACGCGATCGTTCTGCAATCGACGGGACGCTCGAGTTATCGAGCACTGGAGACGACGGTTCGAATCCAGCCGCCCAGAGGCGTCCTCTACCTCACGTACGTCCGTTCGCGCGCGAGGGGCGATCTCAACGATTTCAACAGCTCGTTCGGAGACTTCGGGGCGCCGGTTATCCGTCAGAATCAGTTCTCGCAGCTGCCGGTCGATGTGCCTCATCGGTTTCTGACGTGGGGGACGTTCGCCCTGCCGCGACGTTTCAGCATTGCCCCCATCGTCGAGGTCCGGAGCGGTTTTCCGTACTCGGTGCGCGACGCCCAACAGTGCTTCGTCGGCATTCGCAACTCCGACGAGACGCGCTTCCCCCGTTTCGTTGCGTTGGATCTGGAAGCGGCCAAGGAGCTGCAGATTACCAAGAAGTATGCGGTCCGGCTGTCAGTGCGCGGGTTCAACGTCACGAATCATTTCAACCCGCGCGACGTGCGCGCCAACCTCGGCGATCCCGGTTTCGGCCACTTTCTGGCGTCCTATCGCCGCTATTTCACCGGTGGGTTCGACATCATTTTTTGATGGGCGTATTGTCGTACGCCTCATCGTGGCCCGGTACGATCACGCCGTCGAAGCTTCGGATTCTGTCGTGAGACGCACGATACTCGGACATGTCCCACGGAGGCATCAGCGGGGCGGGCCCGTCCAGGTCGTCACGGTGGAGCAGCGCGTCGCCGCACACCAGCACCGGCCTCCCGGGGGTCTCGATTGCGAACGAGACATGGTGCGGCCCATGGCCGGGCGTCTCTATGACGCTGATCCCTGGTGGAGGCTCGACCTCTTCGAGCCAGACCGTCCGATCGGCCCCACCCCATCGCGATTCGTCCCACAGAAGCTTCTCGATCGCCAGAACCTTACGGACGACCTTGGGGTTGTAGGAACCTGCGGCCATCGCCGGATAGAACGGCACGGCGTGCTCGGGGCCGGGGTTGGCGACCCGCTCGAGCGCATCATGGAACTCTCGCGTCCACAGCCGGTCGCGCCTGGAGCAGTAGATCCGGGCGCGCCGAAAGAGCGCGTTGTTGTGTGAATGGTCCACGTGGGCATGCGTATTGAAGACGAGCGTGACGTCCTCGGGCGTGATGCCTTCCAATGCGAGCGCGGCGACCAGCGATGCGGCATGGTGTGCCATCCCGGTATCGAAGACGGCGACCTCACCGTTGCGTCGCGCCAGCACGCTGCTCGCGCGCAGCGCGCCCCCTCGCATCAGCAGGCTGACGCGCCAGACCGGAGGTAAGAGCGGATGCGGCTCCGATTGAGTCTTCAGTGGACGGTCCTCCTGCTCGTGGCCGTCGGGATGACCTTGATCCTGGTGCTCTCCGACTACCTCCACGGCGTCATGACGCGCTCGATCATCGAGGACGCGCGCTACAACCGTGCCGTCGGCCAGACGATCGGCATCGCCGAGCGCATCGTCACGCTGCAGCTCTTCGCCAACGGTGATGCGCTGACCCGCGACATTCGTCTCGTGGCGGCGCGTCGCGACTTCCGTCAGATCGACGTCTTTGAGCCGTCGTCTCACGGGTTGCGCCTCGCGGCAAGCACGGCACCGGACGCCGAACGGCTGACCGCCCTCGACGAGAACAGCCACGACAACGAGCTAGGCGAGATGGAGCACCCCCTCCCTTCGGTCGTGACGATGGAGGTGATGCGCGGCGGCGTGAGGCACTGGCTGATTTCGGTCGCGCTCAAGGAGTATGGCCGAACCGGCTACGTGAGTGCGCTGGTCGTCAAGAATTCTGACCGTCAGTTCCTCAGTCAGCTCCAGTTTCAACACAACCTCGTCGTGGGCGGCGCGATGGCGGTGTGCGTGGGGCTGTTGTACCTCCTCTTCCTGTTTTTCTTCCGGCTGCCCGCCCGAGACATCGTGCAGGCAATGGGACTGGCGCGCGGCGGCAACCTGGCGTCGCGCGTGGAGGTCCGGCGGGGAGACGAGCTGGGCGCGATCGCGCGTGGCTTCAACACGATGATGGACGACATCAGCGCGCGCGACCGCGAGCGCGACGCGCTGATGACCACCATCCACGATTTCAACCGCGACCTGCAGCACGAAGTGGCTGCGGCCACTCGCGAGCTGCGCGCGACCAACGAAGCGCTCTTTCACTCGCAGCAGCGCCTCGGCCGATCGGAGCGGCTGGCGGCGATGGGACAGGTCGCGGCGTCGCTGGCGCACGAAATCGGGACGCCGCTCAACTCGATTTCGGGTCACATCCAGCTGCTGGCGCGGCGTCTGCGGCGCGACGCGGACGCCCAGCGGCGCCTGGGCATCGTGAGTCAGCAGATCGAGTTCATCGTTCGAATCGTGCGCACGCTGCTTCAGCGGACGCACAAGCCGCTGACCGTGCTGCGCCCGACGGATCTGAACGCAGTTGTCGAGGAAGTGCTCCGCCTCGTGGGGCCCACGCTCGAGTCGCACACGATCGGCGTCTCGGCCGTGCTTCAGCCGGCGCTGCCGTCCGTGCGTGGAGATCGCGATGGTCTTCAGCAGGTGTTGCTGAATCTGATCAACAACAGCATGGATGCCATGCCGCACGGCGGCCGGCTCGAGATTGCGACGCGCGTGAGTCAGCACGCGCGTGTCGCTGAAATCGAAGTGCGCGATACGGGGCCAGGCATCCCGCCGGAGGCTACCCAACAGCTCTTCGAGCCGCTGTGGACGACCAAGGAGACCGGGAGCGGATTCGGCCTGGCGATCGTTCGGGAGATCGTGCACGCGCACGGCGGCACGATCGACGTCGGACAGGAACCTGGCGAAGGAGCGACGTTCCGCCTGCGGCTGCCGCTCGCCGAGGACGCCGCGATTGCGTAACAAGGGAAAGGTGCACCAATGTCCCGCGAACGCCCACGCATAACCGTCGTCGATGATGACCTGGTGACCTGCGAGTTGTTGTGCGAAGTGTTCGCACAGGAGGGGTTCGACACCGAGTACGCGCAGAGCGGCGAGTCCGCGCTCGCCTCGATGGCGGCGAGCCGCCCCGATGTGCTCGTGAGCGACATCCGGATGAAGACGCGGCTGGACGGGCTCGCGCTTCTCGAGCGCGTACGGCAGCACTATCCGTCCACTCCCGTGGTGCTCATCACCGCGTTCGGATCGATCGAAACGGCCATTCGAGCGGTCAAGGATGGCGCGTTCGATTACGTGAGCAAGCCGTTCGACATCGGAACCCTCGTCTCCACGGTGCGCCGCGCCCTGGCCATTCAATCGTGTCCCGATCCTGAATCGATCGAGCAGGACGATGAGCCCGCCGCGCAGCTCAGAGGAGAGTTGATCGGTCGAAGCCCCGCCATGCTGGAAGTCTACAAGCTGGTTGCGCGCGTAGCGGACTCGCCGGCCGCCGTGCTCATTACCGGAGAGTCGGGATCTGGCAAAGAGCTTGTGGCGCGGGCGATCCATATGCACGGTGCGCGCCACAGCCAGCCGTTCGTTGGCGTCAACTGCGGTGCGCTGCCGGAGACGCTCCTCGAGTCCGAGCTGTTCGGCCACGTGCGGGGGGCGTTCACCGGCGCCGTCGCGAACCGGCGGGGGCTGTTCGAACAGGCGGCCGAGGGGACCATCTTCCTCGACGAAGTCAGCGAGATGAGCCCCGCGCTCCAGGTGAAGCTGCTGCGCGTGCTGCAGGAGCGTGAAGTCGTGCCGGTCGGCGGGGGTGCTCCCGTGACCGTGCGGGCGCGGGTCATCGCGGCAAGCAACACCGACCTCGAACGGCTGTCGCTGGTGGGAGAATTCAGAAGGGATCTGCTCTATCGGCTCAACGTCATCAACATTCATCTGCCGGCGCTGCGCGCGCGTGTCGATGACATTCCGCTGCTCGTCCGTCACTTCCTGCGGAAATACGCGCAGGACCCTGCGCGTCCCGCCGCCGTGAGCGAGAGCGCCACGCGCCTGCTCACGGCCTATGCGTGGCCCGGCAACGTGCGCGAGCTGGAGAACATGATCGAACGAGCGATCACGCTGAGCCCCGGACGCGTGATCACGGACGACGATCTGCCCCCGCACATTCGGCAGACGGCCGCGAGTCAGCCGGCGACCGCCACAGATTCGGCGGCTGCCGATGTCTCCGACGCCGCAATGTTTTCTGGGCTTCCGACGATCGACGAGCTCGAGAGCCGCTACGTGCGTCACGTGCTTCAGGCAGCAAAGGGCAATCGGAAGGAAGCCGCAAAGATTCTCGGCATCAACCGCCGGACGCTCTATCGAATGGCGGCACGCTTCGACCTGCAGATCTGATCTGTGGGACAAATTGTCGCGTCGCGTTCGCCTCTCGAGGACAAAAAGCCTCACACCACTCGAGCCTGGCTGCCGTAGCTTTAGCGAAGGCGGACTCGTGCGATGGCACCTGGATTGCTCAAAGGGCCATTGCAGTCAGTGAGATTCACCGACGACATCCACGTCGACACGCCCGGCCGCTCCGCACTGGCATCGCTGTTCGTCGATCCCGATGCGGACTACCTCAAAGATCACTTTCCCGGAGCCCCGATGTTGCCGGGACTCGTCATGCTCGAAGCGGCTGTGCGCGCCGCCGCCGCGGTCTGGCTCACGCATCAGGAATCTCCCGTCGCGGCGTCGACGCTCGACTGGCTGGAGCGCCTTCAGGTCGTGCGCCGCGTCGTGCCGGGTGAAACCCTCGTCGTGAGGACGGAAATCGCGGATCCAACGGGAGACCGCGAGACACAGGCGTTCAAAGCCACGGGTGAAGTGGCGGGGCAGATCGCCATGCGCGCGAGGTTTCGGCTGCGATCGATCAGGAGGTGACCACGTGGTACTAACGCGAGACGAGATCGGGGAACGGGTGGCAGGCATTCTGGTCCAGGCGCTCGGCGTGAGCCGAAGCGAGATCGCCCCCGAAACGTCGCTGGCGGGCGATCTCGAGGCCGAATCGATCGACTTTCTCGACATCGTCTTCCGGCTCGAGAAGGAGTTCGGGATCGAGGTGTCGCGCGGCGAGCTGTTTCCGCAGGAGCTGTTGCGAGATCCGGCGCTCGTCACCAACGGACGCCTGACCGACGCGGGGGCGGAAACGCTCCGCCAGCGCTATGCGTTTGCAGACCTTCCGTCGTTGAAGGGTGGTCTGAGCGTCGACGAGCTGATGACGGACCTCCTGACGGTCAATCTGATCATCGACTACGTCGAGAGCAAGCTGCGGTCTGGCGTGACCGTGCCGCAGGCATAGCGTGTCCGGCACCGATTCCTCTCACTAGTCGCAATGGACACGGAAGAGGCCGCCCCCACCGCGCCCGCGCCTCCCTGCGATCGGCAGACGCCCCAGCAACTGATCGATGCGGCGGCTCCGTTCTTCGCGGTGCTGGCCGGCCGCCGTAGCGTCAGGCAATTCTCGGCGGAGGTCCCGCCGCGAGAGCTGGTGGTGCGCGCGATTGAAGCGGCGACACACGCTCCCTCCGGCATGAACAAGCAGCCGTGGCGGTTCGTGGTCATCGGCAACGAGGCCGTCAAGGCGGAAATGGTCACGAGGGTGAGCCGGGAGATCGAGACCATTCTGGCGCTGCTCGCGGCGGACGAATACGCGGACAAGGTCGCGGACTATCTGCGCAACTACGCGACGCTGTTTCGCACCGCGCCGGTCGTCATCGCGGTCCTCTATCGCGAGTACGGACAGGTGATCGCGAGCCTGCTCGAGCGATCGAATCTCAAGTATCCGGAGAACCAGGAGGAGGCCGCCAATCCGGCGATGCAGAGCGTGTCGGCGGCGATTCAGAACCTTCAGCTCGCGGCGCACGCCGTCGGTCTCGCCACGTGCTGGATGACGGCGCCGCTTTTCGCACGACGGCAGCTGCACGAGCTGCTCGAGGTGGAAGAACCGTGGCAGCTCGCGGCGATCCTGCCGATCGGCTACGCCGCGTCGATCAACAACAACGGACCCCGGCGGCTGCGGCTCGATCGCGTCGTGCGGTTCATCGATTGAGGCGAGGACGGATCGAATGATCGTCGGTGCCGGAATAGACGTCGCGCCCATCAGCCGTGTCGGGCGGCTCGTGCGCGATCACGCCGCCGAGCTCGAGCGGATGTTCACCGCGCGCGAGCGCGCGTTCTGCGACGGCGCTCGGGGCCGACGCCGGGACGCGCGATACGCCGGCGTGTTTGCCGCCAAGGAGGCGGTCATGAAGGCGCTCGGCACCGGGTGGCAATCCGACGTCGAGTTCGCGGACATCGAGACCCGCGATCCGGCAGCACCGGGCGAGGCGGTGCTGCGTGGCGCCATTCGCAAGGCCGCCGCCGACCAGGGGGTCGCTCGCATCCTCCTCAGCATCGCGTCGACGGCCGATGCCGCTATGGCGGCCGCCATCGCGGCGCGCCGGGATCATGACGAGCGGTAAAGCGGTGACGATGGCACTCGCGCTGACGGTTCTCGCCGGACGGGGCAGTGAATCGGCGACGTGGAACGACGTCGTCGAAAGCTACGAGCGCGTGCGCGATTACACGGCTGTTTATGAGAAAGAAGAGCGCGCCATCTCCAATGGTGAGCGGCAAACAATCCGTCTGTCGTTTCGCAAGCCGCTGGACGTGCGGCTCGACTGGCTGAACGACAAGGGCAAGGTCGATCAAACGGCTGTGTACCGGCATGGGCGCAACGACGGGAAGGTCGTGGCGCGGCGCAGCGGACTACTCGGCGGACTTGCGGGCACCGTCAGGCTCGATCCGCACGATCGCCTCGCCCTTCAGGATTCTCGCCATCCGATTACGGAGGTGGGCCTGGGCCACATCATCGAGGCCGTTTCAGAGGGGCTTCGCCGCGGCCAGCTCAAACCGGGTCCGGTTCGCGAAGTCCTCGTCGACGGAAGGCCGGCGGATCAGTTCGAGTTCGATGTTTCGTCGAACGCGGGAGTGTTCGGGGTGGAAGGCGCGCGCCGCGCGATCGTGTGGGTCGATCGCGAGCTGAAGCTGCCGATCAAGGTTGAAGTTTTCGGCGAGAACAACAGGCTCCTCGAACGCCATCGCTTCAAGGAGCTGCGCACCAACGTCGGTCTCACCGACAAAACGTTTTCGTTGTGAGCAGGCGAACGCCATGTATTCCAGACGCATTGTCGTGACGGGCATGGGCGCGGTGACGCCGATCGGCAACAGCGTCGGCGGGTTCTGGCAGGCGCTCCTCGACGCGCGTTCGGGCGTGGCCCCGGTGCGCGCGTTTGCGATCGACGGCTTTCGTCCCTCCTACGCATCCGAGGTGAAGGACTTCGCGCCGGACCGCGCGGGGCTACCGCGGAAGAAGCTGAAGGTCATGGGTCGCCACGCGCAGCTGGCCTTCTGCGCCGCGCTTGAAGCATGGTCGGATGCCGGCCTGGCCACAGCCACGGATTCCACGGCCAGAGCCACGGATTCCAGAGCTACAGCCACGGATTCCAGAGCTACAGCCACGGATTTCACGGCCACTGCCACGGATTCCACGGCCACTGCCACGGATCCGCGGGCCCAGGATCGATCGCGCATTGGAGTCATCCTGGGCATCGGCATGCTCAGCGCGGATGTGATGGAGCTGGGCCGCACGTTCTACGCGGCGGCACATGCGTCGAGTACCAACGGCTCACAGTCCGAGGCAGCTGACTCATTTGATACGGCTGCCTTCGGTCGATCGGCCGCAAGCGAAATGCTTCCCCTGTGGCTCCTGCGCCACATCCCGAACCTTGCGGCCGCTCACATTTCGATCGCACTCGACGCGCAAGGTCCATCCAACACGATCACCACCGGCTGCGTGTCTGGCGCGAACGCGCTCGGCGAAGCGGCACGGCTCATTGCCAGAGGAGCCGCGGACGTCGTGCTCGCGGGAGGAGCGGACGCGCGCGTCAGCCCTCTCGCGATGTTGAGATATCGCGATCTCGGATGGCTCGCGACGCGGGATGACGTCGAGCCAGCGGCCGTGAGCGCGCCGTTCGATGAAGATGCCGCCGGTTTCGTCAACGGAGAAGGCGCGGGCATCATTGTCCTCGAGGCTCTCGATCACGCACGCGCCCGTGGAGCGAGGGTGTACGCGGAGTTGGCTGGTTACGGTGCCGCGAACGACGCGCACGCGTTTCTCGAGCCGCATCCGGACGGCCGCGCAATAGCCCATTCCGTTTCGGTCTGCTTCGAGCGAAGCGGTCTGAATTCGACGGATGCCGACGTGGTGTTCTCACCCGCCACGGGCGTTCCGGCGTTCGACCGCGCGGTCGCCTCGGCGCTGACGAAGACGTTCGATTCCTCGCGTCCGGCAACAACCGCCACGCGCTCGGTCGTGGGCCACACGCACGCCGCATCTGCGGCGCTCGACTGTATCGCCGCCATCAAGTCGATCGGCGAATCGAAGCTGCCAGCCACGCTGAATCTCCGTCGCCCGATCGCCAATCTGGCGTTCGTCACAGGCGCACCGTACGCAGCTGATATCTCGACCGCCGTGGTTTCCGCTTACGGATTCGGCGGCCATGCCGCCGCGCTCGCATGGCAAAGGTGTTCCTCATGAACCGCCACGTCGTCATCACCGGTATCGGCGTCGTCTCACCTGTAGGCATTGGGATTGAGGAGTACTGGCGCGGCCTCACGTGCGGACGCTCCGGTGTGGGACCCATCAGCCGCTACGACGCATCGGGCCTTTCCGTCCAGATCGCGGCCGAAGTCCATGGATTCGCGCTGAGCGACTACATGGACGTCCCGGGGACCTTCGTCGCAAACGACGGCCGTTCTGTTCCCCTCGATCTGCGCACGCAGTACGCGCTCGCGGCGGTGGACATGAGCGTGCGCGATGCAGGAATCGACGGAGGCGGCGTCTGGACCGACGCGCACCTGTACTTCGGCGCCGGTGAAGGGGACAACGACCTCGCGCTCCTCTCGCGGATGGTCACACCCGCTTCGACACGTGACGGCTGCGACGTCGCGTCGCTGCTCGCGCATGCCGACGCCACGCAATTCTCGTTGCGCGATCAATTGATTGAGCCGACGGCTCCGGCATCGTTGATTGCCCGCCGTTACGGGATCGGCGGTGAAGTGACGACGTGTCTGACGGCGTGCGCGGCGAGCGCACAGGCGATCGGCGAAGCAATGCGGCGGATTCAGGAGGGGGAGTGCGAGCTTGCGCTGGCGGGCGGCGCGCACGCGATGACGTCGGCGCTCGATGTCCTGGGCTTTGCCATGCTCTCCGCGCTTTCGTGCCGGAACGACGCGCCAACGCGGGCGTCACGCCCGTTCGATCGGAATCGTGACGGATTCGTGCTCGGCGAAGGGGCGGGTGTGGTGGTCCTCGAAGAGGCAGGCCGGGCCCGACGTCGAGGGGCGCGGATCTACGGCGAGCTCGTCGGCTACGGGACCGCCAACGACGCGTATCGCGTGACGGACATGCATCCTGATGCGCGAGGAGCGGTGGGCGCGATTGCCAGCGCTCTTGACGATGCCGAGATCGACCCCGACGAGATTGGATACATCAATGCGCACGGGACGTCGACCATCGAGAACGATCGCGCGGAAACGATCGCGCTGCACCGCGCGCTCGGTGACGCGGCTCGCGGGATTCCCGTCAGCTCCACGAAGTCGATGACGGGGCACGCGGTGGCGGCGGCCGGCGCGCTCGAGCTGATCGCGGTGCTCCTCGCGCTTCGCGAACAGGTCATGCCGCCGACCATCAACCTGGAGACGCCCGATCCGGACTGCGACCTGGATTACGTGCCGAATCGTGCGCGCGCTCACGAGTTCACGACGGCGCTCTCGAATTCGTTCGGGTTTGGTGGGCAAAACGTCGCGCTGGTGGTGCGCGCATGAGGGCGCTCAGCATTCTGCTGACCGGGACCGGCACCATCGGGCGCGAATTGCTGGTGCCGCTCCTGCGCGGGACGTCGAACCGCCTCGTCGTAGTGATGCGCGATCGCCGACGGCGGTCGGCCCAGCAACGTGCGGACGCGCTCTTCGAGGAGCTCCATCTGACGCCGTTCGAACGAATGCGGGTGGAAGTCCTGCAAGGGGACGTGACGTGCGACGGCCTCGGGCTCGACGCGGCCGCGCAGACGCGGATCATCGACCGGACCGATCTGATCATTCACACCGCGGCGGCGACGGCGCTGACGGCGGATCGAGCGCTCTGCGATGCCGTCAATCGCGCCGGCACCGCAAATGTGCTCGTGCTCGCCGAGCGCTGCTACTCGAGTGGACGGCTCGAGCGCCTCGTGCACCTCAGCACTGCGCTGGTTGCCGGCGGCGGATCTGCCGCCGTCGCACGAGAGGATGAACTGCCGATCGCTCCTGCCCACGCGAATCATTACGAGTGGAGCAAATACGAAGCCGAGCGCATCGTTCGCGCCGCGATGCATGCGGGCCTGCCCGTCACCGTGTTCCGGCCGAGCATGGTCGTTGGTGAGACCGAAACGGGGCGCACGCGCGATTTCAACGTGATCTATCC
>Ga0114129_10012950_pt1 | contig 11871 bp, 11 predicted proteins | sample RhiMetdeltSRZDD1_FD_80071 | JGI IMG/M metagenome (GOLD analysis project Ga0114129, IMG submission 80071) | Populus rhizosphere microbial communities from Tennessee, USA - Rhizosphere MetaG P. deltoides SRZDD1 (version 2) (version 2) | ecosystem: Host-associated > Plants > Roots > Rhizosphere >... | reverse complement strand
GCCAACAATTAGTCGCGATCCTGCAATCGCCGTGCGCCTTTGAAGAAGACGCAGGTCGCAATGATCTGTATCACGTGGAAAACGTCGTTGTGATTGAATGCCTGATGCGACCTGAATCCGGTCGCCTGAATTGCAAGTCCGATGATTGTAACCACGGCTCCGGCAATGATCCATTGACCATTGTCCCTCTTGACGGCTGCGGCATGAACGCCAGAGCCCAGGAATCCGCCCATCGCTCCAATTGAACACATGACGAGGTTCCACATCCGGCGAAGCTGGTTCTGCTCGAAATGCAACGCAAAGCCGTGATATGTGCCGCCGGCAAGAGCCGCAATGGCGCCGGCAAGGAATCCCAGCCCGAGAAGTAACCCGGTGACTTTGTTTCGAGAGGTGATATTGGAGAAAACTGAAATGCAAAAAAACAGATTCACACCCCCGAGAGCGTAGTCTGTTAGCATCGTAACGGGTTCGGTGATATCCATCGTATCTCGGCCGCAAGTATTGTCCCCGATTTCTAGGAGGAAACAAATGACGTATTACGGTGCTAAAGAACTGGCCGAAAGCTTTCGCACGGTTCGAAAGAATACCATCCAAGTAGCGGAAGACATTCCAGAAGACAAATATGACTTTAAAGCGGCTACCGATGTGCGTTCCGTTGAAAAGCTGCTCACTCACATCGTGCTCGCTACCAGATTTCAATATCAGATTAATGCCATCGAAAAGCGGACCACGATGGAAGGATTCAATTTTCCTGCATTGATGCAAGAAATAATGGCCGAAGAAGCCAAACCGCGAACGAAGGCACAAGTTATCGAACTGCTTCGTTCAGAGGGCGAGCGTTGGGCGAATTTTGTTTCCGAGGTTTCCGACGATTTTCTTGCCCAAGTCGTCATGATGCCCCCCGGGGGCACACCACCGCAACGAACGCGTTTCGACATGATCTCGTCAGTCAAGGAACACGAGATGCATCATCGTGGTCAGTTGATGCTGATCCAGCGAATGATCGGAGTCGTTCCCCACCTTACTCGTCAAATGCAGCAGCGTATGGCTCAAATGCAGCAGCGATAGGCGGGAATTCTCGGAAGCGTACGCCGGTTTTCGGTGACAATCGTGATAATTGTTGGCGGCACGGGCGTCGACTTCGTCCCGAATTCACCGGGCCAGGACGGCGACTGGGAAATAATCCGGCTCGTTTCCGACCTTCCACTTAATATTGCAGCCGATGCTGGGCTTTTGGACCGGCAAAGGTGTGCGACCCTCCAGAACGGCATCGGCGGCCATTCGGAGATCAAAGCCTGTAGTTGGAATGTCATTTTTGGGGCGGCTGTCGTCGAATTGGCCCCGGTAGACTAGCTTTTGATTTCGGTCGAAAAGGAAGAAGTCTGGGGTGCAGGCAGCGTGGAAGGCCTTAGCTACAGACTGCGCTTCGTCGATCAGATACGGAAAGCCGTAGCCCGCCCGCGAAATTTCTCTCTTCATTCCTTCGACGCTGTCGTCTGGGAAAGTGACTGCGTCGTTGGAATTGATCGCCACAATGGGCAACCCTCGCGCCTGGTACTCGCGGGCGAAGCGCGCCCATTCACTGCGAATGTGTCGGACAACCGGACAATGAGGACAAAGAAAAACGACGAGCAATCCTGCGGCGCTACGGAATTGACTCGAAGAAACGATAGTACCGTCTGCGTCCGGCAATCGGAACGGAGGTAGAGTCGTTCCGAGGTCGAGCATCGTCGAAGGGGTCATCGGCATGCATTTGGCTCCTGCAGCAAAATCTCTATTTGAGGGCGAAAAAATAGTTTACAACATTCTGGCCACCGCTATCTCCACCGGATAAGACTTAGCAGGTTGGAATAGTCGTCCGTCCAGGTCTGGAAATCGGCCGGTCGGCCTACAGCTCTCCATCCTGGACGCTTTCCCAGGTCTCCGAAGTCCGCCACGTCGCGTGCGGCGACGACGTGTTGAGTGCTCGTTTTGCCCGCCTTTCGCAATTCGCCTGCATCGTCGAACCGGGAATAGGCGGCCAATTTGGCATCGCTCACCAGGGCGGAGGCAAGCTTCTCGACATCCAAGTACCGGTTTGAGACATGGAACAACAGTATTCCACCGGGTGCGAGCTTGGCCAGGTAGGTCTGCATTGCCTCTTGCGAAACGAGGTGGGTTGGGATGGAATCCGAACTAAAGGCGTCCAGCATCAGAAGGTCGAAAGTGCCATCAGGCTCTCGAGACAACTGGAGCCGTCCGTCACCGATGACGACATCGCAGTTCGAGCCGCATCGGGGTAGAAAACTGAAGTATTCACGGGCGATTATCTCGATCGAAGGGTCGATTTCATAAAACGTGACGTGGTGGGTGGCGTCGCCATATCCCGCCATACTCCCTGCGCCCAGACCGATCACCGCGAACCGCTGCCGGGTTTTACGAGACCGCAACACATCGATGATGTCGCTCACTGAACCACCGGGATAGTAATAGGAAAGGGGTTGGCCGGCCCGATCGGACTGTGTACTTTCCATCCCGTGGATCGTATCCCCGTGAAGCAGTTTACGAATCCGCATGCCCGGATCATCGAGCACCTTCTTCACCCCGAAGAAATTTCGGCCTGCATAAACACGATTAGCCGCCTCGATGTATTGCGGCAGGATGAGCGAATAACCAAGTACGAGCACTGCGAAGGCGGACGCGAATCCCAGCACCGCATTTCTCGTCTTATATGCGGCGAACACGAACGCCGTGTGGACTAATGCAATGGCTTCCGTGTTGGAATCGAGATGCGTTGCACGAAGGATCAGCCACGCTGTCCCGATGCCGACGGCAAACAAAGCAGGTGCGGCAATGCGAAATTGGTCCTGCGTGCGGATTCGAAAGAATGGCAACGTCATCACGAGCAATGGATACTCAAGCACCGTACTGAAAAGGACTGGAGCCAGGGTTGCCGTGAAGGCTCCGCCGAGCACGCCTCCGAGCGCGATCCAAAAATAAAATTCGGTCAAATATTCGGCAGGTGGGCGGCTCGCGCCGAGACGTGTGTGACAGAGTAGAGCGCCAAAAAACAACAACACAATATGTCCGGCAATGACAAGCCAGTTCCATCCCGGTGGAGTAATCACGCTTACCGTCACCAACGGAAATACGATCAAGAAAACGATCGGCACCAACCGAGATGTGCGCTGCGCCGATACCCGAAATCGCCGTGCAAAAGCCAAAATGAATGTCGAGAGATAAACGGCCAAAGGTACAAGCCAGAGAAATGGAATGGAACCAACGTTCGCCCCGATATGATTGGTCACAGCCAACATTAGCGCCGATGGTACGAACGCCGCCGCGATCCAAAATAGCCGTGTTTTTGGATCGATGGACTTTCTCACGGACTGCGCGGTAACGGAAACCCGCCGCCGGTAGAGTGCTATCGAACTCAGAGCAAACAAAAGAAACAGTCCGAGATATCCAACAAACCACAACTCGGTTTGAGCGGATACGCCAATCCGTGGCTCGATTAGAAACGGATAGCTGATAAGAGCGAGCAGGCTGCCCGCATTGCTAGCGGAATAGAGGAAGTAGGGATCGCTTGATCCCGCGTGCTTGGTCCGCGCCAGCCAACTCTGAAGGAGAGGCGCCGTCGTTGATATAACAAAAAAAGGAACCGCAGCAGATGTGGTCAACAGGAGGAGTAACTCCCGTAGAGGATGCTGCGAAAAAGACTCCGATGAGCCCGGTGTAAACCGCAGAGGTAAGAACGCAAGCGGAAGGAGAAGGACAATCGCATGCGTGACGATTTGCTTTCGGAGATCGTTTACTCGCGCGAGCGCATGCGCATACACGTAGCCCAGCAAAAGCATGGTTTGAAAAAACAGCACGCAGGTCGTCCACACGGATGCTGCGCCACCAAGATGGGGAAGAAGCATCTTGCCAACCATGGGTTGGCAAACGAAAAGAAGAAATGCGCTAAGGAAGAGTGTCGCAGCGAGGACTTGCAAGACTGCCGCTTTGCGTCAAACGGGGCTGCTGTAGGCGCGGTCTATGACCGCGCGGTTTTTCCGAAAATAAACGGAATGTACGCGGTCATAGACCGCGCCTACAGCAACTGTCCCACCGTTTGACGAATTATGTCAGCTATTGATGGAACCGACCGACCAAAACCGCTTTGCCCAGCACATGGCCATCCATCGCATCGATGACGGCATTTCGAGTTTGGGCAGCCTGTTGCGGTGTCCCCTGCGGAACCTCCAGCTTTATGTCCAAGGCATACAACTCGAACGTGTAGTGATGATACGGACCTGCTGGTGCGCCGGGACCCATGTAGGCGTTTCCGCGCAAGCTGACCTGACGCGTACCATCGGGCAGTTCGCCTTGTGCCACATTTTCAGGCAACCCTGTAGACGTACCTGGGATGTTCCAGGCCAGCCAGTGAGTGACATCAATCTTTGAGCTCTTATTCAGCACCGGCTCGGGATCATGAAACAGCAGGACGAAGCTTTGTGTACCCATTGGAACCTGCGACCATTTCAGCTCCGGACTCACAGCCATGGGGCCGGCCTTTTGCGTGTACTTGTCAGGGATCACTCCGCCGTCTTCAAATGCCATTGTCGTCATGAGCAATGGAGGTGTCTGAGGTCCTCGTCCGCGACCCTGGCCCCCGGCCCCGCCCGGAGGGGCACCGCGTCCGTCACCGCGGTCTTGAGCGAACGCCGGAATTGTACAAAGTGCTGCGAGAACAAAAAGAACTGCAAATATGCGCACAAGTTTTGACATTCTTCCTCCCCTAAATATTTTTTCAGAAGAGATTTTACTGAAAACGGACAAACGTAGGCTAGCATTACGAAAATATGCTGGCGAATTGGGCACCGTATTTATTGAGCATTTTGCGAATTGTTGCGGCTCTGCTGTTTTTCGAACATGGTACCCAAAAATTGCTGGGTTACCCTCCAGGGCAGCCCTATACGGGCTTTCCGAATTTTTCTCTGCTGGGCATCGCAGGAATGCTGGAGTTTGTTGGTGGACTACTTCTACTCGTCGGTCTATTCACCCGGCCTACGGCTTTCATTATGTCGGGCGAGATGGCTGTCGGATATTTCCGGGCGCATTTGCCACGTAATTTCTTTCCTATCCTGAACATGGGCGAGATCACCGTCATGCTCTGCTTCTTCTTCCTATTCCTCTCGGCGGCTGGCGCCGGGCCGTGGAGCCTGGATCGCCTTTGGCGAAAGAAAGCAAACGGGCCTTACTGACCTTTCAAAATTGCTGTGGCGCGATCGATCTGGCCACTGACGCGTTCGATTGTGATCGCAGCAAATCCGATTTGTTCGGTGGCTTCGTTCCAGTTGTGCAGCTCGATAGCCTCTCGAATGCCAGGAAGAGTTTTGGCGCCATAGCCGGTGTAGAAGCCCGGTGCATAGACGGCATGCCTGAACCATGGCCGCCGCGGAAGACCCCGGTCTGTGAGCATCGCCAGCTCGATTTCTCGCAGTGCGATGTCCAGGTTTTGTTGAATCTCAAGCGACGGCGCTCGATTCGTGCCTGAAGTCTCCCGCACCGCCGTGTCATAGTTTCGAGCGCTTTGTTGCAGGTGGCTGACTGCATTTTGAAGAGAACTGACATTTAACGTTGGGGCTGGAGCCGCGGGTTTCGGCGCAACAAACGCTTTTGCAGGGTCCGCCACGGCCTCGTATAGCCGCTCGTTTATCCTGCGATTCGTTTCCGCAATAGCATCGCGCTCGTCATTGCCGAGCTTGGTGACGTCCGTTACGTAGCGCGCTACTGTTTCCGAGAAATTCGATAGGGTCAACGGTAGAAAGTCCGCGTTCGCAAAGCGCAAGACAGCTCGGCCGGCAGTCATCGCGAGGGCGGCAGCGTAGTTAAATCCGGGGTCTGCAAACCGCGTGTAATGATCGAACGAGTCATAGATGGAGTGGTAGACGCCGTCGGTTTCCCCTTCGCCTCCATATCGCAGATCGAGCGATGCTATCCCGAGATGCTGAAGGAAAGGAGTGTAATCGGAGCCGGAGCCCAGGGCTGAAATCCGAAGCTCCCCTCGATCGCGTGCTTCCCGCCGCTCGTCGGAGCTGCCTTCGAGAATCGTCCGCGCTCGCCACCGGTCGTAAACAGGGACCTCTTTCTCCGGATCGACGACGTCGCGAGCGACGTCATTCATGAATCGTTCCAGAGTGTGCGACCCGCCGACTGAGAGAAGTCCCCGCGCGTTGTTGTCGCTGTTGACGTAGAGCACAGCTTTTCGCTGGAGTTCCTCCGCGTGTGTTTCTGCCCATTCGGTCGACCCGATCAGTGCTGCTTCTTCGCCGTCCCACGCACAATAGATGATCGTACGTTTCGGGCGCCAGCCTGTTTTCGCCAGTTCGCTCACGGAGCGCGCTTCAGCAAGAACGCTAATCATTCCGCTGATTGGATCCTCGGCGCCATTCACCCACGCATCGTGGTGATTGCCTCGAATGACCCATTCATCGGGCCGCTCGCTACCGCGAAGGCGTGCGATGACGTCGTAAGCCGGCACCGTCTTGAAATCGAATTCGAGCTTCAAATGCACTGTCGTTCGACCGGGACCGAGGTGATATGTCATCGGTAAAGCACCGCGCCACGATACGGGAGCGACTGGCCCTTCTAATGCGCGCAGCAAAGGTTGCGCGTCCGAATAGGAGATCGGAAGAACCGGAATTTTCGTTAATGTTGCAGCGTCTTTGATCTCGATCCGCTTCGCACCTGGTGTTGCTCCGATACCGGGTGTTAGTGGATCACCAGCGTAGAGAGGAAGATCGGCAACAGATCCACGTTGTGCCCCGCTTTCATTTCGCCAGGCGCCGGCGGGATATGGTTCGCCTTGGAAATAGCCGTCGTCGCGTGGATCCGAATAGATGATGCAACCGATCGCGCCGTATTCAGCTGCGATCTTCGGCTTGATTCCGCGAAACACGTTGCCGTAGCGAACGATGACGATTTTGCCGCTTACATCGATGCCATGACGCGCCAGCTCTTCATAGTCTTGGCGCGTTCCGTAATTCGCGTAGACCAGTGGTGCGGTGACATCGCCGTTGATTGAATAGGCGTTGTAAATGGGAAGCTGTTCGGATTTCTGTCCTGATGTGGCATCTTCTTTCAACGGCGGCTCGTCAAGCTTCGCGGTGAACTTTTGCGGTGCTGTCATTTCGAGCAGCCGGGTTTTAGGCGTGGTGAACAGGACATCGAACCTTTCGATTTCGGTCTCATAGCCCCACGAGCGGAACAAACCTGCAATGAATTCTGCATTCTCCTTGTCGTATGCCGAGCCAAGGTGATGCGGGCGCGCCGACAGACGCTTCATCCAGTCGCGGAGTTCGTCTTTCTTGATAAACGAATCGAATCGCTTTTCGAGGGCACGTTGGCGAACTGATCCGTCTTGATCAAAGCCAAGGAGCGATTGCTCCGGAGTATTCTGTGCTTCAAGAGTAGTAAAGGAACACAAAAGGCATAAAATACACAAAATCTTACGTGCGTTTCGTGCTTTTGGTGTTCCTTCCCTGGTGGCTGATCCAGCTTTCTTCATGCATTCAAGTGCGGTCAGGGCAGAGCCATCGTTTTTGCGCAGAAAGTGTTTCGAATTCGCAACATGCTTACTTTAGCTCCACGATGATCGCTCTGGCAGCGCCCTTGACCAGCTCTTCGGTGTGGGTTCGATTGGGGGCGTTAAATCGAGTCAGCCCGAACGAGATCGTGTTTACTTCCGATTTTCCTTCGGGTGTCGTGGACTTGAGGTCACCATCGGCGAGATAAACCACAACGACATCTTTATCATGATAATGCATCGGCGTGGGTGTTGCTGGGGTCCATGTATAGTCCCAGATCATGACACGATTGTTTTCCAGAATTTTCTTCACTCCGGGCCGAGGAAAAGCCAGCGGATACTTCGTCTTATTTTCCAACGGAGGGACAGAGACATCTTTCAGATCGACAATGATCGCATGTTTCCCGCTGCTATGATTTGAACCCTTCGCAATGAATAACGCGGACTTTGCATCAAGATCCACCACCACAATATCGTGGTCGCGCGCGGCAATTTGGGCGGGAGCGTTCGTTGTTTCCCGCACCGTTACGCGATTGTTCTCGATCAGTTGCTTCGACGCGTTGCTGCCGTCCTGGCCAGGATTCGGGAGACCGAGCAGCAACAACAAAATGATCTTTGTCATGTCGGGGATTGTACGTGTATGATCCGCCAAAAAAAACAAATAAACCGCCAATCATGAGGAGACTGTAATGCGTTTGTTAGCACCTTTGCTTAGTGGTTTGTTTTTGGTCCTTTCGTTTTTGATAGAACAGAACAATCCACCCAACCCTTCGGGAGCGGTGTTGTTTGAAGGAGCGCGGCTGATCACAGGCGATGGCAGTGCACCGATCGAGAACTCCGCATTCCTCATCGAGAACAATCACATCAGCAAAGTCGGTAAGAAAGGCCAGCTCGAGGCGTCATCGGGAGCACAGCGTGTCGATTTGACCGGAAAGACGGTCGTTCCCGCGATCATTGATGCCCAGAGCCACCCGGGATACACGGTTATCAAAACATCGGTCGGCTGGTCTACGCACACGGAATCGGCAGACACGGTCGAGGCGAGCATCAGCCCTAGCGAGGTTATCGTGGCGGCAACGAAGACGTCCGCGGAGACTGTGAAAGCTCCCCAACTCGGAATGATTGCTCCGGGCAAGAGTGCTGATTTTGTGGTTCTCGATGCAAATCCTCCCGAGAACACCAAGAGCACCCGCCGAATTTCCAGCGTGTACGTGAGTGGAAAGGAAATCGATCAGGCAGCGATGAAGAAGGAATTTACACAATGAAAACAGCGAAGGAACACGCGCGGGATAACAGACACAGAAAGTCGTTTGCTCTTTTGTGCCTGTTGTGCTTTGTGTGTTCGTTTCTTTCTTTCGGTGCGCAACAACGGACGCAGGTCGAGTGGTTGTACTACGGCGGCGATCAGGCTGGAACAAAATATTCGGCGCTTGCCGATATCAATCGCGAGAACGTGCGCCGGTTGGAAATTGCCTGGCAATGGAAGCATTGGGAGACCCCGCTCAAGGAATACGACACAACGCCAGGTTTCTTCGAAAGCACCCCTCTGATGGTCGATGGGGTCCTCTACGTCACCACTCCTTACAACAGCATTGCAGCCCTTGATGCAGAAACGGGGAAAGAGCTTTGGAGATTCGACGGCGAGGCGTACAAGCTCGGTCAGGTGTTGTCGAGCAGCGGGTGGAAATTGAGAGGCACGGCTTTCTGGCGGGATGGCGCACGTCTTTACATTTTCTTGAATAGTCGCAACCGGCTGTTTTCACTTGACGCCCGTACGGGTGAACCGGTCCACACCTTTGGCAAGAATGGCGAGGTGTCTCTTACAGATCTGCCGCGAATATCTGACATCACCCACGCGACGCAGAGCTCACCGCCAGTGGTTTACAAAAATCTGGTCATTGTTGGAAGTCAGGTGCCGGATAGGGTTCAAACCGCAGATCCTGTGGGGTATGTTCAAGCTTTTAATGCACATGATGGTCACCGTGTGTGGACGTTTTCGGTTATTCCACAGTCATCGAAAGACCCCGGGGCCGATACATGGGAGAACGACTCCTGGCGTGCGAATGGACACGGCAATGTCTGGGCGCCGATGGCGCTCGACGAAGCACGCGGGTTGCTGTATTTGCCGACATCGACGCCAAGCAGCGACTACTATGGGGGACAGCGGCCAGGTGCAAACCTTTTCGCTGAATCTTTGGTGTGCCTTGAAGCCGCGACTGGAAAGCTGAAGTGGTACTTCCAGACCGTCCATCATGGCCTCTGGGATTGGGATCTTCCAACGCAACCGAATCTCGTTACGATTCGCGTAAACGGCCAGCGAGTCGATGCCGTTGCTCAGGTCACAAAACGGGGTGACACGTTTGTCTTTGATCGAGTGACGGGTAAGCCGGTGTGGCCCATTATAGAGCGTCCGGTTCCTGCCGATAGCGACGTTCCCGGAGAAAAACCTTACCCAACCCAACCGTTTCCATCGAAGCCGCCGGCGTTCATAGAACAAGGCGTAACACTCGATGATGCGAACAATTTGACTCCGGAAATCAAACAGCTGGCTCAGACAGAGATGCAAAAGTACCGAATCGGTCCGATGTTTACACCACCATCATTGAAAGGCACGTTGCAACGACCTTCGCAAGGTGGCGGGGCTAATTGGGGCGGTGCGGCATTCGATCCAGAGAGCGGTTTCCTTTTTGTTCGCGCTGCAAACGTCATCGGTGTGAATCGGGTAGCGAAGAATAATGGGTCGAATAAACTCGTGCCTGTGGATTATTCGAACGTGTTCGCCACAGGTGGTGAGGGCGCCGCCTTGCCCGGCGGTTTGCCCTTAGTTGCGCCGCCGTGGGCTGTCTTAACCGCGGTCGATTTGAACAAAGGTGAGATCGCTTGGAAAGTGCCACTCGGCGAAGGAAGCCGCTACATTCGTGAGAGCCCACTGCTGAAAGGCGTTACGCTACCGGAACGGCTCGGATCGCCCAATAACAAGGGCGGCGCGATGGTGACAAAGGGCGGCCTCGTGTTCATTGGGGGCGGCGATGGCTATCTTTACGCATTCGATAAAGCGAATGGGAAAGAAGTCTGGCGAGGGAAAATTCCTTATGATTACACCGCCGTTCCGATGACATATCGAACGAAGTCGGGCAAGCAATTCATTGTTGTGGCCACCGGCACAAGCGCGGACAATGCGCTTGTTGCGTTCGCGGTGAAGTGAATGATTTGCACGAGCCTTATTCTTTCTCTGATTCTTGCGTTCGTGCCTCAGACGGCTGGTCCAACCGACCGCTTTGTGACCGTGAACGGATTGCGTATCCATTACCTCGAATGGGGCGCGCCTGACAAGCAGCCGCTGATCATGCTTCACGGCATTGGCCGCGTAGCTCACACATTCGATCACATCGCGCCGCACTTCTCTTCGAGATATCACGTGATGGCTGTGGACATGCGCGGTCATGGCGATTCGGATTGGGATCCGAAGGGCGCGTATCTCGTCGAAGACTACGTGAAAGACATCGAAGGTCTTGCCCAACAACTAGGGCTCCAAAATATCGTCATTTGGGGAAACTCTACGGGCGGCCGCGTCGCTCAGGTATTTGCAGGCCTTCATCCTGAACTCGTTGCTGCGGTGGTCTCGGAGGATGTGGGACCAGAGCGGCCAAGTCAAGTGGCGGACAGCGTCACACGCCAACTCAAGCAGGAAGACGAGAAGGGGTGGGCGTCTGAAGATGAATTACTTTCTCAGCTGAAGAGCTCAAACTCGCGCACGCCTGAAGAAATTCTGCGCGCGTACGCACACTACGGATCGAAACGCCGCCCGGACGGCCGCATCATTTGGAAGCGCGATCCAGCTATCGGTAATGGCTTCATTCCGACCGAACTGTGGCGATTTGTGCGCGCCATCAAGTCTCCGATTATTTACATTGTGGGCGGACGCAGCACGATCGTGCCTCTTGCAACTCAGGCAGAACTCAAAAACGCGCTGCCTCAAGTCGAGATCGTCACGATCCCCGGAGCGGGCCACTATCCCAGTGAAGAGAATCCGACGGAGTTCCTGAAGATTGTCGATGCGTTTTTGAAGTGATCCCCGCAACAGAGATTTGAGATGCAGGATTCGTCCGATTTCAAATGTTCCTTGGGGGCTACATACCAAGAAAAGCCTCGGTGAGTCCTCGCTCAATCTCAAACAGCCGCAGGTCGCCGTATTGGCGAGGATAGGGGAGATCAACTGTTACGCGCTTAAAGATGGTCGCCGGTTTCGCGCTCACAATCAGCACTTGCTGAGACAGGAACACAGACTCGCTGATACTGTGTGTTACAAAGAGAATAGTCTT
>Ga0114129_10012949_pt1 | contig 11872 bp, 5 predicted proteins | sample RhiMetdeltSRZDD1_FD_80071 | JGI IMG/M metagenome (GOLD analysis project Ga0114129, IMG submission 80071) | Populus rhizosphere microbial communities from Tennessee, USA - Rhizosphere MetaG P. deltoides SRZDD1 (version 2) (version 2) | ecosystem: Host-associated > Plants > Roots > Rhizosphere >... | reverse complement strand
AGCGCCCGCGCATCGCGGCCGGGAGCGAACACGCCCGGATTCGAGAGATCGGTCTGCTGGCGCGTCCAGACCGCGTAGAACGCCGACCCCGGCTTGACCTCCCACCGGAACACCGCGTTGACGCGCAGCGACTTGAAGTTGAAGTCGGGCACTGCGACCCGGAACGGGCGCGCCGCGCCGTCCGCGTCCGGGTCGATCGTGTAGAACGGCAGCGCGGAGTCGCGCGCGATCGTGCCGACGTCCCGTCCGTAAGCCGGGAAATCGTAGCTCCGCGGCGCACTGAGCTCCTTGATTTGCGGATAGTCCCCGGCCGAGAGCAACGCCTGCGTGTAGAGCTGGAGCGACAGCCTCGGGGAGAGCGCGAGGTTGAGCCTCCACGGGATCGCGATCTCGCGCTGCTCGAGGCCCCCGAAGACGTAGCGGCTGCCGAAGGTGGCGGCGGCAGTGGGATCGAGCACCGTCTGCAGGTATTGCGCCACCGTCTCGAGCCGCAGCCAGTAGGGTGTCGCTTGCACGGTGAGCGCCGTGAACGGGCGGAAGTTGAGCGTCGCGAGCAGCTGGCGGCTGCGGCTGCCGAACTCGCGGTCCTGCGCCACGAAGCTGGCGTTCGCCCAGAAGCGCCGCCGCGCGTCGCTCGCGATCCCGAGCCCCAAGCTGCGGATTCCGGGCCGGATCGTGGTCGGCCCGCCGCGCGTCAGCTTGTCGTCGAGCGTGTTCCACGACTTGCCGAGCGTCAAGTCGAGCTGCCAGTAGTTGCTGAGCTGCGCGCTCGACGAAAGCTGGACGCCGTCGCCCTGCGACTCGCGGCCGAAGTTGAAGGTCCACCACTTCGCGATCGCCAGCTTGCGGCTGCGGGTGAGGCCGTCGGGCGTGAGCTTGCGGAGGAGCAGCTGCGCGTGGGCACCGCCGCGATCGGTCTGGGTCGCGAAGCCGAGGTCGTTCGGCTCGAAGCCGGGGCTGATCCCCCATAAGGCGGCGTTGAAGGTGAGATTGCCGCTGTTCTTGTTGAGGCCGAGCCGGCCGCTCCAGCCCGAGAGCGATGTGGCCAGCGGGTCGAGCGACACGTGCGGCGCGTCCGGCCGCTGGTAGTAGCGCGGCGCGGCACGCTGCAGGCGCAATATCGCGGCGCTGCTGCCGGAAACGCTGCTGCCCGAGAGGCCGCCCGAGACGACCCAGTCGCGCCGGCCGTCGAGGAACACGTGCCCGTCGACACCGCCCAGGAAGGCGCGTTCGGAGAGCTGGCCCGCAAGGCCCGGGGTGCGCAGCTTTCGGTTTGTCGCCGTCGCCAGCAAGCCGAGCGCCCCGCGCGAGCCGAGGTCGCGCTGCGCGCGGCCTACGAAGTAGTTCGTGAGCGGTTCGACCTCGAGCTCGCTGCGTACCGCGCCGTCGGCGATCCGCGCGTACTCGCGCCCCGTGAGCGCGTCGAGCACACCGACGTTCCAACCGTGGCTCCGGCCGACGAGCTTGGCCGCGCCCAGGATCGTCGTCGAGGCGGGCGTGTCCACGAAACCGCCCGCCGCCTGTCCCTGCGGCGCACGCCCGATCCGCCGCGAATAGAAGAGCAGCGGCTCCGGGTAGAAGTAGGTCGTGTAGTCGGTGGCACCGCTCCTGCCGAAACGCAGGAACACCTGGCTGCCTTCGGTGAAGAAGGGGCGCTTCTCCTCGAAGAACGTCTCGAAGGCGCTCAGGTTCACGACTGCGGGGTCCACCTCGACCTGGCCGAAGTCGGGATTCATGGCGCCCACGAGCGTCATGCCGGTGCCGAGGCCGTACTCGAAATCAAGGCCGGCCCCGGCCGAGTAGCGCGAGCCGTCGTTCCACGGGTTGCCGTGGACGGGCGGCTCGAGGTACTCGGCGAGCGTCCGCGCGTAGGGCAGGACCTCGAGGTGCCGGCCCGGCCGGATCCCGGCGATGCCCTCGAGGTGCGCCATGCGCGAGACGAGCCCGCTCTGGTTCTTGGGCACCAGCACGAGCCAGGAGCTCTCGTTCTTTCGGTACACGACGCGGCGCGCGTTCAGCCCCCAGCTCTCCGACACCGAGGGAAAGCGCAGCTGCGAGAAGGGGACGCGGATCTCGAGCGTCCAGCCCTCGGCGTCGCGTGTCACGGCCGATTCCCAAACCGCGTCCCAGGTGACGTCCTCGAAGTTGTCGTCGTAGAGTGTCGCGTCGCGCTGGACGCCGGCGGCGCTCACCTCGAGCACGACGCCGGTGCGGTGGTCGTGATGCGGATCGAGGAATAGCGCGAAGCTGTCGGCCTCGGCGCTCGCGTCGCGCCGCGAGAGCTGCCGGGAGATCGCCGTCGGAGCCGAGTCCAGGAGGCGCACGCCGGCGTAGAGGGCGTGGTCGTCGAACAGCAGCCGCAGCTCGGTCGGCTCCGTGGCCGGCTGGCCCTGGTCGGGATCGCGCTGGCGGAAACCGCCGGCGGCCTGCGCTTGTTGCCAGGCCGGCTCGTCGAGTCGGCCGTCCAGCTGGAGCTCGCCCGTCACGCGGACGGCGCGCAGCACCACGCCGCCGCCGGGCGGGGTCGCTTGCGCCGGCGCCACGAAGCCGAGCGCGAGGGCGGCGAGCGCCGCTGCGCGGGCGCGGGTCGCGGGCGTGGAGCGCGGGCTCAGCTGAGCCGCGCGAGCCGGTCGCGCACCTCGTCCTCGAACGTGCGGATCAAGCCCTGCGTGTAGGCGAACACGTCGAGCGCGTCGTTCTCCACGAGCGGCGTCAGGTCCATCGCGAAGTTGAGCGCGTCCACCTTGTCGGTGGCGTGCGATTCGAAGAACGTGGCATGGGCCATGCGCCGGCCGGCGACTGCGGCGTCGTAGCGCTTGCCGCCCGTGATCTGGGAATCGAAGACGCCTGAGAGCGAGGCCGCCAGGTTCTTGTAGCGGTCGACCGGCAAGAGCTGCTTGTCCTTGTCGTTCATCCAGTCGAGATCGCGCCAGATCTCGCAGCCGAGCACGCGCGCCGGCCGCTGCGGCTTGGGCAGCGAGCGGATCGCCTGCAGAGTCCGCAGGCACACGGCTACGTGAGTGTCGTGCTTGTCCGCAGGGTTGTGGACGTAGACGAGCTCCGGCCGCACGCTCGCGAAGATCGCCTTGAGGTCGGCGAGAACTCCGGCATGCCCCGGCTGCTTGACGTCGCCGCTCGGGTGCATCAGCTGGATCTCGCAGGCGTACTCGCCGATCGTCGCGGCCTTGCGCTGCTCCTGCACTCGCACCTGGATCATCTGCGCGTCCGTGTAGTCGGCATAGATGCCGGTGCGCGAGCTGCCGCCGCCGTTCGTCACGACCACCCCGGCGTAGCGCTTGTCCTTGCGCCCGAAGCACTCGGCGATGCCGTGAAACGCCATGAACTCCTGGTCGTCCTGATGCGCGCCGACGCAGACGTGCGTGGCGCGCCGCAGCGCCTCCGGCATCGGAGTGCCGTCCGGCACGAAGACGTCCGCGTCCTGCCTGGAGAAACGCATCATGACCTCCCCTCGGGCGTGAGATCCCTCCGGCGTGCAGCGTTCGGCGAGGTCAAGAGGCCTTCCGGGGGGCGCGCTTCCGCCCCCGGCCCCCCCCAGGCGGTGCCTGTGGCAGGCTGGCCGCCGCGATCGCCTGGCCGTGGCGCTTCTCCTGCTCGTCGGGCGTGCGCAGGCGGATCCGCTCGGCGAGCGCCGGAAACTCGTCCTTGAGCACGCGCTCGGCGGTCGCGACGATCAAGTTGCCGCCGGGCCCCGAGGTCACGCGGCCGAGCACGAGCACGTGCTGGATCGCGTAGAAATCCGCGAAGTGAGCAACCCCGTAGCCGAGGTAGATCCCGATCGCCTCGTAGATCCTCTGCGCGCGCGGGTCGCCTTTGGCCATCAGCCGCTGCACTTCCACCAGCCGGTCCGCGAGCGGCATTTCGGCGGGGACCTCGATCCCGGCCGCGGGCAGCAGGCGGCTCACGGCCTGTTGCGAGAAGTACTGCGCGCCGACGCCGGGGTCTCCCGACCACTCGTCGGCCGGGGCGCCTTCACGGTAGTCGATCGGAACGAAGGCGAGCTCGTTGAGCCACGGCGTGATGTTGCCGTCGGGCGTGACGTAGCCGGCGGCGGTGCTGGTCCCGAGCGAGATGCCGAGGACGGCATTCGAGCGCAGCGACATCGAGCCCGCGAGCGCCGTCACCTCGCCGTCGTTCACCACCTCGAACGGCACGCCGCCCCACCACAGCTGCAGCGCGCGGAACAGGCCACGAATGTGGCGGTCGAAGTCGGGCTCCGAGATGCCACGGTAGAGCGAGCCCACGCGCGGCTCGCTGTTCACGTAAACCCCCGCAGCGCTGCCACCGATCGCGTCGATCCGCGGCAGATGCGCCGCGGCGCGGCGGATCGAGTCGTTCACTCCCAGGAGGTGATACTCCGGGTCCTTCTCGAAATACGGGTTCCACTTCACTTCGTCCGAGAAGACCACCTTGCCGTCGATGACGGCCGCCGCCTTGCGGTCGCTGCCCCCGAGGTCGAAGCCGATCCGGCAGCCCTCGAGATGGCGGCCGAGCGGACGTTGTGTCTCGCGCGCCGGCGGCAGCTTCTTGGCGACGCTCACCTGGATCGGCTGTCCGAACACCCGGCGGCCCAGGAAGTCCCGGTCGAAGGCGCGCAGGCCCTTGGGCGCGTAGCACGCCGCCAGCATCCGCGCGACCGGGCCGCAGCCGGAGACGAGTACCTGCGAGCCGCCCTTCTGCCACAGCAGGAACTTGACGAGCCGCTCGACGTAGGTGCGGTTCAGCGCATCGTGTGCGGCGCCCGGAGGCAGGATCCTCGTGCGATGGGTGAAGACCGTTCCGTCCTGACGCGCAAGAGCCAGCCCCAGTTCGAGGCTCCCGCGCGTGGCGCGCACGGCCGCGGCGTAGGCGCGGTTCCAGAGCGCCGCCGGCAGTAGCTCGGGATCGACGGCGGGTCGGTGGCGGACGTGAATGTCGAGGCGGATGGGCAACAGGCCTCCTCGAGTCGGGGTTGTCGGGCGTACGTGTACGAGCGCCCGGCTACGCTACGGGACGGGCTCCGCGGGTGTCAAGGAGCCCTATAATCCCGAGCGCCGCGGGGGGTCCCGATGAGCCAGGTGGAGACGGAAATCCGCGAGCAGCCCGAGGCGCTCGGGCGGCTGCTCCGGGACGGTCGCGCGCAGGCTGAGTCGATCGCGGCCCGGATCCGCGAGCGCGCTCCGCGCTACGTGGTGATCGCGGCGCGCGGCAGCTCGGACAACGCCGCGCGCTACGCCCAGTACCTGTTCGGCGCGCACAATCGGCTGTCGGTGTGCCTCGCCACGCCCTCGCTTTTCACCGCCTACGGCGCTTCTCCCTCGCTCGCGGACGCGCTCGTCATCGGCGTGAGCCAGTCCGGGCGCTCACCCGACATCGTGTCGGTGCTCGAAGCCGGCCGGCGCGAGGGGTCGCTCACGGTTGCGATCACGAACGAGCCCGGCTCGCCGCTGGCGCGGGCCTCCGAGCACGTTCTGCCGCTTTTCGCCGGCGCGGAGCGCGCGGTCGCGGCGACCAAGACCTACACCGCGTCGCTCGGCGCGCTCGCGATGCTGAGCGCCGCGCTCGAGGCCACCGCCTCGCGCTGGGCCGAGCTCGAACGAATTCCTGCGCTCGCACAAGCCGCGATCGAGGCGAACGCCGCTCTCGCGGACAAGGTCGCGCGCTATCGTTACGCCGAGCACTTCGTCGTGGTGGGACGGGGCTTCAACTACTCGACCGCCTTCGAAGTCGCGCTCAAGATGAAGGAGACGAGTTATCTCGTCGCGGAGCCCTACTCGCCGGCCGACCTGCTCCACGGGCCCGTGGCGATGATCGACCGTGGCTTTCCGGCGCTCGTGGTAGCTGCCTCGGGGCGCGTGCTCGCGGACCTCGCGTCGCTCATGAGCACGCTCGACGAGCGGCACGCGGAGCTGGTCGCGATCTCCGACGACCCGGCCGTTCTCGCGCGGGCGCGGGTCGCGCTGCCGTTGCCGTCGGGCGTACCCGAATGGTTGTCGCCGCTCGTCGCGGTCGTCCCCGGTCAGCTCTGGGCCGTTGCGCTCGCACGCACGCGCGGCCTCGACCCTGACCTGCCGCGCGGCCTCAGAAAAGTGACCGAGACGCTCTAGCCTCGAGTCACTTGGCTCACTAAGGGCCAAATGATGCAGAAGATCGAAGCGGCTTCAACTGTTTGGAGTCGAGCGAATGGATCGGGGCCCATCGTGACGACAACCGAGTCACATAACGTATTGACCAGGGATGCGTTGTGTCGGATTGTCAAAAATGCTCTTCAGGGGCATGAGTGTTGCGTGATGGCTAGGAAGCCTTGGTGTCGTTTGCCACGGCTGAAAGACGCGCCTCCAGAAGACACGCCTCCAGCACAAAACTGAGGAGACAAGATGGCTCATCTGACACGCTTCCCGCTGACGGCAGCCGTCGCAATCGCGATCGCCGTCGCGCTACTCGTCCCCCTGCCGGCCGCCGCGCAGACGCTCTACGGTTCCATCGTGGGCTCGGTGAGCGACCCGCAGGGCGCCGCGATCCCCGGTGCGACGATCACCGCCACCAACGCCGGCACCGGGCACAAAGTCGAGGCGGTCTCGGACTCCGACGGCAATTATGCGTTCCGCAACCTGCTGCCCGGAACCTACGACCTGGGGGCCTCGCTCCAGGGCTTCCGCGAGTTGCACCAGACGGGCCTTCGCGTCTCCGCCAACAGCAGCGTCCGCGTCGAGCTGAAGCTCGAGGTCGGCGCGCTCGCTGAGACGGTCAACGTCGTGAGCGACACGATGCTGCTGCAGACCGAGAAGGCCGACCTCAGCACCGAGCTCGGCGCCAAGGAGATCGTCAATCTCCCGCTCAACCAGTTCCGGAACTACCAGGCGCTGCTCAACCTATCACCGGGTGTCACGCCTTCGCAGTTCCAGAACGCTGAGATCGACACGCCCGGCCGGGCGCTGCGGACGAGCGTCAATGGCATGCAGGGCAACAGCAACGCCTTCCGTATCGACGGCGCGGTCTCGGTCAACATCTGGCTGCCGCACCACGTCGGCTACGTGAACCCGGCCGAAACGATCGACACCGTCAACATCTCGACCAACAACTTCGACGCCGACCAGGGCATGGCGGCGGGTGCCGCCGTCACGGTGGTGACGAAGTCCGGGACGAACGACCTGCATGGGTCAGCGTTCTTCCTGCGGATGCAGGATGAATTCAACGCGAACACCTTCGCCAACAACGCCAACAACCTGGCGAAGCCGAACCTCTCCAACAGCATCTACGGCGGCACGCTCGGCGGGCCGATCATGAAGGACAAGCTGTTCTTCTTCGGCTCCTGGGAGCGCTACCAGGGACGCCGCGGAGTGCAGAGCACCTACGTCGCCCCCACGGCGAGGATGCGAGCGGGTGACTTCAGCGAGGTCGCTGCGGCCTACCCGGCCTTCCGGCTCTTCAACCCGTTCACGGGTAGTGCCGGCGGCGTGGGGCGCTCCGAGTTCTCGAACTTCGCGATCCCGTCGAACCTGTTGAACGGGACCGCCCAGAAGGTCCTGGCCGACTGGCCGATGCCCAACGCTACGACCGACATCAACCGGAACGGGATCCTCGACGACATCGTGATCCCGCGCACGGTCCAGAACGACCGTGACAACTTCGACCTCAAGCTCACCTGGCAGCGTTCGAACACCCACTCGGTCTGGGCCAAGTTCGGCATGCTCGACGCCGAGGTGACCGACAACTTCATCCTCGGCTTCGACGAGGGCAGCCTCGGCGACACGCGCACCTATGTGGGCGGAATCGGCCACACCTGGACGCTCAGCCCGAGCCTGGTGCTCGACGGCAACTTCGGCATCAACCGCATGGAGCAGACCGTCACCGGACCCGATTACGGCAACAACGCGGGCATCGATCGTTACGGCATCCCCGGCACCAACGGTGGCAACATCCGGGCGAGCGGGATCCCGTTCTTCGACACGACTTCGACGGCCGGTCTCGGCACGCACACTCAGGCCAACGACTACGACTTCGGTACCACGCCCAACTGGATGCCGCTCTTCCGCACCGAGCAGAGCTTCACCTTCAGCTCCGCGCTCACCAAGGTCTTCACCAAGCACGAGGTGCGCGTCGGCATCGACGTGGTGAAGCACGAGCTCAACCACTTCCAGGCCGAGTTCGGCAGCATCGGCGGCGTGCGCGGCCGCTTCAGCTTCGGAAACGACTTGACTTCCACGCCGGGTTACGTCTCGCCGGGCTGGAACTCCTTCGCCGGGTTCCTGCTGGGACTGCAGACCACCCAGGCCAAGGACGTGCAGGAGATCCAGATGAGCGGCCGCGAATGGCAGACGGCCGCCTACATCCGTGACCGCTGGCAGATCGGGCAGAAGCTGACCCTGAGCCTGGGCCTGCGTCTCGAGTACTACCCGCTGATGACCCGCGCCGAAGGCAAGGGCCTCGAGCGGCTCGACTACAGCACCTACGAGGTGCTGCTCGGCGGCTACGGCTCGGTGCCCAAGGACGTGGGCATCGACATCCAGAAGCTCTACTTTGCGCCGCGGATCGGGGCCATGTATCGGCTCAGCGACAAGACCGTCCTGCGCGCGGGTTACGGCCGAACGGTCAACCCGCTGCCCTGGTCGCGCCCGCTGCGCGGCTCCTACCCCTTCGACATCTATTACAACAGGACCGCGGAGCAGTACGGCAGTCTGGGCACGCTCGAATCCGGCATCGCGCCGGTTCCCGTCCCTGACCTCAGCAGCGGACGCGTGAAGCTGCCGCCGAACACGTTCATGCGCTCGCCGAGCATCGACGACGCGGACCGTGCGATTCTCCAGCAGGGCAACGTGGCCGTCGAGCAGCGCTTGCCGATGGATCTCTCGCTCGAGCTCGCCTACGTCCACGGACGCTCGGACGGCGGCTACGCCGACCGCAACCTGAACTTCGGCGAGCCCGGCGGCGGGCAGGCCGCACGCCAGTACTTCTCGGTGGCCGGAACGACCGACATCTGGGACTGGGCGGGTCGCACCAAGCGCCGCTACAACGCCCTGCAGGTGGCCCTCAATCGTCCGTACAAGAACGGCCTGCTGCTGAAGGGCGCCTACACCTTGAGCGAAGCGAAGAACGAAACCGACGAGGACGGCTGGACGACGCTGCCGTGGAGCCACCCGTCGATGCTCGACCGGAACTTCGCGCTCTCGACCGAGGACCGCACGCACATGCTCCAGCTGGGCTTCCTTTACGACCTGCCGTTCGCGAAGGACTCCAAGAGCGCGCTCGGCTACATCGTCAAGAACTGGCAGATCAACGGGATCTTCTCCGCCTACTCGGGAACGCCTTTCTCGGTCGGCGGGACCAACCCGGCGCTCAACTGCCAGGGCTGCTCCAGCATCGGCGTGCTGATCAACGTGCAAGGCGATCCGAGCCCGACCGGAACCCCCGGCTCCAACAGCGAGCCGTGGTACGACAAGTCGGCCTTCTCGCAGCCGACGGGCACCGGTATCGACGGGTTCGGCACGAGCAACCGCAACCAGTTCAGGAGCCCCTCGGTGTGGAACATGGACTTGGGGATCTTCCGCGCCTTCCCGGTCGGCAAGTTGCGCCCGGAGCTGCGCGTCCAGATCACCAATCTGTTCAACCACACGAACTGGGCTCGGCCGGTCACGAGCTTCACCGATCCTCGCTTCATGACGTTCATCCCGAGCGCCGCCCACCAGTTCAACAACCTCTGGGGGACGGCGACCGTCGAGCGCCAGATCCAGATCGGCCTGCGGCTGGAGTTCTGACTTTCTTCTGGGGGGTGCTGCGTCGCACCCCCCAGACCCCCCGCTCGCTACGCAGGAGTGAATCCCGCTTCGCTCGCAGCCCGTTGCCTGCTGCGGGTGCTGCGTCGCACCCCCCAGACCTGAGACCGGGCCGGGCGCCGAAAGCGCTCCGGCCCGTTCGTTTTCTCGAAGCGGCGCTTAACGCCCGTAGTGGTGGGCGAGCCCCGCGGCTCCTGCCGCGTGATGGCTCTACGGCGCCTCGCGCACGGTCAGCCCCTGGTCGGTCGTCACGTGCTCGAGCACCTGCAAGGTCCCGCTCGGCCAGCGGATCTCGACGCGGTCGATCGTCTTCGCCAGCCCGGTGCCGAAGTGCAGCGGACCGGCGCTCGCCGAGGCATAGCCGTAGGCACTCGTCGCGTGGTTCCACTGCTCGCGCCAGCGGGGGTCGGAGGCCGCCACGAGCTTCACGACCGAGCCGATGCCGTCGCGGTTGCTCTTCGTGCCGACGAGCCGCAGCTCCAGCCAGTGCCCGGCGGGCGACTCGTTGCGCCACAGCTCCGCCCGGTCGGAGAGCGCGCTCACGACCACGTCCAGGCGGCCGTCGTCGTCGAGGTCGGAGAACGCCGCGCCGCGGTGGGCCCGGGGCGGACCCGCCGCCAGGCCGGATGCCGCCGAGAGGTCCTCGAACGTCCCGTCGCCGAGGTTGCGAAAGACGCTGTTCGTCTCGCGGTAGCTCCGAGACTCGAAGCGGTCGATCGCGTCGTTGACGTGGGAGTTGGCCGTAAACAGGTCCTTGAAGCCGTCGTTGTCGAGGTCGACGAGGCCGTTGCCCCAGCCGCTGCGGGCGGAGACAAAGGCGGCGAGCCGTGTCTTGTAGGTCACGTCCTGGAACATTCCCTTGCCGAGGTTGCGGTAGAGCGGGAAGCTCTCGCCGGCGAGCGCCGTGACCTGGATGTCTGGCAGGCCGTCGTTGTCGTAGTCGCGGAAGTCGACGCCCATCGCCGAGATGTCCTGTCCGGCTTCGGGAAGCAAGCTGCCCGATCGAAGCGCCGTTTCCTCGAAGCTGCCGTCGCCCAGGTTGCGGAACAGGAAACTCGGCAGCTTGTCGTTCGCGACATAGAAGTCCACGCGGCCGTCTTGGTCGTAGTCGGCGAACGCCAGGCCCATGCCGCGGCCCTTGTGGCGCGCGATGCCGCTTGCGGCGCTTCGGTCTTCGAAGCGGCCGTCGCCGAGGTTGCGGTAGAGCGACGAAGCCACGGGCTCGAAGAACCTCGGGTGGCAGTAGACGCGGATGCCGCGGGCGGAGTCGCCGCAGAAGCGGTCCTGCTGTGCCGTCCAGACCGTGTAGTTGACGGCGACGAGGTCGAGCCAGCCGTCGTTGTCGTAGTCGAAGAATCCGGCCGCCACTACCCACTGATCGCTGGCTAGACCCACCTTGGCAGTCACGTCCTCGAAACGGCCCCCGCTGTTGCGAAAGAGCTGCTGGCGGTGGACGCCTCCCAGGTAGAGGTCCGGATCGCCGTCGTTGTCGTAGTCGGCGACCGCCACCGCCATCGCGTAGCCCTCCCCGCGCAATCCGGCGGCCTCCGTCACGTCGGCGAAGCGCAGGCCACCGAGGTTGCGATACAGGCGATTCCAGTGACGCGGGGAGCTCTTCAAAAGCTCCGGGATCGACGCACCGTTGCTGAAGAAGACGTCCATGCGGCCGTCGCCGTCGTAGTCGAAGAGCGCGAGCCCCCCGGGCATGGTTTCGATCAGGTGCTTGCGCGGCGTGGGCGAGTTCTCGTGCTCGAACTCGACGCCCGCCTCGCGCGCCACATCGCGGAAGGCGAGAGCCGCGCGACGGGCGGCGGGGGGCGGCTGGGCCGCCGCCGAGAAGGCCCAGGAGACGGCTGACAGCAGGGCAAGCAGGCGCCACGGCATGCTGCTGAGGACGTTACCACGCACCGCTTTATCCCCCGGCGCCGCCGCCGGACGGCTCTACTTCGTCCGACGCGCTCAGCGCGGCGTGGGCTTGCGCAGACGCTCCCATTCCGCGAGCGTGCGCTCGGCGTCGGCGCTGCGGCCGGCGGCGCGGTAGGCACGCGCCAGTTGCAAGCGCAGGCTGCCGTCCTCGTCGACCGAAAGCGCCTGCTCCAGGT
>Ga0114129_10012948_pt1 | contig 11872 bp, 11 predicted proteins | sample RhiMetdeltSRZDD1_FD_80071 | JGI IMG/M metagenome (GOLD analysis project Ga0114129, IMG submission 80071) | Populus rhizosphere microbial communities from Tennessee, USA - Rhizosphere MetaG P. deltoides SRZDD1 (version 2) (version 2) | ecosystem: Host-associated > Plants > Roots > Rhizosphere >... | reverse complement strand
GGCCTCTTGGAGTAGGCGATGTCGCAGGAGAACGTGGAAATCGTGCTCCACGCCGTCGATGGCGATGTCGGTGACCGCGACCTTGTTGTGTGAGGCGGGGAGGCCCGACATGTCACCCTCGTGCGTGCCGCACGAACTCCAGCGGGTGACGACCAGGTCGCCTTCGGCAATCTGAGCCTCGACCTCGATCCCCAAGCGAGCCGGGCGGGGGCCCGCGCGCGCAGGCCCCCTCCGGCGCTGCCGAGGCGGCGGACGGCCAACGGGCCCGCCGGCCCCGGTCAGGCTATGCGTGCTCCTCTATCGACATCACTCCCTTCCTGGCCTCGTTCCGTCCATGGGTGCTCTCGGTCTCGGCAGCTTCACCTGATGAAACGGGAGGTTCTGGACTTCGCCCGCTTCTTCGACTTGTTGGACTTCTTGGCCTTGGGCTTCACCGGCGCGTCTGACTTCTGGCTGTCGCGTCCGGAGAGCTGGTTCGACTGCTCGTTCTCGAGGCTGTTGCTCGACTCGGCGTCGCCGCCGTTCGCGGATGCATCGCCTCCGAACGAGCCCTCCTCGTAGCCGGCACCGACGACCTGGGTGGGCGCGGCGTTTCCACCGGTCGCCGTCCCGCCGGCGCCACCCGTCGCGGTGGCTGTCTGCGTGTTGGTGGCGGTGTTGCTCTGATGGCACTGGTCGTAGCCGAACGCGTTACCGGTCGCCAGCAGATTGCAGATGGCCGAGTTGTTGCTGCCATCCCAGCTGTAGCCGGACCCCGAGCTGTCACGCCCGGAGATCTGGTTCGACTGCTCGTTCTCGAGGCTGTTGTCCGCCTCGGCGTCGCCGCCGTTCGCGTACGCGTCGCCTCCGTATGAACTGCCCTGCGAGCCGTCACCCACGACCTGCACGGGTCCACCGTTGCCACCGGTCGCCGTCCCGCCGGCGCCACCCGTCGCGGTGGCGGTCTGCGTGTTGGTCGCGGTGTTCTCCTGCCTGCACTGGTTTCCGGCGTTGGTGTTGCCGGTCGCCAGCTGGTTGCAGACGGCGGAGTTGTTGCCGCCGACCGAGTCCGACGTGGTCTCGTCAGCGACGTTCGGGTCCGATCCCGAGCTGTCACGCCCGGAGATCTGGTTGGACTGCTGGTTCTCGAGGCTGTTGTCCGACTCGGCGCTGCCGCCGTTTGCGTACGCGTCGCCTCCGTACGAGCTGCCCTGCGACCCGCTGCCGACGACCTGCACGGGCCCGCCGTTGCCACCGGTCGCCCGTCCACCGGCGCCACCCGTGGCGGTGGCGGCCTGCGTGTTCGTGGCGGTGTTGCTCTGGTGACATTGGTCGTTGCCCTGGGTGTTACCGGTCGCCAGCTGCTTGCACACGTCGGTGTTGTTGCCTGCTTCCCCGACGTAGCTCCCCGAGGAGCTGTCGCGCCCCGAGATCTGGTTCGACTGCTGGTTCTCGAGGCTGTTGCTCGCCTCGGCGTCGCCGCCGTTCGCGTACGCGTGGCCTCCGTACGAGCTGCCCTGCGAGCCGTCACCGACGACCTGCGAGGGTCCCGCATTTCCTCCGGTGGCAGAGCCTCCGGCGCCACCCGTCGCGGTGGCTGTCTGCGTGTTGGTAGCGGTGTTCTCCTGCCTGCACTGGCCGGCGCCGTTGGTGTTGCCGGTCGCCAGCTGGTTGCAGACGGCGGAGTTGTTGCTCCCCGCCGGGAGGGTCACCGCCCCGGCGCCTGCCGGGAATGCCATTGCAGCGGCGATTCCCCAGGCGAGTGCGCCCCACCTGATTCGATGTTGCATGGTGATTCCTCTCGAAATCGAGTTCTCACTGATGCCGGGCGTCGAAGGGCCCCCGGCGCGGCCCGGAATCACAGCCGGTGTCGGCTAGCCGGGCAACTCGATCGGAGGAACGTACGCCGACGGCCTCCACGTGACCGCGGGCGTGCGAAGCGGCTTGAAATGGTGTCTGGGAAGCGCAATCGCCGCCCCCAAGACCGCAAGCAGAAGCAATGCCAGTCCGGCAGTGGAGCCGCCGGAGCCGCTCAGGAGGCTGAAGAAGGGATTCTGGCCGGGCAGCTCGCCGCCGCGTCCCGGGACGCCATCTCGCGGCAGCGCCTTCGCGGTCTCATCACCGCGCGGGTGCTCCAGCCCGCGCTTGACGGCCCGGCGTTCGGCGGTCCCGGACGGTCCCGCAGGCGATGTGTCGTGCTTTCGAGCGCCCGCGCCGCGCGAGGGCCGCGGCTTGGCGGTCTCGAGCACGAAGACGTCCTCGCCACCGGCACTCTTGCCGCTTCCCTCGTACCCGGAACGGCCGGAGGCCTGGTTCGACTGCTCGCTCGTGAGGCTGTTGTGCGCCTCGGCGTTTCCGCCGTTCGCATAAGCGCTACCTCCGTGCGAGCTCTGAGCGTTCCCACCGGTCGCCGTTCCACCGGCGCCACCCGTGGCAGTGGCCGTCTGCGTGTTGGTCGCGGTGTCCTGCTGCCCTGCCGTGGGCGTGGCCTGGTCGTCGGCCGACGCGCTCGTATCGACGGCGTCATTGGTCCCGTAGCTTGCGGGAAGCCCGGCGGCGTTCATTGCCGACAGCACTCTGGAGAGGGTGTCGTCGGCCCGGGCCGGCGTCGCAGCCGGCGCGGCGATCAGCAGTGCTCCTGCGACTGCGATCGCGCGAACGATCCATCTCGTCACTGCATTCCGATACATCTCTCCGCGCTCCGTGCCCGAGACCCACGGCGGTACCGTGAAAGCTCGCAGCGGAACCGGCGAGCGTCAATCGAATACTCGTCGAGGTTCGAAGGGAAACCTTCAAGACGGAGCCGGCCGACCGGCTCGGCGTCACGGGGAAAGGACCGACGAGTCGCCCCGGAAGAGCGCCGACCGATCGACGTCGGTAATCGACGTGTGGCCGGTGAGCCCGAGGGCCACGTCGATGTCGGCCTTCATCACCTTCAAGATGTGGCGTACGCCCGCTTCGCCACGGGCTGCGACGGCCCATGCCCAGGCACGCCCGATCAGCACGGCGCTGGCGCCGAGCGCTGTCATCTTGACCACGTCCAGGCCAGTGCGGACGCCGCCGTCGACGAGCACTTCGACCTCGCTCCCAACCGCGTCCACGACTTCCGGAAGCGCGCGCGCTGTCGACGGCACCGAGTCGAGCTGGCGGCCGCCGTGGTTGGAGACGACGACGCCATCCACGCCGACTTCGACGGCGCGCCGAGCGTCCTCCGCGTCGAGCACACCCTTGACCACGAGGCGGCCATCCCAGTTCTCGCGTACCCAGGCGATGTCGTCCCACGTGATGCTGGGGTCGAACTGATCGTCCACCCAGTCCCGGAACGCAGCGGGGCTGCGTGCACCGGGAACTGCTCGCTCGAGGTTGCCGAACGTGAGCGGCTTGCCCGCCATCGCGACGTCGCGGATCCACCGGGGATGACTCACAAGGTCGAGCCCTCGCAGCAACTTGGCCCAGGACGTCGGGTGGCCGACGACCGCGTTGCGCGTGTCGCGATGCCGAGCGCCGACGACGGCAAGGTCGATGGTCAAGACCAGGACCGGCGATCCAACGTCGCGCGCGCGCGACATGAGCTCCTCCGCGTAGGCGCGGTCGCGCATCACGTACAGCTGGAACCACGGTGGCGTGGACGTCTCGCGCGCGACCTCCTCGATGCTGCAGATCGAGACCGTCGACTCCACGAACGGGACTCCCACAGCCTCCGCGGCACGGGCGGCCTGCACCTCGGCTCGGCGCGCAAGCATGCCGCCAAGCCCGACCGGCCCCAGGATCACCGGCAACGCCAGACGCTGCCCGAGTACCTCGACGGTCGGGTCCCGCGTCGAGACGTCGCGCATCACCACCTGCCGCAGCAACAGGCGCGCGAGATCGGCGACGTTGGCGCGCATCGTGCTCTCCTCGTACGCGCCGCCGTCGACGTAGTCGAACAGCTGGCGGGGGAGCCTTCGCCGAGCCAGCTCGCGGTAATCGAGCACCGTCGCCGGCGCGAGCCCCATTGGCCGGTCAGCCCTGAACCGCACGCCGCGAGCCTAAAGGAACGGAAGCAGAGCCGCCGAGATCGAAGAGAAGCTCAGGGTGTAAGGCGGAACTCGGGCGAGAACTCGACCAGGAGGTCGGGGATCGACTCTCCGCCCGGACCGCCGACTGCCGCCGCGTACAGGCGCTCGAAGAACTCCGCGGTTCGCATCGCGGGCCGAACCTCCCACCGCATCCGGGCCGGCTCGTCCGCGGTCATCTGGTGCGGGGTGCCGGCCGGGATCTCGAACGCTTCACCCGTGGCGTACCGGCACTCCTCACCCCCGATCACCGCACGAACGCTGCCCTCGAGCACCTCGAAGTGCTCAACCTGCTGCGGGTGGAGATGCTCCGGCGGCAGGAAGCCGGTGCCGGGATAGCGGGCCTCCATCTCGAGGAGCTCCCCGCCGGTCTCGGCGGAGGTCCTCACCAGCCGAAGCCGGAAGCCGTCGGGTGCTCGCATCTCCTGTCCTGCGGATGCCATCGTGATCAGCGCCCGATCGTACGCACGAGCTCGCGCGCGTGCCGCGCGATGTCGCCGATCAGCCCTCGAAGGTCCGCGATACCCGCGCGCAACGCGGGGTCACCCACGTCGACGGGAAGCATGGAGTCCTGCAGCTCGGCGAGCTCTTCGTCAGCGCGCGTGACCGCACCGACCGCACGCTCGATGAAGCCCTTCGCGCCGGTTGAGGCCAGACCCGGCGACGGCGGGTCGAAGCTGCGCCCGGCGAGGCCGTGGCGGCTCGAGAACTCGGCGTGGATGCGGCGCGCGCGCCCGTAGGCCACCTGGACCGGCCGAAAGAGCTGTTCCTCCAGCTGGTCGGCACTCCTGTCGTCGAGCTGCTCGTAGGCGGCGCCGAGGGCGGCGAGCGCAAATCCAATCTGGTCGGTCGCCCGCGCGACCGTGTCCAGGAGCTGCTGCCGCGCCTCCGCGGTGGTCTGCACCATTCGCGCAGACTAGACCGAACAAGCGCGATGATGCCGGTTGCGCCCGCAGCCGACCGAAAGGAACTCATCGCCATGGACTTCGAGCAGATCCGCTACGACCTCGACGATCACCTCCTCACGATCACCCTCAGCCGCCCGGACCGGCTCAACGCCTTCACGCCGACGATGGGCCGTGAGCTGATCGAGGCCTTCGACCGCGCCGACGCCGACGACGACGTGCGCGCGGTGATCGTGACGGGCGAGGGCCGGGCCTTCTGCGCCGGCGCCGACCTGGGTGGCGGGGGCGGAACCTTCGACTGGCGCGAGCGCCAAGAAGGGGACGAGGTCCCGCGCGACGGCGGCGGGATGGTGGCCCTGCGGATCTTCGAGTCGACCAAGCCGGTGATCGCGGCCATCAACGGTCCGGCGGTCGGCGTCGGCATCACGATGACGCTCCCGATGGACATCCGCCTCGCGGCCGACGGGGCCAAGATCGGCTTCGTGTTCGCCCGTCGTGGGATCGTCCCGGAGGCGGCCTCGAGCTGGTTCCTGCCGCGCGTCGTCGGCATCAGCCAGGCGATGGAGTGGGTCGCGACCGGCCGCGTGTTCTCGGCCGAGGAGGCGCTCGCGGGCCGGCTCGTGCGCAGCGTGCACGCTCCGCTGGACCTGATGCCCGCAGCAAGGACGCTCGCCGCCGAGATCGCGGAGAGCGCACCGGTCTCGGTGGCTGTCGCGCGCCGCCTGCTGTGGACCATGCTGGGTGCGACGCATCCGATGGAGGCGCACCGTGCCGATTCGCGCGCGATGTTGGCGCGCGGGCAGTCGGACGACGCGCGCGAGGGCGTCACCTCCTTCCTCGAGAAGCGCCCGGCCGACTTCACCGACCGCGTGAGCGACGGGCTGCCGGAGCTGTTCCCGGGAACGCGGGAGCCCGTGTATTGATCTCACACATCGGGTCCCGCCGCCGTTTGGGCTATGAACCCACGACCAAGCGAGGCTCGATGCACTATTCGACATTCGACAGCCCACTCGGCGAGCTGCTCGCCGTCGGTGACGGGAACGCGTTGCACGGTCTCTACATGCAGGAGGGTCGGACCGCGATCGCGGTCGATCGCGACTGGGAGCCGGCCGACGAGCCCTTTGCGGACCTGCGCACGCAGCTGACCGAGTACTTCGACGGCGCTCGAACCGCATTCGACGTGCCGCTGGCGCTCACGGGCAGCGCGTTCCAGCGCCGCGTGTGGCGCGCACTCCAGGACATCCCATACGGCGAGACGGCCAGCTATGGCGCGATCGCCGGGCGACTCGGGGTACCTTCGGCGGCGCGCGCCGTGGGCGTCGCCAACCGGCAGAACCCGATGTGCGTGATCGTGCCCTGCCACCGGGTGATCGGCGCGGACGGCAGCCTCACCGGATATGGAGGCGGCCTCGCGCGCAAGCGACTGCTCCTCGAGCTCGAATCAGGGGTGCTCGCGATCTCGTAGCGGTGGGCACCGTGTAAGGTCGCCGACCGCCTTGGCCTTCGACGACGACATCGCGCTTCGCGCCAGCGGCGACGGCGTCTACGAAGGCGACGTCGTCGGTCACTGGTGGACGCCGCGCGGGCCACTCGGCGGCTACGTGATGGCGCTCACGGTGCGGGCGATGGAGCTGGCCGTCGGCGACCCCGCGCGGATGGCGCGCTCGCTCACGATGCATTTCCTGCGTCCGCCCGAGGCCGGTCCCGCCACGATCCGGACGACGGTCGAACGCAGTGGGCGCACGCTCAGCTCGGTCAGCGGGCGGCTCGAGCAGCAGGACAAGCTGATGGGCATCGCGATCGGCGCCTTCTCGGCGCCCTGGGAGAGCCCGCTACTCGACGATGCCCGCATGCCCGATGTGGCCCCGCCGGATGGGTGCGCGTCCACCCGCCCGGGGATACCGAACACCGCCCCACCCCCCTTCATCGATCGGATGGTGTTCCAGCGCCGCTTCGGCTCCGAGCTGTTCAGCGGCGCGGACCGCGCCGAGGTGGGAGGCTGGCTCGGCCTGCGCGAGGAGCGCCCGATCGATGCGGCCGCGGTCTCGATCCTCAGCGACGCCTGGTTTCCCGCGCCCTGGACCCGGCTGCGCGCGCTCGCGCCCGCTCCCACGATCGACCTCACGATCCACTTTCGCGCGCCGCTGCCGATCGAGGCCACGCTCTTGCTCGGACGGTTTCGCACGCGCCTCGTGCGCGACGGTTTCTTCGAGGAGGACGGCGAGCTCTGGGCACCGGACGGCACGCTGGTCGCGCAATCGCGCCAGCTCGGGCTCCTGATCGGCGCCGAGGCCTGACCACCGTCCGAGGCGATAATGCGGTGCACACCCGACCGGAGGAGCCTCTCATGGCCAAGCTGGATGGAAGCTGCCTGTGCGGAAAAGTCACCTACAGCTGCGATGCTGAGCCGGTCGCGCAGGCGGTGTGCCATTGCACCGACTGCCAGCGGCAGACCGGCACGGCGTTCTCCGTGATCGTCGGGGTGCCCAGCGACGCGCTGCAAATCGAGGGCGGCGAAAGCCTTGCCTCGTTCACAACCGTCGGCACCGACACGAAGCAGAACGTCGCGCGCAAGTTCTGCCGCGAATGCGGCTCGCCCGTCGTCAGCGTGGGAGACGCCTTTCCCGGCGTCACCTTCATCAAGGCCGGCACCCTGCACGACACCTCGTGGCTCGAGCCGCAGTTGCAGGTCTGGACGGGCTCCGCGCAACCGTGGATCCCGCTCGACGCCCACCCCGGGACAAGGGTCTCCAGGGGACCCACGGCCTGAGGTCCCCGATACGATCGGTACTCGGCGCGCGACCACGGAGGTACGTATGACGTCCATCGGCAGCGATCTGAAGCACGTCCTCGTCACCGAGCGAGAGCTGTGGAAGAACGGCCCGCCTCACGAGCTGTTCCGCGAGCTCCGCAAGGAGTGCCCCGTGCACTGGACAAATCGCATCACCGAATACCCGCGCGAGGCGGGCTACTGGTCGGTGACGACGGCGGAGGAAGTGCACACCGTGAGTCGCGACTGGGAGACCTACTCCTCCGAACTCGGCGGAGTCACGGCTGCCAGCGGCGTGTTCCCGATCGAGCTGGCGCGCGCCATGTTCATCGGCATGGACCCGCCGAAGCACGACCGCCTCAAGTCGCTGTTCCAGGCCGGGTTCACGCCGAAGCGCATCGCCGATCACGAGGAGGCGATCCGGGCGATCGTGGTCGACGTACTGGGCCGGCTCGAGGGGCAGGAGACATGCGACCTCGTCAACGACGTCGCGCAGCCGGTCGTGTCACGGGTGATCGGAAGCTTCATGGGGATCCCGCCCGAGGACGATGCGATCTGGGCCCGGCTCATGAACTCCGCACTCGCCGCGGGCGACCCCGACCTGAGCCCGGGCGGTGTCGAGGGCGTCGTCGAGAAGGACATCCCCGAGATATTCGAGCGCTGCAACAAGTTGATCGCGGCGCGCCGCGAGAACCCGACCGACGACCTCACGAGCGTGCTCGTGCACGCCGAGATCGACGGCCAGACGCTCGAGCAGCACGAGATCGTGATGGGCTTCTTCCTGCTCGTGGCGGCCGGCAACGACAGCACGAAGGCCACCTACACGAGCGGGATGCGCGCGCTGATGGAGGATCCCGGGCAGCGCCAGATTCTGCTCGACGACCCGGCAATGATCCCGAGCGCGGTCGAGGAGTCACTGCGCATGTTCCCGGCCTTCGCACACTTCCGCCGCACGGCCACCCGTGACACGGAGCTCGGCGGCCAGAAGATCCGCAAGGGCGAGAAGGTGGTCATGTGGTACGTGTCGTCGAACCGGGACGCCACCCGCTACGAAGACCCTGACCGCTTCGACGTGACGCGCAACCCCGAGCACCAGGCGTTCGGCGCGGGCGGCCGCCATTTCTGCCTCGGCACGGCGCTTGCCCGGCTCGAGCTCAAGGTCCTCTTCGAGGAGACGCTCGCGCGCTTTCCGGCAATGGAACTGGCGGGTTCGCCCACACACGTGGAGTCGCCGTTCCTGAACCAGCTGAAGGTGCTCCCGGTCCACCTGAACGCCTAGCGGGTCCGCCGCCCAGAGCAGCACGGCCGCGGCCGGTTCGGATATCGTCTGATCGCCGCCGGAGAGGCGGCTTGGGGGAAGGCGTCACGGAGGGTGAGAGGATGACCGCGAGAAATACGGTCCGGGTGCTGGCGGCGCTTGCGGGCACGATCGGCGTGCTTATGACGGCCTCAACCGCGGAGGCCACGATCCTGAGCGTTCCGAACGGCGCGGGAGGTCAGATCCCGTGCACCGTGCAGACCGGCGCCAACGCCGGCCAACGGTGGTGCTCGGGCATCTTCACGAGCTTCGACGGGGCCCCGATCGACATCAACGTCGGCTTCCCCCCGGCGCCCGCGACCGGGCCCGACGGCGACTTCCCGATCGTCGGCATGTTCCACGGGTGGGGCGGCTCGAAGCTGCCCATCACCTCGGACAGCTGGGTCGCCAACGGCTACGCCTTCTTTTCGATGAGTGACCGCGGATGGGGCAACTCGTGCGGCGGCTCGGACCCGAACCGCACTCAGCCCGTGTGCGCCCACGGCTACAACCACCTGATGGACACCCGCTTCGAGGTGCGTGACGCGCAGGAGGTCTTCGAGGCGCTCGCGGATCAGGCCGCCACCGGCGCGCTCGGCGGAGAGGGCCTGATCGATCCCCAGGAGATCGGCGTGACCGGAGGCTCGTACGGCGGTGGCATTTCCATGGCGCTCGCCGCGCTGAAGGACCGCAAGATGATCCAGGCCAACGACGGCACGCTGATCCCGTGGGTGAGCGACGGCGGCAAGCCCATGCGCATCGCGGCGGCGCAGCCGGACATCCCGTGGAGCGATCTGGCGTACTCGCTGCAGCCCAATGGGCACACGCTCGACTACGTGGTGGACTCGCCCTACCTGAAGCGCGGCCGGATCGGTGTGATGAAGCAGTCGTTCGTCTCCGGTCTCTACGCGACCGGTCAGGCCACCAGCAACTACGCGCCGCCGGGCACCGATCCGGACGCTGACCTCACCACGTGGTTCGGGGCCATCAACGCCGGCGAGCCCTACGACACCAACCCGCTGTCGCAGGACATCGTGGACGAGATCACCAAGCACCACTCCTCGTACTACATCGACGACTCCACCGCCCCGGCTCCGCTGATGATCAGCAATGGCTTCACAGACGACCTGTTCCCGCCCGACGAGGCGATCCGCTTCTACAACCGGACACGGGCGCATTGGCCGGGCAGCCCGATCTCGCTGATCTTCACGGACCACGGCCACCAGCGCGGCCAGAACAAGGTGCCCGACGCCACGTTCCTCGACCGTCAGCGCCACAACTGGTTCGACTACTACGTGAAGGGCTCGGGCTCCCCGCCGTTCCTGGGCGTCCAGACGCTCACGCAGACGTGCGGCGGCCCCTCGGGCAGCGCCACGGGGCCGTTCGACGACCCCAACACCGACATGCCCTTCCGCGCGCCGAACTGGGCGCAAATCTCGCGCGGCGAAGTGCACCTCTCCGATGCGGCGGCGAAGGTGATCGCCCCCGATGCCACCGATCAGGCCGGAACCGCCTTCGACCCGATCGCCGGCGGCGGCGCGTGCGCGACCGCCTCGGCCACAGACCAGACCGGCACGGCCAGCTACCGGCTGGCGCCCGCGCCGGCGCCCGGGTTCACGCTGATGGGCTCGCCGACGATCGTGGCCGAGATCAACTCCCCTGGCCCCACGTCACAGGTCGCGGCCCGACTGCTGGATGTCAACCCGTCGACCGGGAACGAGACCCTGGTAGCGCGCGGCCTCTACCGTCCCGAGATCAACTCGGGCACGGCGGCGACGCGCCAGGTCTTCCAGCTCCACCCGAACGGCTGGAAGTTCGAGGCGGGCCACGTGGCGAAGCTCGAGCTCCTGCCGGCGGACCAGCCGTACGGCCGGAACTCGAACGGACAGGCGACCGTGACGGTTTCGAACCTGGAGCTGCGGCTGCCTGTGCTCGAGCAGCCCGGCGCAGTCGGCGGGGTTGTCGAGGATCCTGCGCAGAAGGTCGTGCCGCCCGGCTACCAGCTGTCGGCGGATTTCGCGGGCGCCTACGTGAGGCCGCGCGGCGCCTCGCCGCTGCGCGTGCCGCTGGTGCCCGCCTTCCAGGCCTGCTCCTCCCCGAACGTCACGCATGGCGCGCCGCTCGCGTTCCCTGCCTGCAGGGGCCCCGTTCCGACGTCGCCGAACCTGACCGTGGGGACGCCCGACTCCAACGGGCAGCACGCAAACATGACCGGCTACGTGACGTTCCGGTCGATCTTGGGCGACTCGAGCACGTCTGCGAACGAGGCGGACGTGGCGGTGACGATGCGCATCACGGACGTGCGCAGTGCGTCCTCGCTGGCCGACTACACCGGCGAGCTGCGCGAGGTCTCGTCACTGCGCCTGACGGACCGGGCGAACGGGACCGGCGACACGGGCACGGTCCAGGACATCCCGATCGGGGTGACCGCGTCGTGCGCGGCGACGGCCGACACCACCAAGGGCTCGAACTGCGGCATCTCGACCACGATCAACGCCCTCATGCCGGGCGCCGTGGTCGAGGGCAACCGCTCGATCTGGAATCTGGGGCAGGTGCAGGTTTTCGACGGCGGCGAGGACGGCATCGTGTCGACCGACGACAACTCGCTCTTCGCGGTCCAAGGGCTCTTCTTCATTTAGCCCGGGCGCTTGCCCGCTTGACCTGGCGGGTCGCGCCGGGAAGTATTCCGGCAGCGACCTCGAACAGGGAGAGAGGCATGTACGACTACATCATCGTGGGCGCAGGCTCGGCCGGCTGCGTCCTGGCCGCACGCCTGAGCGAAGACCCCGACGTCGAAGTCCTGCTGATCGAGGCGGGCCGGGCGGACACCTTCGACAACATCCACATTCCGCTGGGCGTGACCGCG
>Ga0114129_10012946_pt1 | contig 11872 bp, 12 predicted proteins | sample RhiMetdeltSRZDD1_FD_80071 | JGI IMG/M metagenome (GOLD analysis project Ga0114129, IMG submission 80071) | Populus rhizosphere microbial communities from Tennessee, USA - Rhizosphere MetaG P. deltoides SRZDD1 (version 2) (version 2) | ecosystem: Host-associated > Plants > Roots > Rhizosphere >... | reverse complement strand
TGATACATGGCCCGGAATCGTGTGCCGGCCGCCGTGCTTGTATACAAGCCCCCCAGACAGCCTGTCACTGGGCTTGTAGAGCAGCCCAGCATTAATAGAGAGGGCAGCGTCTTGTGCGTCGCTTGTACTCCGTACGAAGTTGGTGCCGAAGAATGTTATTTCACCGCTCCGCCCGTAGGCCAGTCCCAGTTCTTGTGTCAATTCGACCGCATGTCGCCAGCGTAACCGGTCTCGACGCAGCGAGACTCCCAAGGACAACCTCTGCGGAATGACCTCGGCGGCAACTGCGATGCCGATGGCATCCAGCAGAAAGTCCACACGCTCACGAGCGTCCGTATTAATCGTCTGCGGTGGGAATGCCGGAAACGATGTGCCATCATTTGCACGTGTCATGATGGACTCTCTATCGGCGCTAAATCGACTTATCTGCTGGTAATAGGCGGATGTGGCGATACGGCCATATGGCAATACAACGCTGACATACGACGCACTGTTCATAGTCGCTTGCAAAGACACTGACGGCAGCAACGGAAACGTCGGTGAGGGCGGCACTATCGCGACGGGATCGAGCACCTGTACATCAAAGCGTGCGTGCTGCAGGTGAATCGATACCTCGCGCTTACTCATATTGATGAGGCCGGCGGGGTTGGCCTCGCCGGCGGTCGCGTCATCCGCCACCGCGATGAATGCGCCGCCCATGCTCAGCGAGCGGGCGCCCGGCGGAGCAAAGCGAAAGGGAATCGAGGAGAATCCCGGCGGCGCAGCCTCTCCCGTTTGGGAATAACAGGGAAGTGAAGCGGACAGTGAACAGATCGTTGCTGTTACAACGACGGGCGCCCGTAAAGTCACACTGCGCCTCCCACGTGGTCGAGTGTGCACGTTCGCTGTGCCGGCCGCGGCAATCAATGGGACCCTATCGCAGCAGTGTCTTGGTTGCAAGCAAATAGTGAGAATGCGCTGCCAGATCGCGCGCGGCTACACGCGCTATGGTGGGAGTGTTGGCCCTTGACGCGCGTGGCATCATGAGGACCGCTCAATTCGTGGCCGGACAGCAAGGCGCGCTAGCGCCTCCTCACGCGGACCCGTTTGGAGGACGAATGCCCTACCTTAGCTTGGGTGTGCTATACGCGACCGTTACGGGAGTGATCGCAGCCACCGCACCAAGCAATGATCCGAATACCTTCGACGCTCCACCGCCGTCTTTTGCCGGCTTCGTCGTGAAGGTCGCCACAAGCCGAGAGGAAGCGTCGCCTAGTGTCAGCGCACGCGAAACCGTAGAGGGTGTGGTCAAGTCGGTCATGACGGGCCCTTGGCTTGTTCGCGATGCAGCGCCTATCGAAGGCGCGTTCGAACTGCTGCCGCCAGTTTTGGAGTCAACCAGTGCGGCCATGAGTCCACGCGATGCCTGGGACGTGGCGCACAGGCTGCGGTCTGATCCGCGCTTCGAGTACGCCGAGCCGATGTTTGCGGTACCGGGCGCACCAGGCGAAGCCGAGGCAGAGTCGGAATGCGTGCCCGTGTCTCTGGCAGAGAGTGGCAGCCAAGTGAGCTCAAATCCAGGTCGACCAGACACGGAATGGAGTCTTGGGCCACGCGGCGCGAATATCCTCGAGGCTTGGAAGACATTCGGTACTGAGGCACCGGGCCATGACGTGTGGATTGGCCACCCCGACACGGGATACCGCAAACACCCGGAGATCTGGTCAGACAGGGATAGCGCGGTTCGACCAGATCTTGGGTGGGATTTCGTCGACAACGACGACGATCCTGCGGATGCATTTGTGGAGGGCCTGCTCCGCTGGCCCGGGCACGGGACGCGGACCGCAAGCGTAATTGTTAGCCCGCGCGGCCGGCAGTTGGAAGGGCCTGGTGAACTCGGTATCAGCGGAGTCGCGCCGGGGGCACACGTGATCCCCTTGCGGGTCGCGAACGGAGTCGTGCTCTTCACGCCGCTCAACCTGGCAAGAGCCATCCAGGCGGCGACAGGCAGTGACCACACCCGGGTTAAGCAGAAGGTCGATGTTGTATCCATCAGTCTCGGCGGGCCTCCGAGCCGAGCACTCGAGGATGCAGTCCGACTCGCCGAGCAGCGGGGCGTCATCGTCGTTGCTGCCGCCGGCAACCGCGTTAAGACCGTCGTGTGGCCTGCACGATATCCGAATGTGATTGCCGTGGCGGCGAGCAACGTCGATGGTCGGGCCTGGTCCGGATCATCCGGCGGTCGGGCTGTTGCCATTGGTGCTCCTGGTGAATCCGTTTGGGTAGCGAGCCCCGAGATGAAAGCAGGGGCCGCTGTTAACTGCATAGGAACAAGTGACGGAACCTCGTATGGGACGGCCACAGTAGCGGGAATTGCCGCACTGTGGGTGTCCAAGCATCGAGACGAGGCGCGGTTCGTGGCGCTCGCGTCATCTGGCCGTCTGACAGATACCTTCCGGTCACTGCTCCAGGCCACAGCAAGACGTGGGACTGATTGGAATACTGAAAGGTTCGGGCGTGGCATCGTAGATGCGACGGCCATGCTCGCCGCGCCTCTGCCGACTTCCGGAGGCGGCGAGGAGGCCGCTCCGCATGACTCTCGCTGCACGCGAGACCTCGCCGCGCTTGAGTCGCTCTTCGAGCTTGCCCCGGATCCTCGGAAGCGCGCCGCTAGCCTACTTGGGCGCAGGCCTGGTCAGGAGTGCAATGCGGCGTCCCTTGCCGACGAAGTTGCCTTTCTCTATGCGACCGACCCTTCCGTCTCGCGTGCTTTGGAGTCTCTTATGAGCGCGCGTGAACCACAACCATCCGAGTACTCTGCTGCGCGCAATAGCCTTCGCGGCGTCGGGTCGGGTGCACTCAGTCGTGGCCTGGGCCGTTAGCCACGAGGAGAGTCGCATGCAAATACAGTGTAGGTGCAGAATGACTTTACGCGTTCTGCTCGTAAGCGTGGGATGTATGTCGGCGGTCAGTGTTCGCGGCGCTGCGATGTCGGTGGATCGTGAGATCGTCCTCGGGACGTCGGGAACGGTAAAGGACCTAGATGTCCCCATGGCCCCTCTCGAAGCGGGCCCAGGCGTTGTGTTCACAAAGGTCCAAGAGTTTAAAGAGGCGACTAGCGTGCGCTTGCACTTCACCGTTGACCACGGAATGGCCGATTCGGATTGGGCGGTTGTGGTCGTCGGAGCGGACGGACGTCGCTGGGAACATCGACCCGAAACAGCGGATGACGACGAGTTCTGGTCCGACGAGGTAGGCGGCAGCTCAGCAACCGTTCAGTTGGTCTCTACGGTCGAGCGGACTCACGCCAGGATTCTGCTGGATCGGATCGCTGGAACGAAGCCATCGTCGAAGCCCAAGGGGATCATTGGCGACGACGACAGGGAGGCATGGCCCAAGCAGCAAGAGCCATTTCTTACGCTCGGTCGATCGGTCGTGCGACTTCGGTTCGTTGACGACGTTCACAAGAAGGTATTCGTATGTACCGGTTGGCTCGCCTTCACAGACAGGCACATCCTCACCAACGAGCATTGCATCAACACGAGGTCGGAGGCCCGGTCCGCATTGGTCGATTTTGATTTTGACCGTTACGACTTGTCTGCGCCCCCGACGACTGTCCGTCTGCGCCGTATCGTGATGACCGACGCCCGTCTGGACTTTTCGCTCTTAGAGCTAAGGGAGTCGGCACGTCGTCCAGTGCTCGCAATTGGATCCAAGGGGCCTAGTACTGGAGACGCCCTTCTGATCATCGAGCACCCTGCCGGCGAGCCGAAGCAGTTGTCCCGTATCGGGTGCAAGGTGGCGCAAGCCGAAGCGACTGGCACGACGGACGACAAGACGGATTTCGCCCATCTGTGCGACACGCTCGGAGGGAGTTCTGGCTCGCCGGTTCTGGATGCAACGAAGTTGGTTGTCGTGGGGTTGCATCATCTCGGATATTCGGGGACTGATCTCGTTAACCGCGCTGTTTGCATCGATCAGATTAGCGCGGCGATTTCGAGTAAGGTCCCAAAGATAAGCGAAGGCTCGGCCGCAGCTAAGTAGCGCCCGTCGGCGCAATTTCGGGATTGTTAGGCGGATGGCTCCGGGCAGCCTGAAACGTATACGACGCAAGGATGACACAAGGGACTGGGGCCACCGGCTTTGTCGTCGTCTGGCCGGTTCGGCTCGGACGCCATGCATCTTTGAACGGTAGATCTTTAAGCGGCCTCGGTGAGCGTATCGAATGCTGTTCCTGGTCTGGTCTGAGAAAATCTGCGAGAGGGTGTGGGGACGGTTGACCTAGTGCTCCTCGCTGTCGATCAGCCCGGGCGTCGCTCTAGCCGCGCGACGGCTGACAACGCCCGAGCCCTGGCCGTCTCGCCGTCCAGGCTGGCGGCGAGAGTGCGCAGAGTGGGGAGGACGCCAATGCCCATCGAGGAGAGGGCCGCTTCCGCCCTCTGCCCCACGGTGCCCCCGGACGTGTTGACGATCGGTCCTGTCCACCAATCGCTGGTGCTCGTGTCGATCGGCGCAGCGCTCGGGTCCTCGTTGCCGATGACCGTCAGGAGGAGGTGCAGGGCCTCCGCACGGCGGTACTGGCCCAGGAGGTCGACGGCATGGGCGCGCTCGCCGAGCTTGCCGCGGAGGGCTTGCTCCAGGATCGGCAACGCGTCGGCCGGGTCGCCTTCGATCGTGCAGAGAGTCACGCACGACGCCCAGCGGACGCGGGGATCGGCGTCGTCCAGCCGTCTTCGCAGCGCGTCGATCAAGGGCGCGCCTGCGCTGCGCAGCTGCGGCGCCAACTGCGCGGCCACGAGCCGAACATCGGGGTCGCTGTCGTCGAGGCGCGACAACACCGCCGCTCCGACGGCGCCATCGGTCCCCGCATCCGCCGCGTGAAGCCGCGCGAGCGTCCGAAGCGCACTCGCGCGACTCGAAGGCGACGCCTTCTCGACGCGCTCCAGCAACAGAGGTCGAGCGTCGACCTCCCCCATCTCCACGAGCACCGACAACGCGCGGTCGGCGATCGTCGGGTTGCCTCCGCGGGCGGCCCGCCCCAACGCCTCCGCTGAATACGGTCGCATCAGGTGGAATTCGGCGATCTCGTCCGCGGTCAGAAGCCGATCGGGGAGTCGAGCGACCATCGATGCGGCCGTGTCGACGGGGACCGTACGATCGGGGCTCGCACTCACCAGCAGGCGAAGGGCGGCGGCCCGCGCTTCGCCGCTGCACGTGCGCACGAGCGCCAGCGCATACTCTGTCACCTCATCGCCATCGAAGCCGAGAGTCGCCAATGCCCGCGCGTAGTCATCCTGGAGCATGGCGGAGTTCTTGAAGCCGGCACGAAGCGGCGCCCGGAAGGCAGGGTCCGGTACGCCCAGCTGGATCACGGCTGCGATCGCACACCGCTGGACGAAGTCTTCCGGGTCTTCCAGCGCGCGCACGAGCGCGTCGAGGGCGAGGCGCGGCACCTCGCCGGTCTGCACATGCAGAGCCGACGCCGCCAGGCCGATCACTTCGGCCGCGCGGCCGCGCACCACTCGGTTCTCATGCTCCAGGAGTTCACCAGCGACGATCGGGATCACCTCTCCCGGCACGGGTCCTCCGCTCTCGACGAGGATGCGTGCTGCGCGCCACCGGTCCGTGCGCTTGCGATCACTAACAACGCGGAAGAGGTCGTCCACGACGTGTGCGGCCAGCGGAGCCAGCTCGGCTGTTTCGAGGGCGCAGAACGTCCCATACCGCTCGCCGGGCCGCCCGAACAGTCCCTTGGCCAGCGGCGGCATTGCTGCTGCGCCGATGTCCTTGAGGGCGTCGATGACCTTCGGCGACACGGCCGCACCGTTGCCGCTGTCCCGGTCGGCATCGCGAATAAGCCCGTGGACCAGATCGTGGATGGCTGTTGCGTCACCGTCCAGGGCCTGACGCCGGAGCCGCTCGATAACCATGTAGTTGTCGAACGTGTCGTCGGGGCGCCCCACGGCGCCAGTGTACGACGGGCACCACGAGGGGTGGGCACCAACATTTTCGATAGGCGACGCGGTCGCCCTCTCGTGCATGAAAGGCCTGTGCCGAGCGCTTTCCATGCAGGGCAGCGACTTACGGACCGGACGAGAGGGGCCCCGGTTTGCAGCTCGACTGGCCGGAGGTGCGAATGCGCCGCTTCACCGCCGCTCTCGTCGTCGCCCTGCTGCTCCTCGGTTCTTCCGGGGTCCGTGCCGATCCCGGCTCGTGGGCCGAGCTCGCTCAGATCATCCTGTGGCTGAAGCAGATCGACAACACGCTCAACCACATCAACGGCGTGGTCGAGGACGTGCGGGCGCACTTCGCCAAGGTGTATCCCGACGCCGCGGTGCGGCGGATCCTCACGTTCTTCGAGCCCGTCGACTCGATCAAGGAGGAGCTGGAGAAGCTCGCCTGCAGGTGGCGGTTCACGCCCCGCGTGGAGCGGCTGCGGTTCGCACTCTTCGACAAGGGATCGTTCTGCAAGACCGACTGGGACCTCCTGTACGGTGCGCCGACGCTGACGGTCGACCATGACCTGGAGAGCTACTACGACTGGTCGGCCGTTCGTCGCCTGAACCTCATCAAGACGCGCAATGAGAAGAGCCAGCGTCGTGCGATGGATGCGCACTGGCTCGCCAGCGAGGCGATCAAGGGTCGCGATCCGTGGGACCCGACGGAGCCGTTCTCTCCCGGCTACGCGCAGCGCCTGGCCGCGCTCGGCGCGGCGCAGCTCGGCAACGTGATGGTCGAGACCGGGGACACGCAGACGGCCATGCTCGAGCTGGACCAGGAGCGTCTGAACGACAAACGGCACAAGCGGCTGCTCGACCACTACGCCGCGGCGCTCGTGTACTCGGATATCGCGCGACGGTCCAGGCGCGGGAGCGCCCTCGACCTCCTCCTGGGAGAACGCCAATGAGCCCGACCGTCCGTCGCGTGACGGCGACCCTGCTGGTCGCCGCGCTGCTGGCGGCTCCTGCCCAGGCGCAGTTCTTCCCCGACCCCGTACAAAAGAAGCTGCTGGAGGAAGTGAAGCTGATCCTGAAGGCCATCGAAGAGCTGCGCCTGCGGCTTCAGGACCGCCTGCACGTCCGCCACTACAACCGCATTCGCGGCTACGCGTTTCCGGTGCCGCTGTGGAACCCGATCGTCCAGCGCATCGCTCCGGTCGTGAGCATCCGGCGCGAGCTGCAGCGGCTCGGCTGCAACTGGCGGTTCACGCCGCGAACGGCGGACCTGCGTCGCATGCTGGACCAGAAGCTGAGCTTCTGCCGCGACAGCTACCAGGAGACGTGGGGACGCCACGACCCGTTCTGGGATCAGCCCGTCCAGGAGATGAACGACTACGTGGGGACGATGACGGCCAACATGATCTCGGAGCGCGTGGACGAGACGAACCGGACGTGGGTGCGCGCGCACGCCGACACCTTCGATCTGTACGCGATCTCCAAGAGGTCGCCCGGAGAGGCGAACCGGGCCGAGGCGGCGTCCCTGGCCTGGGCGGGCGAGGTCGCCGTCGGCAACAACCAGGTCGTCACGCAGAACCTGCTCGTGCGGGAGATGGAGCGGGCGCTCGAGCGCTTCGATCAGAAGAAGGCGACCGACTGGTCCCACTACACGTACCGCGGCCTCAGCACGCTCGGAGAGCGGATGTGGGAGCCGCACCGGCGAGAGGAGCAGCCATGAACAAGCGAACGGCGGCTATCGTCGGTCTGGCCGTGCTGACGACGGGGTGCACGGCCGACATCCTCGGGCGCATGAAGGGGTTCGACGTGATGATGATCGTCCAGAGCGAGCCCGTGCTGGACGCTGTCTACAAGGCGCGGAACGTGGGACGGCTGCTGGGCTGCATCGAGGCCGTCATCCTGGCCTTCGTGTGCTGGTACCGCATTCACACGGGTGCGCCCTGGGTGTCGATCCTCAAAGACTGGTTCCTCGGCATCCTGGTGTGCGCGTTCGTCCTCGCGACCGTCGGCACACGGATGGGTCTCGAACGATGGATCTGGGACGTCGGGGTCTACCTGGGACAACTGTTCACGCCGGCGAAGGGGTTCCTGATGGAGAACTTCGACAAGGCCATCGGCGGGCATGCGGCGCAGATCCTTGAGCTGCAGAACGCCGCTCCCAATATGAAGGCAGACGAGTCGCGCGCCCTCGAAGCCATCGCGTGGCAGTTCTCGAGCCCCTTCGTCGCCGGGTTCGTCGGCCTCAACGCGATCGCGATCTACCTGATGAAGATGATCATGCAGGTGAGCTACGCCTGGCTGATCTCGTTCTACTGGATGCTCACACCCCTGGTGGCGCCGATGGTGATCCTTCCGCAGACCCGCGGCGTGTTCGTGGGATGGCTGAAGACATACGTGAGCGTCGCGCTGTGGCCGATGTTCTTCGCGTTCGCGGAAAGGCTCGCCCTGGCCATCCCCTGGAGCGCGTGGATCGGCTATCTGGAGCCAGGGGCAGACGCCTGGGCGCTCGCCGCTGGCGTGTTCCAGAGCGAGTTCATGCTTATCGTCTTCAACGTCACGTTCTTCTTCGTGTACCTGTCGATTCCGGTGGCCAGCTACATGGTGGTTTCCGGCGCGTCGCGTCCGTTCCGCGTGTTGTGAGCTGGAATCACTCGATGCGAGCGAGGAGCACGCCGGCAATGCCGCCGAGAAACGCGACCAGGAGCCACAGCAGCGGTCCCCAGAAGACGACCGCCACGAGCTGATTCAGCGTGCGGAGGAACAGGCCTTCGCGCGGAGGGGCCGGGCGCAGCGGCCGCGCGCACGAGGGACAGGCCGGCGCCATTCGCGAGAGGAGGTGCCCGCAGTCGGGGCAGGGAACGAGGTTCGTCGTCGCCATGATCGTTCACGCATCGGCTTCGATCACGCCTCTGTCCGGCTGGACCGGCGGGTCCGTCACGAAATCATCGTCGTAGGACTCACGGCAGCCCCCGGGTCCACCGCCCGCGGCCGGTTACTGGGAGTGTGACACCGCACGCCCGCTGCTGCCGAGCACTCTGTCGACCACATGGAACAGGTCGGTGGGGGCGAACGGTTTGTCGAGCCACGCCGCAGGGGTGACACGGCACGGCGAAGGGCGAGACATTTCGCGTCCGCTCATCATGATGACCGGGATCCCCCGAGTGCTCGGATGGGTGCCGAGCGTTTCGAGCGCCCGCCATCCACTGTCGCCGGGCAGGGTCACGTCGAGAAGGATCACACTCGGCTTTGCGGCGAGAGCGACGTCGAGCCCCTGGTCGACGGTCGTGGCAGTCGACACACCGTAGCCCTGCTCTCGGCAGGAATCTGCCAGGGCCTCCAGGAACGCGACCTCGTCGTCGATGATGAGCAGCGATGCAGGCACGCTTCCCGCCGAGCTGGATGATTCGTTTTGAGAAGTTTGCGAACTTTGCGAACTGTACTCCATCCCGCGGCCCTCGTCACGATGGTACGTGGGACGTGATGGAAAATCCATCATCTAGCGTGGAGCCAGGAGAGTCGTTGGTGCGAGCGGCTCCTACTCGGCCTTACTCCTGCCGCGGGCCTCGAGCGAAAGGTAACGCATGGCCAGCTCGGCCATCGTCGGGATCGTGCGCCGTCCGTTCTCCCATGCGTTCACCGTTTCCCGGTCCACGTCCAGTCGATCCGCCAGCGTCTGCTGAGTGAGGCCGATCCGGAGCCGGATGATCCGGAGCTCCCGGCCGGTCACGTAGGGCCTAAGGGTAGGGACTCGACATGGGCGAGGTCAAACGGGGGGCTGGACGTGGGCAATCCGCTCCGTCGCCTCGAATGCCTTCACGCGTGAGAATCCGCTGCCCGCCCTTCTCGCCCTTGAGGCGAGCGCGCCATCGATGGTTGCGACGTTCCAATCATTTGGCGGCGCCCGGGGCACGGTGCCTGCCTTGCTATCTCCTGTCCGCGAAGGAGAGTGCCCATGGAACCCGCCGCAGACGCCGTCGATCTGCTCGCCGCCGGTATGGCCCGCTGCTTTGGATGCCGGAACCGATTCGGCCTGGCCGGTCTGGTCGTGCTGGAGTGCGGCATCGTGTGCTGTCGTCGATGCAGCGAGCGGCGTGAGCTGCTGCTGGCCCGGGACCAGGCGTCCAGTGTCGAGGTCATCGGATGAGCGCCACGCGCAGCCGCTTCGTCGCGATCTGGGCGTCGCACGAGGCCCGCGCGCGGATCTGGTTTCGGCTTTTTCTGACGGCGGCGGCAGGGCTGGCGCTCAGCCTCGCCACGACGCTGCGCGTCTGGAACCGGCCGCGCGAGGTGATCCGGATCGGCTGCGACGGCATCCCCCAGGTGGTCACGCTCGACAACACGTCCTACTCCGAGCCGAACGAGCGGGAGATCCGCGCCTTCGCCACCGAGTTCGCCGTCTTCTACGCGCGGAGCGACTCGTTCTCGATCCTGAACGACATGGTCTGGTGTGCGAACCGGATGGCTCCCGAGCTGCGCGACCAGTTCAAGCGCACCGTGCGCGGCACGCAGGAGCGACCGGGGCTCGTGACGGTCATCGAGAAGCTGCAGCGGCGCACGCAGATCGACCCGGCGGCGCTGGACATTGTGATCGACAAGCGGCCGTATCCCTGGCGCGTGGGCGTGAAGGGGGTGCGCCAGGTGGTCGGTGAGACCGGCTCCGGCGAAGCGTTCGAGCTGGACATGGAGCTCGTGCGGACCTCGCGCGAGGAGCGCGTGGAGGGGCTGCTCGTGTGGGGGATCCGCGCGAAAGGCGAGCCCGTCGACAGCGTGCTGGCCGCGATCGGCCACGGGGGACCGATGCCATGACCTCGAACTTGCCGTCCCGATGGCAGGAGATCCTGCGGCGTGAGGCCGCGGAAAACGTCGGCAATGTGCTGGCGCAGGCCCGTCAGCAGTCGACACCGCGAGCCATCCCGCGGTGGCTCGTGCCCGCGGGCGTGGTCCTGTTGGCTTCGGTGTCCCTGATGGGTCTGATGGGCGGCTCGGAGGCGCGGGGGCGGGGAAGCCTGCCGTTCGATCGGTCCACGCTGATCTCGACTCGCACCGCAGGCCTGGGCGCCAATGCCGAGGATCTCGCGCCGCGCCGAGCGATCCAGAACGTTGAGCCGCCCGCCGCGCCCACGGCCGTGCCTACGCCGCTGCCTGAGCCGACGCCCACGCCCGTGCGACGGCGACCTCTCAAGCGACAAGCCTCGAACATCGAGGCGACACCCGATTCGGTGGGGACCACGGCCCCGACGCCGGCGCCTGCACAGCAGCCCACGCCGCTCGTGGTCAACATCGGGACGCGCGTCGAGGCCCTGATCAGCGAGCCCGTCGTGACCGGCGCGGCCCTGGCTCCGGCGACCGCACGGTTGGCACAGCCCCTCATGATCGGTGATCGTGTCGCGCTGCCGGAGGGAGCGATCCTCGTGGGCGAGGCGTTCGCGACCCAGCAGGACGACCGCGCGCAGCTTGTGTTTACCGCCATCGTTCACGAGGGCAGGACGGTGCCGTTCGAGGGCTGGGCCCTGCAGCAGGGCGAGATGGGCGTCAAGGGCAAGGTCATCCGCAAGGGGTCGAAGCTCAAGAAGGGCGCCGGGGTCGTGCTCGGCGCCGCGGCATCCGCGCTGAGCTTCGGGCTCACCGGAGGATCCAGCGGTCCGGGGGAAGCCGCGCTGTCGAGCCTGGGGAACTCTGCAAGCAGCGAGATCATCGACCTGCGGCGCGACTGGAGCCGGTCCGACAAGGCCGTTCGGGTCAATGCCGGCGTGCCGATCACGGTCTACATCCGCCGCGATCTGAAGATCGAATGAACCTCCTGGCCGGGCTGCCGTTCCTCGCGGTCGTGGGCGGGCTGCTGCTCCCGTTCCTCTTCCTCGACGGCGGCCCCGCGTATCTCGCGCTGCTGTGGCGGAATCCGCTCGTGCCGGCGGCCCTCGCCTGCAACGTCGGTGTCG
>Ga0114129_10012945_pt1 | contig 11872 bp, 7 predicted proteins | sample RhiMetdeltSRZDD1_FD_80071 | JGI IMG/M metagenome (GOLD analysis project Ga0114129, IMG submission 80071) | Populus rhizosphere microbial communities from Tennessee, USA - Rhizosphere MetaG P. deltoides SRZDD1 (version 2) (version 2) | ecosystem: Host-associated > Plants > Roots > Rhizosphere >... | reverse complement strand
TATCCAGTATTGACATTCAACCTACTGAAAAATAAAATATAAATAACTTTATCCCGAATGCATTGCGTTTAATCATGAATAGATAATTACGACTGGGGATGATGTTAAAGATGTAAAATCTATCAAATATTGGAGAAAAATAACTTCATATATAAAAGATAAGATGAAGATTGCAATTGGAAATCATGATGCCGGATTTATAAATATATAAACAAATTATTCCATACCATTATCCATTGAACCTGGATAAATGATGATATTTATAGTACATTCAAGAGTAACAAATAAAATCTAGAATAATCTTTGATAAGAGTAATTACAATATTTGTTAAATAGTATTATAGAAACAATAATATATATACATTACCGATTCACCATTCTTGGTTAGGTAATTTTAATGATGATCTATTTATAGAAATATTATATATATTTAAATATAGCTAAATAGTTAGGAGAACCTAATACATATTGAAATTTTTAGAGAATTTAGTTAGAAAAAATCAAGTAAATTCGAAAATGAATAATATCAGATTTTATTGTATCTTTTCTTTATTAATTTTTGTTATAATTATATTTACATCCCTCAATAATGGATATTCACAAAGTGATTCTGGTATTGATGAGCGAAATTCTCAGATAGACCTTAAAAATAAATTTATAATATATATTAATCTTGAAAGAATCAATACTCAGTTAGATCTTAGTGAAGAAAATGTAGAGTCTGACAACTTAGATAAAGCGTTTTCACAGGCTTATATTCCTCATACTACTCTTTTTCCTAATATAAAAAAAGATTTGGATAGAGTATCTCCTGAATTGTCTTCCGAGTTAGAGAAACTTTTGACTGATTTGCCTATACTTATCAAAGATAATAAAAATGAACCTCTCAAAGAAATTAAACAAACAATATCTGATATAAAAAATACGACTTCTACGATAAGTAATAAGATAGTAGGAAATGACACTCTCAAAGATAAGAATTTTCTAATTCAAAGCTCGATCCAATTATTAAATGATGCTTCTCAGTTAGTTAGTATTCATAATTCATCTCTAGTAAAAGGACAAAAAAATCTTGAATATGATAGTATAAAGGGATTATTTGATCGATCAAAATATCAAATTAATAAACTCCAGTCTAATGATTTAAGAGATTCTGAAAAGAACGAAATAATGTTAATGTATTCAAAAATAGAACAAAATTTGGAAAAAACAAATTTTAACTCATTAACTCTATCTATTAGTTCTCTTCAAAATTATTTGACGCAATTATTAAATACTGGAAATCGTACTACAAATCTCCCCGATGAATACAAGAACTACTTTTCAAAAATTAATACGTTATTGGATAATGTAGTTGTTGAAATCAAAGAAAACAATGATTATAGACAGGCAGATAAAAGTGCAATAAGTGCTTATTTGGATAACTACGAATATCTTGAAGCTCCAATTGAGAAAAACGATCCAGATCTTATGGTTGATATAGAACTAGCAATGCGAGAGAATCTTAGAAAACTTATCAAAGATAATGAAAAAATAGAAGTCATTGAGCCATTTGTTTCTCAAATAAAATCTAAATTGGATAATGCTAAACTAACCTTAGAAAATGACCAATCATTAGCAAATGAGAGTAATGATGGTTCAAACAATATGCTATCTAAAGAATATAATAATCTTGTTGACATTGAAGAACTCAGTAAAGGTTTTGGATCATTTCAAGGAGAACAAAAACAAATGGGTGAGTCTACCGATCCTCAAAAACAAGATGTTAGAGACGATATAGATCGAATTAGATTAAATCTTCAAAATGTATTAAATTTATACAAAGATACTAAATATGATGAAGCTTTACTTCTTACACGTTCAGCTTATCTGGATAGTTATGAGAATATAGAAATCCCACTTAGACCTATCGATCCAGATTTTACTTTAGATATGGAAATTAAATTTGCTGAACTCAGAAATATGATAGAACAAAGATCAGAGTATGAAAATATCGTAAAAAAGATTGGGGAAATTCAACAAGGATTGGATGAATCTGAAAGATTAGTTTCAGGAATTGGTACAATAGCACCAGGTATTGCTTTTTCAGCTTCCTTTTCTATTATATTTAGAGAAGGATTGGAATCTGCATTAATTGTAGGCGCAATAATTACATATTTAGAAGCCTCAAGAAATGATCGCTTCAAAAAACATGTGTATTATGGTATAATTCTCGCTGCTGGTGCAACCGCATTAACATGGATAATTGCCGAATTCTTTATTGAACTGTCTGGTGCAAGTAGGGAGCTTATTGAAGCTATAGCTGGAATCTCTGCTGTAGCTGTATTATTCTGGGTTAGTTTCTGGGTTCTTAACAAAATAGAGACAAAAAAATGGATAGAATTTGTTAAGTCAAAGGTTTGGAAAGCAACAACTACTGGAAGTGTCATGGTATTTGTATTACTATCATTTTTTACAGTATATAGAGAAGGATTCGAAACCGTCTTGTTTTATCAAGCCATGTTATCTTACGCTAAACACATGGAACTTTTTGTTATACTGGGTCTAATTATAGGTCTTGCAGTAATAATAGGAGTAGCATTCATAGTCAGAAAACTGGGTAAGAAACTTCCATTAAGAGTTTTATTTGGTTTAACTATGGGAATAGGAGCATATATGTCAATAACATTTTTGGGAAATGCTATTCGTGAATTTCAAGAAGTTGGATATATAACAACCACTCATTTATTCGGAATAATTCCAAGGCTAGATGTAAATCTAGCAACTATGACTGGTATACATCCTACTCTCGAAACTATTATTGCTCAACTAATTCTATTATCTGTATATCTTGTCGGTTCAACATATATTCTTGTTATTCAGCCACGAAGAAAGAGGCTTATCCAGTCCTCTCGCAAGTCTATGTCTGATTTAAAAGAATAGTTATTAATGTATTAGTAAGGCTACATTTATAAGTTAGTCTGACCTAATTAGTTTAGACTAATATGTATAGCTTGACTGAAATCAAGAATAGTTGGAATATAGATAAAAATGAAACTATTTCTTTTTTAAGTAATATCATCGAAAATGATACATATAAAATTATTTTATCAGTTATGGAAAGTGCAAAAACAGTTTATCAAATTCACGAAGAAACTTCCCTTCCATTAAGTTCTATTTATAAAAGAATAAAAAAGCTAGAAGATATAGGTATAATATCAATAGAGAAAATTACTATTAATAATAAAGGACGCAAATTAATTTTTTATAAAAGTAAAATAAAAAACCTAACCTTTAAGCTCAATGAGAAAGATGTAAGTCTTTTAATAACCTAAAATTTCTAGTCGTACTGCCAATATATTAGAATCAAATAAAAATTAAAGAACGCTTTTATAATCTTCTATATTTATTAAGAATACATAAAGAATATCTTTGATTGGAAAAAGATTAATATGAAATTATCTTATTTTTTTAGTATTATTACGCATTTTACGACATGTAATCAAACAGACGCTTATAAAAAATCATTTAGTCTGTATTATTATGATTTAGTTCGTTCATTATTTATTACACTTGCTTTTACAGGTATTCTCTCTACTGGTTGGTTTGGAATTCCACTAGCTCCCCACTATTTTACTGATACACCAATAAATAATTTAGATGTATTCTTTGTTCTTTTTAGTTCGTTAGGAAGCATTTGGGGTATGATGGCATATAGAGAATTTACAAAAACTAGAGATAATATTTTATTAGTCAGAGATCTGTGTAAAAAATTAGACCCAGTTATTGGAGATTATGACTATTCGACTTTTAATCCTATCACAAAAAAATATGAACAAGGTTTTGTTCCGTTAGGACCTACAGATTTTTGGGACAGGGAAACAGTGGTTCCTGACTGGTTAGATAAAGGAAAATATTGGCATATTATGCTTAGATTACGAATTAAAAATAAAGATATTATTCTTAAAGTTGTTAAAGACAATGATCTCCCTTTTTTTTCTGGGAGACGAAATGTAGCAACAACCTTAAGAGAAAATTTAAAAACTAACAGTAAGTTTAAAAAAAAATATCGCTATGCTGTTTCCATTCCACAATGGTTGGTAATGAATACTGAAATGAGTAATTTCTCTAGAAGTGAACTAAATCTAAATGATTCTGATTTCGGTTTGTTAATGAATGCTATTAATAAACAACTTGGTTTAGCATCAAATGACATCACAGAGCATGAAAAACAACGAATTAAATATTCCTGGAAATTTAGTTCCCTACCAATTTACTTAATAAAGAGTTTACCGATTCAAATTATTTACAAAGAGTTTTTTACTAAAACAGCTAAATATATATCCTCACAAAAAAAACATATTATTGAAGAAACTAATATTAATTTGGCTTACTTAAGTAATGATGAATTAATTGAATCATTACTAATTCTTGCCAGACTTAAGAACATCCGATCAAAAAGTATAGAAAAAATAAATATTATTTTACAATTTCTTAAAAATGAATATGAAAAATTAGGGTTGGGTGATGGTTCTAAGAGATATCATAACCTTCACCATAGTCTTGAGGTAGCATATGTTAGTTTGCAGATGTTACCGGAAGAGTTACATGGATATTATTTTTCAGAAGAAGAATATGAATATTTGATAGTAGCAAGCTTATTGCATGATTATGATCCTTATCAATATAACTATAAAACTAGCATAGGTATATATCGCTATGAAGGCCCTAAAGTTGAAAATACCATCAGAGAACTTTTGAATATTAGAATTATAGATGCATATTTTAGTATGAATGTTATAGACTTCAAAAATTATTTCCGTCAATATCATTATCATTTATTGCCACCAGTTGATTATGTGACTACTCATCATGAGTTTGTGAAGTCCAAACCACAACAAAGTTTGATAATTGAAGCATTGATTTGGAGAACAGATTATCCATTTACAAAAAAACCTTATGCTCAAAGAAACTATCAAGAATTAATTGATAAAATTTCTAATTTAATTGGATCATCTGAAAAATACATATTATTATCTGAAGTTTTATCTTTAGCAGATTTATCCGTAACATATATGGGATCTGATCCTATTAGTGCTTGGTACAGAGTAACAAGTCTATATGAAGAATTAGATCTTCCACAATTTGAGGCCGTTTCTAGAACTGATCAGTTTTTCTCTGAAATTATGAAAATAGAGTTATTCCAAGAACTATTAAATAACCGTAATTTCTCTAGAGTTTTCAAGCAAAGATGGAATTTGGTTTATCAGTTTTATCACGAGGGAAATCCATCAACTCAAATAAATAGGACAATAGAAAACGCCCAAATTTCCTATTCTAAAATTAACTTACAAATTGGTGTGAAAACCGGTGATATTTTGTACCATATAGCCATAGAACATAAAGATGAATACTTTATTGGTATTAGTACTGATGAAGATGCTGTACTCCTTATTAAAGACAAATTTGCAAATTTAAAGCAACAAAATGTATCTTGTTTTTGGGGGGATGCAAAAAAACTTCTTCCACATCTTCAAAATAAATCTATTGATAATATTTTATTAATACTAGATAATTTTCAAAATTTAAACAATCATTATGAACAGGAGACAGAATTATTGTTATTATTTAAAGAAGTATCTATACCCCTTAAATTACATGGTACGTTTCAAATTCTTACTAATATAAATAAAAATAGCGATAAGGAAAAAGAAATAATAAAAATTGCATCAAATTGTGGATTTCAACTTTTGGAAAATAATATTGATTATAAAATATATTTCCCTCAATCATACATTCCAAAAGAATTTATACAAAATGATTCAGTTTCAATATTATTATTTCATCATTATCTTCAGACTCCTATTGTATGATAAATTTGCTAAATCATTCATTTAATAATGATGTTAAAAGTATATAAATAAATGAAAAAGTAAACTATTAAAAAGCAATGACAAAAAAAATCAGGGTTGCAATCGCCGGCGTAGGAAATTGTGCTTCTGCGCTAGTTCAGGGAATCCATTATTACAAGTCAATAAATGAGAAGGATTCTATTGGTCTGACTGCATATGATTTGGATGGTTATACTCCTATAGATATTGAATTTGTAGCAGCTTTTGATGTTTCAGATTCAAAAGTTGGCCTAGATCTATCCGATGCAATTTTTTCTCACCCAAATAATGCTATAAAAATTACAAATGTGAATAATTTAGATGTTAAGGTAAATAAAGGAAAAGTTTTAGATGGAGTAGGTAGACATCTCGCAGAAAAGATAAATCTATCAAATCATCCTACATCTAATATTTCAGAAATATTGAAAGATTCACAAACAGATATCCTTTTGAATTATTTACCAGTTGGAAGTCGTGCAGCAACAAAGTTCTACGCAGAGCAGTGTTTGACAGCAGGAGTTTCCTTTATTAATGCAATTCCAGTTTTTATTGCATCTGAACCTCAATGGCAACAGTCATTTAGAGAAAAAAACATTTTGTGTGCAGGAGACGATGTGATGAGTCAAATTGGAGCAACAGTTGTACATAAAACATTAGTAAAATTATTTATAGACAGGGGTGTTAAAGTGGATGAAACATACCAACTGAATATTGGAGGTGACATGGATTTTTATAATATGTTAGATGAGGATAGATTAGAAGATAAAAGGATAAGTAAAACCAGTGCAATCGAAGCAATGTTACCATATTCTATTCCTATGAGAATAGGTCCATCAGATTTTGTAGAATCGTTAAAAAATGATAAAGTTTGTTATATAAACATTCGTGGTAAAAAATTTGGAAATATTCCAATAGAACTAGATCTGAAACTTCGAGTGGCGGACGCATATAATAGTGCTGGAATTATGATCGATGCTATACGTGCTACCAAAATTGGACTAGATAGAGGATTATCAGGAGCATTAGAAAGCGTGTCCGCTTATTGTTTTAAACACCCTCCAATTCAAATGTCGTATAATCAAGCAAAAGAAAAATTTCTACAATTTGTAAACGGAGATCGAGACACATAATAATTCATATAAATTAATGATAAACTTATTTTTCTATCATCAATCAATAAAATTTCATGACAAACTCCAAACTCAAGATCTTCTTCATTTTTATATTCAGTAGGGCTAGGTTCGTCATTGTTTGCCAACATGCAGTGAGTTATGTAAGATAAAAAGTTATCTGATACATTGTTTTAACATGTTTTTTTCACAAAAGTGTATTCTTTTAGACTGCCAAGTTAAGGAACATAGATGGAATAATTGAGCTTGTAAAAATATAGAAAATTATAGATAATTTAATAGATATTATTCATTCTTCAGTTAATATGATTAAATTAAATATCAATGGTTATTTCTAGCGTCGTTCCACAAATAGTTAAAATAATCTTTTGCGTAACCTGCTAGTCCTGGATGGTCTGCCCAGATGGCAATAGGTTCACCCTTCCGATTTCCTTCTTCTCCTAATAAGATTAAAACTTGAGTGCTATCACCAATGACCCCTCCACCAAACATGTTATCTTTAATTCTTACATCTGCTATTCTTGAAATAGTTTTTATAATTTCTGTACTTGTTCCTTCTGAAACAAGAACTACAATTCTAATACCTTTGTCATGTAAACTACGTAATAGTGGTTGTAATGGTTTAGCTATTTCTTGTGCTATTTGTGGTAATGCTATTAACAATTCTTTTTGGCTATTCTGAATGATCTCGCTGACTTTACCTGCAATATTATAAAAACCTCTTACTACCCATATTTCTGGTTTTTCTTTTACTCCGCTTTTTTCATAAATAGGCATTAGTTCATTTCTAATAATTTCCTCATTACTTTTAATTTCATTTTCTTTTTGGAGTCTTATTGCATCTAATGCAGTAGAAGGCGATTTTGGAAAAAATGTTTGTGGCCTAGAACTATCTGATTCCAGCCAAATTTTATTTTCCAAACTATTCAATACTTCATAAATTTTTGAGTACGGAACACCTGAAGTTTTGCTTATATCTGCTGCTGTCATAGAACCATGCTCTAATAAGGATAGATATACTTTAATTTCATAGCTTGTCAAGCCAAGACTTTCCATTGATTTTCTTGACTTGTCAGTAATATTCATTGAACCATTTTTAATTATTTAACGTAATATATGTATGTTCAATTATATCTTAATAGAAAATCGTTTAACTTTCTAGATCTTTTATTATACTCAAAATGTTTTCAGTTTTTCTAAATAATTTATTTTCAAGAACATTAATCATAAAATATCAATCAAATTATATCGATGAAGCTTGCTGTCATACTTCTAAAATGAGCTGTTAGAGGTCAGAATAACATAATTACAATAAAACGAACAATTATTTATTGCTAGTTAAACTTTGAGTATTGTATGATTATCAATTTTTCTAAAGTTATTGATTGAAAAAAAACAAAAATTAAACCAAAAAAAAGTATGTATCCTCTTTTGACTAAATTTTTTCAAATTTTTAATAATTAGATATTTCTTTTCAGTAGTTAAACACGATATTCATCTTAGCTTGTATGGATATAATAAAAATTGTTTCTGTTATTTTTTACAAAAATCAAAATTCTTTAGTTCAATCTCATGAAAAAAGGTACAGTATTTAAATTTGAAAAAATATTTTCAAGAAGATTTTTATGTCAGGATTTATAACATTTTTAATATTTTATATACTAACGTGTTATTCATTTTAAAAATATAATAAATTAGTTAGTTTGCCGTTTAAATTCGTAGGTATTAAATATTTTCCTATCAAGGAACGTTTAATAACCCATTTAATTTTTTTTTGTCTATGCCTAAATTCAAATCAACTCAAGATATTATTAGAATTATTGATACTAAAGATCAAATTCGTAATTTTGGTGTTATTGCTCATGTTGATCACGGTAAAACTACCATGAGTGATAGTCTTTTAGCTGCATCAGGAATTATTTCACCTTCCGTAGCAGGACAAGCACTAGCTCTTGATTCAATGAAACTCGAACAAAATAGACAGATGACTATCAGAGGAGCGAATGTGACATTATTTTATGAGCACGAAGGCAAGGAATATGTTATAAATATGATTGATACCCCAGGGCACATTGATTTTACTGGTAGAGTCACAAGAGCCTTACGTGCTATTGATGGGGTAGTAGTTGTATCTGATTCAGTAGAAGGCATTATGACTCAGACTGAAACAGTAACAAGACAAGCTCTAGAGGAAAGAGTTAGACCTGTTCTTTATATAAATAAAATAGATCGATTGGTAAAGGAATTACGCCTAGATCCTCCTGCAATGCAAAAATGGCTTTCAAATATAATAGCAGAGTTCAATAAATTAGTAGATATATATGCAGAACCAGAGTTGAAGGAGAAATGGAAGGTAAGCATACAAGCCAATAATGTAGCCTTTGGATCTGCTAAAGATAGATGGGGATTTAATTTCAAAGTAGCCCAAAAAAAGGGGTTTAGTTTTAAAGATGTTTATGATGCCTATACTTCTGAAGATCCGTCTAAAATCAAATCACTTTCTGAGAAAGCACCTCTACATGAAGCAGTTCTCGGTATGGTTGTTCAACATCACCCCCCTCCTTATATCGCTCAAAAATATAGAATCCCAAAAATATGGCCAGGAGATCTAAATTCTGATATTGGAAAATCATTAATAAACTGTGATGAAAAAGGCCCTGCAGTAATGATGGTTACTACAATCAATGTGGACCCCCAAGCTGGCAGAATAGCTACAGGACGGTTATTTTCAGGTACGATTAAGGATGGTGATGAGGTATATTTAATTGATGCAAAACGACCTGGAAAAGTTCAATCGGTAAATATCTATATGGGAAATACTAGAGAAGTTGTGAGTGTTATACCTGCTGGTAATATTCCAGCTCTTTTAGGTTTGGATTATGCAGTAGCCGGTGAAACAATTGCAAGTGTTAAAAATATTGTCCCATTTGAATCTATTAAATATGTTTCTGAACCAGTAGTAACAATTGCTGTAGAAACAAAACATCCAAAAGATCTACCGAAACTTGTAGAAGCTCTACGTAAAATAACAGTTGAAGATCCAAATCTTATTATCAAAATAAATGAAGAAAGTGGGGAAACATTAATGGCTGGAATGGGGGTATTACATCTTGAGATCGCTACTTCACTGTTACAGGAAGCAGGTCTGTCTATAACTACATCACAACCTTTAATAAATTATAGAGAGACAATTCGTTCCAAGGGTGGACCTATCATGAGTAAATCTCCTAATAGGCATAATAAGATATTCATGAGAGTAGAACCACTTAGGGAAGATATTATTGAGATGATTAAAACTGGACATATAAAGGAAGATATGGATAAAAAGGAGTTAGCTAAAATCCTCAGAGAAAAGGGATGGAATGCGGATGAAGCGAGGAATGTTAGTGCTATTGATCCATTAGGAAACATGTTGATCGATGAAACTAAAGGTGTTCAATTTATTCAAGAATCAATGGACTCTATCAAATCAGGATTTGATGATGTCGTGCATTCAGGAGGCCTAGCACATGAGACTCTAAGAGGTGTAAAATTTGTTCTTAACCATTTTGTACCACACGAAGATCCTGCTCATAGAGGGTTAGCACAATTAATGCCTGCAACTAGAAGATCTATGTTGGGTGCTATGTTGATAGCAGATCCAGTACTTTTGGAGCCTATACTGGGAATCGAAGTAAAATGTCCTCAAGAACAAATAGGTATCGTAGCAGGAATTTTATCAGGAAAACGAGGTAAATTATTAAATGTTGATCAAAAGGGTGTTATAGCCATTATGCAAGGTGAAGTTCCAGCTTCTGAAACTTTTGATTTATCAGAGGTTATGCGTGGTGGAACAGCAGGTAAAGCAATGTGGAGTACATACTTTAAGAGTTGGCAAGCAGTCCCTCAATCAGTTATAAGACCACTTATCGCTGATGTACGCAAAAGGAAGGGACTTAACCCAGAACCCCCAAGTCCTGATGAATTTATTGACAAAGAATAATATCGAAACTTCCTATTTTTTTGCTAATATTATTTCTCTATTTGGTTTTAAATGAATTTTGCGGAATTAGTTTAATTCCAGTGTATTAAACTAGTTGCTTTATCATGTAATTTTTTATCAAATGTTTTTATATTCACTTCTTTAAATGGATTTATTTTTTCTAATATTGGTGGAGCTTCATTATTATCTAATGTTGATTTATTTTTTAGTTCCTCGAGTATCTTCTCTTGTAACTTTGGGTGACATATACTACTATGGTAAATACATCCTAGTGATCCATTAATCATCTCCTTCAAATGTGCTTCTCCTTTGTCCTCATGAAAGTGGGGGTTTCTGGTTTCAACTTGCATTACCTCTACACCCTTGTCCATTGCATCCTGATTTTCTGTAGGTAAAATTCCTCCGAATTGTTCAAGTAAATTCACAATTTCATAAGTTTCTACTGAAAATCCTGAAGAAAAATTAAGTAGTTCTGCAAGTTTGAGAGACATACAATGTTCCCCTGAATTTCCCGTTCGCATAACTTCGGTTTCAAAGCCAGTATAATATGAAATAAGTGAGTTTAAATAATGATTAGTAATTTCAGATACTCTTCCCCATTTTGAAAAATAAATTCCACTTTCAGATATCTTGGGCTTGTAGATCCAAGAAACTCTTATCATCTTATAAGGTGTATCAGACATTGCAATTCCGGATGCAAAAATTTTTACATATTCATTGACAGCACCAGGTACATAATTATCTCCATCAATGAAACCGACATATTCTTTGTCAGCCATTTTAGCAAGAAGCATTCCTAATACCATTCCCTCTGCCTTGCCGTTTCTAATGAGTTGATCGGGACCTATCAAATCATTGTAATTAACTTCTCTTAATGTATCAGCCAGACC
>Ga0114129_10012944_pt1 | contig 11872 bp, 9 predicted proteins | sample RhiMetdeltSRZDD1_FD_80071 | JGI IMG/M metagenome (GOLD analysis project Ga0114129, IMG submission 80071) | Populus rhizosphere microbial communities from Tennessee, USA - Rhizosphere MetaG P. deltoides SRZDD1 (version 2) (version 2) | ecosystem: Host-associated > Plants > Roots > Rhizosphere >... | reverse complement strand
GGTGCGGGGACATCTCGATCCGCTTGCCGGCGAGCTGGGTTGGAACCCCGTCGAACTCGGTCAGGTAGTCGCGGAAGCGCGCGTCGTGGTAGCTGTAGGCGGCCCGCGTGGTGAGGTGGCCGGCCGTCCGGTATACCGCCGACAGCTCGGCTCCCTTGAGCCGGCTGTTGCCGGCATTCGCGAGCGCAGGTAGCCCCCCCACCGCTTGCGCGACGACCAGGTTTTCGAGGTCCATTGAGAAGCCCAGGAGCTCGAGGCGAAGCGCGCGGTCGAGGAGCTCCGCCTTCAGGCCGGCTTCGAAGCTGTTCGAGGTCTCGGGCTTCAGGATCCCGCCCTCGCCCTCGGCCCCGGGGTCCTCGGCGAGGTTGAAGTCGATCGCAGCCGGCTTGAATGCGCTCTTCCAGCTGCCGAACAGATCGAGCAGGTCGTGGTCGCGCCGCCACGCCGTCCATGTCAGCCCGAGTCCGCCCGAGGGACGGAATTCGTCACGCTTGCCTTCTTCGCCCGCCGCCTCCGCAGCCGCTTCCTCGCCCTCCCCGCGCTCTTCCTCGGTCCGGTTCAGGCGCACGCCGGCCTCGAGCCGCAGCGCTTGCGTCGCGTGCCATTCGAGGCTGCTGTAGAGGCCGGCAAAGTTCCGCTTGTCCTCGATGCGCCGCAGTTCGCCCACTGGGATCGACGCGGGAGGGTTGGTGCCGGCGAGGTCCACGGCGTACTCGAAGGTGTCGCCTTCGGCCTCCGCCTTGCCGTAGAGGTAGTCGAGGCCCGCCACGACCTTGACGCTCGCCGAGTGGGTGATGGCCAAGTGCGTGTCGAAATACAGGTCGTTCTCGTCGATCGCCGCGCGGAAGCCCGCCGCGTTCGGCGGGTCGTTCGACAAGTCGCTGAGGAAGCCACGGAGCTGCTGTTGGCCGGAATGGGTGTAGGCCAGAGTCGTGTGCCACGACCCGAAGGATACGGCCCGGTCGTACGCCGTATTGACGAAGTAGCGGTCCTCGTCGAGGTGCGCGCCCCGCGGGTTCTGGTTGGAGTCCAGGGGCACGAGCGCGCTCAAGATCGGTCCTGTGCGCGGCGTCGGGCTCGCCGGCTGCTGCCGGAGCAGGGTCGCGTCCAGGTCGAAGCGAAAGGCGCCATTCCACAATGCCCGCCGGTTGCGCCAGAGCAGGTGGCCCTTCTTGAAGGACGTCCGGTCATCCGGAAAGCCGCTGCGTTCGAAGGCCGCGCTGAGCGAAGAGTCGAAGCCCAGCCAGCGGGGAACGTGCGTGCTCAGCACGCCGCCGCCGCTTCCGTAGCTGCCGCCGCTCGCCGCAAGATGCCCGCCCTTCTGCCCGGGTTGCCGCCTCACGACCTGGATCACGCCGACGAAGGAGGTCGCGCCGTAGAGCACCGGCGCCGGGCCCCGCTGTACTTCGATGTGGTCGACGTCGCGCAGGTCCAGCGTCGACAGTGCCGGATTGAAGGCGCCACCCCACGGCACCCCGTCGACCACCAGCAGGAAAGCGTCGAACTCGCGCAGCCCGTAGAACTCCGGAACCGAGCCCGCGGGTCCACCGTCGCCACCGCCGGTGGCGTCCACCCCCGCGGCGAGAGCCAGTGCGCTCTCGAGGTCGGTCGCCCCACGGTCACGGAGCTCGGCCTCGTCGATGACCTGGATCGAGACGGGGACCTCGTCCACGCCCTCGGGCAGGCGCGTCGCGGTGACCTGGACGCTCTCCGCATAGGCGGGCGGCGTCGGTGCGGGAGTGGGCGTCTGTGCCGCCGCCGAAACGGCACAAGACAGCAAGACCAGGGGGCACTTCCAGGCGTAGGTGCCCATTGCGTTTTCCTTTCTCGAGGGATCGGAACGGACCGGCAAAGACTACGGATCGGCCGGAATTACTACCAGACCTAGTAGGGGCAGGCCGACACGAAGCGGGAAGGGGTCAGACGCCCCACTCGGCGCCGACGGGCTCCTCTTCCGTGTCGTTGGACCAGCGGGACCAGGAGAGGTTCTTCAGCACCGCTTCCGTGAGCTGGTCGGTCGTGGCGCGGCCGCCGATGTCAGGCGTGCGCACTTCGCGCAGCGCCGCCACCGTGGCCTTCTCCACGGCGCGCGCCATCGGAATCCGGCGGAAGGCGTGCTCGAGCATCAAGGCGATCGTCAGGATCGCGCCGGTCGGGTTGGCGATGCCCTTGCCGGCGAGGTCGGGCGCGGCGCCGTGGATCGGCTCGTAGAGTCCGGGACCGGGGCCGAGCGAGGCTGACGGCAACACGCCGATCGAGCCGGCGATGGCGGCCGCCTCGTCGCTCAGGATGTCACCGAAGAGGTTGTCGGTCAGGATCACGTCGAACGCGTGCGGCACGCGCAGGATCTCGAAGCTTGCCGCGTCCACGTAACGGTGCTCGAGCGTCACGTCCGGATACTCGGGGGCCAGCTCGCTCACCACGCGCCGCCAGAGCCGCGACGACGCGAGCACGTTCGCCTTGTCGACCGAGGTGACGTGCTTCTTGCGGCGTCGTGCGAGCTTGAAGGCCACGTGCGCGACGCGCACGACCTCCTCGCGCGTCTGGCGCCAGGTGTCGACGGCCTCGTCGGGCTTCTCGTAGCGCGGCTCGCCGAAATAGACGCCGCCTGAGAGCTCGCGTACGACCAGGATGTCGGCTTGCCGGACCAGGCTCTCCTTGAGTGGCGTCGGCAGCCCGAGGTACCGCGCGGGCCGAAGGTTGGCGTAGACGTCGAGCGTCCTTCGCAGGCGGAGCAGGCCGTGCTCCGGCCGCACCGCGGCGGCCTCCCACTTCGGGCCGCCCACCGCACCGAGCAGCACCACGTCCGACTCGCGGCACAGCGCCACGGTCTCCTCCGGCAGTGGGTTGCCCGTGGCGTCGATCGCGGCTCCGCCGACGAGCCCCTCGCGGGCCACGTGGGGCAGGCAGGCCTCGAGCACGCGTAGCGCGGCCCGCGTGACTTCCGGGCCGATGCCGTCGCCCGGCAGCACGGCGACCGTGGGTTTCATCGGATCCTCCAGGGCACACGGCCCGCGGCCGCCTCGAAGGCGGCAATCTCCGATTCGCGCGAGAGCAGGAAATCCAGCTCGTCCTGGCCGTTCACCAGGCAGTAGCGCGCGAACGGCTCGATTGGAAACGCGGCCCGCTGCGAGCCGAAGCTCAAGACGGCTTCAGCCACGTCGATCGTCACGGATGTCCCCGGCGCCGCCGCGAGTGCTTCGTGGGTGGCCGCGTCGAGCTGCACCGGCAGCAGGCCGTTCTTGAGCGCGTTGGCGCGAAAGATGTCGGCAAAGGCCGTGCTCACGACCGCCTCGAAGCCGCAGGCCTGAAGCGCCCAGACCGCGTGCTCGCGCGACGAGCCGCAGCCAAAGTTGCGCCCCGCCACGAGCACCTTGGCGCCCTCCGATTCGGGGAGGTTCAGCACGAACTCGGGCCGCGGTCGGCCCTCGGCGTCGAAGCGCCAGTCGGCGAAGAGGCCGTGCCCGAGGCCGTCGCGCGAGGTCGTCACCAGGAAGCGCGCCGGGATGATCTGGTCGGTGTCCACGTTGTCCATCGGGAGGACGACGCAGTGGGAGCGGATCTGCGTGACGGCATTCATGCGAGCACCTCCCGCGCGTCGGCGATCGCGCCGGTGACCGCGGCCGCGGCCGCGCTCGTCGGGCTCGCGAGGAAGGTGCGGCCACCCGGTCCCTGCCGGCCCTCGAAGTTGCGGTTGCTGGTGCTGACCGCGTACTGGCCCGGCAGCAGCCGATCGTCGTTCATCGCCAGGCACATCGAGCAGCCCGGCTCGCGCCACTCGGCCCCGGCCTCACGGAAGACGCGGTCGAGGCCCTCGGCTTCGGCCTGCTTCTTGACCTGCTGCGAGCCCGGGACCACGAGCGCCTTCACGCCGGCGGCCACGTGGCGGCCGCGCAGCACGCGCGCCGCCTCGCGCAGGTCGCCGAGGCGTGAGTTCGTGCAGGAGCCGATGAACACCACGTCGATCTTGCGACCGAGCAGCGGCTTGCCGGGCTCGAGGCCCATGTAGCGCAGGGCCTTTTGCAGGCTCGCGTCCCCGCCCGGGTCGGGCACGACACCGCGGATCGGGATGCCCATGCCCGGGCTCGTGCCCCAGGTGATCATCGGCTGAAGCGCAGCGGCGTCGATCGTGAGCTCGCGGTCGAAGGCCGCTTCTCTGTCGCTCGGCAGCGTGCGCCACTGCGCAACCGCCTTGTCCCAGTCCGCGAAGGAAGGTGCGAACGGCCGGCCGGCTAGGTACTCGTAGGTGGTGTCGTCGGGGGCGACGAGGCCCGCGCGCGCCCCGGCTTCGATCGACATGTTGCAGACCGTCATCCGCTCTTCCATCGTGAGCGCTCGGATCGCGCTGCCCCGGTACTCGAGCGCGTGGCCGGCAGCTCCGGCGGTCCCGATCTGGGCGATCAAGCCGAGGATCAGGTCTTTCGCGGTGACGCCGGGTGCGAGCGCGCCCGCGAACTCGACGGCGAACGACTTCGGCCGGCGCTGCAGCAGGCTCTGCGTCGCGAGCACGTGGGCGACCTCGCTCGTGCCGATGCCGAAGGCCAGCGCACCGAAGGCGCCGTGGGTGCTGGTGTGGCTGTCGCCGCAGACGATCGTGGACCCCGGGTGCGTCAACCCCTGCTCCGGCCCGATCACGTGCACGATGCCCTGGCGAGCGTCGCCCACCGGAAAGAGCGGTACCCCGAAATCGCGGCAGTTGTGCTCGAGCGCCGTCACCTGCTCGGCGGCCGCGCCTTCGGCCGGCGCGCGGCGGCCGTCCGCCCCGCGGCGCGTCGGGATCGCGTGGTCCATCGTGGCGACCGTGCGCTCGGGCCGGCGCACCCGCAGGCCGCGCTTGCGCAGCTCGGCGAAGGCCTGGGGCGAGGTGACCTCGTGGATCAGGTGGAGGTCGACGTACAGCACCGCCGGCGTCTCCGCCGTCTCCGCCGACACGAGGTGCGCCTCCCAGATCTTGTCGACGAGCGTGCGCGGGCGGCCCTGCATTGCAGGCCTCAGGCGGCGGCGCGCGCCTCGCGCGCGGAGGCGACAGCCGAGAGGTAGGCCTTGAGCGTGGCTTCGATCGTGTCCTTGCTCGCCGCCTGGCCCAGCGACTCGATCCCGTCATGGACCACGCGCACCGTCACCTCGGCAACCGCGTCCTTGCCGGCCGTGACCGCGCGCGTGTGCATCTCGAGCAGCTCAAGCTCGAAGCCGAGCGCCGCATCGGCGGCCTTGAGCGCGGCGTCGAGCGGCCCGTTGCCAACGGCGGAGGCCTGGCGCCGGTGGCCCTCGACCTCCACCTCGACCGTCGCGGTGGGCAGGATCTGGTTGCCTGCGACCACCTGGTAGCGCACCAGCTTCGCGCGAGGCTCGGCGGCGTGCTCGACGATCGCGAGCAGGTCCTCGTCGTAGACGAACTTGGTCCGATCGGCGAGGTCCTTGACCTTGCGCGTGACGTCCTCGACCTCCTCGGCCGGCAGCGCCACGCCGAGCTGCTTGAGCCGCGACTCGACCGCGTGCTTGCCCGAGTGCTTGCCGAGGACGAGCATCGACTGTGACAGCCCCACGCTCGCCGGCGTCATGATCTCGTAGCAGAGCGGGTTGGCGAGCATCCCGTGCTGGTGGATGCCGGCCTCGTGGGCGAAGGCGTTGCGGCCCACGATCGCCTTGTTGGGCTGAGGCCAGACGCCGGTGACGGTGGACAGCTGCGTGCTCGTCGGCACCAGAAGCTCGGTGCGGATGCCGGTTTCGATCTGGAGCACCTCGCGCCGCACCTTGAGCGCCATCACGACTTCCTCGAGCGAGGTGTTGCCCGCCCGCTCGCCGATGCCGTTGATGGTGCACTCGATCTGGCGCGCTCCCGCCTCGACCGCGGCCAGCGAGTTGGCGACCGCGAGACCGAGGTCGTTGTGGCAGTGGACCGAGATCACGGCCTGCGGCAGATCGCGCACCAGCTTGCCGACCATCGCGGCGTACTCGGCTGGCAATGCGTAGCCGACGGTGTCGGGCACGTTCAAGGTGCGAGCGCCCGCTTCGAACACCGCTTGCAGCACCTCTTTCAGGTAGCCGTAGTCGGTGCGTGAGGCGTCCTCCGCCGAGAACTCGACCTCCTCGGTGAACGTCCGCGCCTGCTTCACTGCCTCGACGGCCTGGCGCAGCGCCTGCTCGGGCGTGATCTTGAGCTTCCACTTGAGGTGGATCGCCGAGGTCGCGAGGAACGTGTGGATCACGGGATGCCGGGCGCCTTCGAGCGCCCGCCCTCCCGCTTCGATGTCCTTTTCCTTGCAGCGGCAGAGCGCCGCCACTTTCGCGCCCTTCACGGCCTCGGAGATCGCCTGGACGGCCTCGAAGTCCCCCGCCGACGCGATCGGGAAGCCCCCCTCGATGATGTCGACGCCCAGCCGCTCGAGCTGGAGCGCCATGCGCACCTTCTCCGCCGTGTGCATGCTGCAGCCCGGCGACTGCTCGCCGTCGCGCAAGGTCGTGTCGAAGATCGCGACTCGGGCGCTCATCGTACGGCTCCTACTGCCTTGTCCGACGCCTTGCGCACCTCGCCGTCGGCGCTCACCTCGACCGCGTCCAGGAACGGCATCATCGCCCGCAGCTTTGCCCCCACCTGCTCCAGCTTCTGGTCGCGCTCGGCGGCGCGGGTGGCGTTGAACTTCGGCCGGCCGGCCTCGTTTTCGGCTACCCAGCGCTTTGCGTACTGGCCGCTCTTGATCTCGTCCAGGATCCGCTGCATCTCGCGCTTGGTCTCCTCGGTCACGATGCGCGGACCCGCGGTGTAGTCGCCGTCCTCGGCCGTGTCGCTGATCGAGTAGCGCATGTAGTTGAGCCCGCCGCGGTACATCAGGTCGACGATCAGCTTCAGCTCGTGCAAGCACTCGAAGTACGCGATCTCCGGCTGGTAGCCGTTCTTCACCAGCGTCTCGAAGCCGGCCTTGACGAGCGCCGAGGCGCCGCCGCAGAGCACGGCCTGCTCGCCGAAGAGGTCCGTCTCCGTCTCCTCGGCGAAGCTCGTCTCGATCACCCCGGCCCGCGTGCAGCCGATCCCCTTCGCATACGCGAGCGCCATCGCCTTGGCCTTGCCGCTCGCGTCCTGGTGCACGGCCACGAGCCCTGGCGTGCCCTGGCCTTCCTTGAACACCTCGCGCACGCGGTGACCGGGAGCCTTTGGCGCCACCATCGAGACGTCGACGCCCGGCGGCGCCGTGATCGTCCCAAAGCGGATGTTGAATCCGTGCGCGAACATCAGCGTGTTGCCCGGCTTGAGGCCCGGGGCGATCTCGTCACGGAAGAGCGCGGCCTGCCCGGTGTCCGGGGTCAGGATCATGACGATGTCGGCCGCCGCAGCGGCCTCGGCCGGAGTCTTCACCGCGAGGCCATCGGCCTGCGCCTTGGCGCGCGAGCGGCTGCCTGCCGGCAGGCCCACCACCACTTTCACGCCGTTGTCCCGCAGGTTGAGCGCATGAGCGTGGCCCTGGCTGCCGTAGCCGATCACCGCCACCGTGCGGCCCGAGAGCAGGCCGAGGTCCGCGTCGCCGTCGTAGTAGATCTTCGCCATTGTCGTTCTCCCTCTAGGCCGCCGGCACTGCCGCGGGCTCGTCTTGTTTCACCTCGGCGAGGCTGCCACGGATCATCGCCACCTTGCCCGTCCGGGTCATCTCGAGGATGCCGCGCGGGCGCAGCAGCTCCACGAGGCCGTCGACCTTCTGCTCGTCGCCGGTGACCTCGACGATCACCGACTCGGCCGCCACGTCCACGATGCGCGCGCGAAAGATGTCCACCAGGCTCGCGAGCTCGGCGCGCTCGGCCGGCTTCGAGCGCACGCGAATCAGAGCCAGGTCGCGGTCGACTGTGGGCAGGTGCGTGACGTCCACCACCTCGGCCACCGGGATCAGCTTGCGCAGGTTGGCCGCCACGATCGGGGCCGGCACGCGCGCAGTGTCGACCACGATCGTCATGCGCGAGAACTCCTTGTCCTCGCTGTGGCCCACGGTCAGGCTGTCGATGTTGAAGGCGCGCCTGCGGAACAGGCTCGCCACCCGGTTCAGGACGCCGGGCTGGTCCGCCACCTTCGCTACTAGCGTGTGCTTCACGAGCGCACCTCCGCACCTTCCTCGGCCGGCCGTCGGATCATCTGGTGCAGGTCGCTTCCGGCCGGAACCATCGGGTAGACCGCCTCTTCCTTCATGACCCGGAAATCGATGAGCACCGGGCCCTTCGTCTCGCGCGCCTTCTGCACCGTCGGCGCGACATCCTGGCGGGTGCTCACGCGGTACGCCGGGATGTCGTAGGCCGCTGCCAGCTTCACGAAGTCGGGCGAAAGCATCGGCGTCGCCGCGTAGCGCTTGTCGTGGAAGAACTCCTGCCACTGGCGCACCATGCCGAGGAAGCCGTTGTTGATCACCGCGATCTTGACGTCGAGCTCTTCCTGCTGGAGGGTCGCGAGCTCGCACTGCGTCATCTGGAAGCCGCCGTCGCCGGCCACCACCCACACCTCGGCCTCGGGCCGCGCCATCTTGGCGCCGATCGCCGCGGGCAGCGCGAAGCCCATGGTGCCGAGGCCTCCCGAAGTGATCAAGGTGCGTGGCGCGTTGTGCTTGTAGTACTGCGCCTCCCACATCTGATGCTGGCCGACGTCGGTGACGATCACGGCGTCGCCGCCAGTCGTCTGCCACAGATCGTGCATCACGTGCGGCGCGAGCAGCTGGCCGTTTGACTCCTTGTGCACGATGTCGCGCGAGCGCGTCTCTTCCCGCCCGGTCTCGATCTCGCGCAGCCACGCCTCGTGGCGCTTCGCGCCAACGATCGGCGTGAGCGCGCGCAGCGCGGCGAGCAGATCGGCGACGAGCGCCACGTCGACCTTGACGTTCTTGTTCACCTCCGAGGGATCGATCTCGACGTGGATCTTCTTCGCGTGCGGCGCGTAGGTCTTGAGATTGCCGGTGACCCGGTCGTCGAAGCGCATGCCGAAGGCAAGCAGCAGATCGGCGCGCTGGATCGCGCTGTTGACGAAGGCTTCGCCGTGCATGCCCATCATGCCGAGGCAGAGCGGGTGGTTCTGCGGGAAGCCGCCGATGCCGAGGAGCGTGAGCGCCACTGGCACGTCGGCCTTCTGGACGAACTCGAGGAGCGCCTGCGAAGCGCCCGAGCGGATCACACCGGCCCCCGCCAGGATCAGCGGCCGCTCGGCCTTCTCGATGAGCTCGGCAGCGTGGGCCAGGCTCTCGGCGTCGGGCTCCTCCGGCTCATGCAGCCCGGGCAAGTGGACGCTCTCGGGGTAGTGGAATTCGGTCTTCGCCTGCTGCGCGTCCTTGGTGATGTCGACTAGCACCGGTCCCGGCCGGCCCGAGCGCGCGATCACGAACGCCTCGCGCATCGTGCGCGCGAGCTGGCGCACGTCGGTCACGAGCGAGTTGTGCTTGGTGATCGGCAAGGTGATGCCCGTGACGTCGGTCTCTTGGAAGGCGTCGCTGCCGAGCACCTTCGAGGAGACCTGCCCGGTGATGAAGACGGTGGGCGACGAGTCGAGCATCGCGGTGGCGATGCCGGTCGTGAGGTTGGTCGCCCCCGGGCCCGAGGTGGCGATCGCCACCCCGACCTTGCCGCTCGCGCGCGCGTAGCCGTCGGCCATGTGGGCGGCACCCTGCTCGTGACGCACCAGCACGTGGTGCACGGAGTAGTCGAGCATGGCGTCGTAGGTCGGCAGGATCGCGCCACCGGGATAACCGAACACGGTGGTGACGCCTTCCTTAATCAGGCACTCCCAGACGATCTGTGCTCCCGTTCGTTGCACGCCTTCCTCCGCGAGAGGGCCAAAAAGCAAAACCCCCGGGGCTTCCCCCGGGGGTTCGCGTCTGGCCTCGCTTTGCTCTCGGCCTAGATCACGAGCCCCCCGGGCAAGATGCCCAGCAGCAGTAGTACCAGCAGGGACAGTCGCAGCGACAGACGGACGGCCACGGTCGAGAGGGCCGCGGCGCGGGCTGCGTTGCGGGTCGTCATGAAAGAGATAAAGATACTGCGCCTGCAGACCGCCAGCTGTCAAGTAGAGGCTGAGGCCTCAAGGGGAATCATTAGCGGAATCGATCGGCTGGATGAGGGACGAGAGGCAGACGCGGCCAGAGACGTGCAATCCGGAGAACGCGACAGCGGGACAAGAACCACTGGCCGAAAACAAGGCAAACGGCCGGGCGGACGTGCTTTGAGGGGGGCATCCCGCCCCCCTAGCCCCCGGGGTGGACCCACGGGGCCCGATAGGGGCGGCGCAGGAGGCGATTGGCCTCGTCGTCTCCGATCACCTGGCCGGCCGCGTGGTCCCACGCGAGCGTCCGCCCGAGGCGCATCGAGAGGTTCGCGAGGATGCAGGCCGCGCTCGAGACGTAGCCCTCCTCGATGTCGGCCACGGGCCGCTCGCGCGTCTCGCGGCAGGCGAGCAGGTTCCGCATGTGCGCCCGCAGCGCGGGCGCCACGTGCTTCTCGAGGTCTTTCTCGGTCCGGTCCTCGGGAAACTCGTCGAGCTCGTAGCGGACGTCGCGGTGCACGGGCGCCCCGCCGTCCACGGGCACGAAGTCGTAACCCATGACACCCGCCTTGAGCATGCCCTTGTCGCCGTAGAGTGTCGCCGCCCACGGGTACTGCGGGTCGGGCGGCTTGCCCCAGGCGCGGTGGTTCCAGATCACCTGCAGCTCGCCGTAGTCGAAGGTCGCCGTCTGCGTGTCGCTGATGTCGATCGTTCCGCCCGGGTCGAGCAGCCGGCCGCCCGCGCTGCTGATGCGCTTCGGCATGCCGAGCCCCAGCATCCAGCGGACCATGTCGAGCATGTGGATGCACAGGTCGCCCACCATGCCGTTTCCGTAGGCCATGAACGACCGCCAGCCCCGCGGGTGGACGATCTCGTTGTAGGGCAGAAGCGGAGCGGGCCCGCTCCAGAATTCCCAATCGAGCGAGTCGGGAGGCGCCAGGAGCTTGGGGCTGCCCCGGCGACCGCCGTAGTAGGAGTAGATCTCGACCTGAGCGATCCGGCCCAGCTTGCCGGCGCGGATGATGTCGTCTCTGGCTTCGATCAAGTGCGGCGTGCTGCGGCGCTGGGTGCCGACCTGCACCACCCGCCCGTGACGGCGCGCGGCGGCGAGCATCGCCTGCCCTTCGACGACGTCCACGCTGATCGGCTTCTCGACGTAGACGTCGGCGCCCGCCTTCACTGCCTCGATCATCGGCAGGGCATGCCAATGGTCGGGTGTCGAAACGATCACCAGATCGAGGTCGCGCTCGGCGAGCATCTTCCGGTAGTCGGAGTATGTGCGCGGCAGCGCCTTCGAGACCTGCCGGGCGGCCACCATCTGGGCGGCGTCGCCAAGCATCGCGCGGTCGACGTCGCAGAGCGAGACCACCTCGGCGGGAGCCACCTGCAGCAGGCGGAAGAGCGCGCCCTTGCCGTACCAGCCGCAGCCGATGAGGCCCACCCGCAGCCGCGAGTCGGCAGAGGCCGCGGCGTGGCGGCCGAGGCTCGCGAGACCGACGAGAGCCGTGCTCCCCGACCACAGGAAATCGCGTCGTTTCATGGGAGCTTCATACGGCCAAACGGCCCACAAAAACAAGCCGATTGGCGACGATGCTGCATTGACCGCCCGGCGCTCCCCGGACTAGCCTCGTTCGATTTGGCTCAATCGGCCGATTGCCGCCAGCTCCTTTGGCTCGCGCTCCTGGCGTGCCTCACCGCCTCCGAGGTCGAGGCGCAGGCGCCTACCAGCGCGACCCCCGCCGAGGGTCCCGTCGCCAACCCATTCGGCCGCAAGTACCCGCCCCGCGTCTACCAGACGGTCCGCCTCGAAGGCAAGCCCCCTGCGATCGACGGGCGCCTCGACGACGAGGCCTGGAAGCTGGGGGCCTG
>Ga0114129_10012943_pt1 | contig 11873 bp, 12 predicted proteins | sample RhiMetdeltSRZDD1_FD_80071 | JGI IMG/M metagenome (GOLD analysis project Ga0114129, IMG submission 80071) | Populus rhizosphere microbial communities from Tennessee, USA - Rhizosphere MetaG P. deltoides SRZDD1 (version 2) (version 2) | ecosystem: Host-associated > Plants > Roots > Rhizosphere >... | reverse complement strand
GGATACCTGTACGGGAGAGGTGCATCAGATGCTAAAGGACCACTCGTTGCGATGCTTTTGGCTGCGTCTGAATTTAAACAAAGAGGAACTATAATTTTTGCGGGAGTTGTAGACGAAGAAGGAAACGCAACGGGTGTGAAAGAACTTGTGAAAAGCAAAATTGCAGTAGATTATGCAATATTTGGAGAACCTAGCGGTCTAAATAACATAACCATATCTTACAAAGGGAGATTAGCTTTAAGGATCATTTGCGATGTTGGTTTCAGTACTCATGCTAGTGCCCCTTGGCTTACAAAAAATGCTATTGAAGAAATGCATTACATATGGCAAGTTATCAGTAATGAAATTGACAAATCAAATGTAGGTATTAAATCGAAAAGCGCAGCTGTTAGTTGTAGTTTGACTGAGGTTACGGGTGGTTCTAGTCATAACGTTACACCACAAAAATGCAAAATGACAATTGACATAAGAATACCCACTACAAAGACTTGTCATGAAGTCTTGAAATTGGTTGATGATATCGTCATTAGTGAGGCTAAAAAAAGGGACGTAAAATTGACATACAGAGTAGATGACTTTACTGAACCATTCGAGGCCGACCACTCATCTCCCATAGTTAGAGCGATTTCACTTGCAATACTCGAAGTGAGTAAGGCTCGGCCAATTTTGTTAAGAAAAACCGGTACTGGGGATATGAATGTGCTAGGCAATTCGTTAAAGATGCCTGTAGTAACATACGGACCAGGAGAGGCACATGCGTCTCATTCAAAGGATGAAAGAATAGAAATAGAATCATTTTTAACAAGTATAGAAGTGCTTGGTAGAGGCTTATCTCATGTGTCAAGACTACATCATATTAATAAACAAAAGATTAACAAACCAAGACTAATTAATTGAATAGAGAATTGCATGTTATGGTTCACCGGGATTGGTATCTATGGAACTTCTGGCCTAAGTCAAAAAGCACTTGACATAATAGCAGGCTGCGACATAATATACCTAGAGAGATTTACTTCACTAGTTTCCGATAAAGAAATAAAAGATTTAATGTCTTTACCCTCATTTGTTTCTAAAAAGGTAAATCCTGTTCAGCGGTGGTTCGTAGAGGACGGGAGACAAATCCTTGCGGAGGCCAAGGATAAAGATGTAGTCTTGCTAAGTTATGGGGATCCTATGGTCGCTACCACATTTTCAGAGTTAAGACTTAGAGCTATAGAAGAAGGTGTGAAGGTTTCTGTCGTCTATGGAATTTCTGGTATTACTACTATCATCAGTGAAATCGGTCTTCAAGTATATAAAATTGGGAAGATCGTTACCATGATGGAGGCAACACAATCGGCTATTAGCGTTTACAATGCGATCTTTAATAACCTAAAATGCAATTGTCATACTCTAATTCTCACAGAGTATAGATATGACGATGACAATTCAATTTTCTTCCTTGATCCTAAGGAAGTGATTCTGAAGCTCAAAGGAATTGAAGAAGACCTTGCTTTTCGTGTCATTAATGATGCCTCATTTCTTATAGTGGCTTCTCGAGTAGGAACGAGTGAGCAAAAGATCGTGAGCGGCAAAGCCGAATCCCTCCTAAATTTGGATTATGGAGACGGTCCTCATTCCATAATTTTTCCGTCTACATTACATTTTATAGAGAAAAAAAGTATAACGAAATTGACCTTGAATATTGATCCTCCTCTCGATAATACTGCTCCCCCAGACAATATCCCTATTCGTATGATGAAAAAGTATGTTCCTATGATTCGTAACGAAATAACTAAAATCCGAAACGGCGAACCACTGCTAATAAGTTCAAACAAGAAAATGCTAGAGATATTAGATAGTGCCGAGTATTACATTGAAGATGCCGTTAATTTCCTGTCTGAAGGTAAGAATGAGCTTGCAATATTATCTATTGGATACGCTGATGGCCTGGTTGATTCTTTGAATACCATGATTAGAAGAAAAGAAGTGTATCGTTAAAATTGTATTGAACCTCCATAAGATGTGATATTACCTTGCTGATAATATCATAATTTAGTAACTGGCTATAAGTCCCGAATCTCCTTTCAGTGATCTGAAATACCAAAAGAATTATGTCTTATCTGAACTGCTAGTTTTTTACATTAATGAATGACATCAAAATTTTGTCTCAATTCTCAATCTACATAATTCTTTTATAACAGTATTGCATCATAATAAGGTTGATGAATTTTACTTTTTTGCTAATTCTCATTGTAGCAATTGCAACTTTAATATTCGCAAAGTATGACTTGGCTTATGCCGAACTTAGATACTTTACTGATCTATCTGGTTTTTCAGAGGTACCTCAAATTTTTAGTGAAGCAGGTGGAAACGCGACTATATATGGGAACGAAACGATTTTGCAATATGAAATCAGCGTTGAAGGATTAGAAAATGCAACCTCTGCTAGTATTAGCGAAGGTGAAGAAACTGAAAATGGACCCTTACTTGTTGTTCTCCTTAATTCGACTAAACCATCCAACCTGATTCATGGAGTACTGGCGAGCGGAACTATTACTAATTCTTCCTTGCAAGGCTCTATTGAAGGGAAAAACCTTAAAGACATGATCGAATTGATGAACCAAAATAGAACTTATGTCAATATTAATACTACAAGGTTCCCACAAGGTGAACTTAGAGGAAATATTATCAGCCTAGGTAATTCCAGTGTTCCTGTGGGATCAACCAACGCCACAGGCATTCCCGTGGCTCCCAAATGACAGAACGATTTTTCCTTAATGCTCATTTCTCTAGTTCGAAGCCGTTCTTTCATATCTAATTATTGTAAATGATAAAGTATGTGTGAATTATAATTTTCCACATAATTCTGGCTAATGGGAAGATCTAAATCAAAGTATAGGAACATTTTAAAAGTCTCTAATATGACTGTACCATGTGTCCTACTTTAAGTCCGGAATTAGAGTTGAATTTAGGAATAAGATTCCAACTATTCGTACGCCATATCTAATCTGTGGATTCCCTGGAACCGGATATGTAGGCAAAATGTCGGTGGATCATTTAATAAACGAAATGAAAGCGATACACTTTGCAGACATTTATTGTACATCGTTTCCCCCAAGGGTAATCATTGGTTCTGATGGATTGGTTGATCTCACCAAAAATTCCATGTACTATTCGAAGCATACAGAGACTCAAAAATCTGACTTTATTTTTGTGACCGGGGATTCTCAGCCTATAGATCCACAATCAGAATATTACCTAGCTGAAGAAATCTTAAATATTGTAAAACAGTTCCAAACTCGTTTAGTTATTACTTTAGGTGCATACATTACTGGAGCTTTTTCGGATAAGCCGAAGGTTTATTGTGCAGCGACTCACGACAAAGCATTGCAATCCTTAGTCGGTGAAAATATTGTTCATCTTGCTGAAGGCACGGTCACAGGAATGAATGGTCTTATAATAGGTATCTCAAAATTGTTTGAGATGCAAGGAGTTTGTTTGTTAGGGGAGACATCTGGGTATGTAATGGATGCAATTGCCTCAAAAAGTGTTCTTCATACTTTGATGCGTATTATGAATGTGAAAGTTGACATGCAGAATATGGACAATAGAGCCAAGGATACTGAAATGCTAATACGAACCATAGAGCAACAAATAGCTAACAAAATGACTCCAACCCCCGAAGTGGGGGGCCAAATCCCTTCAAAGAGACAGCCGGATACTGGGTATATAAGCTAATGACTAATTACTTGACTGTCATGTTATAATATTTTAGTAATCAAGTTCTTCCTCATACTTTGACTAACTTACCGTATCTGCCTATATTTAGGCTATTTTCACCTCTGAATGCTTGAGTATAGCCATTCTCAATGGAGATTTCATCTCCCTCACTAACCATCTCTATTTGATCATCCCATAAAGATAGCTTAATCCTGCCTGTGTCATCGGAAAGAAATGCGTCAGCTACCTGAGCAGTTCCTCCTGTTCTCAGATTAACTGTTCGAGGTTCGCTTATTGATTCTACCCTGCCCGTCACGTTAACATTACGTATTCCTGCTCGTAGTTCACCTATGTTCATTTTCAGGATTCGTAATCATTATCGATAATAAAAATTCTACGACATGTCTATTGTATACTATATTTCTTAATCTTTCGAAAACCAGACTTCCCGGTTAATGACAATTTTAGAAAAGGTGAAATAATGTTAAAAATTATTCAAATATAGAGGAGGGATAGCGAAGCATGGCCAACCGCGCAGGACTCAAGATCACTTTTTCGGAGGTTATGTGAGATCCCGTCCCTAAGGGGTTCGTGGGTTCGAATCCCACTCCCTCCACTGAACTTCCAAGCAAAGTGCAATCCAGTTTTTGGCTCTTTATTCCCCTGAAAGCTCTTACGAACTAATATCAGGTCTGTAATCATTACAATAGCTAAGTGCAAATAAATGGAGAACGTTCAATCCCCATCCCGTAGATTATTTGGGGTCACTTTTAGCCTACTGCCCAATCTCAGTACGTATGGTGTTATAAAAGTAGTTACTATTGTTACTACACCTAACATTGGAAATATGAATGACGAGACGGCGCCAACATCCTGACCCCCCTTTGCGACAACAAGCGAAAGTTCTCCTCGTGCTGAAGCCATTCCGAGACCAGTCCTGAGTGCTGTAGTACTATCATATCCAGATCTTACAAGTATGAGATAAACTATTAATAATTTTGAGACGAATGATGTCACAATTAAAATCAATGCAGGGATTATAAATACCGGAATGCGCGATAAATCCATTAACGCTCCTACCGAGACGAAAAACAGGGCTGCAAAAACGTCTCGTAATGGCACGGTTATAACTCGAGCGATTGCAGCACTTCCAGATTCCGCGACTAACACCCCCGCCAGAAATGCGCCTATTACAACAGATAGACCTAACTCCATGCTAATAACTGACAGGCCAAACGCTAGGCCTAGGATTACAATCAAGAGAACTGAGTAATCATTAGTCTTTGCTACTTTGTCAATTACATGTGGTAGAAACTTCGAGCCAAGGATAAGGACGCCGCCTATAAACGCCGCAACAATTCCCAAAGATACTGATATCTGCAAAAAGGAAATGTCACTTGTAGACGCAATAGATTGTAAAATACCTAAAGCGGTGATGGCTACTATATCTTCTACTATAGATATTCCCAATAGTAACAGAGTCGATCTTTCTCTAATCATGTTGAGTTCCTCTAGTACTCGGACTGTTACTACTGTACTGGTAACTGACATTGCTAGTGCAAGAAACATGGAATCGAACTGTGAAAAACCCAGTGTTTGGGCTACAAAGAATACTATTGTAAGGGTACCTAATGACTCTGCTAACGCCACCATTATAGAAGTTCTTCCTACGGATCTAAGCTTGGAGATAGGGAACTCCGTTCCTATTACAAACATCAACATGATTATACCCAATTCCGCCAAAACATTCAAAGTGTTAATGTCATGGATGAGTCTAAATGGAGGGGTGTAAGGCCCGATTACCATCCCTGCCAATATATATCCGATTACCATAGGTTGTTTCATCTTATAAGTAACAAAAAGCATAACGGCAGCGATTATCATAATTACTGCAAAGTCTTGCACGAGGAAATTTGGACTGGATCCAAATGTCTGACTTAATAGAGAATCTACTTGATACATAAGCATACTTGATCAAGAATCATAATTAGGAAACATGAATGGGCGAGAAGTCAACAAAATGCAGATTGTAAATTACTACTTTGAAGTACGTAGAACTGGATGTCATCTGTCGAGTCTTTTTTACACCTATTCTTGTAAGAATCAACATTTATCTTCGGCATCTCATCTGGGTAAATCATACAAAGCACCCCTGCTCAGTCATATTTGTTGCTAAAAGTCATTGCACTTAAGATTTTTGTTGAACAACCTACATCATTTTACATGCAGAATATTGGATGGAAGTTTTGAATTAGGTGATTAAGGATGTCAAAGTGTTAGTACATTAGTAAAAGGCTACGTATTTTTCATAACTTGAAGTCTCGCGTAATATATAACATCAGTACAAACCTAAAGTATAGGCTATATGACTAAGCTCAATTTTTGTGGGAAAAAATAAACAAGTATGTGAAACCTATTTCAATATAACGATAAACCTAGAATTAGATCATTTTAGAACCACTGATCAGTTGTCCAATTGAAGACAGTCCACCTTGACTCTCAGGAGTAATGTGCATTCAGGACTTATTTTAATCAAAAGTAATGAATTAACTTTAAATAACAAAAAAATATCTTGTGGGGTAAGCATTGCCATGGATTCAACATCGCGAGATTACGATATAATAGTTGCAGGTGGAGGGCTTGCTGGGATGATTGTTGCAACCTCTGCCGCTTTTTATTCTAATCAAAATATGAGAATACTAGTAGTTGATAGAAACCCTGCACATGAATTGGGTAAGAAAACTATTTCAGGGTGGATTTGTGGGGATGCTGTAGGAAAAAAGAGTGTGGACTTTATGACTTCAAGGATTGGAATTAGGTGGGAATCACCTGAAATTGAGCATCCAGTCAAAGGAGTTATAGCGTATTCTCCTGACCACAAAACATCAGTTTCATTTGACGGAGAAGGTTATATTCTCAACAGAAAACTATTGCCTCAAAAGCAGCTTCGAGATGCTCTCAGATTAGGTATAGAAATTAAGAACGATATAGCACTTCGAAATCTAGTAGCACAGGAAGGAACTATCATCGGCGTTGAAGGACAGGATATGAAAAATAAAGTTCCATTCAAATCGACTTCAAGGTTAGTGATAGATTGCACTGGAGTGACGTCAGTCCTACGCACCAATCTATCAATAAGGTCATTTATACAGAGAAGGATTGACAGGGATGACTTGGAAGCAACAGGTCGATATATCTATTCCTTTGAGAGAGGGTCAGAAGACAAAACCTTTTTTGACTCTGATTATTGTCTAATTCACTTAGATCAAAGAATTGCACCAGGCGGATATGCTTGGGTTTTTCCAAAGGGGCATAACAAAGTAAATGTTGGGTTGGGAGTACAGCAAAAATCATTAGACAAATTCAATAGAAATAATCGGACCCATAAGAATCTCAAAACGTTAATAGATGAATATGTGCGAATAAATCCAGTTTTTAAACAGCCTCAAATTGCTGATACTGATGAGGATAGTGGGAATGGGTGGGGTACATGGCAGGTATCTGTTAGGAGACAGAACGACTGCATGGTAGCTAATGGATATATGTTGGTAGGTGATTCTGCTTGGATGCCAAAGCCGTTAGATGCTGGTGGAATTGGTCCAGCGATTATTGCTGCGACTCTGGCAGGAAAGCATGCAGTAAATGCCATAGAATCTCGTAATTATTCAGAAACATCCTTGTGGAGCTACAATAAAGACTTTATCGACTGTTACGGCTACAAGACAGCTGGGTTAGAGGTTTTTCGCAGAATGCTTCAAGGACTAAACAACGATCAAATTAACTACGGTATGAAACACTTTCTTTCAAAATTTGATATTGATAAAATCACAGATGGTGAGCATCCAGAGTTTAGCATGGTCGATAAAGTTAACTTGTTTGTTAGAGGAGCCATTAACAAGAAATTGGCAGATGATTTAAGACATACCGCAGAGGTTAACAAGAAACTTGTAGCTCACTATCACAACTATCCTGAGGTACCTGAGAAATTTGTCGCATGGGAAAATGATCTTCTAAGGTACATTGACGATGCAATGCGCTATTTAGAAGGTCGTTAACCTTTTTGATTTATGTTCCACCCTTGTTGTTACCAAACAAAGAAATCTGTGATTTTTCAAAGGTGTCAATTCTTTTCATTAGTACTTTCCTTCGTTGCTCCTCAGTTATCATCGCTCTCACATCCTCAATGAGGTGGCGGGAGACATCTAATTTTTTTCTAAGGCCCGGAACCAAATTGTCATAGACGGCGAGAGGATAAATCGCACCATAGATTTCATTCATAATTCTGAAGAGATTTTCAATGTCACCTGATTCACTTTTTCTAAGTTTATCATATATTATTCTCTTGAGCTCTCCTATACAATCCAGAAGACCGAGAGCATAAGGAGGACCTGCAACCTCTGTATCACTCATACTAGGAATCTTTGAATACTTTACAATAGATAAGAGAGAAAATCCTTCAGTCAGCTCTTGTTCTGGGACTGACAAATACTTGTCTAGTTCGATTCCAGCAATTCCCTTGAACTTTCTAAGAGAGGACTTTGCTTGGTTTAATATTACTTCTGCACTTGCAATGTCGGAGTTATGAATTGATACGATTGCTTTGGAGCATAAAATAATTATGTCCCTGGTTCCCTTGATTAAAGTTTCTCGTCTATCTTCAAGATCCTTTAACATAGCATTAATGCTTTCCAAATCAGATTTTAGAACTAACAAGTTGACATATGAAGTACATAACTTCGATATAATTGCTAGGCAGTATGTTCAACTTGTGTACTACATATTGACCGTTTAGACGAAAAAAATGCGAAAAAAAGCTTAAAGAGAGGGAGATAAAAATTCAGTCATTGGCAAACATCCGGCGAAGTAGAGGCTATGGCTTTGAGCACATGCTTGTTCAGAAATTGATTGAAAGAAAATGGCATGCACGACGCCTTGGCGGATCCAGTACTAGTCTCCCAGATATCATAGCGGTTGATAATACCCAAACTATCTTGCTGTCCATTGAAGCTAAAGCTGGAACCGGCGACAACCTCTATGTTCCAGCTGATCAGATAGAAAGATGTCTCCAGATTAAGAATATGTTTCGAAAATATAAGATTACTCATGCGGTATTAGCATTCAAATTTATGAGAAAAAAGAGGGTCCGGCACAATGGTGAAAAAAAATATGCGAAAAGGAAACTGTTGGAATACTATAAGATAGCGGATGAGTATGCCGACAGAGACCCGCCACCGTATATAAGATGTAATTATGATGGAGAAACTTACGAAATTGGAAGAGACAAGGCAAGAATTTGTTATCTTCAGAATTATCGTATGCCATTCCAGAAGGAAGTTTCCATTAAACGAATCTGAATAAGCACAACTTTTATTTTAGAATCATTTCAGATACGTCGTAGAATGGAGTCTGATTCCACTTACATTTCATCCGAACAAATGTATCAAATCGAAAATAACGGGTCAAATCTACTTGGGATGTCGAAGGATTGTATGATGGAAAATGCAGGGCATGGACTTGCAGATTTCATCTCATCAGCAAAGGGACCTATTTTTACAGGAACGAAAATTGTAGCGCTGTGTGGAACTGGAAATAACGGAGGTGACGCAATGGTTGCAGCAAGACACTTGTCAAGTTACTCAGGGGCCGACATAACTGTAATTATTTTAGGCGATGCGACCAACATCAAAACAAAAGAAGCCAAAGTAAATTTCAATATTATCAATCGAATGAAATCGATAAAGCTTTTTTATGGTGACAACGCGCTTGAAAAGGCGACCGATCAAATTGAAAATGCAGATATAATCATAGATGGAATTTTTGGAACTGGGATTAAGGGAAACATAAAACATCCTCATTCTTCTGCGATTGAAATCATTAATGATTCGAGTGCTTACATAGTCTCTGTGGACATACCCTCAGGCCTTGACCCGGATACAGGACTTGGCCACGATAAGTGTGTTAAGGCCAACTCAACCGTCACATTTCATCGGATCAAGAAGGGACTTGTAGGGAGTGAAGAATACACGGGAAAAGTATATCTTGAGAAAATCGGAATACCAACTGAGGCTGAGGAGGGGGTAATTTGAATCAGGAAGAAAGCCGATTCGAAATAACTCAGCTCCCAGTCGGACAGATGGCCAATTTCTCTTACATAATTTCCGACAAGCACTCGTTTGATGCAGCCGTTGTTGATCCATCATGGGATCTAGAAACCATCATTTCCGTGTTGGAGGAAAAAAAATGGAATGCCAAGTATATCATCAATACCCATACTCATTTCGACCATATTCTAGGAAATGAACAGATAGCCGCTGCAACTGGCGCAAAAATCATGCAGCACGAAAATTCGACAGCCTACAAAGATATTCCTGTAAAGGGAGACCACATGTTTACGATTGGCGACGTTACCGTTAACGTACTATTCACCCCGGGTCATTCTAATGATAGCATTTGCCTAATAGTAGATGAAGATTCGATTCTGACAGGGGATACTTTGTTCGTCGGAAATTGTGGGAGAACTGATCTTCCTGGAAGCGATCCAGAATTAATGTACAACAGTCTATACAACAAGATTCGGAATTTGAATGAGTCCTTAATAATTTATCCGGGGCATGACTATGGACCTGCCAAGACATCGACAATTTATGAAGAGAAAAGGTCCAATCCTATGTTGAATTTCAAGTCAAAAGATTCATTTCTTAGATATCTTAATGGCAACGTGTGACTGTGCCCTCGCTATATTCCGCAATAAAAAGTTCTGACGGCAAGCAGAAGACTATAGATAATTTTGCAAGTGCCAATCCCATATTTGTTTGTGTTATATCATATACAGGCACAAGTCAAATCCCCGGAATCACGATGGCTGGTGGAAGTTCTCATTTAATTGCTTTCACCCCAGCTGCAGATGCTGAATTTCTGTACTATGGAAAATGTAAATGTATCCCCGGTGTTCCAGTAACCCCGGAAGGTATACCCACACCCGCTCTAATTACTCGCGCTGTATTAATGAAATCCAAAATCGCAAGTTTAATTGTGGATGCTGGGTCAAAAATAAAACCGGTCCTTCCTGCAATATCATTTGACATCAAGCACGGTGGTAATATCATAGAAGAAGAGGGGTTATGCCGATCTGATTCAATTAAAGCATTTGAAAATGGAAAATTACTTGGGATGCAGCTTGCACTGATAACTGACATGGTTATAATTGGTGAAAGTATACCGGGTGGAACGACAACTGCACTAGCAGTCCTAACCGCTTTTGGAATTGAGGCAAAATTCAAGGTAAGTAGTAGTATGCCCGTAAATCCACATGAACTGAAGAACAAAGTTGTTGATATCGCACTGGACAAAATAGACAATCTTATACAGCTTAGAACAGACCCACTAACTTTAGTGTCGCTGGTAGGCGATCCGATGATTCCTTCAGCAGCTGGTATTGCATGTGGTGCGATGTCCCAAGGTGCTAAAGTAATGCTTGCAGGTGGCACACAAATGACAGCGGTGTTATGTTTGTTGAAAGCGTTAAATGTATCTCTCGAAAAAATTTGCATTGGAACTACGTCTTACGTGAAAAACGATGAATCGTCTGATATCTCCTATTTGGTTGATTGTATTTGTGATAGAGTTCCTATCCTTTCCATAGACTTAGGTTTAGAATACTCCAATAAAGAAGGCCTCAAGAGCTACAAATCTGGAATAGCGAAAGAAGGTGTAGGAGCGGGCGGCGCTTCTATTGCGGCCACTTTGAAGTTAGGGTCCCATTGGACGTCAAGGGCGTTGCTACGGACACTAGAAGCAGAATATGAAAATAGCATAGAAAAGAATCTAACACACAATCAATGAATTAGCACGGCGACGTGTTGAGTTGATTGGCATAGTATTGCCTATCATTTCTTTATTTGACTCGAAATGAACAGAACTTTGCTACATTACTATTGCAACTCATTCCGGTTGTCTCACTGAGCGGGTTAAGATCATCTATAGTTTTTAACTCCTTTTTTCAATTACGAAGGGTTGAATTCTGATATCTTGGAAGTGTACTATTATATTGCCATTGAATACAGAAAATCTTGGGGGACTTCACCTTACAGTCACTGACTTGGCCAAGTTGCGCGGATAGTCTGGATCAACATTATTGTAAAGTGCAAGATGATATGCCAACATCTGTAGAG
>Ga0114129_10012941_pt1 | contig 11875 bp, 10 predicted proteins | sample RhiMetdeltSRZDD1_FD_80071 | JGI IMG/M metagenome (GOLD analysis project Ga0114129, IMG submission 80071) | Populus rhizosphere microbial communities from Tennessee, USA - Rhizosphere MetaG P. deltoides SRZDD1 (version 2) (version 2) | ecosystem: Host-associated > Plants > Roots > Rhizosphere >... | reverse complement strand
GATTTTTCCGCGGCGTCCTGCGTTTCGTCACTGAAAACCAGCGGAGCGCGGTAATTGCTGCTTAAGACCAGCATGCGCATTACATCGGCGTCGCGCCCGGAGAGAAAGTCTTTGATAGTAACCATGTTGCCCAATGACTTGGACATCTTCTCACCGCCGCGTTGTAGCATGCCATTGTGGATCCAGTAACGGGCAAAGGGCTTACCAGTAAAGGACTCGGTCTGCGCTATTTCGTTTTCGTGATGCGGAAAGATGAGGTCGTTGCCGCCGCCGTGGATGTCGATCTGTTCGCCGAGTTCGGCAAGATTCATAGCCGAGCATTCGATATGCCAGCCCGGGCGGCCTTTGCCCCATGGGCTGTCCCATGAAATTTCGCCGGGCTTGGCGGCTTTCCACAAGGCGAAGTCCATCGGGTGGTCTTTCGCTTCCTCCACTTCGATGCGCGCGCCGGCCTGCATATCGTCGAGCTTGCGACCCGAGAGTTTGCCATAATCATGATCGCCTGTGACGCTGAAATAGACATCGCCATTCGGCGCGGCATAGGCAGCTTCCTTTTGGATCAGACCCTGGATAAATTCGATAATAAGCGGCATGGTCTTACTGACCTGCGGATTTGATGTAGCAGGCAGGACGTTGAGATTCTGTAGATCGCGCGCATAATCTTCAATGTAGCGCTGTGAGAGTTTCAGCGGGTCTTCCCCTAGTTGATTGGCGCGATTGATGATCTTATCATCCACATCGGTATAGTTCATCACGTGCTTGACCGTGTAGCCGCGATATTCAAGATAGCGGCGGATGATATCAAACACAATCGCAGACATGGCATGTCCCACATGCGCGTCGTTATAGACGGTCACACCGCAGACGTACATCTTGACAATATTCGGCTCAAGGGTTTGGAAATCTTCTTTCTTACGCGTGAGGGTGTTGTATAGGCGCAGCATGAGCCTATTATACCCAGCGTGGTCACAAAGTGCACTTTTCAGCAGGCAAAGCCTGCAATTTGTGACCTCAGGTAATATATAATCACAGAAAGAATATGAGAAATTTGAACTATCGCCGCATTCTCGCCCTCGTTGGCATTTTGTCCCTGATGTTCTATCACGTCATCTACTGGGTGAATTTGCTTGATGATCCAGACCAACGGACCGGTTCAGATTTCATCGGGTTTTACAACTTTGGGCGCATCATGCAGGAGAAGGGCACCCAGGCCATCTACGATATCGCGGAACAACAACGGATCGAAGAGGAAGTGGTCGGGCATCCCGTCACCGTCATATTTTATACACACCTGCCCTATATCGCGCCGCTCGCTGCGGCCATTGTGGATGAGGATTATCTGGCTTCCTTCAAGCGTTGGGCATGGATCCTCCTGCTGCTCAACGCGCTGAACGTTTACCTACTTGCCAATCTATTGGACTTAAAGCGTTTCACGCGTGAAAACGGGCTGATCCTGATTCTGGGGGCCTTTTTCTTCGACCCCACCGCCAGCGGCTTCATGAACGGACAGGATACCGCAATCCTTTTACTAGGCACTGTCATCTGGTTGACGGGCATGCTCTCGAAAAAACATTTCATCGCGGGCCTGGGCTTAAGTCTCACGACGGTCCGTCCGCAGGTCGCTTTGTTCCTGGCCATTCCATTCTTCTTCAAGCATCGTAAAGTCTTTTGGGGCTTCGTTTTGGGCAGTTCGATTCTGGCAGGCATCAGCCTCTGGCTGTTGAAAACGGAGGGCGTGATCAGGTTCATCGAAAGCCTACGCTATATCGAGAGCACCATCTGGATCGAGCCGCACTCCTTCGATATGCCCACCATCTCCGGCATGATCCGCCGCAATTTCACAGTGACAGATGCAACGATTGCAAAAAGTTTTGTCTGGATTTGTTACCTGATCGGGATCTTATTTTTCTCCCTCTGGTGGTATCGAAGCGCTGAAATAACTGAGAAACACATCGGCCTCATGACAATCTTTGCGATCTTCCTGCTTCCCTATGCCCACTATCACGAATTGACCCTACTCCTGATTCCCATTTTTTGCCTGTTGCGTATACTGGAACAAAACAATATCCATCCATTCTACCTTTCCATTGCTCCATTGCTCGTTTCGTGGTTCACACTGCTTGGATATGCCGGGTCAGGAGCATTAAAGTTTCCGATTGTGTACGCTGTCATGTTCATACTGGGTTATAGCCTCCTGTATCCTGAACAGATCTTAAATCGACTTCAGCGACCTGTCCCGGGACAGGCAAACGCCTGAAACAAAAACTTCGGAGAAGAGTAATCTCCGAAGTTTTATTTATTTGTAGAGGCTTTGTCACTTTTCAGCAAATGACTGACCGTTACAGGGGAGCTGTGATCCCCTGTTATTTCTTTTTCCTATTACCGTTCTCATCTTCCACACGGGCAAAGATCATGCGACCTGCAGCAGTTTGCAACACCTTGGTGACCACCACGTCCTTATATTCCCCAATATATTCGTGTCCATTCTCGACCACGACCATCGTGCCGTCATCCATATAACCCACACCCTGACCATGTTCCTTGCCTTCCTGGAAGATGTTCAAGGTCATACGCTCGGCTGGCAATACCACCGATTTCACCGCGTTGGCAAGTTCATTGATATTGAGGATCGTGACACCCTGCAACTCCGCTACACGATTCAAGTTGAAATCGTTGGTGAGGATAGGGCTTTTCAACTGCTTGGCCAGCACCACCAGCTTATCGTCCACTTCACGCACTCCCTCGGCATTGATATCGCTGATGCGGACCAGGATGTTTGGCAGTTTTTGCAGTTCGGCCAGCACTTCCATGCCACGCCGCCCGCGCTGACGGCGCAAGCCGTCCGGTGAGTCCGCGATATATTGAAGCTCATTCAGCACAAAGCGAGGGATCAGCAGCGTCCCGGGCAGGAATCCGGTTTTGGCAATATCCGCCACGCGTCCATCGATGATCACGCTGGTGTCAAGTAAGATGGTGCGGTTGAGGTTCGTCCAGGATGAGGACGAGCCGCCTTCGCTCCGCCCGCTCAAGGCACTCAGCAGCCCCATGATATCGCCCTGCCGCATTACAAATAGGGAGATGCCAAAGTAAGCGAAAGCTAGCACTCCAGCGAATGGCAAAACTTCCCCAAACGGTGCAGGGAGCAGAGAAAACGGGAAGGACAGCAAAGCCGCCACCAGAAGCCCGACGATTAGTCCTACCAGGCCGGCAAACAGGGTCTCTGCGGAAAGATGACCAAGTTTTCTGCGGATAACCTGCGAGGGACGGGTAGTGAAATATGGGATCAGGATGAAACCGGCGAGTCCTCCCACCAGAAAGAACACGATTCGGGCGATCAGTAATTCATTATTGGACGGTTCTCCAAACAGATTCAAGGCCCATTCGGCAAAATTCCAGCCCCAAATACCAACAATCAACCAGCCAATAATGCGAAAAATAAATTCAACGATACGATACGTCATACTTACTGGGTTTTGCATGAATAACTCCTATAACGTGCCATAAATCCTGCTCACATGATAGCATGGCTAAGTGGCATAGTCAACCAACCCACTCCACCTTCTCATAAAATTGTTATAATCCTATGAACATGAACTTGATTGATACGCTAAACCGCCCTCTACGTGACCTGCGGATTTCTGTGACCGACCGCTGTAATTTCCGCTGTGTATACTGTATGCCCAAGGAAATCTTCGGGCCAGACTACCAGTATCTGCAACGGGATGAGATTCTCACCTTCGAAGAGATCACCCGGCTGGCACGTATTTTCGTGAATCATGGTGTCCGCAAGATCCGTTTGACCGGCGGTGAGCCTCTCGTCCGCAAGGATTTGCACCTGCTCGTCCGGATGCTGGCCCATGGAATTCCCAGCCTGGATCTCACGCTCACTACGAACGGCGCCCTGCTTGCTCGGCAGGCTCTGGCGCTGAAGGAGGCGGGACTCCAACGTGTCACCGTCAGCTTAGACTCGCTCGATGATGAAGTCTTCAAAGCGATGAACGATGTGGATTTCCCAGTAGAGAAGGTGCTCGATGGGATGGATGCCGCCGCGGCGGTTGGGTTGGAGCCGATCAAAGTCAACATGGTGGTCAAAAGGGGAATGAACGAATCCAGCGTCCTGCCCATGGCGCGCTATTTTCGTGAGAAAGGCTATATCCTGCGCTTCATCGAATACATGGATGTGGGTCACACGAACGGCTGGCGCATGGATGACGTGGTCTCTGCGAAGGAAATCGTTTCTCTCATCCATGCCGAAATGCCCCTGGAGCCAGTCGATCCGAACTATACCGGCGAAGTGGCGGAACGCTGGCGCTACAAGGACGGAAGTGGTGAAGTTGGCGTCGTTGCCTCTGTGACCCAGGCGTTTTGCAGTACCTGCAATCGCGCCCGATTATCGGCGGAAGGGAAACTGTATACCTGTCTGTTCGCGGTCAAAGGACACGACTTCAAAAGCCTAATGCGGAACGGCGCCACGGATGAGGAAATTTCCCAGACCGTTGCGCGCATTTGGAACAAGCGCACGGATCGCTACTCAGAGTTGCGTTCTGAGAACACGATTGATTTACCCAAAGTGGAAATGTCGCATATCGGGGGATAAAAAATTGGTTCGTCATTGCGAGGCAGCGAAGCCGCCGTGGCAATCTCGACTTTAGATGATTGCTTTGACCTGCCACACAGGTCTCGCAACACTTGCACCTGGCGCAAGTGCAGGTGTGATATTAATCACCTATCTTCTCAAACGACAGCACGAACTCATACATCCCCGGCCTGCAATAATAGACTTTATACTGCGCGCCTTCTTTGAAGGTACGACTCATGTCATCACCAAAAGTAAAGCGCTTTTTCCCCACAAAAACATAATAACTTCTGGTATTGCTTTTGCTTGAATAACTCTCATCGAAGCGGGTATCTCCCGTTACCGATAAAAGAGCCGCATTTTCGAGTCGATTGGCATTCCAATAGGCGAGTGCAATACTTAGGATAATCACGCCCACAATCACTACCACGATCACAGGGAAAATGATCAAATAGCTGGGATCAGACAATGCGGCGCGCGAATCCTCATTTTGCAGGGCCACAGCCAGCATAAGGCACAGCCCCAGAAATGAAAAGGCCATGATGACCACCGCGCCTGTCCATGAAAAACTGCGGGTGCCGCGTGCGACATTTTTTAGCCATTCCTTTTGGCGCGGGCTGACTTGTCCGCGTTGGTTGAATTTCAGGTCTTCTTCGCTAAAGTCGAACATCGCAGTCCTGCCCTAAATGAAATCAAATTGATGATTTTCAAAGAACCTGAATTCTTCATCCAGAATCTGACTTAAATTCACGGACACCCAGGGGGTAACTTCTGCGTCATTGCCCTCCCAGCGGTCAATGCAATCCACCCGTTCACCTTTTGAGAGCAGCGACCTCACCACACGGATAAACAGGAGAGTCGCCTCCACATCCGATTTTTCTTCCGGAAACCAATCTTCCGGGACACCAAACGAAAATTCAGGACCAGCAAGATGCCTGAAAGAACAACTACATCCGGTTCGCGCACCAACATACCATCTGTTGGGATGAAGTAAAGTTTTGAACGAGAAACGCTCGAGATCCGTATTACCGAATCTAAGTATTTCACTATTGAACTGCGAAAGGTTATCATCCGAGGTTGTACTGAGGAGCAATGTATAGCACATTGAGTCACTACTTTGTCAAACAGGAAGGTGGGGCGAAAACTATCCCTCCACCTCCACCATCACCTGGACGATTCGATCCAACCGAAAACTTCGTTCCGCGTTCCGCAAATGACAGTGCGCCTGCAAGTAAATGTAATCAGCCAGGCCCATCACCTGCTTGGGGGTGATCCAGCGTTCCGTTTCTTCGCCATCGCCATCGATATATTTGATGAACAAACGACGGTTGCTATAGATGGCCTCACCCAATTCGGTGGGAAGTTGGATGCCTTCGTTGGGCCAGGCCGGTGAGCTGTAAATACCAATGTAATCATCCAGCGGTCTGTTGAATTGCCTCAAGCCATCCATCATGGCGAAGAAGATGCCACGCGCCGTGAGTGCGTCATCCAGTGCCCGATGTGCGCCGGTCATGGGCACGTGAAAAGCCTCGGCGATGGAAAGCAAGCTATAGGAGGAGAAATCAAAGAATTGGCGCGCCAGATGCAAGGAATCTATTAGATTTGGAATTTGGATATCACGCCCCAAACGCTTGAATTCACTATCCAAAAACTGGATGTCAAACTGCGCGTTATGGCAGACCACCACTGCGCCACTTAGCCATTGTATTACTTCATCGGCGATGTCAGCAAACGCTGGCGCGGACCTCAGCTCTTCGTCGGATAACCCGTTCGTGCTGGCCGCGCCCGGCGAAAGCGGACGTTCAGGATTCACGAGTTGTTGGTACTGTTTCCTGATCCGTTTTCCTTCACTGATGACAATTCCCACTTCACAGATACGGTCGCCAAACCACGGGGAGAGACCGGTTGTTTCAAGATCCAAAAAGGCAAAGCGTGCGCTGGCCAGATCAAACATGACGAAAAACTCCGAAGGCGTAAAATGAATATCGAATTGGATTTGCCTCCCAGAGGGTTGTCATAAATGGCGTTTATGATGTCAGCCCTATGGGATTTATCAATTTTAAACGGAAAACGCTTTCCCTGTTGAATACGTTTCTACAGCTCCATTTCGGTACAGTGTCACCACGCCGCGTCCATATACATTCCACATCTGAGCAGAACCATCATTGAGCATACCCGTTCGCTCGTCAATGCCGATGAGTGTCACAGTGAGGATCTTTTTCAGAAGCTTGGGTGCCCAATTCTTCCCAAATGTATCATGATGGGGCAGGACGAGTGAGTTGGGAACCAGATTCAACCCTGCGTGCACGCGTCCTGCGCCCGGATCATAATAAAACTCGCACATTACCATCGCGCCCGCGCTCGACCCGGCAATGACTGCCCCATTCTGGTACGCTTCCAGCGCGGCCTGCCATACCAGGCCATCCTTCAACGTCTGGCCGAGATAATGCGTGAACCCACCCAGCAGGTAGATCAACTTTGCCTCACGCAAAGATTGTGCAATGCTCTTGTCCTCGGCCCTTATCTTGCTAAGCAGGGGTACCGAAATCACATCCTTTGCCCCCAAGCTCTGAAACCACCGGATGCCGTTATTCCCCGCGCGTTGATGATTGTTATCTGGTGCGGCAGCAGTCGGGATGATGCGGATCGGTGCGTCGAATCCGCCCGCCAGTTCGATGGCGCGCAAATCGGGGTCGCGCATGCCACCGCCGAATTCCGCGCCGCCTTCGAGCAATAAATATCCCATACCTGAAATCTTACCGCTTTTTGCGTAAAATGCTAAGTTTGCAGAGAGGAATAAATGAGATCAAACGGTTGCTTTCTTACATGGATAGCCTTGCGACTTCTTTCAGTTTTGTATGCGGGGAATAAATAGGGCCAGTTGTATAATGAATTATTGACCAGAGGAGCAATCCATGCCGAACACTGCCACAGATCATTTTGAAAGTCTATTTGAATACGCGCCCATTTCACTCTGGGAGGAAGATTACAGCGGCATCAGGAAATTTCTGGATGAATTGCGTACGCGGGGGGTAACTGACATGGAAAGATATCTCGATGAACACCCTGAAGATATTGACACAAGTTTGAGCCTCATCAAGGTGACGCATGTCAACCGTGAGACCCTCAACCTGTTTGGGGCAAAATCGGAGGAGGAGCTGCTGTCCAATCTCGACAAAATCTTCCGAGATGAAATGCGCGCCCACTGGCGGTCTGAGTTAACCGCTTTGTGGAACGGAGAGAAAAGCTGGTCCGGAGACGGGATCAATTACCGGCTGGATGGCGAAGCGCTCCACATCCGATTGCATTGGCGCATTTTGCCGGAATGTGAATCTACGTGGGAGTGTGTGTTGGTATCCATCGAAAATATCACGGGCCTGAAAAAAGCCCAACAACGTTTCCACAATCTTTTTGAACACGCGCCCATCTCGTTGTGGGAGGAGGACTACAGCGCGCTGAAGAAGGAACTCGACCATTTACGCGCGCAGGGTGTGATGGATTTGAAAGCGCATCTGGCGCAGGACCCCGGGCTGGTGAGGCAGTTTATGAGCCTGATTCGCGTGCTGGATGTAAACCAAAAGACCCTTAACCTGTTCGAGGCGAAGAATAAAGAGACATTACTCACGAATCTAAATAGGGTGTTCCGCGATGAAATGAGCAATCATTTTGCCAACGAGCTTGTAGATATGTGGGACGGCAAGAGTTACTACGAGCGTGAAGGAATTAATTACTCGCTCTCTGGTGAACCGGTCAATGTACATCTGCATTGGACCCTGATGCCCGGGCACGAAAGTAGCTTTGATTGGGTACTGGTGGCCCTGCAGGATATCACGGCGCGCAAGAAGGCGGAGGAATATCTGCGATATCTGGGTACCCATGATGTGATGACCGGTCTTTACAACCGGGCCTATTTTGAAGAAACGCTATCAAACATGGAAGCTGACCGGCATGACCCGATCAGCTTTATCATTATTGATCTGAACGGGCTAAAGGCAGCCAACGATTCGCTGGGACATTACGCCGGAGATCAATTGATCCGTCGCACGGCGGAGGTTTTGAGGGCGAGCATAGACTATGGTTATTTTGCGGCCCGCATTGGAGGGGATGAATTTATCATCGTCATGTCGGGTGCCAACGAAGAGGATGCTGCAGAAATGATCGAGCGCGTTCAATCGTTGGCGGTGATGAACAACAAGTTTTACCGCGAGCCTGCCTTGAGCCTTTCTTTGGGTTCCGCCACGAGCGCGCCGAGGCTTTCCCTGCAAAGAGTGATCAGCCTGGCAGACGACGCGATGTACCGAAACAAGGGTCTCTACCACCGCCGCCGCAAGAGTGACTGAAACTGACCCGCGGCTCTCCGCACCCGGGTCTATGGCCTGTATTCGTCGAAGTGCAGACCAGAGAGGTGATTGTCGAGCGCCTGCCTCACATAAGGAATAGTATTTGAGGGTAATGCATTGATATCCACCCAGCGAAGATCGTCACACTTTTCGGGTTCGGCGTTGAACGGCTCGCCCTGCCACTGTTGCACTTGTACAAAAAAATCTATACGCTCATCACCTTCGATACGGTGCATCACCGTTGAGAAAGTTAAATCGCTTTCCGCGATCTGCAGACCAGTTTCCTCCGCTGCTTCGCGGATCGCGGCCTGCATAACTGTTTCGCCGCCGTCTAAATGCCCGGCTGGGACGCTGTACTCGCCATCGCGAAAACCGGTGTTGAAACGGCGCAATAATAGCATCTTATTTTCGCGGAAGAAGAACAAATGAACGGTGACGGGGAATGTGGCGCGCATTATTACTCCTCTCTGCTCCGCGCGATCTCTGGAACAGGGATGTTACTGGAAATATTTCTCCCAGACCTGTTGTTTCTCTGCCTGGGGAATAAAAGATGCTTCGTAGGCATATCGGTTGCACGTGGCGATATCATCCATGCTCATGCCTAATATTTCGTGTGCGATGCGGTATTCGTTGTTCAAATTTGTTTCCAGAACTTCGGGATCATCGGAATTGATCGTCATCTTCACACCCAGGTCGAAGAGTTTCTTGAGAGGGTGTTCTTCGATTGTTTGTACAGCATTGGTCAGATAGTTGCTCCAGGGATTCACCTCCAGCGTAATGTCGCGTTCTTTGATCAGTTCTATCGCTTGCCTGTCCTCAATGGAGTGAATACCGTGCCCAATTCTGTCTGGATGAAAGCTGTTGATCGTTTCAATCACATAGGAAGCAGGTGTATCTTCCCCGGTATGGATCGTTACCTTTAGGCCGGCGTCCTTTGCTTTTAGGATCGGTTTGACGAAATCTTTCATCGGGTACAGCAACTCACCATCGGCCAGGTCAACCGCTTGAAAATGTTGCCGGTTATGGATTGCCCAATCCACCGTTTTGATGCAGGACTCCACACCCATACTGCGGGAGGTGATGGCAATATAGCCTATTGCCATATCGAATTCTTTTTCCGCGCGATCTTTGGCGCGCAACAGTCCTTCGAGGCAGGCATCCCAATCCAGGTTGTGAACGTGAAAAGCCCAATCCGGCGAGAAACGAACTTCAAAAAGTTTAATATTTTGCTGCGCAGCGTCTTCGAATAATTCCGAGGTAATCCGTTCAACGACCTCTGGTGAAGTGATGCTTTGCTGAAAAATATCAAATGCCTTCAACACAGCTTGCAAGTCTTGCATTTGCTCATAGACTTTGACATGCCTATCCAACTCACCGACTTCGTAGGCAGGCAGTTTCAGGTTGTGTTCTTTGGCCACATCAATGATCGTTTGTGTACGGATAGAGCCTTCAAGATGGATGTGGATTTCCGTTTTGGGAATATCGCTGTATTTGGGGTCGAAGTTTTTCATAGCCTTGTAGGCTCGATTTTACACCTGTAAGCGTAAGGGCGACCCACCAGGAGCACTTGAAAGAGCCTCGGAACGCGGTGGAGCATCGCCAAGAAGTACGAAGGATTGCCTTGCCGGGTCGCCCCTATTACTACGAACCTAATTTCAAAGCTGCTTGTAATAAAACATTCGCGCCATTCACACAATCCTCCCATTTTGTGAATTCGCGCGGCGAGTGGCTGGCTCCATCCATCGAGGGGACAAAGATCATGCCAACGGGGCACAAATCCGATAACGATTGGGCGTCATGTCCTGCACCGGAGGTAAGGGAAACGTGGGTCAGTCTCAGATCGTCACAGGCCTCGGCATAAGCACGCTGCACTTGATCGCTCATGAGGCGGGGTGAATGTTTGCCAAGAAATTCCACTCGCAGTTCCAAACCAAAGCGCAGCGCTTCATGCCCGGCCAGGTCCAGCAGGGCAACATCGAGCCGCTTGAATTCCTCTTCATCGGGTGAACGAAACTCAAGAGATACGTCTACACGTGCAGGGACAATATTGAAAGCACCTGGTGCAAAATCCATTTTGCCCACGTTCACCACGCAATTTGGAAAATCCTTTACCACGAGTTGACGTGCTCCAAGTGTAAACGAGCTGGCAGCCAGCGACGCGTCGAGTCGATCTTCCATTGTCGTTGTACCAGCATGGTCCGCACGACCAATGAACGACAGGCGATATGACCAGATCCCGACGATTGCGGAGACAATGCCTATATTGATTCCCCTTCGTTCGAGTCGCTTGCCCTGTTCAATGTGCAATTCCAAATAGCCGGCAAATGAATCTCTATGGCGCGCCGCGCTCAACATACTTTCGTCAGATAAACCTGCCCGATTCATCCCTTCCACTAGATTTTCCCGGCCGCCACGCGGCACCTGTAAATCTTTTTGACTGAGATGACCAGCGATTGCCGCACTCCCCAGCAGACCCACCAGCGTACCTTCCTCATCGGTGAAATCCATCGCCTCAAGATTCACGTTGAGCTGAAGCTCGTTTTCCTTGACCGTCCGCAACACTTCCAGCGCGGCTATCACACCCAGCGCGCCATCGAAACGTCCGCCGTTGGGGACGGAATCGAGGTGGGAGCCAATTAACAATGTCTTTGCGAGGGGCGTTTTTTGCCCCGAAGCAATCTCAGCCTTCTCATCTGGATACTGCTTCAACCGCGCTTCGACTGCACTCGCCTGTTGGCTCGTTCCGCTCAGCGCAAGGAATGCTGAATGATTCCCCGCGCCATCGGTTCGGAATTCCAGGCCTGAACGTTCGACCTCCTCTCGAAACCATTTGCGGGCTGCGAGATGTGCCTCACCTAATGCCGGACGGTGCACCCCTCCATCGGCTGTCGCACCGATCAGGGCCAGTTGATCAAACGAAGCGAGCATTCGATCCGCGTTGACGCGCAGGTCTTTTGTC
>Ga0114129_10012940_pt1 | contig 11875 bp, 6 predicted proteins | sample RhiMetdeltSRZDD1_FD_80071 | JGI IMG/M metagenome (GOLD analysis project Ga0114129, IMG submission 80071) | Populus rhizosphere microbial communities from Tennessee, USA - Rhizosphere MetaG P. deltoides SRZDD1 (version 2) (version 2) | ecosystem: Host-associated > Plants > Roots > Rhizosphere >... | reverse complement strand
GAGTCATCAACCTGCCGCAGCTCCACCCGGCCACGGTGGCGGCCCACGCGGCGATGTTCGACCAGCTCTGCAAGGGCCGCTTCATCATGGGCATCGGCCCCTGCGGCCTCGTGAGCGACCTGGAGATGTTCGACGTGGGCCAGGCCGAGCTGCGCCCGCAGATGGTCATCGAGTCCATCGAGACCGTGCTCAAGCTGTGGGCCCAGGATCCGCCCTACGAGATCGACGGCCGCTTCTGGAGGATCTCGCTCAAGAACGGCATCTGGCCCGAGTTCAAGGTCGGCACCGTGCCGCGCCCCTACCAGCAGCCGCACCCGCCCATCGCGCTGTCCCTGCTCACGCCCAACTCCAGCAGCGCGATCACCGCGGGTGAGCGCGGCTGGATCCCGATCTCCGGCCAGTTCTTCCACCGCCGCTACCTGCGAGGGCACTGGGAGAAGTACGTCGAGGGCTGCGAGCGGGTGGGACGGCGCCCGGATCCGGATGTATGGCGCGTCTCCCGGAGCATCCTCGTCACCGAGACCGACGCCCAGGCCGAGGAGTATCTGGCGGATCCGGACAACGGGCTCTCCTTCTACTATCACTTCTTCCACCACAGCTTCTCCAAGGGGCGCAAGGCCCTCTTCATGCTCAAGCCTGACCTGCTCGTCCCCGACGAGGACGTGACGATGGACATGGTCAAGCGCGCCCTCGTCATCGCGGGCAGCCCCCGGCGGGTGCTCGAGCAGCTCGTCGCCCTGCGCGAGGAGACCGGCCACTTCGGCACGCTGCTGATGGGCGGGCACGACTGGGATCAGCCCGCGCTGTGGCGCCGATCGATGGAGCTCCTGGCCACGCAGGTGATGCCGCAGTTCGCGAAGCACGCCGTCGCGACACGCCCGTGAAGGTCGCGACCTGGCGCGGCGGCAGCCGCTTCACCCTCGACGAGGCGCCCGAGCCCGTGGCGGGGCCGGGCCAGGTGGTGGTGGACGTGGCCGCGGCGGGGATTTGCGGCACGGACGTGCACGCGACCCAGGGCCTCTTCCCGTGGACGCCCCCCATGATCATGGGCCACGAGTACTCGGGCGTGGTGCGCGAGGTTGGCCGTGGCGTCAACCGACGACTTCTCGGACAGGCGGTCGCGTGCGAGCCAAGTGTCGGGTGCGGCGCGTGCCTGCACTGCGCGAACGGCCGCGTCAGCCAGTGCGCCAAGGCCACGCGGGTGGGCGGCTTCGCCGAGCGCGCCGCCCTGCCGCTCGCCTGCGTGCACCCGCTGCCGAAGGGGCTCGATCCGGTCACCGCCGCGCTCGCCGAGCCCGCGTCCTGCTGCCTCTCCGGGCTCGAGATGTTCAAGATGCCGCGCAACGCGACCGTGGTGGTCCTGGGCGGCGGGATCATGGGGCTCCTGACCATGGTGATCGCCCGCCGGCGGGGCGCGTCCCGCCTCATCCTGTCCGATCCGCTCGAGGAGCGGCGACAGATCGCGAGGAAGCTCGGCGCGCGCGTGGTGGTGGATCCCACCCGCGAGAGCCTTCACGATCGCGTGATGGAGCTGACCGGTGGCCGTGGCGCGGAGGTGGTCTGCGAGGCGGTGGGCAAGCCGGAGCTGGTCGGGGAGGCCTTCGCGCTGGTGAAGCCGACCGGCGTGCTGCAGCTCGTCGGGGTCAACCCCAAGGGCAGCCGCATGCCGATAGATCTGTTCGACGTCCACTTCCGCGAGATCCGCATCCACGGCGCCTACGGCCGGGGCACCGCCTTCCGCCGCGCGCTCGCGCTGCTGCCGCAGCTCGGTGTGAAGCGCCTGATCGGCGCGAGGTTTCCGCTCGCGCGCATCGAGGAGGCCTTCGCGCACGCCGCGGCCGGGCGCGGCGCGAAGACCGTGGTCACGCCCGCGTAGCCCGCACCTCGCGCACCGCCAGGTTGTTGTCGAAGGGCACCAGGTCCATCCAGTCCACCTGGGCACCCGCGGGCAGGTCCTGGGTCAGCGCCCGGTCCTCCACGCACTCCACCACCACCAGGATCGCCTGCTTCCCCGCCTTGGCCGGCGTCCACGGGAAGGGACCGACGGTGACGCCCGCGGCGGGCGCGGCCGCGATCGTCGTGGGCATGGGGCCGGGTGGGGCGGGCAACTCCGTCCAGTCGACCGGCCACCGGCGCGGGCTGGCGGGGGCGCTGCGGAATGCCCTCACCGTGATCGGACCGGACGAGGTCGCGCCGCGATTCTTCACGCGCGCGAAGACGAACGCCGGCGTGTCCACCGGGACCTGCCCCTGGTGGTCGGCCGGTGTGCCGGGAGCAGCCACGGTTCTCACCCAGACGTCGGGGGCGTCACCATGGTTCTCCTTCCAGAGTGTCTCGCCGAAGAGGTTCTGCCCGCTCGCTGATCCGTAGCCGCCCCGGCGACCGTCGTCGATGTAGACGTCCACCGGGAGGGCGGTGAGGTTGGGCACGTGACGGGCGCTGAAGGTTTCGCGGATCACCTTCGCGTGCAGGCCGTTCGGGTACCGCCATCCTCCCAGCTTCCAGGCGGCGGTCTCGATCTCGAGCGCCATCTGGGTGATGGGGGCGCCCGCGGTGACTACGTGCGCATTGGCGACGATGTGGAGCCGGATGGCCAGGTCGCGGGCGGCCGCTTTCCGGTCGGCCCGGGCCGAGTCGCCCCCGAGCTTGCGATAGAGCTCGAACATCGTGGAGCACCACAGGGCGCCCTTGTCATAGCCGCCTCCGGTTGCCCACGCCTGCTCGTCCTGCGCCGCCAGGTCGTAGCGCCGGCCCGCGGTGCTCTCCGAGGGATTGTAGTTCCACGAGAACATGAGGCCGCGGGTCTTGGCCGGCTTGGCGTGCTTGTCGTCGTAGTAGACGGCGGCGAGGAAGTCGCCGAAGCCTTCGGAGACGCCGCTCGCGAAGTTTCCGTCGGACGATCCCGGGTTCACGCGGTCCTGGAGGAAGTGGCCGTACTCGTGGAGGATGACCATGGCGTCGGAGGCATCGGGAACGAGGTCGTGGCCGAGACCGATGCCGCCGCCCGTCTCGTACGAGCCATCGCCGTCACCCAGCTCTGGGTCGACCGGCACCGGGAGATTGCCCACGTCGGGTAGTCCGAGCTGGGTCTGGATGTAGTCCTGGAACCGGTCGATGTGGAAATAGACCATCGCGGCGAGGAAGCTCGGCTCGTCGCTGCTGAACACGAAGTTCCCGGTGGGGCTGGCGGGCTCGGCGAGGTCGGGGTCCCCGAAGTTTTCCATGCGCACCCACGCGCCGTCGAGCCGAAGCCGGCCGTCGACGGGCGGCGGATCGAGCCGCAGCAGCGTCACCGGGACCCGCTCCGCGTTCCGCTTCATCAGCGGGGTGGCCGAGGACATCGTGAGATCGCCGCTGGTGACGATGGGATTCGGATCGAACACCCGGGCCTTCGCGTAGGCCAGCAGGTCGCGGACCTCCAGCACCCGCCCGGCCACCGCGTCCACCAGGACCCGCCAGCGGTGGCGTGGTCGGCTGGTGCCGAGCCTCACGTCCCAGGCGAGCACGTGCGCGCCCTCGCGCGGCCGAAAGCCCTGCCGGCGACCGCGCGCGAGCGCCGCGCCCACGGCCTCCAGGAACCGGGCGCGCTCGTTCGGGCCGCGCCGTCGCCGCCGGCGACCGCCCGGCGGCGGCGGGCCCTTTTCCTGCGGTTCGTGCCGGTGCACGATCAGGCGCGGCTGGCTGATCTCCCGTTTCCGGTACCCGGCGGCGAGTCGGGCGACGAGCTGCCTGGCCTGGACGGGGCCGATCTTGATCTGGCCGGGATCGAGATCCGGACGGATGTCGTAGTGATACTGGTTGTAGACGGACTGGAGCCGGCCATCGGTCGTGATGTTCACGACGATCTCGCTCACGTCGACCGGGAGGCCCTTGAATTCCTGGGTCAGGCGGGCCGACCAGGCATCGGGGCTCCGACGAAGCGCGCCGTCTCGCAGGTCGGGCAGCCCGGGTGCCCACCGGAACAGGAGGGCGCTGCGCTCACAGACCTGTCGTGCGAGCTCACGCGGCGCGAACGACCCTTGCACCAGCGGCGTCGCGCTCGGGTCGACCCAGCTGCGCAGGGCCCCCGAGATGGGGTCGCGGGTGACCCGACCGTCGGGGCGGATCGGCTCGTGGTCTAGCGCTTCCGTCGCTTCGGGCCCTTTGCCTTCTTCGGCTTCTTGACGGCCTTGGTCTTCTTCGCGGGCGCCGACTTCTTCGCGGGCGTCGGGTTGAGGGCGAGCTCGATTGCGGCGTTGTTCTTCCCGGGCAGGATGCTGAGCCCGAAGATGTAGTTGTCGGTGGCGAACTGGCGGTTTGCGTGCGTGAAGGCGACCGTGACGACCTGGAAGCCGTTGTCGTGTACGTCGAAAGGATTCAACCGGAGCTTCGACGCGAACTTCGTCCCGAAGCTGGGCTGGTAGCTGGCCAGATAGGTTGCCCAGCGCTCGTCGGCGGCGCGTCCGAGCGCGATCTCCAGATCCTGGGCGATCGGGCCATTGGGTGGCTGCGCGTTCAGGGGCATCAGGGTTCCTGTCGAGGCCTGGCGGACCTCGAAGAGCTCGACTTCCTGGGCGGCCTTGATCCGGAGCCCGAGCTTGAGCTGGAGCGCGTGGTCGGGCGGTGGAGTCTGGGCGTCGACCGCGCTCTCCTTCTCGATCTTGTGGTGCCCCGCCAGGCCCGGACTGGGAGGGTAGTGAACGTTCTTTTTCTTGATGACGAGCTTCGCCTGGCCGCCGCGGGTGCCACCTGACATGATGTAGGCCCTCCTTCAGATCCAAGTGGAGAGGAATTACCAGCCGGGGACGCTACCACGCAAGGGAGGGCACCGCAACCGGCCGGGCTCAGTCTCCCGCGGGTTTCGCGGCCAGGACCGATTCCGAGCGCGCCGACCAGTAGGTCATGCCGAGCGCCTGGAACATGTCGCGGGCGATCTGGATCTCGGCCTGCGCCTCGCGGTCGTGCCCGAGCCGCTGCGCGAGGGTCCCGAGCCCGAGGTGACACCGCGCCTGGAGCGGGCGCATGTCGAGCTCGAGCGCGCGGGCGAGGGCCTGACGGTAGGTGGCCTGCGCGTCCTTGTCGAGCGGGAGGGGCTGGCTCGCCTCGGCGTCGCCCAGGAGCCGCAGCGCCCAGGCTTCCGATCCGCGGCTCTTGACGTACCGGGTCAGCTCGACCGCGCGCCGGGCCAGAGGCAGCGCCTCCGCGGCCCGTCCGTCGGCCAGGTGGATCTCGGCGAGCACGCCCGTCCGGAGCCAGTGTCCGAGCGGATCGCCCATGGCCACCGCCATGGCCACCGCCTCGTCCACCAGCGTCCGCGCGTCGGCGATCCGGCCGGACTGCGCGTAGGCCGAGCAGAGCGGGGTGATCACGTTCAGCAGCGGCGCGCGGATGTCCGCGCTGCGGCAGAGCGCGAGGCCGCTCTCGAGCTCGGCCACCGCGCGCGGGAGATCGCCGTGACGGAGATGCAGCGCGCCCAGGCCGAAGCGGCTGAAGACGATGCTGTAGGGATGCTCGGCCGCCTCCGCGATCCGCGCGTTCTCATGCCCGACGGCCAGGGCGTCGTCGAACTCTCCCAGCTCGGCCAGGCTCCACACCAGCACGGTGCGCGAGTAGACCGCGGGCAAGACCGCCATCCCGAAGCGCTCCCGGACGAGGTCGCCGCGCAGGACGGTCACGTTGTGCCGCGCCAGCTCCACCGCCGCGCGGTAGTCGCCCTGCCCGTAGCGCGCGAGGCCCAGGAAGGTATGGGCCAGGACCTGCGCCTCGACGTCGCTCACCTGAGCCGCGATGGCGACCGCGCGCTGCCCGTACTCCACGGCCCGCCGAAGCTCGAGCATCACGGTGTAGAAGTTCGTGAGGAAGGCGGCCACCAGCCCCTGTCGGCGCCGGTCGCCCGCGGCCTCCGCGAGCCGCTCGGCTTCCTGCAGGTGGTCCTGCATCCGGGTGAACTCGGCCAGCGGGCTCAGCGAGGCGCGTAGGTCGAGGCGCAGGTCGATCGCCGCCCCCACCGTCTGCGGCGTCTCCGGCAGGTGCGCGAGCGCGGCGAGCGCGTGCTCGAACCACTCCACCGCCGCGCGGTGGGCCGAGCGCGCGAAGGCGCGCGCGCCGGCCTGACGGCAATAGCTCAGCGCCTTGTCCCAGACTTCACCGCGAAGGGCGTGGTGCGCGAGGCGTTCGACCTGATCCGCGCGGGGCTCGGGGCCGAGCGCCTCGATCGCCTCCACGATGCGCGCGTCGAGGCCCCGGCGGCGCTCCCGCAGCAGGCTGGCCGCGGCCACCTCGAAGGTGAGCGCGTGCTTGAACGTGTACTCGGGCGTGGGGAACAGGGGCACCTCGTAGAGCAGCTCGGCGGACTGTAGCCGGCGCAGGGCGAGACGCAGCCGATCCTCGTCGAGGTCGCCGATCGCGGCGAGCAGGGGCAGGGGCACGTCCTTGCCGATGGCCGCGGCGGCCTGCAGGAGCCGCTTCTCCAGCGCGGGGAGCCGGTCGATGCGGGCGGCCAGGACCGCGTGGACGGTGGCCGGCACCTGTGCGTCGCGGAGCGGCCGGGCCGGACGATAGGCGCCGCGCGCGCCGGTGAGCGCGCCCGTCTCCACGAGATGCCAGACGCTCTCCTCCAGGAAGAACGGATTGCCCTCCGTCCGCTCGATGAGCTGCGCCTTGAGCGCGTCCAGCGCGAGGTCGCCGCCGCCCAGCAGCGTGTCCAGCAGCGCCTGGGCGAGGCCAGGGGCCAGCGGCTCCAGCGAGATCTGGGTGTAGTAGCTCTTGTTGGTCCAGTCGTGCTCGAACTCGGGCCGCGAGCTGACCACGCACAGGATCCGCGCGGTGGGCAGGCTCTCGATCACCCGGTCCAGCAGGGACTGCGACTCCGAATCGATCCAGTGCAGATCCTCCAGCACGAGGCACAGGGGCTGCGCCTGGCTCTCCCGCAGGAAGAGGCGCCTCAGGAACTCCAGCGTGCGCCGGCGACGCTGGGTCGGATCGAGCGCGTCCCAGGCGTCGTCGGCGACCGGGGCGTCCAGGAGCGAGAGCACCACCGGGATGCCGGAGGCCAGCGTGTCGTCGAGCCCGCGGAGATGGGAGCCGACCTTGTCGAGCACCTTGACCTCATCGTCACCGTCCTCGATCCCGAAGTAGTCGCGCAGCAAGGCGACGATCGGCAGGTACGGCGTCGCCCGGCCGTACGAGACGGTGGCCGCCTCGATCGCCCGCCACGAGGGCGGCAGCCCGCCGTGGATGAACTCGTGGACGAGGCGCGACTTGCCGACGCCGGGCTCGCCGATGACGCAGACGATCTGGCCGTGACCGGCGCCGGCGCGCTCCGTCGTGCGGCGCAGCATGGCGAGCTCGGCCTCGCGCCCGACGAATGGGGTGAGCCCGCGCATCGCGGCGGCCTGGAGCCGGGAGCGCGCCTGGCCCGGCCCGATCAACTCGAAGGCCTCGAGCGGGTCGGCGAGGCCCTTCACCAGCAGCGGCCCGGTCGGCAGCACGGCGACGTGGCCCTGCACGAGCTGCAGCGTCTCGCGGGTGAGCAAGGTGCCGCCCGGCTGCGCGAGCTGTTCCATCCGCGCCGCCAGGTGTGTGGTCTGGCCGACCGCGGAGTAGTCCATGTGCAGGTCGCCGCCGATGGCGCGCACCACGACCTCGCCCGAGTTGATCCCGACCCGGATCCGCACCGGAACCAGGCCCGTCCCGGCCACGTAGCGCCGGACCGAGTCCTGCATGCGCAGCGCCGCGTAGCAGGCGCGGAGCGCGTGATCCTCGTGGGCCAGCGGTGCGCCGAAGAGGGCCATGATCCCGTCGCCCAGCACCTGGTTGACGGTGCCCTCGTAGTGGTGGACAGCCTCCATCAGGGACTCGAGGACCGGGTCGAGGATCTGCCGCGCTTCCTCGGGATCCCGGTCGGCCAGGAGCTCGAGCGAGCCCTTCAGATCGGCGAAGAGCACGGTGACCTGCTTGCGCTCGCCCTCGAGGGACTCGCGCACGCTCAGCATGCGGTCCGCCAGGTGCCGGGGCGTGTAGGCGTGGGGCGAGGCGAACCGGGAGCCTTCGGTCGGCCGCGCTCCGGTGGGCTCCGCGCACTCCGGGCAGAAGCGGGCGCTCACCGGCAGCGGGCTGGCGCACCGGCGGCACGAGGGCGACAGCAACGCGCCGCAATCCGCGCAGAACTTCGCGTGGGGCTGGTTATCCGCGTGACACTGGAGACACTGCATCGCGTGAGCCCTCCCGGCGCCGGAAGGACTAGGGCACCGTAGTATTTCCCGGGGCGGGGGTCAAGGCTCGCGCCAGGGCTCCGCCACCGACCTCGCGTGCTCGATGCTGATCCGCCCGCCCTTGACCGCCAGGTGGCACGGGGCGAGGGCCGCCACCACATCCTCGGCGCGCTCGGCCTCCCAGATCACCAGATCCGCGCGGCCGCCCACCGTCAGGCCGTACTCGGGCAGGCGGAGGATGCGCGCCGGGTGCGCGGTGAGCATGTCGAGCACCTGGCGCAGCTCCGGGTCCGCGCCCATGTGCGCGGCGACCCCGAGCAGGTAGCCCATCAGCGGGAGCCCCGCGGTCCCGAGCGGCGTGAAGGCGTTGCGCACGTTGTTGGTCGCGGCGGCCACGGTCACGCCCGCGGCGAGCAGCCGCTTGACCGGCGCGATCCCCCGGCGGACGGCGCGCACGTCCTTGCGCCCCATCAGGTAGAGATCGGTCGCGGGCAGCACGATGACCGCGACGCCCGCCTCGGCCAGCGCGCGGGCCACCCGGTCCTGCTCATCGGGTGGCAGCGCGGCCATCTCGCTCATGTGGCCCAGCGCGACCCGGCCCTGCCAGCCGCGCCGGATCGTCTCCCCCGCGATGTGCAGCGCGTGGAGATGCTGGGGCTCGTCGAAGAAGTCGGTGTGGAAGTCCACGTCCACCCCGAACTCGGCGGCCAGGTCGAACACGATCGCGATGTGCCGGTGCGCGTCGGTGTCGTTGTAGGGGACGCCGCCGACCAGATCCGCTCCCATGCGGAGGGCTTCGCGCAGGAGCTCCTCGGTGCCGGGCATCTTGAGGATCCCCTCCTGGGCGAAGGCGCAGAGCTGCAGGTCGATGGCGGGAGTGTACTCGCGCCGGAGCGGCAGGATCGCCTCGAACCCAATGAGGCCGACGATCGGACCCACTTCCCCGTGGCTCCCCTTCGCGGTGGTGCCCTGGCGCACCGCCATGTCGAGCACGCGCCGGGCCCGCTCCGCGATGTCTTGTCGGGTGAACGCGCGCTTGGCCGCGCCGGTGACCCGGATCGCTTCGGCCACCGTGCCCTCGCGGCTCGGCGCCCGCGGACCCAGCAGGGCCTTGTCCAGGTGGATGTGCGCATCCACGAGCCCCGCCGTCACCGCCCGTCCCTCACAGAGGATCTCGCGCCCGGCCGGCCGCCCCGCGAGCGCCCCGATCTCAGCAATACGTCCGCTGCGACAACCGATATCGGCTAGGCGCCCGTCGGGCAACCGGCACCCGAGCAGCAGAAGATCGAGCGACCTCACACGACTGTCCACCATTGGGGGAGTGCGGGGGCCATTTCTGGGCCCCCGCATAGAAACAATGGACAGTTCCTGGGACTCAACGGGATGGATAGGCACGGTGCGGGGGCCATTTCTGGGCCCCCGCATAGGAACGATGGACAGTTCCGAGGACTCACGGGATGGATGGGCACGGTGCGGGGGCCATTTCTGGGCCCCCGCATAGGAACGATGGACAGTTCCTAGGGCTCACGGGATGGATGGGCACGGTGCGGGGGCCATTTCTGGGCCCCCCCATATGGAGGCTCCGGTGGTTACTTCGGAGCCGAGATTCCGTAGGCCTTCAACTTCCGGTACAGGTGGCTGCGCTCGATGCCGAGACGCTCGGCGGTGCGGGTCATGTTCCACTCGTTGGTCCGCAGCTCGCTCAGGATGAAGGCGCGCTCGAAGGCCTCGCGCGCCTCCTTGAGGGTGCGCTCGCGCAGGCCATCGTCGGCGGCGGGCTCCGCGTCCCGCGGGCGGAGCGGGGGCGGGAGGTTCTCGGGGCCGATCACATCGCGCGGGCTCATGATGACGAGCCGCTCGACCATGTTCCGCAGCTCGCGCACGTTGCCGGGCCAGTCGTACGACAGGAAGTAGGCGAGGGCTTCGACCGAGACCGTCTTGGGCCGCTTGCCGTTCTCCGCCGAGAAGACCGTGATGAAGTGGGCCACCAGCAGGGGCAGGTCTTCCTTGCGCTGCCGCAGCGGCGGCACCTCGATCGGGATGACGTTCAACCGGTAATAGAGATCCTCCCGGAACGCGCCCGCGGCGATGCGCTCGGGCAGGTTCTGGTTGGAGGCGGCCAGCACCCGCACGTCCACCCGGACCGTGTCCTTGCCCCCCACCCGCTCGAAGGCCTGCTCCTCCAGCGCTCGCAGCACCTTGGCCTGGGTCTTGAGGCTCATGTCGCCGATCTCGTCGAGGAAGAGCGTGCCCTGGTCGGCGAGCTCGAACTTGCCGCGCCGCCGCGCGACCGCGCCCGTGAAGGCGCCGCGCTCGTGTCCGAACAGCTCGGACTCGATCAGCTCCTCGGGGATGGCCGCGCAGTTGACCTCGACGAAGGCCCCCTCGCGCCGCGCGGACAGGGTGTGGACGGCCCGGGCCACCAGCTCCTTGCCGGAGCCGTTCTCGCCCTGGATGAGCACGCGGCCGCTCGAGGGCGCCGCGACCGCGATCTGCTGGCGCAGGTGCTCGATCAGCGGGCTCTTGCCCACGATCTCCTGGCCCCGCTCGAGCTGGGCGCGCAGGTTGCGGTTCTCGCGCTCGAGCCGGGTGTGCTCGAGGGCCCGGGTGGCGGTCAGCAGCGTCTTCTCGAGCGAGAGCGGCTTCTCGATGAAGTCGTAGGCGCCGAGCTTGGTGGCCTTGACCGCGGTCTCGATGGTGCCGTGGCCGGAGATCATCACCACCGCGGTCTCCGGCCGGAGCCGCTTCATCTCGGCCAGGGTGTCGAGGCCGTCGATGCCCGGCATCCAGATGTCGAGGAAGATGATGTCGGGCGTGTCGTCCTGCAGGCGCGCCAGGGCCTGCTCGCCCGAGCCCACCGCGGTCACTCGATATCCTTCATCTTCGAGAACGCCTCGAAGCGTCGTCTGGATCGCCCGCTCGTCGTCCACGATCAGGATGTGCTCGCCGGGCATGGGTCGTCTCAGGCCTGCACGGGCGTGGCCACCGGCCGGCCCGCGGGCAGCTCGATCACGAAGCGGCTGCCGTGCGGCGCGTTGTCCTCGACCCGGATGGTGCCGCCGTGATCGGAGATGATCTGGTGGACGATCGGCAGGCCGAGCCCCATGCCGGTGGCCTTGGTGGAGAAGTAGGGCACGAAGAGGCGGTCGCGGTCCTCGGGCGCGATGCCGGGACCGTCGTCGGCGACCACGATGCGGACCCGGTGGGCCTCGGGCAGCCACACCGTCTGTACCACCACCTCGCCGGTGCCGCCGACCGCCTCCACCGCGTTGTCCACCAGGTTGAGGACCGCGCGCTTGATCTGATCCGGGTCGACCTCGATGGGGGGCAGGTCGGGGGAGAAGACGGCGCGGATCGCGAGGCTCGGGTGCGACTCGCGGTAGAGCACCACGACCCCCTCCAGTAGCCGCGCGAGGTCGGTCGGCTTCGGGGTCAGCGCGGGCATGCGGGCGAAGCGGGAGAACTCGTCGACGAGCTGCCGCAGCCCGTCCACCTCCTGGATGATGGTGCCGGTGGCCTCGTCCAGGAGCCGCTTCTCGTCCGGGCTCCGGTCGGAGGAGAGGCGGCGCCGCAGGCGCTGGGCCGAGAGCTGGATGGGGGTCAGCGGGTTCTTGATCTCGTGGGCGATGCGCTGGGCCACCTCGCGCCAGGCGGCCAGCCGCTGGGCCTTGAGCAGCTCGGTG
>Ga0114129_10012935_pt1 | contig 11877 bp, 9 predicted proteins | sample RhiMetdeltSRZDD1_FD_80071 | JGI IMG/M metagenome (GOLD analysis project Ga0114129, IMG submission 80071) | Populus rhizosphere microbial communities from Tennessee, USA - Rhizosphere MetaG P. deltoides SRZDD1 (version 2) (version 2) | ecosystem: Host-associated > Plants > Roots > Rhizosphere >... | reverse complement strand
CCTTGACGTTCAGAACATCTGTGCTATACTTCTCACTTACACACCATTTGACCCTTAAACTTTGTATTTGGAGAGTAAACCATGTCCCCTCGAAAATCTAAAGCTGCTGCTGAAGAGCAGATCGAAATTCCATCCAGAAATATAGATGGCGCCAAACGCGCTGTGCTCGATAAAGCTGTTGGCGATATTCTCAAGCGCTATGGCGACGGTTCCATCATGCGACTGGGCGAAGCCAAACATATGGAAACGGAGGCTTTTCCCACCGGCTCATTGTCGCTTGACATCGCTCTTGGCGTTGGCGGCGTCCCGCGGGGACGTATTACAGAAATTTATGGACCTGAATCCTCAGGCAAAACGACGATTTGTCAGCACATCGTAGCGGAAGCGCAAAAAATGGGAGGAGTGGCCGCGTTTGTTGATATGGAACACGCTCTCGACCCGGTCTATGCCGCGCGCGTTGGGGTGGATATCGACAATCTGCTCGTCTCCCAGCCGGACACCGGTGAACAGGCGCTCGAGATTACCGAAACCCTTGTCCGCTCTGGCGGCATCGATGTGGTCGTCATTGACTCGGTTGCTGCGCTGGTTCCGCGAGCTGAAATCGAAGGTGACATGGGTGATCCCTCCATGGGTGTGCAGGCACGTTTGATGTCTCAGGCGTTGCGAAAACTCTCTGGGGCGATCAATCAAACAAAAACTGCTGTCATTTTTACAAATCAGTTACGACAAAAGATCGGCGTGATGTTCGGCAACCCAGAAACGACTACAGGTGGGCAAGCCCTCAAGTTCTATGCGTCTGTTCGTCTCGATGTGCGCCGCATTCAGGCGATCAAAGTCGGTGATGAAGTCATCGGCAATCGCACCCGCGTTAAAGTTGTCAAGAACAAAGTCGCTCCGCCCTTCCGTACTGCCGAGTTCGATATCATGTTCAACGAAGGGATCTCCAAATCGGGCGATGTGCTCGACCTTGCCACCAAGTTCGAAGTCGTTCAAAAGCGCGGCGCCTTCTTCTCGTATGGTGATATCCGCCTTGGTCAGGGACGCGAGAACGCAAAGGATTACCTGCGTCAAAACCTGGATCTGATGAACGAGATTGACACGGTCATCCGAGAAAGAGCCCTAAGCGGCGAAATCGCTCTTCCGTTGGATCTGGGTGTTGGAGACTCCGACGGCGGTGTTTCGGCAGTCGAAGAAGAAGTATAAATGCCCTGTTGGGGCGACCCAGTGGGTCGCCCTTTTTTATTATGAGATTTCGACCACCCTCGGAACGTTTCCGCTTCGCGGTCAGCCGACTATTGCTCGTCCTTGTTTTGACTCTTTTCCTCGTTTCAGCCTGTTCCCCTGCCCCTACACCAACTCCCTTTCGCCCCCCAACAATCCAGGCTCCGCTGATCGAACCCACGTTCATTATTCATCCTACGCAGGAAATTGTTGTCATTCAACCTACTCCTTTACCAACAATTTTCCCAACTGTGAATCCGGAGGATTGTGACAATAATCTCACTTTTGTCGAGGACCTCACCATTCCCGATAATATGTTCACCACATTTGGTCTGGCCCTCGACAAGCAATGGCTGGTCCAAAATAGCGGCACCTGCAACTGGAATTCTGATTATCGTTTGAAACATATCGGTGGAGCAGAACTCGGCGCGCCCGAAGAGATAGCGCTCTATCCGGCCAAAGCAGGGGCACAGGCAACGATCCAAATCCTCTTCACCGCGCCGTTCACAGAAGGCGCTTATGAGAGCGCCTGGCAGGCAACCGACCCCAACGGGACTGCATTTGGAGATCCGATCTATATCAGGATTGCTGTTCAATAAGGAGACTAAATGGCAGAAACATATTCGGTCAGCGATCATTTTATAAACAAAGACCCATCGGTCCGAGCATTGTACGATCAATTAGTTTCAGTTTTGCTCGCATTCGGTCCGGTTGAGGAAGATCCAAAAAAGACCTCCATTCATCTCAATCGCAAATCGGCGCTGGCAGGTGTGGAAACCCGCAAGAATTATTTCCTGCTTAACATCAAATCCGATCATCCAATAAAGAGTCCGCGCGTTGAAAAAGCGGAGCAGGTTTCATCCAAGCGATTCCATCACAAAGTGCGAATTTCTTCTCCCAAGGATTTCGATGAAGAGCTAAAGAACTGGCTCAGAGAAGCGTATGTCCTTTCAGAGTGATCATATTTCCAAAGAATGTCAAAGATCGATGACTATCGCCAAACACTGAAAAATTTAGATGACTGGATTCCATTCCTGCAAAAACAATCCGGTCTGCCTGGACCACGCGGAAACTTGGAGCTGGCGTATGCCGTTGCTGAAGAAGGGAACAAAAAGCAATTCAAGCAGTTTTTATCGTTCCGAGCAGAGGAAAATACTCCGGAAGTATTTCTGGTTTTTTGCGGTGTGGTGGGATTGGGTAAATTGGCAGCGAACGACCCAACCCTCTTTGAGCAATTGCGGAAGTATGCATCCGATCCGCGCTGGCGGATTCGCGAAGCCGTAGCAACAGGTTTGCAACTCGTCGGCGATCAAGATATGGACTTGCTGTTGAAAGAAATGCAAAAATGGAGCAGCGGGAATTGGTATGAGAAACGCGCCGCGGCCGCGGCCCTCGCCGAGCCGCGTTTGTTGAAACAGCCAAAATACGCGAAGAAAGTGCTACAGGTTTTGAATGAGATTACCGACTCTATGGAAAAGGCTGACGCGCCAAGAGACGAGGCTTTCAAAATTCTGCGGCAAGGAATGGGTTATTGCTGGAGTGTGGCTGTCGCGGCGCTGCCTGACGCCGGCAAGCCAATGATGGAGAAATGGTTGGATAGCCAGAACAAAGATATCCGCTGGATGATGAAGGAAAACTTGAAAAAGAATCGGCTGATCAAAATGGACGCGGATTGGGTCAAGACATGTAATATGAAATTGGAACAAACTGCATAAGGAGATAAAGCCATGTCATCCAAAAATGACTTTCCTCTTGTTTTCGAACAACTCAAAAGTATTCTAAAACCTTACGCGGAAAAACTGACGCTAAAAGTGGACACTTCAGATACATATTACATTGATGGTCCGTACAGCGAAAAGTGGAAGAAGCAACTCTTCTTCGGTTCTGCACAAGTCAAGAAGAATTATGTTTCCTTCTACCTTATGCCTGTTTATATGTATCCCGAACTTCTCAAGGACATCTCGCCAGACTTGAAAAAACGTATGCAGGGAAAATCCTGCTTCAACTTCAAAAAGGTTGAGCCAGATCTTTTTGATGAGCTTGCAGTTCTAACTCGCAAAAGTGTCGAAAAATTTCAAAAGGAGAATCTCTCATGAGTGGACAAGATATTACTTTCGATGTAAATGGTCAGCCTGCTGCAGGGTATTTAGCGACCCCAGCACAATCCCACGCGCCCGGTGTAACCGTCTTGCACGCCTGGTGGGGATTGAATCCGGTTTTCAAGAGCCTCTGCGATAAGCTGGCAGCTGAAGGATTTGTCGCGTTCGCCCCAGATTTGAATAAAGGCAAGATTGCCAAGACCGTCGACGAAGCCAAAGAGATCATGTCGGCATTAGATGAGGAACGGAAACATTCGGTGGCCACTGCATCCCTCGACTTCTTGCGCAGCCGGTCTGAAGTCAGAAAAGAGCCGCTTGCACTAATCGGTTTCTCAATGGGTGCAGCATGGGCCCTGGAGCTGGCAAGCGAACATCCAGAAGATATCCACAAAGTTGTTTTATTCTATGGCGTCAACGGCGTGGAATTTTCGAAGATCAAAGCTGAAATCCTTGGTCACTTTTCCGACGTGGATGAATGGGAGCCGCTGGATGGGATCCGCGCCATGGAAAACGATATGCGCGCCGCTGGTCTCAATCCGACTTTCCACATTTATCCAAACAAGAGTCATTGGTTCTTTGAAAATGATCGTCCTGAATATGATCCCGAAGCCGCCGAACTTGCTTGGACGCGTACGCTGGAATTTCTGCGGGGTAATCCATGATATTCAAGTCAATCCGGCACCACATAATTCCTGATAGAATAGAAGTAACGAAAGCCCTCACGGGCTTTTTTTATGCACAGCACTGCTTCGCTGGTGCAAGGAAGGCTAGGATATCTGATCTGTATGTACTATAACTTTCGACTCTTCTGGCGCACAACCTATCGTTCTTTCTTCGCTTCAAAAAATACTCCCGCTCATCTCACACGTAAACGAATATTATTTCTCCTGCTATTCCATCTGGTCTGGCCGATTGGCTCGTTCCTCCATTGGTTCTGTTTCTTTTTGGATGATATTCTTTTTCCTGGACATAAAACACAACCGATTGAAAAACCACTTTTTATTTTGGGAAATTTACGGAGCGGTTCTACTTTCCTGCACCGTTTGCTCTCGCGGGACTCGGAAACCTTCACCAGCCTTACAATCTGGGATATCTACCTTACTCCTTCGGTAACACAAAAGAAAATCACGCAATTTATTTCCCGCCTGGATAAAAGATTTGGCGGGTATTTTCATCGTTTATTGTACAACTTCGACCAACGCACATTGGGCAAAATCAAGATCCATCGCATCTCCTTCTTCCAGCCTGAGGAAGACGAAAACATTCTCCTTCACATTTGGGATTCATTGTGGGTTAGTTTTCTCTTCCCCTTCATGGATGAATTTCCCAATTATCAGCATTTTGACGAGGCCCTTCCGCCAGAACGCAAGCGTCGGATCATGACATTCTATAAATCCATGTTGCAGCGACACATGTATGCCACCGGCAAAAAATATTTTGTTGCCAAGGATCCTGCTTTCAGCCCCAAGATCGAAACCCTGCTCGAATTCTTCCCGGATGCGCGCATTATCTATCTGGCGCGTAATCCGTTGGATATGCTGCCATCCAGCATTTCATGGATCAACTATGCCCGCCGCGTGTTCACCGAGCCAAAGGAAAAATATCTTTATCTCGATGAGATCGTGGATTTTACCCAGCACTGGTACCGTTACCCTCTCAAATTTCTGGATTCGCATCCTTCGCCCCGCCATTTGATTCTGAACTACGATGATCTGATCCAACGCCCGGAGCAAGTGATCCGCGCGTTCTATGAGCAATTCGGCTATCCTGATAAGCCCGGTCTCGATGGGATCGTGGACGAGGCCGTCAAAGAGACTCTTTCCTTTAACAGCGATCATGTTTATTCTTATGAAGAGATGGGCTTCACGCGCGAACAGATCGTCGAATTGTACGCAGATATTTTTGAACGTTTTGGCTTCGATAAACGCGAGGATGAGTTATCTGGTGTAGCAGCAACAACTGTGAAAGTATCCGCGATTGATTAAATAAAATCGCCCGAAAAACTTCGGGCGATTTTTTATGTTATCAGGAAGTCTTCTTCTCTCGTATCGTACGCGTGGATGATTCCTTTGCCGCTTTACGCGCAGCGATCTTTTCTTTGGCTTTTTTCTGCAATATGGACTCGCTTCTGACAACCTTCTTCGCGCGTGGAGTTTTTACTTCTTCAACGGGTTGTTCTTCTTCCGCTATTTCAGCTGCAGGCTTCTCACCCACTTGATATTCCTCTTCCCAATTTTCGGCAAACTTAAGATTGATCGCTTTGTAGCGCGCCATCAATAAAACTGCGCCTGCAATTGCCATCAACGCTGCGAAAATGCTTGAATAACTAATTCCCAGCGCAGGGATCTTCGGTTGATCGGGGCGGAAGAATTCGATCATGACACGACCAACGCCTGCCAATACCAGCCAACCCGCAAATAACGCACCGGGCTTGAGGTCCTCTTTGTAGCGGCGCGATAGCCATAACAACAAACCTGCCGAGGCAAAGTTCCAAAGCATCTCGTAAGCAAACGTCGGATGGAAGCGCGTCGCTTCAACGGGAAACAGGTTCAAGTCCTTGTATTGAGCGAGGCGGTGTTCCGCAGAGATTGGAATCCCCCACGGAAGAGTTGTTGGCGGCCCATAAAGTTCCTGGTTGATAAAGTTTGCAATCCGCCCGATGCCCTGCCCGATCAAGACGGCGGGGCCGGCCGCATCCAGAAAGAGCCAGGGATCGAGTTTGTTCAGACGAAGATATAAAAGCAGAGCAACTATGCCAAACAAGAAGCCGCCAAAAATATGTAATCCACCTTCCCAGACCCGGAGAATGCTGGCAGGGTCTTCAAAATAAGAAGAGTTACCTCCCAGATAGGCATTGAAAACATACCAGAGCCGCGCCCCAATAATGCCAGCGGGCAGGACCCAGATTAGCGCATCCCAGATACGGTCACTGTTTTCGCCGCGGCGTTTGAGTTCGCGTTCAACGATCAAGGCACCTACAACAACTCCGATCATCACGATCACACCATACCAGCGCAGAGGGAATTCCCAGCCAAATAACCGGATTGTGAAAATCACAGGATCAAGCATGTACACCTCAACCAAAGTTTTCACAGATTATACTGCCTCGACTCAACATTTGAGGCGTAATAGTAAGTGGTATCAGGAGGTTGTTATTCTAAATCCAATATTAATCTTTTATTACTTTTATCATATTTCGCTTGTGACAAATTGCACATGACGGTATACTTGGAATGCTTACAATGATAGTTACCGTTTACTTATTAAGTAGACGTTTCTCGGTTTTGAAGGAGAAACTATGGATCTCGTAACACTTTCTCGATTGCAGTTTGCTCTCACCACTATCTATCACTGGCTGTTCGTTCCACTGACGCTGGGATTGGGATGGTTCGTGGCATTTATGCAAACTCGCTACTACCAGACCCAAGACGAAACCTGGCGTAAAATGTCCAAGTTCTGGGGGAAATTGTTCCTGATCAACTTTGCCATTGGCGTGGTGACAGGTATTGTGCAGGAGTTCCAGTTCGGTATGAACTGGTCAGAATACTCCCGCTATGTTGGTGATATCTTTGGCGCGCCGCTCGCCATTGAGGCCCTGCTGGCCTTCTTCCTGGAATCCACGTTCCTGGGTATTTGGGTTTTCGGTGAAGGTAAAGTCCCTGAGAAGGTGCATTTAGCTTCGATCTGGCTGGTTGCAATCGGATCCAATCTTTCCGCGTTATGGATTTTGCTCGCCAACGGCTGGATGCAACACCCGGTTGGTTATGTGATCAACGAAGTCAATCATCGGGCGGAGTTGGTGAACTTCTTCGCACTCATCGGCAATCCCAAGGGCTGGTTGTTCTTCTGGCATACTATCTCTGATGGTCTGCTAATGGCATCTTTCATGATCCTGGCTGTCAGTGGCTACCATATTTTCCGTAAGCAGAACCTTGACTTCTTCAAACGTTCCTTCAACATCGCTTCGGTCGTTGGATTAATCGCCAGCGTTTTGGTCTTCCTGGGTGGGCACACGATGGGTCAGTATATGTACGAAACCCAGCCCATGAAATTTGCTTCCATTGAAGCGCATTGGGAAACATCCAAGCCAGCTGCCTTTTCCATCCTTACGATTGGCGATCTGACTGGTAAACGTGAAGTCTGGTCCATTCGTGTCCCGAGGGTTCTAAGTTTCCTCGCCTGCAACAACTTCACTTGTGAAGTGAAGGGTGTGAATGAGCTCCAGCAAGAGGAAGTCCAAAAATTTGGTCCCGGTGATTACATTCCACTAATGGTTGTCACCTATTGGGGATTCCGCATCATGATGACGTTTGGCTTGATGATGATCGCCATGACCGCCTACTTCGTCTGGGCAAACATGCGTGGTGACATCACTAAAGCCAAGTGGATGAAGTGGATGCCCTGGATGCTCGTCCTTCCCTATCTTGCGAACGCCAGCGGCTGGATCCTGACCGAAATGGGACGTCAACCCTGGATCGTCTACGGCTTGCTCAAAGTACAGGACGGAGTTTCCCCAAATCTCACCACACTTGACCTGCTCATTTCCCTGATTGGCTACACAGCTATTTACGGCTCGCTGGCTGTTGCCATGGTTAAGCTCATGAAAAAATATGCTATTGCCGGGCCTGATGCTGCCTTGCATGAATCGGTCGATGTTGAAACCGAAAGCGGCGGTATGGGCGATATTTTGCCCATTGGCGCTCCAGACTAATAAGAGAGGCATAACATGTCTTACGAATTTCTCCAAACCCTTTGGTTCATGCTGATCGCCGTGTTATGGATCGGCTTCTTCTTCCTCGAAGGTTTCGATTTCGGCGTGGGAATGCTCCTGCCCTTCCTCGGCAAAAAGGATACTGAACGCCGCGCCATTATCAACACAATTGGTTCTGTGTGGGATGGCAATGAAGTCTGGCTTATCACCGCGGGCGGCGCGACCTTCGCGGCATTCCCAAACTGGTACGCTACCATGTTCAGTGGATTCTATCTGGCACTGTTCCTGCTCCTGATTGGCTTGATCCTGCGCGGTATCTCATTTGAATATCGATCGAAGGATGCCAATCCCGTCTGGCGCAATCGCTTCGATTGGATGATCGCGATCGGTTCATTCCTGCCATCACTACTTCTCGGGACAGCATTCGCCAATCTGGCGCGCGGTGTACCGATCAACGCAGACATGATATACACAGGCAACCTGTTTACCTTGCTCAATCCCTTCGGGTTGATTGGTGGAATCACCATGGTTTCTGTATTCCTCCTGCACGGTTCAAACTTTCTGACTCTGAAACTCGATGGAGAACTGCGTGACCGCGCTCGTGAATTATCCAAAAAACTCTACTATGTAGCGGTTACGGCGGTTGTTCTTCTTGCAGTCACCACTTACATTTTTACCGATATCGGCACAAAGATAGGCATTAATCCTGGCATTATGCCTATTGCATCGATTGTAGTCTTACTGGTAACTATTTACTTCATCAACCGCAAAATGGAGGGCTGGGCTTTTCTTTCGACCGGGCTTCACATCGTACTCACGCAAGTTGCGTTCTTTACACTGATGTTCCCGCGTGTAATGATCTCAAGCACCAACCCAGAGTATTCGCTGACGATCTACAACGCTTCCTCATCACAATACACGTTGACGGTCATGTCCATTATTGCCTTGATCTTCGTTCCAATCGTGCTGGCGTATCAAGGCTGGACGTATTACATGTTCCGCAAGCGCATCACGGCTGATAAGCAGACCCTGATCTACTAAACAAAAATTACCGATAAAATAGGCAGAGGGATAATCATTGACCCCTCTGCCTTTCTTTTTCTGGATTTACTGCTATAGATTTTTATGCACCGCCGATTACTTGCCCTCACACGTGATTCTCGTACCGCTCTCCTCTTAACAGTCCTTTCTGGATTTTTAGTTGGTCTGCTCACGATTGGTCAGGCCTACTTACTCAGCAGTACCATCAATGGAGTCTTCCTTCAGGGAAAGACTCTGGCAGAAGTTGCAGATTGGTTACGACTTATTCTAGTTATCATTGCAGGACGCGCATTCCTAACTTGGGTAAATGAAGTCAGCGCGAACCTTGTTGCAGTCAAAATTAAATCAGACCTGCGTGAACGCCTCTTTAACCACATCTTGAATCTCGGTCCCGCCTACACCCGCGGACAGCGCACCGGTGAATTGACCACTGCCGCAGTCGAAGGCATCGAGGCACTGGACGCGTACTATAGCCAATATCTCCCACAACTGGTTGTTACTGCGCTGATTCCAATCAGCATCCTGATTGTTGTCTTTCCCATTGATTTGCTCTCGGGCTTCGTCATGCTCGTCACTGCGCCGCTGATTCCCTTCTTTATGATCCTGATTGGCAAGGGAGCAGAGATCGTCACGAAGCGGCAATATCAAACTCTTTCGCGGCTCTCCGCGCATTTCCTCGACAGCCTGCAAGGACTTACGACTCTAAAATTATTCGGGCAATCCAAAGCACACGCGAAAAACATTGAAAAAGTCAGCAATCAATTTCGCGACACAACCCTGGGAGTATTGCGAATCACATTCCTTTCAGCGCTTGCCCTGGAATTACTCGCCACTCTCAGCACAGCCATCATCGCCGTTGAAATTGGCTTCCGCCTGCTTTACGCAAGGATGGAATTCCAGGAAGCATTTTTTATTCTCATCCTTGCACCTGAATTTTATCTGCCGTTACGAATGCTCGGCGCACGCTTCCATGCAGGCATGTCTGGCACAACTGCTGCAAAACGGATTTATGAAATACTGGACACACCGGTGATCAGTAATCAGCTCCCAGCAGTCAATAATCAGCCTGCTGAAGACGTATTGTCCATTAAATTTGATAATGTTACTTATACGTATCCTAATGAAAAAATACCTGCACTCGAAAACATTAATTTACAAATCAATACAGGTCAGCATATTGCCCTTGTTGGAGCGAGCGGCGCGGGAAAATCTACACTTGTAAATCTTCTTTTAGGTTTTATTCAATCTACTACTGGGCAAGTCATCATACATACTTTATCATCCACTTTCCACTTTCCATCCTCTATTTCATCTATCGCCTGGGTGCCACAACGACCACATCTTTTCCACGACACGCTTGAAGCAAATATTCGTCTTGGCAAGCTTGATGCGACGAAAGAAGAGATCATCGAAGCTGCCAAAGCCGCCCACTTGCATGAATTTATCGAAACGCTTCCCGAAAAATATGAAACAGTCATCGGCGAAAGTGGAGCCCGTCTTAGTGGCGGGCAGGCTCAACGCCTCGCGCTTGCCCGTGCCTTCTTGAAAGATGCATCGATTCTCGTTCTCGACGAACCGACATCCAGCCTCGACCCTGAAACCGAATCCCTGCTCGAAGAGTCAACGCGCCGCCTTATGCAGGGACGTACCGTTATCACCATTGCACATCGTCTCAACACGATTTTTAGAGCAGATCAGATCATTGTGCTTGAAGAAGGCCACATCATTGAGTCAGGCACTCATCGCGAACTACTTGCAAAAAACGGTGCCTACGCGGAAATGGTAAAGGCTTATGAAGTCTCAGGGCTAATCGCCGAAAGTCAAACGTCAAAAATCACGCCTGACCTTCAACCTTCGACCTTTGACGTTCGACGAGTTAATAATCGCCCATCTGAGTTTGTAAATCATAAATCAATACTTTTCCGCCTCCTCTCTTTCCTCAATGGCTCGTGGAATTGGGTTGCGCTCTCTGTTCTCCTCAGCAGTCTCACCATCGGCTCGGGGGTGGCACTGATTGGCACATCAGCATGGTTGATTTCCACTGCGGCCCTGCACCCTTCTGTCGCAGATTTAGGAGTTTCCGTTGTTGGTGTGCGTTTCTTCGGCATCAGCCGCGGAATTTTTCGTTACCTTGAACGGCTCGTTTCGCACAACGTCACGTTTCGTTTGCTGGCGCGTTTGCGTGTGTGGTTCTATGAAAAACTCGAACCGCTCGCGCCTGCGCGTTTGATGGAATACAAGAGCGGAGATCTGCTCGCCCGCGTCATCGGTGATGTAGAAACACTGGAAAATTTCTACGTGCGCGTCATCTCCCCCTCTTTGACTGCCGTACTAATTGGGCTTATTATCTCCCTCTTCTTCGCCTCTTTCTACCTGCCAATTGCTCTGGTGTTAATTGGCTTCTTCCTTACTTTAGGTTTGATCCTGCCGATCCTCGTCCAACTCTTTAGCCGCGCGCCTGGGCAGCAACTTATCACTCAGCGCGCAGATATCCAATCTCAACTCGTGGATGGGATTCAAGGAATGGCAGACCTGCTGGCCTTCGGACAAGGTGGAAGACGCGCACAGCAAATTTCATCCACAGGCAGGGAATTTGGCTCGACGCAAAAGCAGTTGGCGCGCATTAACGGGATCCATTCTGCGTTTGGAACACTACTCACCAATTTGGGTTTATGGCTTGTTTTGGTATTAACCATTCCTCAGGTGACAGCAGGGAATATTAAAGGAGTTATGCTCGGAACGTTCGCGCTGATGACCCTCGCTTCGTTTGAAGCAGTCAATCCTCTGCCCCTCGCCGCCCAAATG
>Ga0114129_10012934_pt1 | contig 11877 bp, 8 predicted proteins | sample RhiMetdeltSRZDD1_FD_80071 | JGI IMG/M metagenome (GOLD analysis project Ga0114129, IMG submission 80071) | Populus rhizosphere microbial communities from Tennessee, USA - Rhizosphere MetaG P. deltoides SRZDD1 (version 2) (version 2) | ecosystem: Host-associated > Plants > Roots > Rhizosphere >... | reverse complement strand
GGACGGTTTGGGGGGATTACGACGACGACGGATATCCTGACCTTTATGTAGTCAATGACTTTGGACGCAAAACGCTCTGTCACAACAACCGGGACGGCACCTTCACAGACGTCACAGTAAAGTCGAACACTCTCGACTACGGCGCCGGCATGAGCGCTTCGTTCGGGGACTACGACAACGACGGAAAGCTGGATATTTACGTCGCGAACATTCGCTCGGATCATGACTGGTTTGCCGAGGCGCCGACCGTGGCCCGCTACATGTTGAACTGTATGCGACAGGGAGTTTGGCAAACAGACATGCCTTTGTACTCCCAGATCTTCCGACAATCCGGCTTCGGCTTCGTGGGCGTTTTCCAGCAGATGGCTTCCGGGAATACCTTGCTGCGCAACAAAGGCGACGGGACATTCGAAGACGTGACGGTCAAGACGAATGCCAACCCGATCGGCTGGTTCTGGGGTTCATCTTTCGCAGACTTTGACAACGACGGATGGCAGGATATTTATTCAGCCAACGGCTGGGTTTACAACGACAAGGACACGGAAATCGAAATGGAGTTCCTCAGCAACGTCGTTAACCAGCAGAAGGAGTACAAGAAGGGAATCTTTTTTGATCCGAAATATTTCGGGCGCAGGTCCTGGCATGGCTGGGAGCGCAATCGAATGTTGTACAACACCGGGAAGGGCGATTTTCTGGAAGTGGGACGGCCAACCGGCACCGATCTTCTGCTGAACAGCCGCGGCATCGCCCTCGCGGATTTCTGGAACAGGGGCGCCCTGGATATCGCTGTGGCCGCTTCCACTGACCGTCACGCGCTTCTCAAAAATGCGGTCGGTCCCCACCGAAACTGGCTGGCCGTCGAACTGGTCGGCACCCGGTCCAACCGCGACGCCGTAGGCGCGCGCGTGACAATCAGAGTTCGAGGAAAACAGCAGATGCGCGAAGTTGTCCTGGGCGACGGCTACGGCTCGCAGAATAGCCTGCGGCTTTATTTCGGACTGGATAATGCGGTTTCCGCGGACGACGTAACGGTCAAATGGCCCCGGTCGGGGATCGTTCAAAAGTTTGAAAACGTCGCCGCCAACCGGATCATAGAAATAACCGAAGGAAAGCAGCAACTCCAGGAAAAGCATTACACGGGTGGAGTTGAATGAAGATAGAAACAATCGCCGGGCCCGTCCTGCGACTTGCAGAACGATCGCGGGCGGCCGCCGGCATAAGTCTAGCCGCGTCTATCGCGCTGCTGGTCGCCTTTGTGGGGCCGAGCAGCGCCAACGGCCCGCAGCGCTATTTTGCAGACGTTACGCAAAAGGCGGGTGTCGCCGTCAAGCACACCAACCGGACCTTTAAGAATCCCTACGCCAACATCATGCAGGGTTATACCGCCCTGGGTGCTTCGGTTGCGGTGGCGGACTACGACCGCGATGGCTTCGAGGACATTTTCGTCACCGATTCCCAGGAGAACGGCAGAAATCGGCTTTACCACAACCGCGGCGATTTTACGTTTGAGGAGCGAGGCGAGCGCGCCGGTGTTTCCAAGGGAAACGACGCGAATAATGCGTCCGCCGACGCCCTTTGGTTCGATTACAACAACGACGGCTGGCCCGATCTGCTGGTGGTGCGCTTCGGCCATAACCAACTATTCGAAAATAAGCGGGACGGCACTTTCCGCGAGGTCACCAAACAGGCGGGTCTGGACCGTTACATGAACGCTATTACGGCCGTGGCCTTCGATTATGACCACGACGGGGATCTCGACCTTTTCGTGGGGAGTTATTTTTCACCGGTGAATCTTTTCAACCCGGAGACCCCGCGCTTTTTCCCTGAGAGCTTTGAAACCGCAAACAACGGCGGCGGCATCACGCTTTTCCGCAACGAAGGCAACGGGACCTTCACGGATGTGACTGCGGCGGCGGGGCTCAAAATCGGCGGCTGGGTGCTTGATCTGGGGCATGCAGACGCCGACAACAACGGCTACGACGACTTGTATGTCGCCTGCGACTTCGGCACCGATTATTTTTTTGTGAACCGCGGCGACGGCACGTTCGCCAACAAAACGGAATCGGCCATCGGAATTGATACCAAGAAGGGAATGAATGTCGATTGGGGTGATTTCGACAACAACGGCTACCTCGACGTCTACGTCACCAATATCACCGACGACTACATGCGGGAAGGAAACTTTCTGTGGCGCAACAACGGAAATCTGACCTTCTCGGATGTCTCCCGGGAGACGGGAACTTATGACACCGGCTGGGGTTGGGCTGCCAAGTTTTTCGACTACGACAATGATGGCTGGCTCGATCTTTACGTGATGAACGGCTGGGTTTCGGCGGGAAGCGAAAACTACGTGCCGGATATCTTTGAGATGGTCGTGAGGCCGAATGTCGACTTCGCCGACGCCCGGAACTGGCCTCCGATGGGCAACAAGAGCCTGAGCGGGTACGAGAAAAAGAAACTTTTCCACAATGAACATGGACAAATTTTTACCGAACTGGCGGCTGCGCAGGGCTTGGATTCGATAAGGGACGGCCGCGGCATTGCCGTGGCGGATTTTGACAACGATGGTCGCCTGGATCTGTTCGTAAGCAACGCGAATTCCGAGCCTTTTCTTTATCGGAACACCGGGCCCGGCGCCGATGCTCCGGCGCGCCACTGGGTGCAGTTGTCGCTGGAAGGGAGAAAGTCCAATCGCTTCGCCGTAGGAGCGCAGGTGCGCATCACCCATGGCGGCCGCACCTATCTTCAGTTTGTCAACGGCGGAAACGGATTCGCCTCGCAAAGCACGCAGCGAGTGCACTTCGGTTTGGGAAGCGACAACACGATTGATCGAATCGAAGTCCGCTGGCCCTCCGGTGTGAAACAGGAGTTTGCCGGCTTAAAGCCCGATGCCATCTACCGGATCGTTGAGAATCGACAACCTGAGCCATTTATTAAGAGGGTTCCGAAGAAATGATCGAGATCGTCACACTTCTGCTCTTCCTTTCCGTGATGCAGGCCGCGGGCCCGGCCGAACAACAATACAGCCTGGCGGTGAAGGCCATTGCCGCCCGGGATAATGCCAACGCGCTGGGATACCTGGAAGCCGCGCTGACGGCGGATCCCGACAATATTCGCTATGCGAGTGATTATCGCCAACTGCTGATACAGACCAAGCAATACGACCGCGGCACGAATTTTTTTGACAAGCTGGTCCAGGCGCATCCGCAGGCGGCGAACGCCCACTTGAATTACGGCTTTGTCTATGTCGACAAGATTCCCGATTCGGGCTCGATTACGCAGGTGATCCTGGCCAATAAAGCGCTGTCGCATTTCAGCAAGGCCATTGAACTGAAACGCAGTTGGATTGCGCTCTACACTCGCGGCAACAGCTACATGTACTGGCCAAGAATCTTCAACCGCACTCACCTTGCCGTCGCCGATCTGGAAGAGGCCATGAAAATACAGAAGGCGGACAGGACGAAGAGCTATTACATCCGGAGCTACATTTCGCTGGGTGACGCTTACTGGAAGATGGACAACCTGGAAAAGGCAAGGTCCGTCTGGCGGGAAGGGTTGACGGTGTTTCCGGATAATCCCCAACTGAAGGCGCGGCTGGCGGCAAACGGGGACGGGCTGAAGGCGCTGATCGACGACACGTATGATCCCAACAAGCGGGTAGACACAAATCTCAAGGAATTATGGACGGAACAGTGATCAGAAAGACCGTACTTTGCGCCATGCCGCTGCTGGCTCTCGTTCTTGCGGGAAAGACGATCGCCGCCTGGAGCTCTGAGATTCTGCCGCTTCCCAATGGCTCTTCAAGGATCCGGTTCGAAGAAATCGCGGCAAAGGCCGGTGTCAATCACTTGCATCACACCCGGGTCTTCAAAGGCTTGAAGGCGGATGTGCTCGGAATGTTCACCGCGGGCGGCGCATCGGTGGTCATCGGCGACTACAACAACGACGGACTGGAAGACATTTTTCTGACCGATTCTGACGAAGGCCGGTCTAACCGGCTGTACCGCAACGACGGCAACATGAAATTCACCGACGTCACCGAAGCTGCGCACATCGCTGGAGGAAATGATTCACACTCCATCGTTTCGGACGCCGTCTGGTTCGATTATGACAATGACGGCTGGAAGGATCTCCTGATTGCCCGCTTTGGAACCCCGCTGCTCTATCACAACGAGAAAAACGGAACTTTCAAGGACGTGACGCGCGAATCAGGCCTGAACACGTTTGGCAACAGCATCGCCGTGATCGTGTTCGATTACGACAATGACGGCAACCTGGATGTGCTGCTGGGGAACTATTTCAAGCCCGAAAATCTGCTCGACTTGAAGGATCCGCACGTGCTTCCCAACGATCTTGACAACGCGATCAACGGCGGCGGCGTGACGCTGTACCGCAATAACGGCAAAGGCAATTTTACCGATGTGACGGAAAAGGCAGGTCTCTCCCGACACACCGGCTGGACTCTTGACATGGGTCATGGAGACTTCAACAACGACGGCTACGAGGACCTTTATCTGGCCTGTGACTACGGCACGGACCGCCTTTTCTTCAATAACAGGGACGGCACTTTCCGCGACGTGACGGAAAAGGCGATCGGGTTCGACACCAAGAAAGGGATGAACGCCGAAGTAGCCGACTACAACAACGACGGCCTGCTGGACATTTACGTTACCAACATCACCGACGAGTACATGAAGGAGTGCAACATGCTGTGGCACAACAACGGCGACGGCACGTTCACGGACGTCTCAAAGGAGACAGGCACCTGCGATACTTTGTGGGGATGGGGAGCAAAGTTCGGGGATTTCGACAATGACGGTTTCCAGGATCTTTTTGCGGCAAACGGACTGCGGTCGGCAGGCGAGGAGAATTACATCCCGGTGCTGCTGGAAATGATTATCAAGCCCGGCATCGATTTCACGGATGTTAGAAACTGGCCTGAGATAGGCAACCGGTCCTGGAGCGGCTTCCAGAAGAAAAAGATGTTCCACAACCTGGGAACGCAAACGTTCCGGGAGATTTCCGCGGATGCCGGCGTGGACAACAACCGGGACGGCCGGGGAGTGGCCGTTGCCGACCTGGACGGCGACGGGTTACTGGACATTTTCCAGACCAATGCCAATCAGCAGGCCATGCTTTATCGCAACCGTTCCGAGAAAACAGGCAACTGGGTGGAATTGGAGCTGATCGGAACCAAGTCCAACCGTGATGCCATCGGCGCCCGCGTTAAGCTTCAGGTCGGAACTCAAACTCTCCTGCGCGAAGTGCAGGGTGGAAACGGATACGCCGGCCAGAGCCCGGCACGAATTCACATCGGAACAGGACCGCTGACCAAAATCGCTCTGGAAATCCGGTGGCCCAGCGGCGCTGTCGAGAACGTGACCGTGCCGGTCAATCGGCTCACATATATTAAGGAAGGGAAAGGCGCGGTGAAGCCGGAATTCGGATCACGATTGGACGCCGCCCCGAGATAACAAACAGGCAGCAAGTGAAAAGCGACCCGGCCGAATGTGTCCCGGCGCGGTCGCGGGCTTAGAAGCATCGCCTGGCAGCGACAACAAATTGACGGTTGTTCCGGCAGTTCTTGGATAGTCTATGATCAAGCTTGCCTTTTGGTTTTCGTTCTGTGCACTCGCGTTTCTCTCGCGATTTGAGCCCGCGGTCCCGCCTGACCAGGACGAAATCATTCGTCACAAGAATCTGGGAAAGGCTTTTTATGAAAATCCCACGACTCAAGCCCAGGCCGTGGATGAATTCAAGAAGGCTCTGGACCTGGATCCGGAATCAGCACCCGCGCGCCTGAACTACGCGCTCGCACTGCTGCGCGCGGCGAAGACCGCGGAAGGCATCGCGGAGCTGGAGAAGGTGCAAAAGCAGGATCCCACGCTGCCGCACACATGGTTCAACCTCGGAATTCAGTTCAAGAAGGAAGGGAACAATCAGCGCGCGCTCGAACAGTTTGAAAGAATGACTGCGCTGGCGCCCGATGAGCCGATCTCGCAGTACAATCTCGGTCTGCTCTACAAGATTACGGGCAAGCCGGATCTGGCGCTCAAGCACTTTGAGATTTCGGCAAAGCTCGACTCCAACCTGGCTGCGCCTCGCTTTCAGCTCTATAACGCCTACCGCTCGCTGGGCCGTGAAGAGGACGCCAACCGTTTGCTTCAGGAGTTTCAGGAGATCAAGAAGCGGCAAGTCGGGGCGGTCATCCCCGAAGATCTTGACTGGAGCGTTTACGCCGAGATTTACGACGTAGTGGATCCGCGCGCGGTTATGCGGCCGCCGGAACCGGTTGAATTGCGATTCAAATCCGTCGAGCTTTCCTCCAAATCCCCGGCGGCTTCTGCCGGCCTCGCCCTGCTCAAATTTGACTCCGATAACGCGCCGGATCTTATTGCCTGGTCCTCGGACGGAGTCAAGGTCTACCGATCCGGGTCCACTTTGATCGATCTGCCTGCTTTGGCCGGCCTGAAGGATGTTACTTCGATAGCGCCCGGTGATTTCAACAATGACGGTCTGTCCGACATCTGTGTGCTGACCGCTTCGGGGGCGACGCTCTACCAGAATCAAAACTCAACCTTTGAGAAGAAGGCGGATCTTGCCCGTGGAAGGTTTTCCAAGGCTATCTGGCTCGATTATGATCACGATTACGATCTGGATCTGTTTCTGCTGGGCGAAAAGTCGATGCTGCTGCGAAACAATGGCGCAGCCGGATTCAGCGACCAGACTTCAGCCTTTCCCTTCCTTGCGGGCAACGCGGTCGACGCTGTCGTGTATGACCTGATGAAGGACACGAACGGCACCGATCTTGTGGTGAGCTACCAGGACAAGCCGGGCGTTCTTTATCGGGACAAGCTGGGTGGCAAATTCGAAGCCGTGGCGTTGCCTTCTCTTCCGGCAGGCTCGCGGTCGCTGGCGGCCTGCGACATCAACAATGACGGCTGGACCGATATCCTTTTCGCGGGCAGCGGCGCTTTGGTCCTGGTGAATCAAGGCGGGAAGCTCGAGAAGTCCAATGCCGAATTTTCCGGAAGCGGAGCGTTGGCGGCTGCGGATCTTGAAAATCGAGGTTACAACGACGTGATCTTCGGGAAGTCCGTTTACTTCAATCAGGGAATCGAAAGGTTCTCGGCCGCGAAAGAGTTGCCGGACGTCTCGGGTTTGAACGTGGCAGTGGCCGCTGATTTTGATGAGGATGGAAGAACGGATATAGCGGCAGTTACAACCGACGGCGCGGTGCGTCTGTTTCAAAACGTCACAGAGACGAAGAACCGGTGGATCCGCGTCAACCTGGAGGGCGTGAAGAATCTGAGGCTCGCCCCCGGCGCCGAAGTGGAGATAAAGTCGGGCGCGCTCTATCAGAAAAAGATCTATCAGGGAGTGCCGCTGGTGTTCGGGCTCCAGTCCGGCGCTCAGGTGGAAACGATTCGAATCACCTGGCCGAACGGTTTGATCCAGAACGAAGTCAAACCCGCCCTCGACAAGGCACAGACCTACAAGGAAAAACAGAGGCTTTCCGGGTCCTGTCCCATGATTTACACCTGGAACGGGAAAGAATTCGAGTTCATCACGGACGTCCTGGGAGTGGCGCCGCTGGGTGCATCTTCGGGGGACGGCCTGTTCTTTCCCGTCGATCACGATGAATATATTCAGATTCCCGGCGAATCGCTCAGATCCGTCGGCGGCCGCTGCGAGATTCGAATCACCGAGGAATTGCACGAAGTCGCCTACATCGATCAGGTTCGTTTGATCGCCGTCGACCATCCCAAAGGCCTGGAGATTTTCACGAACGAGAAGTTCAAAGCTCCTCCCTTTCCTCCATTCCGGTTGTTTGGCGTAGGACGGAGGATTTACCCGAAAGCGGCGCTGAACGACCAGGGAAAAAGTGTGCTGGAAGAACTGCTGAAGAAAGACAACGTCTACCCGACTGATTTCCGGCGCGACTACTCCGGCACCGCCGAAATGCACTCGCTCCGGCTTGATTTCGGGACCTCCGCTGCGCGCAGGAACAAGGCGATTCTGGTGCTGAACGGCTGGGTGGACTGGGCAGACGGCAGCACTTTTGCGAAGGTTTCACAAGAGCGAAAGGGCGGCCTGGTGATGCCCTATCTCCAGGTGAGGGATCAGTCGGGGAGATGGACGACCGTCATTGAAGACATGGGAATTCCTGCCGGAAAACCCAAGACGATCGTTGTCGATCTGACCGGCAAATTCCTTTCAGCTTCGCGCGAGATTCGGATCGTTACCGATGTCTGCCTTTACTGGGATGAGATTTTTCTCAGCGAAGACGTTGCCGCTCCAACGGCTGTGCTGGCGAATGTCCAGGATGAATCCGCGCAGCTCCGGTTCCGGGGCTTTTCGGCGCCTGTGATTCATCCGGAAAGAACGCAGCCGGAGCGATTTATTTACACCCGCTGGTCGCCCGTTTCCATGTGGAATCCGACTGCGGGGCTGTACACGCGTTACGGCGATGTGAAAGAGCTGCTGCAGCGGCCGGACGACAGGTTTGTAATTATGGGCTCAGGCGATGAGATGCGGTTGACGTTCTCGATGCAGGATCTGCCGCCGGTTCGGGAAGGATTTGTCCGGGACTATCTGCTGAAGGTAGACGGATGGGCAAAGGACGCGGATTTGAATACCGCATATTCGCAAAGCGTCGAGCCGTTGCCTTTCCATGGGATGACTTCCTACCCCTATTCCGTCAGCGAGAGGTTTCCCCAGGATCGGCTGCATCGGGAGTACCGCGAGCGCTACAATCAACGACCCGCGCTGCGCCTGCTGCGTCCCTTGAGGGAATCCGGCGCGAGGGGGGCCGTCACGGCCCTGGCGTCGAAGCCATGAACGATAACTGCGAGGAAACCATTCAGGTCGGAGAGAAGGTGACGGAGGAGGGTCTCCCGGCTATACTAGCAGGCTGCAAAAACCTAAAAGCCGCATTCATATCAACAGATTCAACTAACTTAACTGGCGCAAATGCCCAGTCATCCGATGGGAGGTAGGCAGTGAATAACGGGCCATTAAGCAGTGATCAGGTGCGCAATGAAGTGAAGAGACGAGTCGCAGAGCTTACCGAGCGTGATTCCGGTGAAGTAACTGACACGGCTTCGTTCATCGAGGATCTTGGTGTGGATTCGCTGATGGCCATCGAGTTGATGGTAGCCCTCGACAAGGAATACAAGATCGACATCCCGGAAGAGGAGTTCCGCAAGATCACCAACGTAAACGATGCCGTCGAGGTCGTCATGCGCTACGCCGAAAACCGGGAAAAGACGGCTTGATATGGATCGAGTGGTCATCACCGGTCTGGGTTTGCTGACGCCGATCGGTTCAGGCAAAAGCCAGTTCTGGGAGCGATTGGTAGCAGGTACCAGCGGTATCGAACCGGTGAAGGCCTTCGATACCTCGGCATTTCCGGTCCATTTGGGAGCGGAAGTGAAGGAGTTTGTCCCGGATCCACACTTGCGCCGGCCGCCTGAAGAGCTCGGCCGGGCTTCGCAGTTTGCCGTGGCAGCAGCTCACATGGCGATGGCAGACGCTGGAATCGAGCTGGATAGATATGATCGGTCCAGAGTCGGTGTTTCCATGGGAACCACTTCTGGTGAGCCGCTGTTCGTCGAGCAGTACAACGACATCAGAAAATCCGACGGGCTGCAGTCGATTCCCGCGCAGATGCTGCCCAAGTACCCCTGCAACGTAATTCCCAGCAACGTAGCCATTGAATTCGAGATGCACGGCCCCTGCCTGATGATCCCGACTGCCTGCGCAGCGGGTAATTACGCGATCGGCTACGGCTACGATCTGATTCGAACCGGCCGCGTCGATCTGATGCTGGCGGGTGGAGCGGATGCCTTCTCCCGCATCACTTACATGGGCTTCGCGCGGCTGGGGGCGATCGCTCCGGACCGGTGCCAGCCGTTTGACAAAAACCGCAAGGGAATGATTCCCGGCGAGGGGACGGCGATGCTGGTCCTCGAACCGCTGGAGTCTGCCCGCAGGCGCGGCGCGCATGTTTACGCCGAGGTCCTGGGTTATGGGTTGAGCTGTGACTCCCACCACATGACGGCGGCGCATCCGGAAGGAGACGGCGCTATCCGCGCCATGTCGATGGCGCTGCGAGAGAGCGGCGTGGGAATCGGAGACGTCCACTATATCAGCGCCCACGGCACCGGAACTCCCACGAATGATCGCGTGGAGAGTATCGCAGTCCGGCGTCTGTTCGGGGAAGCAGCGGACCGGGTTCCCATCAGCTCCATCAAATCGATGATCGGACATACCATGGGCGCCGCCAGCGCAATTGAAGCGGCGGCCTGCGCTCTGGCGCTGGATACCGGAGTGATTCCGCCGACCATCAATTATGAGGAGCGGGATCCTGAGTGCGACCTGGACTATGTCGCCAACGAAGCGCGCACCGTCCATCCGCGCATCGTGCTGAACAATGCCTATGCCTTTGGCGGCAATAACGCCTCTCTCTGTCTGGCGAGATTCGAAGGGTGAGTAAACGGATTCTTGTTACCGGCACGGGTGTGATCGCATCCATCGGAGCAGGCGCCGAAGAGTTCCAGAACGCTCTTTACGCCGGCAAGTGCGGCATCGGGCCGAGCACGAACATAGGTTCGGACGACTGTTCCGGTCCGGCCGCCGAAGTGTGGAACTTTGCCGCCGAGAAGTGGCTGGGCAAAGGCATTCGAACTCTGGACCGCAGCGCCCGCCTTCTGTGCGTCGCCACCCAGATGGCGCTTTTCGATTCCGGACTGGACCGGGAACCGGACGGCGAACTGGGGCTGGTCTGCGGGACGATGTTTGGAGGCCTGCACAGCATCACCTCATTTGACTGGAGCGGAGTGGTTGACGGCCCCAAATACGTCAACCCGATGGAATTCCCAAACACCGTGATCAACTCTCCGGCCGGTCAGGCGGCGATCCGCCACAAGCTGCGAGGAGTCAATTCGACCATTTCGGCCGGATTGGCTTCCGGCCTGTACGCGATTCATTATGCGGCGGAATTTTTGCGCCTGGGACGCGCCGAGGCGCTGCTGGCAGGCGCGGTGGAAGAGTTGTGCCAGGAATCGTTTCTGGGATTTCACAAACTGAACCTTGTTTCTCAGAACGGCAGCATCAAGGCCTTTGGGGAAGATCGGGATGGAACTATTCCCGGAGAAGGCTCCGCAGCCTGGATGATCGAAACGGAAGAGCATGCGCGGGGAAGGAAAGCAAGATGCGCCGTTGAGATTTGCGGATTCGGAGAAGCGCACGATGCGCACAGCATTCGGTCCTATCATCTTCGCGGCGACGGGGCGCGCTCGGCGATCGAACAAGCCTTGAGGGCTTCGGGCATTTCTGCCGCGCAGATAGGTTTAATTGTGGCGAGTGCCAACGGAAGCCGCAGCGGCGATGAAATGGAGGCTCGCGCTCTGGCGTCGGTATTCGGAGGGAGGCTCGGCGAGATTCCGATCTGCGCTCCCAAGGCCGCGTTTGGAGAGGCGATGGGCGCTTCGGGAATGCTGCTGGCGGTAACGGCGGGCATGGCGCTGTTGCGCGGTCTGGCTCCGCCGACACCGGGGGCGGGTTCCGTGGTTTCCGGATTGCGGCTGGCGCAGGAAGTCCAGCCGATTGAGGGGGAGTACGCGCTGGTAAATTGCTTCGGCTGTGACGGCAATAATGCGGCCCTGGTCTTGAAGCGGATGGCGTAGCTTCGCTACGATTGCGAATTACAAAATTGAAGATTGAAAATTGAAAATTGAAAATTGAAGATTGAAAATTGAAAATTGAAAATTGAAAAATTCAATGTGCCCTTTGCAGTCGTGGCACAGCATGCGACTTCGAAAAATTTCGAATTTCTTAGTTCACAATTTCGGCCTCACCACGCAATGTGAAGCG
>Ga0114129_10012933_pt1 | contig 11877 bp, 9 predicted proteins | sample RhiMetdeltSRZDD1_FD_80071 | JGI IMG/M metagenome (GOLD analysis project Ga0114129, IMG submission 80071) | Populus rhizosphere microbial communities from Tennessee, USA - Rhizosphere MetaG P. deltoides SRZDD1 (version 2) (version 2) | ecosystem: Host-associated > Plants > Roots > Rhizosphere >... | reverse complement strand
GTGGGCCCTGTGCATTACAACACACTGGGTGAAATTGAACGGTTCGGTGAAGTATTAAAGCAGCTTGTTTCCTAAAACAAAAAGACCAGTTTCAAAAACTGGTCTTTTTTATGGCTTTAAATGACGAACACCAGGGTGAGGGGGGCACCCTAGTGTTCGTCGCTGGGTATGTTACTACAATCGTATACTATTGGCAAGAGTTTCAATCTTAATATTTCGTAAGAATTTGTGCCCCGGGTAGGAATCGAACCTACATCTAAGCCTTAGGAGTGCCTTGTTCTGTCCATTGAACTACCGAGGCGTGGGCAAAATTATAACATCAAGAGGATGTCCTGAAAATTCCAGGGGATTTGAACTAAGGATTCCAATAGGAAGCGATGCGCAGATATAAGTCCGGGTTTAGAACGCGAAGGCTTTGCGGCGGAATATCAAAACTGCCAAAGAAACCTATTCCCACGGTCCAGAATACCAGCAGTGTGACGCCAAGCCAAAGGACTGCACGCAGCCGCAGGTTGTAGCGGATCGATCCATCCACCCACCAGACCAGAAGCCAGACTCCAAGAACCAGTAGCAGGTAGAAATCTGCCGTGTAGCGCATTGCTGTATAGAAGAACATGGTAAGAAATAAAAACTGAACCAGAACAGCAGCCATGACCATGAAGAAAAACGATTTCAAAGACCGTCGCCCAGGAATGTCTTGCAGCGTATCCGGTGGTTTTCTTGCCAGAAAAAAGGAGGGAAAGGCCAGCGCCAGAAGCCAGACTCCCGGCGTGGAAGGGACCAACCCCGCCACGACTTCATCAAACTGGCTGCCAGCCGGAAGTGTGGATAGGATAAATGGAAATGATTCGGATGTTGTCATAGGATAAAAAAGGTAAACGAAAAGATTCGAGAGAATATAAGCCATGGAAAAATACCCATCTGGGTCGGCGAGGAGCGATAATTGATAATTCACCCCAATCTCGAACGGATTGCCAAAACGGGCAAAATTATAGACTCCCAGACCGATCATGCATAACGCCATAGGCGAAAGCAGGAAAGCCATCCGTCTCTGCATCTCGCGTCCTTTCACGTCGCGGACGATCTGGACCAGCGCAAAAGCCATACAAATGCTGATCGAAATTGCAAGGTTATGCCTGGACCCGATTGCTAGTCCCCAGCTTAAGCCAGTCACGGTCAACCACCCGGCTGCACCTGGCCCTGTCATATACATCACCCAGCCTAATAGTCCCAGGAAGAGAAAAAACTGCCCGGCAATAATGGCTGTTTCGTACACGGCAGGCCGTGCCAGTAGAAACAGAAAAGGCAGGTTGATAAAACCCATCAGTGTACATAACCCAACGGAAACGCCCGGGGCATGGGGAAAGAAATACTTCCGCAGTTGATACGAAAGTATCGTAAAGATGATAGGCAGAGCGATGTAGCAGAAGACGACCAGCAAAGCCCCGGGCGGGCGGACGTTTGTAACACCCTCTACTGCCGCAAATGCCAACGCTGGCACCGGTCCCCAGTACAAATAATATTCACCCTCGTAATACGAAGCATCCCACAGGAACTCTCCAATTCGACTCGCAGGATCGTAGGGATCCGGCTGTGCCATGAACTCAGGATTTGGCCTTTCAAGCAGAGACAACTGTCCGTGGAGGAAAGACTCCCCAAGAGCAATATAAGCGTTGTCTATTGGAATGAGCGGGGAAAAACGGCCGGCGGAGGCACACCATAAAGCGAAGACGACGATCCCTGCGCACGCCAATATTCCCGACACCATGGCAGAGGGGCAGGAATCAAATACCCGTCGAATGCGAATCATTGTATTGCGCATCGTATCGTTATGGCGTAATGCAGCTTTAGTCGATTGTATTCACTTTTGTAAGATCGCTTAAGCCGGGTAACTCTCAGGCTCCATCGTCTTTCGGCGGGGCGGTGGGACCGTAATCCAGGATCTGGCGCAGCTGCGATGTCCCCTCGGGTGGACCGACAATTCCCTTGTCTTCCATCATGTCCACGATGCGCGCGGCGCGGGTGTAGCCAATGCGCATGCGGCGCTGCAGCATCGAAACGGAGGCGCGCCCCTCGCGGCGCACGAGGTCAATCGCTTCTGCCAGCAGGGGATCGGCATTCGAGTCAGATGCCTCCATCTCTTCGAACATCGCGCCCTGTTTGAGAGGGACACCCGATTGGGGAATGTCAACCGGAGCGCCGCCAGGTGCCGCATAGGGACTGGCGCCAACCTGGGCGCGCCAGAATTCCACGAGGCCCTGGATCTCGTTATCAGAAACGAACACGCCCTGCAGGCGCGCCGCCGAAGGGGCGTCCGGTGCCTGGAAGAGCATGTCGCCGCGCCCGAGCAAGCGTTCTGCGCCGGGCTGGTCGAGGATGACTCGGCTGTCGGTGTTGGATGCCACAGCGAAGGCGATGCGTGCCGGGAAGTTGGCTTTGATCAGACCGGTCACTACATCCACGGAGGGGCGCTGTGTGGCGAGGATCATATGGATACCTGTCGCACGTGCCAGTTGGGCGAGGCGGGTGATGGTCTGCTCGGTTTCGCCGGGCGCGATCATCATCAGGTCCGCCAATTCGTCGATGACCACTACCAGGAACGGCAATTTCTTCCCGCCCTGCAATTTCATCTTAGCGTTGTAGTCGGTGATGTTACGCGAGCCGGCCTGCGCGAACAGGTGATAGCGCTTATCCATTTCGCGCGTCATCCACTGCAGCGCGCCGATGACGCGGTCGATATCGACGACAACAGGAGAGAGCAGGTGCGGCACGCCGTTATAGCCGGTAAGCTCTACACGCTTTGGGTCTACCAGGATCAGGCGCAGGTCATCGGGTGTGTTATGTAAAAGGAAGCAAGTGAGAATTGCATTGACACAGACCGACTTACCGGAGCCGGTCGTCCCTGCGATCAACAGGTGCGGCATCGACTCGAGGTTTGCATTGATCGGATGCCCGGTCACATCTTTTCCCAGGGCAAACTTTAATGCGTGCCTGTTACGCTGGAAGGCATCACTTTCGACGAGATCACGCAGCGCGACCAGGGTCATTTCGTCGTTAGGAACTTCGATCCCCACATAGCTGTGACCCGGCACCGGCGCCTGGATACGGATGCGCGGCGCTGCCAGTGCGAGGGCCAGGTCATCTGCCAGCGAGGAGATCTTGTTGACGCGTACTTTCGTACGCCCGCTCCGGGTCTCCACGAAGAGCGGCTCCACGCCAAATTGGGTGATCGTCGGTCCGCGGTTGATTTCCACCACCTGCACCGGCGCACCGAAGGATGCCAGCGTTTCCTGGATCAAATGTGAACGCTGCTGGATGAACTCCTCATTGATCTCCGGCGCGCTGCCTGAGTCCAGGATCTGTTTCACATCCGGCAGCTGCCAGTTGATCACAGGTTCGGCCGTCCTTACGGTTCTGACGGGGATCCCCGGCGTTTCATGCGTGACCACAGGTTGGGGACGATTTAAGGGTGTATATCCGTTCGTGGAAATCCCCGGACTCGGTGCCGCTTCGGTGTCCGTGGTTTTGTTGATCGGCGTCGCCAGCCAGAGACGTACTCTGCTCGTCAGCGGCGGCACCCAGCGGAACAGGTCTTCCACCGTGAGGTCGAAGATCATCGTCACGGTGATCAAGAGCCATGCCAGCAAAGCAATGACCGCCCCACCGGTGCCAAAGCCGTTAAGCAGAATCCGGGCAAACAAACTGCCGATCGATCCGCCGCCGATGCCATCGAGCACAGCCTGTTCCGACGTCTCGAGGGGGACCAGGGAGTGCATCAGGGTGAGCAACCAGAGGAAGAATAAAACGATCCCGGTCGCCCGTTCGAGGGAAAGCCGCGGGAGTTTTTCGATCCGGCGCAGGATCAGCCACATTCCCATCAATACCAGCGCCACCGGCAGAATATACATGCCCCAGCCGAACATCCAGCGGAAGATCCCCAGCAGGCTTCCCGTAACAGCGCTGCGCTGCGCCGAGAACAGGATCAGCATGGAAAGGATCCCTACAACTGCCATGATCGCGCCGACCACATCCAGTTTACGCTCGGGCGAGAGGGTGCTCCACCAGGAAGGGGAGGGAGGTTGCGGCACGGGGGCAGCACGCGCGGCAGGCTTCCCCCTTCCTGGAGACCCTTTGCCCTTCGCAGACGAAGGAGTGACCGTCTTGCCCTTGGCTTTTCCACTGCGGGATGCCGGGGCGGGAGTTTTGAGAGGCATACTTCGAAAGTATAGCACAAATGGTCTGTTTTTCTTTTGGTATGTCTGGCCGTGAGCTTTTGACTTTTGCGTGCGATACTGTGTAAGGTAAAATTGCAGAACAATGCAATAACGATTGACTCGCCACAGAGTGCTGAATGATGGAGTCAACGACTCTTCTCGTTGAATTCCAAAGTCAGGAGACTTTGGACTCCTCACCTGAGCTCTCTGTGGCAAATGTTGTCACCAAAGGATTCCATTTTGTTCGAAATACTTTTTCTCGGCACATCCGCCTCCGCGCCTTCTGCAAAGCGCGGACTCTCCGCCCTGATTGTCAAACATGATGAATATCGTTTTCTGATCGACTGCGGGGAAGGGACTCAGCGCCAGATCCTGCAATCGGGTGCGGGCTTTAAGAATCTCACCCGCATCCTCCTCACACATGGACATCTCGATCATATCCTGGGCCTGGGCGGATTGCTCAGCACCTTCCTGCGCTGGGAGGCGATTGATGAGCTGGATATCTTCGCCGGGCGTTCCACCCTTGACCGTGTCCATGACCTTTTGTACGGCGTCGTCCTGCGTGGCAACCAGTCTCCCATGCCGCTTCGATTAAATGAGATCAAGCCTGGCATGTTTTTCGAAAGCGACGATTTTACGCTGACCGCCTTCTCCGTCACCCATCGCGGACCAGATTGCCTGGGATATATGTTTGAAGGGAAGGCGCGCCGCCCGTTCCTGCCGGAAAAGGCAGATGAACTGGGCGTGCCGTTCGGTCCGGAACGCCGCGACCTGGTTGCCGGAAAAGAAATCCTCCTGCCCGACGGGCGCACCGTCAGACCAGACGATGTGCTGGGTTCGCTGCAGAAGGGGCTAAAGCTGGTCGTAGTGGGGGATGCGGGGAGGACAGATGACTTGCTCGAGGTCTGCAAGGATGCAGACGCGCTGGTGATCGAGTCGACCTATACAGAGGAAGAGGCCGAGATGGCACGCCAGTTCTCCCACCTGACCGCGCGTCAAGGCGCAGAACTGGCGGTAAAGGCCGGGGTGAAGAAATTGATCCTTACTCACATTTCGCGCAGGTATCGCGAAAAAGATATCTTAAAAGAAGCGCAGGCGATTTTCCCCAACACTTCGGTGGCGCGGGATTTTGATTCGTTCCAGATCAAGCGCGAAGAGTAAATTGTAGTAACGACTTCAGTCGTTTTTAGGCGACTGAAGTCGTTACTACATCGCAGCTAGGCTGTATCGCTCGTCATAATGAACAGCGGTGTCATCTCGAAGCTTTCGAACTTTGGTCGCAGCCGCTCCGTGTTATAAAACCGGTTCACGTTGACGGTCTTCTTTGTGCTGGTCACGATGTCGATCGGGATGTTATCGTAGCGACCATTCTTCAGCACCACCAGGCGCCCGTGCACTTTCTTGAGCAGCAGATCGAGCGCGAGATTGCCGTATGCCATCGGTGCAATGGAATCGATGGCGTCCGGGTCGCCGCAGCGGACCAGATATCCCAGTTTCTGGTTGACTGTATCCACCATGCGCCCATCGTTGTATTTGGCAGTCATGTCCTTGATACGCCCGGAAACGAGATCGCCAATGCCTCCGAGTTTCATATGCCCGTATGCGTCGGTGCTGCGATCCTCGAACACCATTTCGCCGCCTTCGAACATGGCGCCTTCGGATACCAGCACCACGGAATAGCGGCTGGAATTTTTCGCCCGGTCCTGCATGAGCAGTTCGGTCAGGCGCTCGATATCGAACTTATACTCGGGGATCACACAGCGATGCGCCGCGCCAGCCATGGTCGGCAGCATGGCCGTAAAGCCGGCGTATCGTCCAAAGACCTCCAGCACCACAATTCTTTCATGCGAGCCGCCCACCGTCCGCAGGCTGTTTGCCAGCTCGATCGTGCGCGTGACACAGGTGCTGAAACCGATACAATAGTCTGTGCCAGGCACATCGTTGTCCATGGTTTTCGGGATGGCGCAAACCTTCACACCCTCCTGGTACATGCGGACACCATAGCTCAGAGTATCGTCACCCCCGATGGGGATGAGGTAATCGATCCCCAGAAAATCAATATTCTTGAGGACTTCTTCGGTCAGGTCGTTGACGTCGGCTGTATAGGTTTCCTGAAGGTGCGGGGGCAAACGGTCCCGCTTCACTCTGCTCGGGTTTGTCCGGGAGGTGTGGAGGAACGTGCCTCCCGTTCGCCCCGCCCGGTGGACAACTTCCTCGGTTAATATCTGAAAGTTGTTACTGTTGTCTGCATCCTTCTCGCGGACAGTATCGACCAGACCTGCCCAGCCGCGGCGGATGCCGATCACCTGATAGCCTTCGCGCGAGGCGCGGATCGTGACTGCTCGAATCGCGGGGTTCAACCCCGGCACATCACCCCCACCTGTGAGAATACCAATGACACCTTTTTTTCCATTCATCTCTGCCTCCAGCAGCGTTGTTAATAGTATTGCTTCCACCCTGTATTTTACAACTTTTTTGGACGGAGGGAGTGTCAGGTCCATGATATTCTCGTACAAAAAACGTGCCATGCAAACCTGACGCATGGCACGTGACTCCTGATACCTGACACTCTTTAAATCATCGTCGGTTCTTCATAGACGCCGAACACTTCCTTCATCACCTGAATGATCTCGCCCAGCGTGGCATACGCATGGACCGCTTCCATAATATAAGGCATCGTGTTCTCTGTGCCTTCCATCGCGATGCGGAGCCGGTCGAGCGTCTGCCCGACGCGACCGTTATCCCGCGTGCGACGCAGTTCTTCCAATCGATTCACTTGCCTTTCGTAACCCCTGGGGTCCATTTCGAGGATGGGGATCGTCAGCGGTTTTTTCTCGGCATAGGCGTTCACGCCCACGATCTTGCGGATGCCCCGGTCGATCTCGCGCTGGTAGCGATAGGCAGCATCCGCGATCTCGCTCTGGAAGAATCCCTTTTCGATCGCCGGGATGACCCCGCCCAGGTTCTCGGCGCGGCGGAAGTAATCATACGCCTGCTGCTCTATGTGGTCGGTCATCGCCTCGACGAAGAAGCTGCCCCCGAGCGGATCCACCGTGTTCGTCACCCCGGACTCTTCCGCTATGATCTGCTGGGTGCGCAGGGCGATGGTCACGGCATGTTCAGAGGGAAGCGCCAGGGCTTCGTCGAGGGAGTTGGTGTGCAAACTCTGCGTGCCGCCGAGGACCGCCGCGAGCGCCTGGATCGCCACGCGCACGACATTATTCTCCGGCTGCTGCGCGGTGAGGGAAACACCGGCTGTCTGTGTATGGAAGCGTAACAGCCATGAACGCGGATTCTTCGCCTTGAACGTTTCGCGCATCTCACGCGCCCAGATGCGGCGGGCGGCGCGATACTTGGCGATCTCTTCGAAGAAGTCGTTGTGGGCATTGAAGAAAAAGGACAGGCGCGGCGCAAAATTGTCCACGTCCATGCCGCGGGCGATGCCCCAGCGCACGTACTCCAGCCCGTCGCCGAGGGTGAACGCCAGCTCTTGGGCGGCGGTGGAGCCCGCCTCCCGGATGTGGTAGCCCGAGATCGAAATCGTATTCCACTGCGGCACCTTCTGCGCGCCGAACTCCATCGTATCCACCACAAGCCGCATGGACGGTTCCGGCGGGAAGATATATTCCTTCTGCGCGATGAACTCCTTGAGGATGTCGTTCTGGATCGTACCGCGTAGCTGGTCCGCACGCACGCCTTTGTTCTCCGCGGCGGCGATGTACATCGCCCAGATGATCGCGGCGGGTGAGTTGATCGTCATGCTCGTGGACACCTTGTCGAGCGGGATGCCGTCGAGCAGGATCTCCATGTCCTTCAGGGATGAGACGGCGACCCCACACTTGCCGAACTCCCCCAGGGCTTCCGGCTGGTCGGTGTCGTAACCCATCAGGGTCGCGAGATCGAAGGCAATGGATAGACCTGTCTGCCCCTGATCAAGAAGATATTTGAAGCGCGCGTTCGTCTCCTCGGCGGTGCCGAAGCCCGCGAACATGCGCATCGTCCAGAGCTTGGAGCGATGAAGAGTCGGGTGGACTCCACGGGTGAACGGGTACTCACCGGGAAGTCCGAGCGTGGAGCCGTAATCGTTATCGGCTACATCGAGCGGGGTGTAGAGCCGGTGAATCGGTTCAGAGGAGGTCGTGATAAATTCATCGGCGCGTTCCGGCAGGGAGGACAAGGCTTTCTTGAGCGACGTCTCCTCCCACTTTTGAAGAGCCTCTCTTAACTCATCGATTTTCTTTTGATCGTACATTTTTATCTCCTTTGGCGAGATAATTGCATTATACTTTACTGGTATACTCCCCTCACAAAGGTACCTATGCCGCGTTTTGAAATCGATGTCGACCCCTGTGACCACATTACCGCTGACGCAATTGGCAAGCCAGGTCAGCGTGTTTTTTATATTCAAGCCTTTCAGGACCAGCGCACGATCACTGTGATCATCGAAAAGGCACAGCTGCACTCCCTCGCGATCGGCGTGGAGCAATTCCTCGCACAGGTCGACGAGCAGAACCCGGACCTCTCGGACGCCTCCGGCGACTACGTGGAAGAAGTGATGCGCATCAATCCGCCTGTGGACCCGCTCTTCCGCGTCGGGGAGATCGGTCTGGGCTATGACAAGGAGCGTGACCTGGTGGTGCTCTTCGTCAAAGAGTTGCTGACCGAAGAGGACGACCAGGAGACGGCAGCCGTGGTGCGCTTCTGGGCCTCGCGTGCCCAGGTACGGATGCTGGCGCGCTGGGGCGTGGAAGTCGTCTCACGCGGGCGCCCGGTCTGTCCGCAGTGCGGTCAGCCCGAGGAACCGGAAGGTCATTTCTGCCCGAAGAAGAACGGATATAAACATTAGGTTTTACCAGCTCCTGATAAAACCGTATGAGCACTCTACAAAATAGACTTGCCTCTGCCGTACATCTACGTGAATCAGAAAATCATGAAGAGGCTCGTCAACTTCTCCTTGCATTACATGCCGAATTTCCAGATGACCCGCAAGTCAATTATCAATGCGGGTGGATTCATGACCTGCTCGGTTTGGAGAAGGAAGCGATCCCGTTCTATGAAAAGGCAGTCCAAACGGGTTTGCGTAGTGACGACCTGAAAAGCGCACTGCTGGGGATGGGGAGCACCTATCGCTGTATTGGCGAGTATCAAAAGTCGATTGAGACGTTTCAGCACGCGCTGACTCTCTTTCCCAACTCCCACGAATTTAATGTTTTTCTAGGAATGGCTTATTACAATATTGGCGAACATGCCAAAGCGATGGAATTGCTGCTGAACAGTCTTGTTGATACTTCCACCGATGAGGGCATCCTGCGCTACCAGCGCGCCATCCACTTTTATTCTGATAAACTCGACCAGACATGGTAACCGAACGGTTAAGAACCGCCATCGAGTGTGGCACCTATGAGATCAAGGGTCAATTCACCTTTGGCTCGAACTATACCTTCCTTGTCACTGTCCAGCATGAGGGTAGCGACTATCCCGCGGTCTACAAACCTTTGCGCGGCGAGCAACCCCTGTGGGATTTTCCTGAAAACAGCCTGGCCGGACGGGAAGTCGCCGCCTATCTGGTGAGCGAGCATCTTGGCTTTCATATCGTCCCGTTCACCACGCTGCGAGAGGACGGTCCCTTTGGCGCAGGGTCGCTTCAGCAGTTCATCGAATACGATCCTGAATACCACTACTTTAGTTTTAGCGAGTCCGACAGGCAGCTCCTGAAGCCTGTCGTGCTCTTCGACGTTCTCTGCAATAATGCGGATCGCAAAGGCAGTCACGTCTTCTTCGAAAAGGATACGCACCAGCTTTACGCCATCGACCACGGGATCTGCTTCCACGAAGAGGACAAATTGCGCACTGTGCTCTGGGATTTCAGTGGGCAGAAGATTTCCGAGGAGTTGCTGGCGTCTCTTTCCGGGATCAGGAGTCTGCTTCCGTCTCTGGAGCCGTATCTCACCTCGCGCGAGCGCTCTGCACTCTGCACCCGCGCCGACTCCCTGCTCAAGAGGGGAGTCTTCCCCCGCCAGCCTCGCGACCGCCGCGCCATGCCCTGGCCGCCCTTGTAGTCGCGCGCTGAACGAAGTGGGCGTAGGTTGCCCTGCGGAGCGACGAGTGTTTGTCGAGGAGTCCAGTCGAAGCGCAGAATCAAAATGATTTCTAGCCCAACCGGAGATTGCTTCGTCGGTAAAAGCACCCTCCTTGCAACGACATGATACAGGAGCACTTATGCACTACAACCTCGCCCTGATCGGATTCGGAAACGTTGCCCGCTCGCTGGCACGGCTGTTCCTTCGCAAACGAGACCTGCTCGAGTCACAATACGAAATTACTTTTTCGTTCACCGGTATATCTACGGGACGACATGGGTTTGCCGTAGATCCGAACGGGCTTGATATGGAAGAAGCTCTCAGAGTAGTAGAAAGTGGAAAGTCCATTTCCCCACTGTCTACTTTCCAGGTAGACGACTCCCTCTCCGTCATTCGACATTCCAACGCCCACGTCATGTTCGAAAACTCGCCCGTCAATACCAAGACCGGCCAGCCTGCGCTTGACCATATCCGCACGGCGCTCGAGCTTGGCATGCACGCCATCACAGCCAACAAGGGGCCGGTCGTCCATGGCTACCGTGAATTGACGGCGCTCGCGAAATCCAGCGGAAAAACGTTTGGTTTTGAGTCAACCGTTCTCGGCGGTTCGCCGGTCTTTTCTGTGTTTCGCGAGACCTTCCCGCTCGCCGAGCTTTCCTCCTTCAAAGGCATTCTCAATGCGACGACCAATATCATTCTCTCGAGGATGGAGAACGGCGAATCCTATGAGGATGCGGTGAAGTACTGCCAGTCCGTCGGCGTGGCGGAGACGGATCCCACAAATGACGTCGATGGCTGGGACGCGGCGATCAAGGTCGCGGCACTGATCACCGTGCTGATGGACAGACCCTTCACGCCGCAGCAGGTGAACCCCATCGGTATTCGCGGCATTACACCGGATATGATCTCGAAAGCCAGCCGGGAAGGCAAACGCTATAAGCTGGTTTGTTCGGTTGAGAAAGACGGAGATCAGATCCATGCCCGGGTCGCGCCTGAGCTGGTGGATACCTCCTCACCGTTGTATGGGATGATGAACTCGTCCACGGGGATCTCCTTCCGCACAGATGTGCTGCCCGATTATTCGATCACCGTCTCCGAGCGGCAGGGCATGGCGGGGGGCCCCATTGAGACGGCGTATGGTTTGTTTGCAGATTTTGTGAATATCGCGCGGGCTGGTTCCTAGATTCACCCTCGTCGGCTTACGATGAGGCAGAAATGGAAAAACAGCGTGAATAGACTTGTTTCTAAAACAACAGGGTGGTGGGTAATTCTGGTCGGCAGCATTGGCATGCTCTCTTTCATTACCCTGCTGTTATTTTTTGTAAGTCTTTTTCAGAATATCTCCTCTCTCTCCTTCATGGGAGCGCTCAACGATTCATTAAACGCCCTGGCCGGCATTCTGGCAGCAGTTCTGGCATCCGCGCTTCATCCTGCACTGCGTCAACTCGCCCCTCGTTCGAGCCCGTTCCTATTGATAAGTGTGTGGGCTGGCGCAGCTGCCATCATGTTTGGGTCATGGTTGATTCAGACAGGTAGAAGCGATGTTGAGTTATCAAGTTATTACTTTTTCTTTGGCAACGGTT
>Ga0114129_10012932_pt1 | contig 11877 bp, 6 predicted proteins | sample RhiMetdeltSRZDD1_FD_80071 | JGI IMG/M metagenome (GOLD analysis project Ga0114129, IMG submission 80071) | Populus rhizosphere microbial communities from Tennessee, USA - Rhizosphere MetaG P. deltoides SRZDD1 (version 2) (version 2) | ecosystem: Host-associated > Plants > Roots > Rhizosphere >... | reverse complement strand
GCTCGTGGGCGCGGGCTGGCTCAGTCGCGCTGGGTCCGAGAATCCCCACGCCGCTTTTCTGGAATATCTGGCAGTGTGGACACCATTCGCGCTCATGTTTATTTACGGGCTCAGCGTTCGTGCGGCGATCGCATTACCGATGACACATCGCGCCAACTGGATCTTTCGGTTGACCGAGACCGAGGCGACTCGCAGCGAGCAGATGCGCGCGGTGGAACGGATCGTCACCGGCTATGTCGTCGGACTGCCGCTGGTTGCAGGATTACCGGTGTTGTGGTCGATCATCGGATTGAAACAGGCCGCGATCGCCATGCTGATCGTCGCGTTCGTTGGCGGCGTCTTCGTTCACGCCGTCCTGCTGGAATGGCGACGAATCCCGTTCACCTGCTCGTACATGCCTGGTAAACGCCTGATGGTCTACACGGTCGTCCCGGGGTTCGCCGCGTTCGTGTTGTTTGCAGCGGCGGCCGTCCGTCTCGTCCGGGCGGCTCTTTATGCAGCCGAGATGGCGATCGCTATCGCCCTTGTTTTGCTCGTGATTGCCGCAATACTCCGGCGAAAGCGCGTTGCCGAATGGAAAGCAACCCCGCTAGTGTTCGAGGACGAATTGCCAGATCAGCCGCTGCAGTTGGGACTCTAAGGGCTGGCCCCCCGCCTTGGCCCAAAGGCCACTTGAACCGCGGATAGTGTGGGGGATAGCCTCAGCGATCGCTTACCTCAAAGGAGGTTGTATGAACGCAGGGCTTGTCGCGTGCACCGCTGTCGCGGCATTCATTGGCGGCAGCATCGGCGCGGATCTCACACCGACGGCACGACCGGTCCGCACCGACGTCATCATCGCGAGCGATGCAGGCGCGTATGGAAGTGTCTCTGTCCAAGAGAAAGGGCGATTCAAGCAGCAGGGAGACGACTGCATCTGGGACGCGAACGATGGCGGTCCGAACCAGTGCACCCCCATTACGCGTGGTCGCTTCAAAAAGGGCGGAGACGACTCTTGCACCTGGGACTCGAACGACAACGGCCCCGATCAGTGCAAACCACCAAAAGGACGCTGGAAGCAAGGCGGCGACGGCTCGTGCAGCTTTGATCCGAAGGACGACGGTCCGAATCAGTGCAATCCGCGGCGGGCGCGCGGGAGAGCAAGGAAGTAGCAAGCGGCACTACAACAATGTCCCCCTCAGCACCACGATCGCCACCGAGAAGTAGATCACGAGACCCGTGACGTCGACGAGCGTGGCGACAAACGGCGCGGACGACGCCGCAGGGTCGAATCCCAAACGCTTGAGCAGGAACGGCAACAGCGATCCGCTGAGCGTGCCCCACATGACGACGCCAACGAGCGAGATCGCGACAGTGATTGCGACGAGTAGCCAGTGCGGACCGTAGATATCGGAGAAGGCGGACCACACGCTGATCCGCAGGAACCCGATGGCGCCGAGAATCGCGCCCAGCGCGAGACCAGCGAGGAACTCGCGCCGCATCACTCTCCACCAATCCATCACTGTCACCTCGCCGAGGGCGAGCGCGCGAATGACCAGCGTGGCTGCCTGAGATCCCGAGTTGCCACCGCTTGAGATAATCAACGGAACAAAAAGTGCGAGAACGACGGCTTTCGAGATCTCCGATTCGAAGGCGCCCATTGCGGTAGCAGTGAGCATTTCACCGACGAATAGTGCCGTCAACCAGCCGGCCCGTTTCTGGATCATCTTGCCGAAGGCGATGGACACGTATGGCTCGTCCAACGCTTCCGAACCACCAATCCGCTGAATCTCGCGTGTCGCCGTGGCTTCCGCCACGTCCAGGACGTCGTCGATCGTGACAATGCCAATCAGCATTCCCGCGGTGTCGGTCACCGGCAGCGCGCTTCGATCGTATTTGCGAAACACTCCGACCGCCGTTTCCTGATCGTCGGTCGCCTTCAACGCGACAAAGCGGCGATCCATGAGCTCGGAGACACGCCGATCGAGTGGTGCGAGCAGGAACTCGCGAATTCGAACGTCGTCGACCAGCAAACCGTGTTCGTCAACGACATAGATGACGTTGAGCGTTTCGCTGTCCTGACCGTGTGCGCGTACGTAGTCGAGCACTTCGCGGACGGTCCACTGTTCGCGGACCGCGACGTAGTGCGGCGTCATCAAGCGGCCGACGGACTTTTCCGGATATCCCAGCAGCGTTACGGCAACGGCGCGCTCGGCCGGGGTCAACAGTGCAAGCAGCTGACGAGTGGCTTCAGCGGGCAATTCTTCGAGGAACAGGGTGCGATCGTCGGGTGCCATGTTGTTGAGGAGGCTGGCCACGTCCTCCTGCGCCATGGCTTTCAGGAGCGCTTCCTTCGACTCCTGCGAGAGGTACTCGAAGACCGCAGCGGCGTCTTTTCGCAGCATGACGCGAAAGACGACGACCTGGTCTTCGAGACTGAGAGCGGTGAGAAGCGGTGCGACGTCGCCGGCGTGGCGATTGCGAAGCATGTCCCTGAGCCGGGCGTAGTCGCGCGCGCGAAGCATCGCCGCGAGTTCCTCCGCCGGCCGGGCCACTTCACGAATCGCCGCGACGGCAGCGTCTCGTTCGGAGCCGGTGAGCTGTTGTTCCATTTGTTTCAGCGCTGCTCTCACGACGTCGTCGTGATGCACGTGCGGACCGACGCTCTTGACCGCGTCGAGCCACAGACGGTGAATCAGATCGAGGTCGCTCGAGGTGAGTGAGGGCGGGTGAGCCCCCAGGTGATACGTATCGGCACGGCCGCTCCGGTGATAGATAACGAGCCGGACGTCGAGCGCTTCCGGTTTGTCCGCGCGCTCCCAAGCCTCGCCGAGGAGTCGTGCCTGATCCTCGGCCGAGAGCGTGATCGACTCTCCGACGTAGACGTCGGACGAGCGAAGTCGAAGAACCGTCGCGACGATGGCGTCGAAAACGTTGTGGGTCGGAACGATCAACAGCCGCACCGGCCGTCCGATTCGTTCCGCCAGCGCCACGACGTCCGACAGAAGCCGCCGTTCGTACGCGGTCGGCGTCGTCTGGCTGGGTCCTTCCTCGGTGATGTCGGCGTCGAGCAACCGCGCCGTCATCACGACGACGTCCCGATCCCCTGGCGTCTGTAACGCCGCGACGACATGCGCCAGGAGGTGCGGATTTCGAACCGGCACCAGCACATTTCCAGGACGCGCTTCGATTTGATGAGGCGAGAGCTCCGACGAAATCAACAAATCGAAGGTGCTCTCGTCAGGACCACTGTCGATGGCAGCTGTCGGGCGCACTGTGCTCGCGTTGAACCATAAGGACAACGCAACAATCAAACCTGCGACGGAAATCGAGGCGAGATCTCCGCTCAACACCATGGCCGCGCAGCCCACCGTGACAAGCGTCGCGGAGAAAAATAGTCCAAACGAGAGTTCGCGACTGCCGATACGGGGATTGAATGGAGCCTTATAGGGCGGCGGTGTCTGACGCGTGCGGCGCAGTCGAATGAGTGAGGCGATCGCAAGCACGAGCATCGTCGCAACCGCGATGCCGTAGCCGCGCGCCAGCCAGGATACGCGACCGCTGCTCACCACCACGATCACCGCCATCGCGCCAACCGTGACGTCGACGGCACGCGCTGGAGTGCCGAAGCGCGCATGCAGCGACGCCAGGCCTGAGGGCAGCGTGCCGTCGGATGAGAAGCGCTGGAGCATCTGCTCGGCATCGGCCAAGGCCGAGTGCGTAGCTGGAACGAGCATCAACGCCACGGCAGAGGCGAGCGCAATCGCGAGCATCCCGCGAAGAGACGCAGGACCGCTCACGTGCTGCGCGAGACCGGCAAGTGGTGCGTTCATCCATAGCGGCTGCTCGGTCACCGGCACCAGCAACGACACCAGAAATGTTCCGAGCCCGGCGACGAGGGCGATGAACAGAACGCTCACGAGCGCGGTCCGCTTCAGTGCCTGCACGCGAGGCGGCGGCAGTTCGTGAGCGGCGCGCGACAGGACGTCGCTGCCTCCAACGAGCGGCAATGTCAACGCAAACCCGATCAGGCACGCGAGCACCACATCAGCCGGAGCCCAACCCATCGTTCTGATGTGTGGCAGTGGTTCGAACAGCAGGCGCGGATCGACACCGCGGCGTGCGATGGTGATCAATGCCCACATGACCGTCAGCAGCAGGATTCCGACGCCAATCCATACCGCCGACGCCATGCGATCGCGTGCAATCGCTCGACCGATCCGAATCCGGAGCCACAGAATACCGATGGTCGCGATCGCAACTGGCGTGGCCAGATCTTCCGGCCGGACGAACCCGGTGAACCTCCACCCGCCGATCGACGTCGCCGAAACGCTCGCAACGTAGTGGCCGATGACGACGGAGGCAAGCACGCCGAGCAGCACGCGCTCGACCAAAGCCGCCGCTTTGGCGATCCCGCCGGCACGTGGGCCCAACGCCGTGACGACCCGGCCGACAAAGCCGCCCGGGATCAGAAGCGACCAACTCTCAATGTCGGTGGCGCGTGCGAACGCAACGACAAAGGCGGCGGCCAGCACAAACCAGACGGCGGACTGGCCGAGTGTCGCGGGGACGATGCCAGAAATGAAAAACGCCGCCACCCCGAGCTGCGCAATCGTGAGGGCGGCAGCCTTCCGAACCGACACGAACGGCTGAAGCGCCGTGGACGACAGAACGACGCGGATCGGATGGCGACGCGGAATTGGAGAGAAGGGAGACATGGCCCGCCGCTAATCGGATGATAGCGCGACCGGTCATTCGCTCCCCAGATCGATCCCTGCTACCGCGAGGCAGGTCCCCCGGAAAACGACGCGAGCCAGGCGAACGGAGCGAGCCGACGAAGCGGCTCGCGAGAGAGCCTGCAGGGGAGTCCGAGGGGCGCAGCCCCTCGGATTAACAAGACCGCGCCCTACATTGATCTATCTCAGTGGAGTCTTTACTTCAGGACACCCGCGAGGAGCTTGCCGACGTCCGCGCCGCCCGACTTCGTAACGAATTGAGTAAGGATCGGAACCGCCTGGGCGACCATTTCCGGCTTGAGTCCGAGCTTGGTGAAAGCAGAGGCCGCGGCCGCGAGTCCACTGGCCGAACCCGCCATCTTCGTCAAGGATCCCATGGCTCCGGACGTGCCGACGGCACCCGCTGGTGCCGCCTTTAGCAGCGACGCCATCCCCGGCACTGCCTTCGAAATCTGCGAGAACTCGTCGGCTTTGAGCTGCGATTTCGCCACGCCGAACAGCGCTCCGGCGGCACCGGCCGCCTGTTCGGGAGTCGACCCGAGTTCCTTCGAAAGTGCGCCAACCAGGTCCGGACTGGCCTTTGCCGCGAGTGCTGCGTCGGTCGAGAAGCCGCCGGCCTTCTTGGCTTCCTGCGATGCCTGCAGACTCGACGACGTGAATCCCCCGACAAGGGCGACACATGCGACTCCGATACGAAGGGTTCGTAGCATTGCGACCTCCCGATCACTCGGATTCGAAAATCGCCTCCGTGACGATACCGATCCGGAATCCGGCCAGCGCTGCAATGTCGAGTCCTCTTTTCGAAAGAGCGTCAGTGTTTCGCGATGTAGTGCAGTGTCTGGAGTTTACGGCGCTGGATACAAGCCGCCGGTTGATTGCGAAGCGAGCTGCCGCCACGGCATGCCGTGGTCGGCACTCGCAATTCCGGAGGCCCGTGCTACGCTCCTTGTCCCGATGCGACTGCGACGGCCGACGGCGAGCGAGCTCGTGTTGTCGCTGCTGTGCCTCATGTACCTGATCACCTACGTCGATCGGGTGAACATCGCGACGGCAGCCAGCGAGATCAGACGCGAACTCGCACTCACCAATACGCAACTCGCGTTCATTCTCTCCGCCTTTGGCTATCCCTATGTCGTCTTTCAGATTTTTGGCGGGTGGGTCGGAGATCGCGTCGGCCCGAGGCGAACGCTGTTCTTGTGCGGACTGATCTGGGCGTCAGCGACGATCCTGACCGGCTTTGCGGGAAGCCTTACGGCACTGTTTCTCGTGCGCGTGATGATTGGCGTCGGTGAAGGTGCGACGTTCCCGGTTGCGACGCGGGCGATGCAGGCATGGACGCCGCCAAGCCGGCGTGGCTTCGCGCAGGGACTCACGCACGCGTTCGCGCGCCTTGGCAACGCGTTGACACCACCACTCGTCGCGTGGCTGATCGCGCTGGCCACATGGCGCGGTTCGTTCGTCGTCCTCGGGTGTCTCAGTCTCGTGTGGGTGATGGCGTGGGTCTGGTACTTCCGCGACGTTCCGTCGGAACACCCCTCGATTACTCCCGCCGAACTCGAACCGCTTCCCAATGGCGGACGTCGTGCGAGTGGGCGTCCTGCGGCGATCCCGTGGCGTCAACTCGCGGGACGGATGTGGCCTGTCAGCGTGGTGTATTTCTGCTATGGGTGGACGCTCTGGATGTACCTGAACTGGCTGCCCTCGTATTTCCTGCACGAGCACAAGCTCCAGCTCGGACGATCGGCGCTCTTTTCGTCCGCGGTATTCGCTGCCGGCGTGGGCGGCGACTATCTCGGCGGTGTGCTCAGTGATGCCATTCTGCGGCGCACCGGTGACCTGCGGATCGCCAGGTGCCGTCTCGTCCGATTGGCGTTTCTCGCGTCGCTCGTATGCGTGCTGCCGATTTTTGTGACCCACGATCTCACGGTCATCGTCATCAGCCTCGCTGCCGCGTTCTTCTTTGCCGAGATCGTGATCGGACCAATGTGGGCAATTCCGATGGACATCGCCCCGCGGTACTCAGGCACGGCGAGTGGGTTCATGAATACCGGCTCGGCACTTGCGGCGGTTCTCTCCCCTCTCGCGTTTGGATTCATCATCGACGCGACGGGCAACTGGAACCTTCCGTTCATTGGTTCTGTTGGGCTACTGCTCGCTGGAGCGTTGCTCGCATCAACGATGCACCCGGAGCGGCCGTTCGAAGCGGATGGGGGGTCAGACGGGGGTCAGACGGGGGTCAGACCCCCGTCTGACCGCCGTCTGACCCCGGTCTGACCCCCCGGCTACGTTCCACTCCAGTTCGGCCGGCGCTTTGCGACGAATGCTTCAACCCCTTCACGAAAATCGCTGCTCGCGTAGCACATGGCGACGACGTCACGATCGGCCTCGGGCGGTAATCGCCTGTTGGCCACGATACGGCGAATCATTTCCTTCGTCGCTCGGATGGTGAGCGGCGCGTTCGACGCGATACCGAGCGCACACTCGCGAACGGCGGCTTCGATAGTAGCGGCGCTCTCGAGCCGGCTGACCAGTCCCAGCGTCAGCGCTTCCGGCCCCTGGATGAATCGGCCGGTCAACAGCATGTCTTTCACCAGGCTTGGGCCGAGCACGTCCACCATGCGGCTGTAAGTTGCACCGGAAAGGCAGTTGCCCAGCGTTCGTGCCACGGGAATGGCAAACGACGATTCCGGTGTGGCAATACGGAGATCACATGTGACCGCGATGCCACAGCCGCCGCCGGCTGCGACTCCTTCGACCTGGGCGATTGTGGCCTTCGTCATGCGCTCGAGTCGATCGAACACGCGATCGATCCGCTCTTCGTAAGCGATGCCATCCTCTGAGCCGCGAAAGGATGTGAACTGGCTGATATCGGTGCCTGCGACAAACGCTTTGCCGCCTGCTCCTTTTAGTATCAGCACACGAACCGACGGATCCGCGTCGGCACGATCGCACGCGTCGACCAGCGCTTCATACATTTCCCAGGTCATCGCATTCCGCGCCTCTGGACGATTGAACGTCAGCGTCGCGATCGGGCCGTCAGATTCGTAGGTCGCCTGATTGGTGGACAAGCACTCCTCCCTCTAGTACAAAACCAGAGCACCGCGCTGACATGAACGAATCACATCAACAGACGTCCAGCCAACCGCGGGCGCTTCGCGGCATTCGCGTCCTGGACGTGACGCAGTTCATGGCCGGCCCCTTCTGCGGCACGATCCTCGCGGATCTCGGTGCCGACGTCATCAAGATCGAACCGCCGTCAGGTGATTCGACACGGCAAATGGTCGGTGCGTCCGGCACGGAGAGCCCGAGCTTCAACGCCGTCAATCGGGGCAAGCGAAGCGTCGTCGTCAACCTGAAGACGACCGACGGTCAGCAGCTTTTCAAACGCCTGGCGCGGTCGTCCGACATCCTAATCGAGAACTATCGGCCTGGCGTGATGCACGGACTGGGTCTCGGGTACGACGCGCTCTCGGCGATCAACCCGCGATTGATCTACGCGTCGATTTCGGGGTACGGACAGAGCGGTCCACATCGAACCAAAGGAGGATTCGACCTGATTGCGCAGGGAGTGTCCGGCATCATGTCGGTCACCGGGGAATCTGGCAGAGCGCCGGTCAAAGCAGGAATACCGCTCACGGATCTGGGCGCCGCCTTGTTTGCGGCAACCGGGATCCTCGCCGCGCTGCATCACCGCAACGTGACTGATGTCGGCCAGTACATCGACACGTCACTGGTCGAGGCTGGTATCGCGTTGTCGGTGTGGGAGGCCACCGAATACTTCTCAGGACTGGGAACGCCGGCTCCGCTCGGTTCGGCACACCGCATGAACGCGCCCTATCAGGCGATTCGATGCGCCGATGGCTACGTGACGATTGGCGCGAATACCAATCGGCTGTTTCAACGTCTGTGCGGAGTCCTCGGACATCCCGAATGGGCCGATGATCCCGATTTCATCACCAACGCCAGTCGAGTGCGCAACCGGACGAGACTCGCGACGCTCATCGAAGGCGTGATGAGTGGGCAGCCATGCCGTCACTGGCTATCGTTGCTCGATGCGGCCGAGATTCCGTGCGGACCGATCAATGATTACGCACAGGTATTTTCGGATCCGCAGGTCGCCGCCCGCGGCATGGTGCTCCAGACGGATCATCCTGTCCTCGGACCGCTGCGAACACTCGGTTCGCCGATCAAGATGAGCGCCACACCTCCCGACGCTACCCGCCGCGCACCGCTGCTTGGTGAACATACCGACGACGTGCTGTCGGAGTTTGGGCTTAGCGCGGATGAAATCGCGGCGCTCCGTCGAAATGGGGTGATTGGATAACGTGCGAATCGATGGATAGGCGTTCGTCGGCAGGCGCTGATTCGAGGATTCGAGGATTCAGGATTCGAGGATTAGCGATTAACGATTAGTGATCAGTGATCATCGATTTGTGATTCGACCGGCGAGAACCTCAGCGAGGTGTACGGCTGGCCGTCCCGTCGCTTGCCGAATCTGCTCTCGACAGCTGAATCCATCCGCCACGATGATGGTATCGGGCGACGCGGCTCGAACCGCCGGCAACAGCACACGTTCACCGATCGCCTGCGAAATCGCGAACTTGTCCGCTTCGAACCCGAAGGCGCCAGCCATACCGCAGCACCCGGAGTCGGGCGTGTCGACGGTGAGTCCCATCTTTCGCATCAGGGTCTGCGCGTGATCCATCTTCATCAACGCTTTCTGATGGCAGTGGCCATGCAGCAGCACCCGCGCTGACATGTGGGGAGGTTCACATCTCAAAGGGCCGGATTCCAGCAGTTCCGACAGAAGAACCGTTTGCCTGCTCAAGGCGAGCGCTCGCGCATCGGCCGGAAACAGGTTGCGCAGTTCATCGCGAAAGACAGATGCGCAGCTCGGTTCGAGCACGACGATCGGCGTCCCGGCATCAATGGATTCGCTCAGCTCTACCAGTATCGTGTGCAGATAACTTTTCGCACGGTCGAGAAGTCCAAAGTCATAGAGCGGACGGCCACAGCACAGATCAGCGCGTGGAATCGTGACTGAATAACCAGCCGACTGCAGAACTTCGAGTGCGGCTCGAGCTGTTTCGGGGTGAAAGTGATTGTTGAAGGTATCGATCCACAGGATGACCTGTGTTCGATCACGTTCGCCACTCGTCTTCTTGTGCGCGGTCCCAACGGTGCCCACTCCCTCTTTCGCTGCCCATTGCCGAAAGGTCGCCCGAGATAACCGCGGAAGCTCACGTGCAGGCGCAATGTGGAGCATTCGTTTCACGAGGGAACCAAGCGCTGGCGCATCAATCACCGCGTTGGCCACTGACGGGATCGCGGCACCCAGACGAAGCCACCGGTTGACGAGGCCGAATGCGTAAGCCTGGACAGGACGTCGCTGTCCTTCGTAGTAATGCGCGAGAAACTCGGCGCGGTAGGTCGCCATGTCGACGTTCGCCGGACATTCCGACTTGCATGCTTTGCACGATAGACAGAGATCCAGCGACTGTTTGACGTCCTCGTCCTGCCACCCGTCTCGGACGACTTCGCCTTGCAGCAGTTCGAAGAGCATGTGCGCGCGACCGCGGGTGCTGTGCTGCTCTTCGAGCGTGACCATGTAGCTCGGGCACATCGATCCGCCGTCGTGCTTCCGGCACTCCCCAAGTCCAACGCAACGGAGAGATGCTCGTGCCAGCGACCCGCGATCATCTGCAAATGCGAAGTATGTGTGCGGTTCGCGCGGCGCATAGTCAGCGCCCAGCCGAAGGTTCTCGGTCGGTAGATAGGCGTCGACAACTTTATGCGGGTTCAGTTTGTTGAGCGGATCCCAGATTGCTTTGAACTCACGAAACGCGTTCACCAACTCCTCGCCGAACATTTTCGGAAGCAGCGCGCCGCGCGATTGGCCGTCGCCGTGCTCTCCGGAGAGCGACCCGCCGTAGCGGATCACCAGGTCGGCTGCGCGATCGATGAACTCGGCGTACTTGCGAATGCCCCTTTCGGTTTCGAGATCGAAGTTCACTCGCATGTGGATGCAGCCGTGACCGAAATGCCCGTAGAATCCCGTCTGGTACTGATATTCATCCAGCAGCGCGCGGAGATCGCGCAAGTAGGGGCCGAGCCGCTCCGGCGCAACCGACGCATCGTCCCACCCTTCCCATTCAAGAGGAGCTCCGGGTGCTGTGGCTGCCGCTCGTGGTCCGGCCTCTCGAATCCGCCACATCGCTCGAGCTTCGTTCGTGTTGTACCGGCGAACACTCGGCCCGTTGGGAATCCGGCCGATCCAATCCACGAACCGCGCCGCTGTGCGATCCGCTTCGTCACTGGTGTCCGATCCGAACTCGACGAGCAGATAGCCGCGACCATCCGGGACGAGATTCAGGTGCGGCGCGCCTTTCCTGCGTAGTCCGTCAACCATTGAGCCCTCGAATCCCTCGAGACCAATCGGACGGAAGTCGAGAATCTCCGGGACATGGTCCGCGGCCGCAAAGGTGTCGGTGTAGCCGAGCCCGATCAACGCGCGATGCTGAGGGCTATGAATCAACTTCACCGTTGCTTCCAGGACCATCGCGCACGTGCCTTCAGTGCCGACAAGCGCGCGGGCGATGTGGAAGCCATTCTCGGGCAGCAATTCATCGAGGTTGTAGCCAGACACGCGACGCGGAATTCGTGGAAATTTTTCACGAATCCGATCGCCGTAGCGATCTCTGAGCGCCATCAATCTCGAGGAGATCTCACCGACCCGGGTCTCCTCACCCGAAAGGCGCTCGATCGTACCGGCACCTACCGTGAGTCTCGTGCCGTCGTACAGGAGGATGTCCAACTGTTCGACGTTATCGACGGTTTTCCCGGCAAGCAGCGAGTGCGTGCCGCACGAGTTGTTCCCGATCATTCCGCCTAACGTGCAGCGGCTGTGCGTTGATGGATCGGGACCGAACGTGAGTCGATGAGCCTCGGCGGCGTTGCGCAGGGAGTCCAGCACGACGCCCGGCTGCACGCGCGCCAGGCGAGCAACCGGGTCGATCTCCACGATCCGGTTCATGTATTTCGTGAAATCGAAAACGACCGCGACGTTGCAGCACTGCCCCGCAAGGCTCGTTCCTGCCCCTCTCGGAAGAACTGGAGCACCATACATTCGACAAATCGTCACTGCTGCGACCACATCGTCGGG
>Ga0114129_10012931_pt1 | contig 11877 bp, 6 predicted proteins | sample RhiMetdeltSRZDD1_FD_80071 | JGI IMG/M metagenome (GOLD analysis project Ga0114129, IMG submission 80071) | Populus rhizosphere microbial communities from Tennessee, USA - Rhizosphere MetaG P. deltoides SRZDD1 (version 2) (version 2) | ecosystem: Host-associated > Plants > Roots > Rhizosphere >... | reverse complement strand
GCTCCCGAGCGAAGGCTCGACGTGTTGGAAACGACGCCCGAGAGTTTTGATCGTGTCATGTCGACCAACTTGAGAGGCCCGTTTTTTCTTACTCAACGAGTCGCGCGACAAATGATCGCGCAAGCCGAGGCCGCGCCCGAATCAAAACGCAGGATCGTGTTTATCACCTCGGTTTCGGCTTACATGTCGTCGCCCTCGCGCGCCGAGTATTGTATGTCGAAAGCGGCTCTCAGCATGGCCGCCGCGGTTTTTGCCGATCGCTTGTCTGAATACGGGATCAATGTCTATGAGGTGAGGCCAGGCATCATCAAAACCGACATGACTGCCGAGGTTCAATCAAAGTACGACCGCTTGATCGAGGACGGCCTGGTCCCGCAAGGTCGCTGGGGCTCGCCCGAAGACGTTGGCCGGGCGGTCGTCGCGCTTGTGTCCGGAGGGTTCGAGTATTCGACGGGAACCGTGATCGAAGTGAGCGGCGGCATGAACATTCGAAGGCTTTGATGATGAGGATTCCCGAGAACATCGACGAAGCGGGGTTGCGGTCGCAATTAGAACGCGCGTTCCAGTTTGGCGTCGCTCAATTGGACAGGATGCTCGCCCGGTGGCCGGAGAATAAACCCGCGCCGATCTATACCCAGAACGGAATCTGGACGCGCCCCGATTACATGTGGACTGATTGGTGTCCGGGATTCTATGCCGGGATGATGTGGCTGGCGTTCGAACAGACCGGTGAGCCGAAGTGGAGAGACGCGGCCGAGCGATACACTCGCGCGCTCGAGCCTCGGAAGCTCGACGGTGATGTCCACGACCTCGGATTCATTTTCATGTCGACCGCAGACCGTTGGTACCGCTTGCTCGTCGACGACGATTCAACAGGAAAGTGGCTCAAGGAAATTCTGGTCACCGCCGGCACAGTTCAGTCACTGAGGTGGAAGGACACGGGAGAAGATCATTACATCTATTCGTTTCACGGACCGCAGTCATTGTTCATCGACATAATGATGAACATCCGCTTGCTGTTTCGCGCGCGTGAGCTCGGCGCCGGCGAAGAGTTGTTTCGCAAGGCGGTCACACACGCGAGGACAACCGAAAAGTACCTGGTCCGAAAACAAGGCGAGCGGATGATGGACCGCGAAGGCATGGTCATCCACGAAGCGATCTTCAATCCGGTACGAGGCGAGTTTCGCAATCTGTCGACTCAGCAAGGCTACTCGCCTTTCACGTGCTGGGCTCGCGGGCTGGTGTGGGCGATTTACGGATTCACGGACACGTTTCTGTTCACGGGAGATCGTTTCTTTCTCGAGACGGCCGAACGTTGCGCGGGCTATTACCTTGAAAACACGCCGGACAACGGTGTGCCGTACTGGGACTACGGCGCGCCGGGAATTCCAGATGAGCCGCTGGACAGCTCGGCTGCGGCTATCGTCGCGTGCGCGTTCTTGAAGCTCAAAGACATCGAAGTTACCCGCCGGGGAGCGCGCGTTTATCGTCAAGCCGCGCTCGCGATTCTGAATACGTTGACGAGTGACGAATTCCTGGGAATGCACGACCAGGCTTACGAGGGCATTCTTCGGCACGGCGTCTATCATCGGCCTATGAACTGGGGCGTCGACGAATCGGTGATGTGGGGAGACTACTTCTTTATGGAAGCCCTCCATATGACCTTAGGTGAGTGGCGTGCGAATTGATGGTCTCGAAATGTTCGTAATACGGCCTTCAGGCGGAAGTTCGTAGTTCGCGCATTTTGCGGCAAACCACGCGCTCTCGCCATACAAACTTCCGCCTGAAGGCCGTACTACGAACATGAGGTTTTGAGACGGCTTCACCGAGGGACGCCCGAACAAGTTGCAGGCCGGAGTCCATTGTTATGCAAATGCATTTGTCGGCAGCAATCGCACGGTTACTTCTGGCAGCCGCACTCATTTTCCCGATCAACTTGAGAGCGCTCGCCGATGCGCGCGGGGTCTCTTCGTCGCCTGACGTCGATGAGTTACGGCGGCTATTCAAAGATCCGCCCGATGACTGTCGAATCATGATGCGCTGGTGGTGGTTTGGCCCTGCTGTGAGCGAACAGGAGCTCGAGGGTGAGATGCGCCTGATGAAAAAAGGCGGCATCGGGGGCTTCGAGGTGCAACCGGTTTATCCGCTGGCGCTCGACGACGCGGCGGCTCATCTTGAGAATTCTCCTTTTCTTTCAGAGCGGTTCATCGCGGCTCTCAGGTTCACTGCCGGCAAGGCTCGCGAACTTGGGCTGCGGTTTGACCTGACGCTCGGCAGCGGATGGCCTTATGGCGGTCCGCAGGTTTCGATCAGCCAGGCGGCAGGAAGACTTCGTGTCGAAAGGGTTACCGTACCTCAGGATTCGAGACGCGTTTCAGTTCCGAGCATCGGCGCGGGCGAGAAACTGCTCGCGGTGTTTTTGGCGCGTATTCAAGGCCAGTCAATCGTTGAAGACAGCATTCGTGAGATAACCAACGTTCGCGATGGAGCAGTTGTTCTGCCGGAAGGGGCTGAGGGTCCGCTTCAAGTTCAATTCTTCATCGCGAGCCGAACAGGAATGCAGGTCAAGCGGCCGGCCGTTGGAGCAGAGGGCTTCGTCGTCGATCACCTCGATCGGGCGGCCGTTGACGATTACCTGAAACACGTCGGCGACCGTTTGATGAGGGCCTTCGACGCGGGTCCGCCGCACGCGGTTTTTTGCGACAGCCTGGAAGTCTACGCCTCGGATTGGACCGCCGATCTTTTGGAAGAGTTTCAAAAGCGGCGAGGTTACGACTTGAAGGCTTACTTGCCGGCGCTGGTTAACGACTTCCGTCAAGCCTCGGCGGCCATTCGAAACGACTGGGGTCTGACTCTAACCGAGCTTCTCAATGAACGCTTTCTCAAACCGCTGCACGAGTGGTCTCGCAAAAACAGAACGTTGCTTCGCGTTCAATGTTACGGAGTGCCGGCGGCCGCGCTGTCGAGCAACGCGTACGCGGACCTTAGCGAAGGCGAGGGTCATCGATGGAAGAGTCTCAGCGCAACGCGATGGGCTTCGTCGGCAAGTCACCTGTACGGGCGGCCGGTGACGTCTTCAGAGACATGGACCTGGTTGCATTCGCCGTCGTTTCGAGCTACGCCGCTCGATATGAAAGCCGAAGCCGACCTTCACTTCCTGCAGGGCGTCAATCAACTGATCGGGCACGGCTGGCCGTACACCGCGCCCGGCGTCGACTACCCGGGTTGGCGGTTCTATGCGGCGGGCGCGTTCAACGAAAAGAACCCGTGGTGGATCGTAATGCCGGACGTGTCTCGCTATCTGCAACGTCTCAGTTTCCTGATGCGGCAGGGTGAGCCGGGAAACGACATCGCTATTTATCTTCCCAACGACGACGCGTGGGCGCGGTTCATAACAGGTAGCGTGAGCCTGATCGATGCCCTGCGGGAACGGCTCGGGCCGAGCTTGATACCGAGCGTGCTGGAAAGCGGTTACGGTTTTGATTTCTTCGACGGGGAAGTGCTTAAGCAGTTGGGGAGAGTGGAAAACGGATCACTGGTCCTTGGCTCGAACAAATACAAAGTCGTCATACTGCCGAACGTCGAGCGCATTCCGGCGGAGACGCTGAAGGAGTTTGCGGAGTTCGCGCGAACCGGAGGAAGCTTGATCGCAACGCGGAGAGCTCCGTTGTTGAGTCCGGGATTTCAGTCGAAGCTATCCGATCATCAGCGAATCGCCGAAGTGTCCAAACGCCTGTTCGAAGGACCAGCGGCGATAGGTCATCTGGTCGCAGACGAACCCGCCCAGCTCTCTTCTGTGTTGACTGCAGCGCTGAAACCAGACGTCGCTCTGTCACCGGCCACGCCGGACATCGGGTTCATTCATCGTAGAACGAGCGACGCCGAGATCTACTTCATCGCCAACACCGGCAACGCACAACGCCACGCTGCTGCTACGTTTCGAGTTGAAGGGATGAACGCCGAATGGTGGGACCCGATGAGCGGCGAGATCCGGCCCGCTACGGCGACCGGGCGCGGGGCCAATGGTTTTTCGGTCGTGCTCGATTTGGAACCGTACGGTTCGCGAGTACTCGTGTTCTCGCGGCTCGCACATCCACCGGTCCAGACTTCAGTAAGTAATCCCGCTGATCCGCCAATCGACCTCAGCCACGGCTGGCAGATCTCGTTTGGTGAAAGCGGGGAAAAAGTAAGAGCGGATGTCTTGCGGTTCTGGACCGACGACCCGAAGACGCGCTACTACTCGGGCATTGCGATCTACGAGAGAGACTTCGCGGTACCTGACACTTTCTTGGGCAAGGGAAGGCGCGTGCGATTGGAACTGGGCGAAGGGCAACCGGTCGCGCCTGCGGCGAACCCGCGCGCTAACGGCACGCGAGCGTTGCTGGACGCTCCGGTTCGAGAAGCCGCGGTCGTGAGTGTAAACGGGCGTCGGGCAGGAGCGGTGTGGTGTCCGCCTTATTCGATCGACGTGACTGACTTTGTCAAAGCCGGCGAGAACAAGTTACGAATCGTCGTAGCCAACACGGCGATCAACTACATGGCCGGTCGCGCGCTGCCGGATTACCGGTTGTTGAATCTGCGCTACGGCGAGCGCTTTCAGCCGCAGGACATGGATAAGGTTCAACCGGTGCCGTCGGGGCTGCTGGGCAAAATCACCTTGACTGCCCGAAAGGAATAGCGGCGGATGTCCGACAAGCTTTAGCTTGTCGGACATCAAACTGACTCAATGCCGCGGAGGGAAGATGCAGCGACGCCAGTTTATCAAGTCGGCAATGTCAGCAAGCGCGATGATATTCACCGAACGCGCTTTCGCCGAAATCGGATCGCGCGCGGCGGGTCAATCGCGAATGGCTGATTCGAGAATCGAGATTCTGCTGAACGAGCCGATCGGCAGGATTGCGCCTGAGATCTACGGACATTTCGCCGAGCATCTCGGCGGAGTCGTCTACGGCGGCATATGGGTGGGCGAAGATTCAAAGGTGCCCAACATCGGCGGCATTCGCAAATCGCTGATCGAAGCGCTTCAGCGCGTTAAGGCGCCGGTCATCCGCTGGCCGGGCGGATGTTTCGCGGACAGCTACAACTGGCGCGACGGCGTAGGGGACAGAACCCGGCGGCCCCGTCGCACAAACTTCTGGCGCGATGCGGGTGAATGGCCGAAAGACGTCCCAGACGGACCATGGAACTACGATACGAATCAGTTTGGGACAAACGAGTTTATGCGTTTCTGCAGGCTGGCCGGAGCGCGGCCCTATGTCGCGGCGAACGTGCGCAGTCTTACCGCGCGTGATTTCTACGAATGGGTCGAGTATTGCAATTCTCCTTCGGGTACGACGACGCTCGCCGATTTGCGGGCAGCAGGCGGTGAGCCCGAACCTTTCAAAGTCCGCTACTGGGGAGTCGGCAACGAGTCGTGGGGATGCGGCGGGAACTTCACTCCGGAGGAATACGCCGCCGAGTACCGGCGTTTCACCGAGTGGGTTCCGAAGTACGGCATCGAGCCGGCGTTTATCGGTGCAGGACCTAACAGTGGCGATCTCGAATGGACGCGCAGATTCTTCTCCAAGATGGCCGAGCGCCGGGCGCTTGGCCGGATGTGGGGCTGGGCTCTGCATCATTATTCATGGAACGTGACTGGGGGCCGCACAACTGACTGGCGGCAAGGCAAGGGCGACGCGCTCAAGTATCCGATCGATGAATGGTACGAATTGCTGCGCGAAGCTGACCGCATGGAATCGCTGATCACCGATCATTGGTCGGCGATGGCCGACAGCGACCGGCAGCATCGAGTTAAGCTCGCAGTAGATGAATGGGGCGCCTGGTACCGCCCCGGCACTGAGGCGCACAACACACACCTGTTTGGTCAGCAGTCGACGATGCGTGACGCGGTATTGTCCGCATTGACGCTGGACACATTCAATCGTCACGCGGACAAGGTGGCGATGGCCAACGTCGCGCAACTCGTCAACTGCCTGCAATCACTGTTTCTCGCCAGCGAAGACAAGTTTGTGACGACCCCAACATTTCACGTATTCGAGATGTACGCATCGCATCAAGGCGGACAGTCGATTCGGACGGTCAATTCGGCTCCGCGCTCGAGCTACACGCGCAACGGGCAGGCTGCGACGATTCGTGGCCTCTCGGAGTCGGCGTCGCTCGTCGACCGCCGGCTTGTTCTAACCGTCACAAACCCCAACGCCACCGAAGCGAGGTTGGCGGAAATAGCGATTCGAGGGGCAAAAGCAAAGTCGGTGAAGATTACCGCGCTCGCGGCTAAGGACATCCATGCGCACAACAGTTTTGACCAACCTCGCGGCGTTGAGCCAGTTGAGTTGGCGGTCGCGGCTCCGCGCGGCGGAATGCTGGTGCATGAATTGGCTCCGGCATCCGTCACAAGGTTCCAGATAGGGCTCGAGTGAATCTTGGCGACGAAACAGACACTCTGATAGACTTGGCCCGTGCGAACACGCTCGGTGTTTGCTCTTGAATGGTTGCTGGCGCTTAATCACGAACAAGTCGAAGTCAATTCAAAGGGTCGAGATCAACTCGGAACCGCTCATTCGAACGACGGAGGCTCAGATGAAAAAGAAGGTATGCTGCTTTGCTTCTCTTGCCGTAGTGCTTTCTGTCCTTGCGCCCGGCTCTGCATCGCAGGGCAATCCGGCACTGATTTGGAAACAAAGAGAACGCTATACCCTCTCGATTGCATTGGAGTTCAGCAGAAAGAATCGCAACGTGGCCGAGCGCGCGCTGTCGGTGCTGACGGACGCCGGCCCGAATGCTCACGCGACGGGATTCCTGGTTGGCGGTGGGCTGGTGATGACGGCCTACCACGTCGTATCCGGCCGGCTAAGCAATTCGAAAAGGAGATTGCTTGGATTCAAACCTGATGACGAGCTTCAGGTAAAGGCGTACGTGAATGGCTGCCCGGCTAAGATTCTCAAGATCGACAAGGATGCGGATCTGGCGTTGTTGAGTGTTTGCGCGTCGACAAAGGAGACAAAGCGATTGAAGTTCAAAATCGACCCGGCAATCGACGAGCAAATCGTGTTGATCGCCCAGCCGCGCGAGAGCAAGCTCTTGCGCAAAGGCATTTTTCAAGGCCCATATGTCTTCCAGGGTAAACAGTATTGGTCTATCAAGATCGACGCGCTCGACGGGTTCTCAGGCAGCCCGGTCTACGACCATCAAGGCGAGATAGTCGGTGTCTTTTGCGGGTACGACTCCACGGAGGGGCTCGCATTTATCAGCCCAAGCGACAAGGCTCAGAAGTTCCTCGAGGAGTTCGACGCTGGTATCGCAACCACTCCGTAAGGTTCGATGGCGCGAGTTTGTAGTCCGGCGGATGCATGGAGTTCAGGCTTTAGCCTGGTACTTATCTTCTCGTACATTAAAGGCCAGGCTAAAGCCTGAACTCCATGCATCGGCTTGAAGGCCGGAGTACGAAGGCTTGTCGGGACGCCCAATACAGGTGAACCACTGCTTCCACGTCTGCGCTGAATGCAGACGACCTAAAAGGGCTCTCAATGGTTACAAATTCCGTGAGCCGCATGCAGCCGGATCGCTATTTCGATCCCGATCCGCAACAACGAGATATCGCCCGAGCATTGTACGAAACGATCGCCCATCTGCCGCTGGTCTGCCCGCACGGCCATGTCGATCCGCGAATGTTTGCGGACCCGGACTACAACCTGGGCACGCCGACCGATCTGTTGTTGATTCCCGATCATTACGTTTTTCGGATGCTCTATTCGCAAGGCGTCGAGCTGGAGCGGTTGGGTATACCAACGGTCGATGGCGCGGAGACCGAAACGGACCATCGGAGGATTTGGCAGATCTTTGCCGAGAGCTTTCATCTGTTCCGCGGGACGCCGACCGGCATGTGGCTGACTCACGAGCTCGACGATGTGTTCGGCGTCCGGGAAAAGCTCAACGGCGATTCCGCGGAGTCAATCTACGATCATGTATCGTCTCAGCTAGCGAAGCCCGAATTCCGTCCGCGACATTTGTTCGAGCGGTTCAACATCGAAGTGCTGGCAACGACCGATGCGGCTACAGACTCGCTCGAACATCACCGGGCAATCCGCGAATCCGGTTGGAAAGGCCGCGTGGTGCCGACGTTTAGACCGGACGGCGTCGTAAACATAGACAAGCCGGGCTGGCGAGAAGAGATCGACACCCTTGGTGAGATATCCGGTTTTGAGATAAACAGCACTCGCCGGTTAATCGACGCGCTCGAAGCGCGACGAGCCCACTTCAAGGCTTTGGGCGCCACCGCCACCGATCACGCCGCGCTTACCGCCTATACCGCTGAACTGTCCGAACACGAAGCTGACGAAATCTTACAGCGAGCGCTCAATGGAAAAGCGAGCGAAGACGATGCGACCCGCTTCACCGGTCACCTGTTGATTGATAGCGCGAGGATGAGCATCGAGGACGGGTTGGTGATGCAGCTTCACGTCGGGTCATATCGCAATCACAACCGCGCGATCTTCGAGCGGTTCGGGACGGACAAGGGCGCGGACATCCCGATAGCCGTCGAGTTCACGCGAAGTCTCTCGCCTCTGCTCAACAAGTACGGCAACGACCGGCGGCTCACACTGATCCTGTTCACGTTGGACGAGTCAACGTATTCGCGCGAGCTTGCGCCGCTTGCGGGACATTATCCGGCGGTAAAGCTCGGACCGCCGTGGTGGTTCTACGACAGCCTCAACGGGATGCGCCGCTTCCGCGATCTGGTTATCGAGACGGCGGGAATCCACAACACGGCCGGCTTCAACGACGACACTCGAGCGTTTCCGTCGATTCCAGCGCGGCACGATTTGGCGCGCAGGGTGGATGCCGATTGGCTTGCGGGACTTGTGGTGCGCGGGATTGTCGATATGGCGGACGCTGAAGAAATGGCTCAGGACCTCGCGTATCGTCTGGCAAAACGCGCGTACAAGTTTGATTCGAACTAGTGTTCAGTCAGAGGAGATATGCACCGTCATCTTGGAGCAGCCGTTTGCGGATTGCTTCTGACTATTTGTTTGTTGGTTGATGTACCGGACCTCGCCAGCGGACAGGCGGCGTTAGCGCTCTACAAAGACCCCACGCTTCCCATTGAAAAACGAGTCGAGGATTTGCTCTCGCGGATGACGCTGGAAGAAAAGATCTCCCAGATGATGAATGCCGCTCCGGCGATTCCGCGGCTCGACGTCCCGGCTTACGACTGGTGGAATGAAAGCCTGCATGGAGTCGCGCGGGCGGGCGTCGCAACCGTGTTTCCGCAAGCAATCGGGCTGGCGGCTACGTGGGACACGGATCTCATGCATCGAGTCGCCGACGTGATCTCAACCGAAGCGCGCGCAAAGTATCACGACGCGATTCGGCGAGACGACCACGGCAGGTACAGAGGGCTGACCTTCTGGAGCCCGAACATAAACATCTTTCGCGACCCGAGGTGGGGGCGAGGCCAGGAGACTTACGGCGAAGACCCTTACTTGACCGCTCGAATGGGCGTGCAATTCGTGAAGGGGCTTCAGGGGAACGATCCAAAATACTTCAAAGTAATATCCACGCCAAAGCACTATGCAGTACACAGCGGGCCAGAGCCCGATCGGCATCGCTTCGACGCGAAGACCGATCAGCGTGATCTCTTCGAAACCTATCTGCCGGCGTTTGAAGCTTGTGTCAGGGAGGGTGGCGCTTACTCGGTGATGTGCGCTTACAATCGCTACCTGGGCGAGCCGTGCTGCGCACAGAACACATTGCTCAAAAAGATACTAAGAGACGATTGGAAGTTCCCGGGTTATGTTGTCTCCGACTGCGGCGCGGTCTACGACATCTACAAGTTTCACAAGGTTGCCGAAGGTCCGGCCGCCGCTTCCGCTATGTCAGTCAAGGCAGGCACCGATCTTGAATGCGGGACCGACTACCGGACTCTAGTCGATGCTGTGAAACAGGGCTTGATCAAAGAGGCCGAGATTGACGTCTCGCTCAAGCGGCTGTTCACGGCTCGGTTCAAGCTTGGGATGTTCGATCCGCCGGAGCGCGTTCCCTACGCGAAGATACCGATCGAAGCGAACGACTCAACGGAGCATCGGCGGTTAGCGCTCGAGGCCGCGCGCGAATCGATCGTGCTGTTGAGAAATCAGAATTCGCTGTTGCCTCTTAAGAAAACGCTCAACCGGATCGCGGTGATTGGCCCAACCGCGGATGATCTGCCGGTGCTGCTTGGAAACTATCACGGTACGTCGTCGAGCTACGTGCCGCCTCTGAAGGGAATCGAGAAGAAGGTGTCAAGTCAGACGCGGGTGGCCTACGAACAGGGTTGCAATCTCGTCGAAGAGGGCCCGATCTTACGGCTCGTGCCGGCGAAAGCTTTGACGACGGGCGCGGCTCCTGGACTGAGAGCCGAATACTTCGCCAACCGCAAACTGGAGGGCAACCCGCTGCTGACGCGCATCGACCTGATGATTGACTCGAACTGGACGAAAGGGCAGGCGGTGCCGGAACTGGCGGACTCAAACTTTTCGATCAGGTGGACAGGCAAGCTGACGCCCGCGGCTTCCGGATCACACACGCTCGCCTTGACCGGGGATGATGGATATCGGTTGTGGTTGGAGGGAAAGCTACTCATTGATAATTGGAGCACCCACGGCCCCGAGACTCGAACGGCGAAGGTCAGGTTGGACGCGGGGCGCAGCTACAACCTGAAGATCGAATACTTTCAAGCTGGAGGCGGCGCCGAGATCAGCTTCCAGTGGAGCCCGCCTGGTGACGATTCACACAAGGCGGCGCTGCAATTGGCGCGCGAATCGGACGTCGTCGTGTTTGTCGGGGGTATTGCGCCTCGGCTTGAAGGGGAGGAAATGGAAGTGCCCCTCGAGGGATTTCGCGGCGGAGATCGAACGAACCTCGATTTACCCAGAGTGCAGGAAGAGCTGCTCGAGGCGGTATGCGCTACAGGAAAGCCGGTGGTCCTCGTACTCACCAGCGGCAGCGCTCTTGGCGTCAACTGGGCGAGCGAACACATAGCCGCGATCGTCCAGCTCTGGTATCCGGGCGAAGAAGGCGGGACGGCGCTAGCCGACGTGCTGTTTGGGGACTACAATCCTGCCGGCCGGCTTCCAGTTACGTTCTACAAATCAGTCGACCAGTTGCCGCCGTTCGAAGATTACAGGATGAGCGGCCGCACTTATCGTTACTTTGCGGGCGAACCGCTTTTTCCATTTGGACATGGGCTGAGCTATACAACATTCGCGTATAGCAGGCTGGAGATTCCAGGTAAGGTGAAGGCCGGAGACAGCGTCGGGGTGAAAGTTCGAGTGACTAATACCGGAAAGGTCGCGGGTGATGAAGTCGTTCAGCTCTACGTCAAGGACCTGCAAGCTTCGGCGCCAGTCCCGATTCGATCGCTGCAGGGCTTCAAACGAATTCATCTAAAGCCGAACCAATCAGAAACCGTCTCCTTTGTTCTGACTCCGCGTCAACTCTCGCTGATCGATAACCAGTGGCGGCGCGTGGTAGAGCCCGGAGAATTCGAGATCCAGGTTGCCGGCGGGCAGATCGGCGCGCGCGTGTCGTCTGCGCAAGGACTAACGGCGAGGCTCAAAGTTACGGGTGACGTGTTCCTGGTGAAATAAAGGGAGAACAAGTTCGTAGTCCGGCCTTCAGGCGGAAGTTCGTATCCTGAGTGCTTGAGAGGAGACACGAGCGCCGCGAGCTACGAACTTCCGCCTGAAGCCGGACTACGAGCGTGTTCCGGACTGCGAACATCGATCAATGAAGAACGCGATCGTGTTTATTCTTTGTTTCGTATTAAGCCCATCGTTCGCTCAGAAGCGGACGGTCTCAGCGCCCTCGCCCGTTCAGCCCGTGCCGACTCCGGCTCAG
>Ga0114129_10012930_pt1 | contig 11878 bp, 6 predicted proteins | sample RhiMetdeltSRZDD1_FD_80071 | JGI IMG/M metagenome (GOLD analysis project Ga0114129, IMG submission 80071) | Populus rhizosphere microbial communities from Tennessee, USA - Rhizosphere MetaG P. deltoides SRZDD1 (version 2) (version 2) | ecosystem: Host-associated > Plants > Roots > Rhizosphere >... | reverse complement strand
ACCACCTGATGCTGGAGAATGTTTGGAATGGTGATGAGATCGATGTTTCAAAATGGTTGTCGCAATATACATTACAGCGATACGGAATAAAGAATGATACGATCAATATGGCATGGAGTTTTTTAAAAAGCTCTGTATATAATGGCGGACTGGGAGAAGGCGGGCCTGAATCGATCATCGTGAGCCGGCCTTCCATTAATATGTTTGGCGACAGAGTGCGTACAAAACTCGATTACGATCCTAAAGAGCTGGTTACGGCATGGGAGTTGTTTCATGCAGCCATTCCTGCGCTGCAGCAAAGCGACGGTTTTCAATACGATCTGGTTGATGTGGTTCGCCAGGTATTGGCCAATTATGCCACGCCGCTGCAACAGAAATGGGTGCTGGCTTATCTGCAGCACGATGCCGCTTCATTTGATAAATACACCCGGGAGTTTTTGGAGCTGATGGATGATATGGACGAGTTGCTGGCCACCCGCAAAGATTTTTTACTGGGTAAATGGATCGCCGATGCCCGCAGTTGCGGCGCCGGTGAAAATGAAAAAAAATTATATGAGCTGAATGCAAGAAATGTTATTACCTTATGGGGCGATAAAGAAAGTGAACTGCATGAATATTCATGCAGGCAGTGGGCCGGATTAATAAAAGGGTTTTATAAACCACGCTGGCAACAGTTCTTTACCTACCTGCAACAAAAAATGGCTACCGGGGCCAGAATGGAAACCAACGATTTTGAAGCCGCGGTAAAAGCCTGGGAATGGAATTGGGTGAATAGCAACGATACATTTTCAGCTGTGCCCACCGGCAATCCGGTGGAAGTGGCGAAACGGATGTATACGAAGTATATTAGCAGGGTGAAGTAAAAATATCTTTAAGCAATATCATCCCGTTTGGGGATTTTTGACTCTATAGATACAGGCAACAATAAGAAACCCAACACTAACTATAACTCAGCACATGCAACAACAAAAGCGATTTCTGGCATTGGATGTATTTCGTGGCATGACCATTTGCTTCATGATCATCGTAAATACCTCACCCGATGAAGCCTTTACTTTTGCCCCTCTACTGCATGCCAAATGGCATGGGTTTACACCCACCGACCTGGTATTTCCATCGTTTTTATTTGCGGTAGGAAATGCCATGAGTTTTGTAATGACTAAATGGGAAACAACGCCCGCCCCGGCTGTGCTGGCAAAAATTTTCAAACGCACCCTGCTCATTTTTATACTGGGGTACCTGATGTACTGGTTTCCTTTTGTGCGGTTAGATAAAGCAACGGGCCACTATGCCTTCAAGGCTTTTGAAACAACGCGTGTTTTCGGCGTATTGCAGCGCATTGCCCTGGCATACTGCTTTGCTTCGTTAATGATTTACTTTTTAAAGGTTCGTACTACAGTTATCATTACTGCTTTAATTCTTTTATTATACTGGCCTGTAATGTGGTTCTTTGGCGATGCTGCAGATCCATTATCATTACATGGCAATGCCGTTTTAAAGCTCGACCTGTGGCTGATAGGCCCCGATCATTTATACCATGGCGAAGGCGTGCCTTTTGATCCGGAAGGATTGTTAAGCACATTCCCTGCCATCGGCAACGTGGTGGCCGGTTATTGTGTTGGTTATTTTTTGCAGAGAAAAGGCGGCACGTATGAAGCGCTTACCAAATTAATGCTGGCAGGTTTTGCCTTGCTGGTGCTGGCGCATTTCTGGAATTATTCATTCCCTATCAACAAAAAGTTATGGACAAGCTCCTTTGTATTGCACACCGTCGGTATTGATTGTTTAATTATCGCCGCCATTGTGTATGTGGCCGATATACAACATAAAACATCCTGGACGCCCTTCTTTCAGGTATTTGGAAAAAATCCATTGTTTATTTACCTGTTATCAGAAGTGCTGGTGATATTATGGAATGTATTCCGTTTCAAAGATGGCACAACGGTTTATAAATGGCTGTATGATAATATTTTTATTCATGCCAATCCGTATATCGGTTCCTTTATACAGGCGGTGCTATACATGTTGCTGTGTTGGGCCGTGGGTTACTGGATGGATAAGAAGAAAATTTACGTAAGAGTGTAAGTAAAAGGCAATGGGCAATAGGCAAACATAGGATACAACTATGTGGTGCAAATAACTAAGGCTGGCTAAGATGGTTAAATGGTTTATATCTTTCTATGCAATTGTATTTTTTACCGGTGCTGCATGGTCGCAAACCGATCCTTTACAATACGTAAACCCTTTTATTGGTACTACCCAATCGAACGTATTTACGAAGTGGGGGAGTGAAGGGGGAACCTATCCCGGCGCCGTAGCGCCATGGGGCGCTGTGCAGTTAACGCCCGAAACCCGTTTAACGGGCAGCAAAGGATACGATTACCGCGACAGCAGCATTTACTTTTTCAGCTGTACGCGGCATTTAAGCGGTTTTCCCAGCGGTTCTTCGGGAAGCGTATATGTAATGCCGGTAAAAGCTTCAGACAGTTTTCGATTAAATACTTATCACAGATACTTTAATCATAAAAATGAAAAAGCCACACCCGGTTATTATCGCGTATTATTCGATGATGATAATACCCTGGTAGAGGCAACTGCCGGTGAACGTACCGGGCATTTTCGCTTTACTTTTCCGGCACAGGTAATACCGAAGCTGTTTATCGGTGATGCCGGTAAATTAACGGTGAGGTCGAATAAGGAATTAAGCGGTGCTGCATCGAATACGCTATTCCGGTTCAATAAAAACTTTACGAATAAAGAAGATGTTTCCCGTGGCTGTATGCTTACATTTGGCCGGTCAACTTCAGGTACTACGGTAATAGAACTGCAAATCGGTGTATCTGCAGTAAGTGTTGATGGTGCTGTTAAAAATCTAACTGCAGTAGACGGTGACTTTGGAGAACTGAAAAAATCAACCCAAAACAAATGGCGCAAAGCTTTGTCGGTGGTTGATATTGACGATACCAGCGAAGCCAATAAAACGGTTTTTTATTCTGCCTTGTATCATGCATCGCTTGTTCCCTGGGTTGTTTCGGATGTTGATGGAAAATACCGGGGAGCCGATAAACGTGTTTATCAAGCCAAAGGCGCGAATCAATACAATGTGTTTTCGCCCTGGGATACTTTTCGCACCCTGCATCCTTTGCTTTGCCTGTTATTTCCCGAAAGGCAAAAAGACATGATTGAATCGATGCTGGATATTTACCGGCAAACCGGCTACCTGCCTACAGAATCAATGACCGGTAATCATGCCATACCCATTATTACCGATTCATGGTTGAAAGGAATTAAAGTGGCTGATAGTTTGCTTGCCTTTACAGCTATGAGGAAAAGCATTCTTTCAGGACCTTATATTCAGCCCGATATGGAAATTTACCGCATGCTCGGTTATATTCCATTTTCATATCCTGAATCGGTTACCCGTACGGTTGAATATGCCTATGACGACTGGGCACTGGCCCAATTTGCAAGGGCTTTGCACCATAACGATTTCAGTAAGTTCGTATTGAAAAAGAGCTTTAATTACCGGAACCTTTTCAATGCTTCTGAATTATTTTTATTACCGCGAAAAAGGAATGAGTTCAAATTACAACCCGGTACCTTTGGTTACAAGGAAGGTGATGCCTGGGTATATTCATATTTTGTACCGCATAACGCCAAAGACCTCGTGAATATAATGGGCGGCGATACCGCTTTTGTATCGAAGCTCGATTCGGGGTTAATCACCAATCAACTGGTGTTCGACAATGAAACGATGTTTCATGTGCCTTACCTATTCAATTTTACAAACGAATCTTATAAAACGCAGGAATGGGTTCAAAATATAATGCGAACGCGTTTCAGCGCTACACCCGGCGGTTTGCCGGGCAACGATGACCTGGGCTCAACCAGCAGCTGGTTTGTTTTTAGCGCTATGGGCATTTATCCGGTATGTCCCGGCCGGCCTGTTTATGCCATTAGTGCGCCGCTTTTCAGATCGGTTACTGTTCATATGGCCAACGGAAAACAATGGGTAATAAAGGCAAACAATACTTCACCGCAATACAAATACATTAAATCAATAACGGTAAACGGAGCGCCGTACCCTCGCGTATGGTTGCCGCATACTATGCTGGTACAGGGTGGCCAAATGGAGTTTGATATGGATACGGTGCCGCATAGGGAATGGGTGCTGGATAAAGATCTGACAGACGTTTCAGGAACAACCGGTGATCCGGCATTTCAGCTAATTAATTTTTCAGTAACAAAGAATAATGTATTGCCAAACGAACAGGTGGCCGCCCGTTTCGTTATACAAAACAAGGGAAGCGCCGGAATAAAACGGGTAACCGTATATGTAAACGGTAAAGCCTATGCTGCAAAAAATTGCCTGGTTCCGGCGGATAGCACCATTACAGATTCCATATCATTTCGTCTGTATCCGTTTGGTAAAACCAGCATACAGGTTGATGAAGCTGCAGCGAAAGAAATCGGGGTTGTCCATTCGCAAACCGCTACAGCTGTTCAGCCGGTTATTAGTGGACTGGTGATAAAACCGGTTATTCGTACAGGTGAAATGCAGCGTATAACTTATGATGTACAGAATACCGATGGTGAAGCGCATATATTTTATATTCCTATACACATCAACGATTCACTGGCGTGTACAGATACCATTACGCTGCAACCCGGCGCCATACAACATATGGTGCATATAATACCGGTTAAAAATGAAGGTTTGCAAAATTTACGTGTTGATAATACCGGCGCCTTGTTTAAGGTGTATAGTAATAATTTGAAATCAATATTGCTAAGCCTGTCGGCAGATGACCTGAAGGATAGTGTGGTTGCAGATAGTTCGGGGTTTGGGAATGAGGCGAGGGTGGTGCGAATGAATGGTACTTCGACTGCGCTCAGTACCAGCAAAGTTGATTCTTCCCCCTTACGACTTCTCTCAATGCAGGGAGTTTATCCTTTCAATAAGCGCTGGAAGCTCAGAACAGGTTTGGTAGTGAATAAAGATCGTTATATAGAAGTGCCCGGCTCATTAAGCGTTGATAGCATGGGGCAAACGATCACCATGATGTTATGGGTGTACCCCATTGGTAAAAGCAATGGTTTGGTTGATGTGTTTACCAAAGGCGATTACCATGTTTTACAGGTGGCCGGCAATAAACAACTTACATTTTTTGCGGGAGGCTGGGGCAGGGGAGAATGTACCGCTGCGTTACCGGCCAACTGGTTCAACAACTGGCACCATATAGCGGGCGTGTGCGATGGAGCGAACCTTCGTTTATATATTGATGGAAAATTAAAAGGCGAACTGCCTTTGCAGGACCGCGTCAATTTATCGGCGCCCAACAAATTCACGATCGGCCGCAACGAAGAATTTCCGGGGCAACGTATATTCGACGGATACGTTGATAATGTGAAGCTATATGCAGCACCATTGTCGGGTGATGAAGTTTTAAGGGTGGTAAATGAAGAGATCAAATCAATCCGCACCTTTCCATAAACTCATTTGTAAACACTTTTTGAGTGGGCTCATCGAGCAGCTTATGCCGTGCTGCCAGCCACTTGTTTACAACAACATTGCCATACATTTGGCGTATGCGTTGTTCTGTAAGATTGAAATTGATCTTTCCCCAATGAAGCGTATACGGAATATTCAGTTCTTCAAACCGGTTCCAGGTATTGTTAAAAAACTTACGGCTGGTGGCTGAATCAACGCCATCCATTTCAAGTACGCAGGTTTTTTCAAACTTCGTGAAACCCAGTAGTGCCTGAGTGCCTTTTACAAAACGCAAAGCCAGTCCACCGGCAAACGCTGTTTTTTGATTCAGTGCCACAATTTCTTCTACTGCCCGGCTGGCATTGGCCGTATCGATAGCGATGGCTGCACTGGCTGCCTTGCCACGAAATTTAGTATTGGTAAATATTTCTCCAATAGTGCCTGTTACCTCTTCGTTCGATGCAAAGGCCAATGGAAATAATTTTGTTACTAATGGCGGCACTAATTTTTGCGTTAGCTTTTTTCCTAAGTTATCGAGAACGGTTTGAATAAGCCCGAGCAGTTCATCGCCGTATTGATAATTGCCGGAAGGCGGCTGTGGTTTGGGGTAATCGGCACGGTATGGCACTTTGTACAATACTTTCAGAAAAACGCCCTTATCAGCATCGTTTTCGGCAAACCGGTGCGGATTAACTATTACTTCAAAATGATATAAGCTGCGGTTGTTGCTTTCCGGTGGAAACGGAAGGTGTTCCTGAATGGCATCAAAGTTCCATTCATTGATGGCGAGTTTCAGCTTGTCGTTATAAGGAATATTGCCAACTGTATATTTCTCCAGTAAATAAATGGGTTCTGTTTCCAGTAAAATGCCATGAACAAATCCAAAGCTGCCAAAGCTTACCACGGCTGCGTTGAACAGGTCATCGTCGCGAATTACTTCGGCGCCAAGCCAGTCTGAAAATTCGGGCGAGGCCACCGGGTTTGATGCTCTTTCGAGCCATACATGCCTGTTAGCGCCGGTTACAATATGCATTCCGATAATGGCGTCATGCACGGCGCCCACTTTAAAACCGGCGCCATGCGTACCGGTAGCCGTAGCGCCTGCTATGGTTTGTCCGTTGCTGGCGCCTGAAGCGCGCAATGCCCTGAACCAGCCATTTTCCTGTTCAAGTTCTTTATTCAGTTGCAAAATGCTCATGCCGCATTGGGTAAACACCACATCCTGCGCTGTTTTTCCTTTGGCAAGGTATTGCGGGCTCAGAAAACTATTACCCAAACTAAAAAAGGTGCGCAGTTCGCGGGTATCTACCAGTCCGCCTTTACACACCGCTACATCACTGAACGACCAGCCATTGCCCAAAGCCCTTAATGAAATATTATTATCAACCGCATGTTGAATGAGCCATTGAAAATTTTGTGTAGTGGCTTTATAATTTCTTTCCTGTTCGGTAAAGGGAAATGGCAGGCGCATATTAAAGCTGGCATCTTTCGTTAATTGAACCGTAAAATTCTGATGCCCGTTTTGCCAGTCGGTTATGGGAATTAATGATATGCCATCTGGTAGTGCCATAATTTTTTTTCAGTATTACATTTTTAACCTGTTAAGACCTTTTTTACCACATAGACACATAGAAAACATAGGCTTCACATAGGTTTCTTCTATGTGTTTTCCTATGTGCCCTTATGTGTCTATGTGGTGCATTTTTCTACGTTTTGCCTACTGCCTATTGCCTGTTCCTAAGTGTCCCGGTTGCGTATTCAGCGGTGAGCAACACCACGAAACCTTTTGCGGAATTACAATGCCCAGCGTTATAACTGTTAGTAAAATATGTGCAGGGGTGGTTTTTACAACTACCTTATTTAAGTGATTATACCGCTGATCGCATTGCGGACGAATATCTTTCGTTTGTTTTAATCCCCAGAAGTAATGCCAAACGGTAGTGTCTTTGTTAATGTTGGCCGCATCGGCGCAATCGTATTCTGTTATTATTTTGGTACTGCTACAGCTTTGTAATAAAACAGTTATGAAAAAAATCGATGTAATAAACAGTGGTAATGGTTTAAATGCCGGCAGTCGCATATAGTTCGTTTAATGTAGTAAGTGTTTGAGTAACAATCTTCAAATATAACATATTGCAATGGGTGTAACAATACCACAAATGGGGTAGGATGACTGTTGAGAAATGTGTGCAAATTATGACAATAACTTTTGCGCAGCTGTAATTGAAAATGCTTTTACTTTACAGGTTCATTTTTATAGGTACTCAACATGCAAACACTCTCCCCCAGAAAATATGTGCAAACGAAAGTGCGATCGTTGCCGGTATGTAAATGTATGGTAAATAAAGACTGGGAAGATAGTCAGCTTGCCAATGTGTCGGTAATGCGAAAACATAGTAACGGCAATGTAACTATTGGCATGTACATGGTTGATTTGCTTTGCCTGGGAGTTGTTAATTCCGTATTTTTTTTCAATACGCCCGAAGAGGAATTCGTGGCACAGTACAGCTTTGAGTTGTCTGATTTTAAAGAGATCGATTATACACTGGCGCATAATATCGTATATGCAGGTCATGATTTTGCTCTTGAATTTGATATTCATCCCCACCGCAATTTTGACATTACCCGTTTTATACTGGAAGATGACAATAATTCCATTCCTCTTATTGAAGTGCCGATAGGCGCCGACGGAATGCCACACCTGATCGTGCAAAATCATGGCGATTTTGCCGAGGCGCTGGCGAAATTAAAACGGTATGCCGGAGAAGGTAATTATTTCTATTCAATTGAAGGAGATAGCAAGCCCAGGTTACAACATGATAACGATACTTCGGATGTTGATATGGACGAAATACCGGTCGGCGAAGTTAGTTTGGCTAATGTGCAAAGCATTCGTTCGGATGATATGCTGAACATTGAAAAAGTGCGGCAACGTTCGGTGCTTGAACAGTTGACCATTCATTCAGAATTACTTACCCGTTTATTGCCACCCGAAATAAATACCAATACACCCGAAGAAGAGGCCATGTGGCACGAGATGTGGGATGAAATAGGACATGGGTGCGAAGAACCTAATAATGTGCTGCCCGAGCATTTTGAGGAGCACCGGCAGGTAACAAAGCAAATAGACAAATTTTCTCACCTGCTTGAACGGGAAAACGAGCAGCTGATGAAGGAGTTTGAAGCGAAGATGATTGATCTGGCCAACAGCTATGCTTTTAACCCGTTGTGCATTCAGGTGATTTACGAACAGGGTATATTGCTCGATTGTGAAGCACTATGCGAAGTGGTAAAGCAGCATGCCCTGAAAATGTATAAATATTATCCGGTGCTTCATTTTAGCCTGGCCCTTGGCGCATTGATACAACAGGAAACAGATCCCCGTTTTGATAATATTTACAGGCTAACCGATATTCGCGAAGCGGTGCCCGGCTATGAACAATATCATGCCGATGAAATAATCAACTTCTGGTTAATCAGGTTATGGCTTTGCCTTGATCAAAGAGATCTGAAAGGCGCCGTGCAATATTATTTTATGCTGGTAGATGCCAAAGCCACCGCCTGGCTGTTATTGCCGGTGCTGGAGAAGTATGTTGAAGTGTTGTATCGGTATAATAAAGCGTTGAAAGACCTGGAGACGAAGTTGTAAGGAATAAGTTGTAAGTATTAAGTAGGAAAACCTTCAACTTACAACTTATTACTTATCACTTTAAAACTGCTTACCAGCCCGGCGTTTGCGTAAACCCGGTATTCCCATAACTTTTCGCAATATCAATTTCCTGTTGAGGTACCGGCCACAAGGTATCGCGTAAGGGGAAGGCGCGTAAGGCGCCGCTTGGATCTTTTACTTTCGGCATAATATTCCTGTCGATCTTCCATCTTTTCAAATCAAAATAGCGTGTTCCTTCGAGCGCCAGTTCAATTCTGCGTTCATGGCGAATGCGTTGCCGCATCTCATTCTGCGATAAACCGGCAGGCAATGGCGGCATGTTGATGCCGGGGCGCGCTCTGATCGAATTAATGGCTGTATATACCGAGGCATCGGGACCTGTTGCTTCGTTTTGCGCTTCGGCATACATCAGTAAAATATCTGCATAGCGCAAAAACACAAAGTCCTGATCGCTTTGCGTGGCATAGGTAGTAGGGTAGCGGGTGCTGTCGATATATTTACGAACCAAAAAACCGCTGGCTACATTATCTCTTGTTGGGTCAAAAGCAGTGGCGGCGGTAATGCCCCTCCATTCGCCGGGTACAATCACTGTTAGCTTTAAACGCGGATCTCTGTTCTGGTACGGTTTTGCCGGATCATAGAGCACAGATGAATCCGGGCCTTTAATGGGCCGGCCATCAGTACATTCAAATTCATCGACCAGGTTTTTCAATACCTGAAACGCGTTGGTGTACGAATATACCCAGTCGGTAGTGCCGGCATAGTTGGGCGGCAGGTACCGGGCGCTGAACAGGATCTCGGGATTATTGTTTTGCCCCGGTTTTAAAAACAGGTTGCGGAAATTGGCACTCAGGCTGAACTTATTTTCTGTTATCACCTGTTGGGCAACCGCGGCTGCTTCGGTAAAGCGACTGTTAGTAAGCAGTACTTTGGCTTTATAACCCAGGGCGGCGCCACGAATCACATGCCCGTTGCTGTAGGCGGTGTTGGGTAAATTATTGATGGCAAAATCAAGATCGGCCAGTATGGTGTTGGTGACCGTGCTTTTAGCCGTGCGGGGCAAAGTAGCGTTGCTGATATTATTGTTCAGCGGTTCCAAAGTAAGCACTACATCGCCATAGATCTGAACCAGCAGAAAATAATAATGCGCCCTGATGAACCGTACTTCGGCTTTATATCTTCTTATAGCAGCTGTATCCATGGCAACCCTGTCGATGTTCGCCAGAAAATTATTACAGGCTGCAATAGCCTTATACGGCAAATTATAGGCATCCGACTGAATGCCTCCGGTAGTGGCTTCAATGACGCCTGTAGATACGTTGTTGAAATTATTACCTGTTGATTGTGTATAGCCATTGTCGGCCAGTAAATCCCAGTGCATTGTTAAACAGCCCCATCCGGGTGCGGTAAGGCTCACACTGCTGGCATTGGTGCCCGGCGATAAAAAACTGTATACCCCTGCGAGGGCCAGATCGGCATCGTTTTGTGTTTTCCAGAAATTTTCCGCCGGTATCTGGTCGAGCGGATTTTTTTCGAGGTATTTATGGCAGGCAGTCAAACCTGCTGCTGCGGCTATTATGATATATAGTAAGATATGTTTTGTGCTGCGTTTCATGCTGTACGTGGTTTAATAATTAAAAAACTGCTTTTAAGCCAAATGAAATCACCCGGTTTTGCGGATGGTTTACATACCGAACGTTGGAGGAAACACGTTCGGGGTCAAGGCCGGGAAATTTGCTGAAGGTGATCAGGTTGTCACCGGCAAAGTATATTCGCAGGCTGGTCATGGCTGCATATTTGGCATATTTCGCAGGTAAATTATATCCAAACTGAATATTTTTTATGCGCAGAAAAGAAGCGTCTTTTAAATACCAGGTCGAAGAAGTGCCGGCATTATTGCTGATGTTTCCTGTGCCCGAGAGATAGATCATGGGCATAGTAGTGCCGGGACGATCGGGCGTCCAGGCATTCAGCCAGTCGGTAGTTGGTACCGAGTTTTGGTCAAAAGGTTGCATGCCCCACCGGTTTACAAATATCTTCTGCCCCTGTGAGCCATACAGGAAAACGGTAATGTCGAAGTTCTTCCATTCGGCAAAAGCATTGAACGAATAATTGTATTTGGGATAAATGCCGGGTACAATTACACGGTCATTGGCATCGATAGTGCCATCAGGGTTCACATCTTTGAATTTCATATAACCGGGTTGCGGGCTATAGGGTTGTTTGGGGCTTTTACTGATCTCATCGGCGGTTTGAAATATACCTGCGAATTCGTACAGGTAAAAGCTGCCATAGGGCTGGCCTTCGATGTTAATAGTGTTGCTACCGGTATTGATTTGAGTAGCGCCATATTTTACCAGTTTGTTTTTGTTGGTTTGTATGTTGCCGCTCACGGTGTATTTTACTTCGCCGATGTGGTCGCTATACTGGGCGCTGATCTCAATACCCGTGTTGCGCATTTTTCCGTTGTTGATGGTGGGAGCGTTGTACCCGATATAGGCAGGCAACGACTGTTGTGCAAGAATATCATAGGTTTCTTTGTTATACCAGTCGAATGTAAGCGATAGCCTGTTGTTCAGCAAGGTTACATCTGCGCCCACATCAAACACCCGGGTCGATTCCCATTTGATAGAAGTATCTACCAGGTTGGTTTGTATTACCCCCGAACTGAGCGCTGTGTTGTTATACGGATAGGCATATCCTACGTTGTAAACATT
>Ga0114129_10012929_pt1 | contig 11878 bp, 6 predicted proteins | sample RhiMetdeltSRZDD1_FD_80071 | JGI IMG/M metagenome (GOLD analysis project Ga0114129, IMG submission 80071) | Populus rhizosphere microbial communities from Tennessee, USA - Rhizosphere MetaG P. deltoides SRZDD1 (version 2) (version 2) | ecosystem: Host-associated > Plants > Roots > Rhizosphere >... | reverse complement strand
GTGATGCCGTTGACGATGCGATCGAGCAGCAGCGCCATGCCGAGCGCGCTGATGCCGAACCAGACGATGGTCTTGTTCAGGCCGTATTGCTCCGCGATCGGCCGCAGCTGCGCCGTCACCATCAATCCGCCAAACGCCACCATCGTCATCATTGAATAAAGGACCCAGAACGTCGGCGTCCGAAGCATCTGCCAGGGCGTGTAGTTGACCTGCGACTGGGCCACGCTCCCGGTGCCGGCTGCCTGCTGCGTCCAGCCGGCAGGCCGCCAGCCCGCCGGCGGCGCCAGGATGAACTGCGCGACGACGAGCACGACGACGCCTTGAATGGCGCCCCAGACTATGAACGCCTGCTGGTAGCCGCTCGATTCGATCATGTTCTGGATCGGCAGAATCGTGAGCGCGGTGCCGGCGCCGTACGCGCCGGCGGTGAGACCGGTCGCCAGGCCGCGGCGATCGGGGAACCATTTGAGCGCGGTGCCAATCGAGGCGCCGTAGACGGCACCGGCGCCGACGCCGCCGAGCGTGTACCAGAAATACAGGCCAGAAAGCGAATGCGTCAGTCCGGACCCGATCCAGCCGGCGCCGACCAAAAAACTTCCCGCAGTGACGACCAGCCTCGCGCCCAGCCTGTCGATCAGATAGCCCTCAACCGGCACGAGCCAGGTTTCGGCCAGGACGAAGGTGGTAAAGGCAAACTGAACGGCTGCCAACGTTACGTTCAGGCTTTTCGTCAGAGGAGTCGTGAACAAGGTCCAGGCGTATTGCAGATTCGCAATGGCGGCCATGGCAATCACACAGGCCACCAGTTGCAGCCATCGATTCACGACGCGCTCGTTGGAGCCACTCTGCCCGCTCATGCCTGCACCTCCGCGATCCCTTGAATTGCCGATGTCCGGCTGGCGCGCATTCTACGCCGAGATCCGGTTAAACCCCTAACCACCGAGGACACGGAAACGAACGGAAACACACGGAGAATACGAGGAAAGCACGACGCGAACGGATACCTATATTTTGACGATCCGCGTTCTCCGTGACGAGTATTGCGTCCGTGAATTCCGTGGTGGATGCCGTGGTTCCGGACGCCGGCCGGGAACTCGATCACGAAAAGCTTCGTAGATAATGAGCACCATGTCGTCGTTCCTGGCCGACCTGCGCCACGGCTTCCGCATTCTGGTCCGAAGCCCGGGGTTCACTCTCGTCGCGGTACTGTCCCTGGCCGCCGGCATTGGCGCCAACACGGCGATCTTCTCCCTGGTCAACTCGCTGCTCTTCCGTCCGCTTCCATTCGAGCGCGCCGACGAGCTGATTTCGGTCTTCACGAGCGACTTCAGCGGCCCGGCGTTCGGCGCCTCTTCGTATCCCGACTACCTGGATTTCAAGACCGAAACGCGTGTCGTCGGCGATCTCGCCGCCGAGGGCCCGCTTCAGGGCGCCCTCGTCGTCGGCGATCGCACCGAGCGCGTCACCGCGATTCTCGCAACCGGCAATTACTTCGAGTTGCTGGGCGTTGGCGCCGCAGCCGGCCGCACGTTCGCGCCGGCCGACGATGCTCCAGGCGCCGAGCCAGTCGCCGTGTTGAGCGACCGGTTCTGGCGACGAATCGGTGCCGACGCGAGCATCATCGGCAAGCCTGTCGCAATCAACGGCCAGCCGTTTACGGTGTCCGGTATCGCGCCGCCCGGATTCACCGGGGCTTTACCGGTCTTCGATCCCGATCTGTGGATACCAGCGGCGACCATCGAGCGTGTCAGCAGCGAACGCGGACCGCTTGGTCAACGAGGTTCGCGGCGCTGGATGCTGATCGGCCGGCTTGCGCGCGGTGCCACTCTCGCGCAAGCTCGGGTCGCGTTCAGCACGCTCTCCGCGCAACTCGCGCAGCAGTATCCAGCCGCGTGGCTGGATCTGCGACAGCAACCGAGGCGCATTTCCATCACCTCGCCGTCGCGCGTCCCGCAAAGCGTACGCGGTGTGCTGGCCGGATTCATGGCCTTGCTTATGAGCATCGTCGGGCTCGTGCTGTTGATCGCATGCGCCAATGTCGCCAACCTGCTCCTGGCGCGTGCAGCGGGCCGCACCCGCGAAGTGGCCGTGCGGCTGGCGCTCGGCGCCGGACGAGGGCGACTCGTGCGCCAGTTGTTGACCGAAAGCCTCGTGTTGTCTCTCGTCGCAGGCGGCGCCGGCCTGGTGCTGGCCTACTGGCTGACGCGCGCAATCGCCGGCTTCACACCGCCCGTACCATTGCCTTTGGCACTCGACACGTCGATCGACCTGCGCGTTCTCCTGTTCGCGGCGGCGATCTCCGTGGCCACCGGCATCGTGTTCGGCCTCGTGCCGGCAGTCACTGCGACCCGATCCGATCTCGTGCCGGCCCTCAAGAGCGAAGTGGCCTGGGTTCCCACGCGCCGCCGATTGATGGCAGGTCAAGCGCTCGTTGTCACTCAAGTGGCGATGTCGCTGTTGCTGCTCGTGGCGGCAGGTCTCTTCATCCGAACGCTTCAGCAATCGCAACGCGTCGAGATCGGTTTCGATCCCGATCGCGTCGCAGTGGCCGGCATCGACCTGAGCGGTATGCGGCCCGCATCGGATCGCAGCGAACTCTACTATCAGGCGCTGCTCGATCGCCTCGGAGCGTTGCCCGGCGTCGAACACGCGAGCCTCGCGGCGCTGGTCCCGCTCGGGCTGGGGTCGTCACGACGTAGCATCGCCGTCGAGGGCTACCAGTTTCGACCCGGCGAGGATACCGAACAGCACGTGAATGTCGTCTCGCCAGACTTCTTCGCGACGCTGCGGATTCCGATTGTGAAGGGGCGAGCCTTCGCAGCTTCGGATCGGGCCAATGCGCCGCCGGTGGTCATGATCAACGAGACCTTTGCGCGCCGGTTCTGGCCCAACGAGGAGCCGATCGGCAAACGCATCAAGGTCAGCGGGCCGAACGGGCTGTGGTCGGAAGTGGTGGGCGTCACGAAAGACGGCCACTACGTGAATCTCCTTGCCGAGACGCTGCCCTACTTTTTCATGCCGCTCGCGCAGAGTCTGCGGCCGTCGGTGACGGTTTTCGTTCGGGCGCGGACTGATGATCCGGCGCGGCTGCTTCCCGTCGTCCGCAATGTCGTCAGAGAGCTGAATACAAACGTTTCGACATTCGAGGAAGGGCTGCTCGCCGATCGCATCGCGGTTGGTCTGCTCCCGATGCAGATCGCGGCGTCTGCGCTTGGCTTGTTCGGCACGCTGGCGCTGGCGCTGGCCGCAGTCGGTTTGTACGGTGTTCTCGCGCACGGCGTCAGTCAGCGCAGGCGGGAAATCGGCGTGCGCGTCGCGCTCGGCGCCGAACCGCGCGCGGTTCAGACGTTGTTCGTACTGGAAGGAATGCGCATCGTCGGGATCGGGATCGCCCTCGGATGGGCCGCTGCAATCGGGCTCACGCGGCTCCTGTCGTCGTTTCTTTACGGCGTCAGCCCGACCGATCCGACGACGTTCGCTGGAACAACGGTGTTGCTGGCCATCGTCGCGCTCGCAGCGACTTACTTCCCGGCCCGGCGCGCCGCACGTCTCGATCCCATTCGTGCGCTGCACCAGGATTGACGGCAGCACGCAACCACGGAAGACACCGAAACGAACCGAGGTCACGGAAAGCTTCTCTTAACGGGCGTCATCGAGTCTGTCTGCACATCCGGATCGCCGAGACTCGCCTTGATTGAAAGAGCGAGCCAGCGCTCGGCGACCGCTTGCGCCTTCTCGCTGCCGGGATCTTCGTTCAGCACCATGTTGACGTCGCGGTAAAGCGTCTGCCACTCCTCGGATGGCCCCTCCTCGTAGTAACGACGGCGCTTCTGCCATCCTTCCTCGGTGTAGTACTTCTTCATCGTCTCGACCGCATCGTCCATTCCAATCACCTCGATGATTCGCGAGAGCAGCGCTGGATCGACTGGTTCTCCGCGCTCGATCACATCCTCGACGGCGCGAATCGCCTTGACGGCGCGGCCGAGCCGGTCGCGCTGCCCTTCGATCGCGAGCCGTTGCGCGCGCAACGCCGCTGGCAAATCGAGCGCGGTCTTGTCGAGAAGCGATTTGATCTGTTGCAGCGGGAATCCGAGGAATTTCAGCGCGACGATCTGCTCGAGCCGCTCGAGATCCGTATAGGTATAGGTCCGATACCCGCTCGACGTTCGAGACGGCTTGAGCAGACCGATACGCTCGTAGTGGCGCAGCGCCTTGACGGTGACTCCCGCCAGCGCCGCGAATTCCTGAATCCGATACAGCCGCGACATCGATTCCCTTGTAGATACTCAGGGCTGACCCAGGGTCAACGTCAACGAATCTGGTGTCATAATCTCGGCCTCTGGATTTATACCGGCGTAGGGCTCTCATCCGTATCGGAACCTTCTTCGTTTTGTTCGCGCTGGCGGGCGGGGCTTCGTCCGCCCAGGAAACGCAGGCGCGCAAGACGATGACCGCGTTGCGGATGGCCGACGATCTGCGCATCAGCCTGGACGGACGTCTCGATGAGGCCGTCTGGCGCGATGCGGTCCCCGCCGCGGACTTCATCCAGCAGGACCCCGACAACGGCAGGCCTGCGACCGAACTCACGGAAGTGCGGATCGTTTACAACCGCGACGCCTTGTACATGGGCGTCACCTGTTTTGATTCCGAGCCGGAGAAATGGCTCGGCTACCAGCGCCGGCGCGACGAGTTCCTGCAGGCCGACGATCGCTTCATGTGGAACATCGATACCTTCAACAATCAGCAGTCGGGCTACTTCTTCGAGATGAACCCGTCAGGCCTGATGGGCGACGCGCTGCGCGGCGCGAGCTTCTCGAACCGGCAGTGGGACGGCATCTGGAACGCGAAAGCGCGGCGCAGCGAGATCGGCTGGACGCTCGAGATCGAGATTCCGTTCCGGACGCTCAACTTCGATCCGAACGCGGAGGCGTGGGGCATCAATTTCCAGCGGACCGTCCGGCGAAAAAACGAAGAAAGCGTCTGGACCGGCTGGCTGCGCAATCAGGGGCTGAACCGCCTGTCGAACGCCGGACTGCTGACCGGGCTTCGCGACATCAGCGAAGGGCACGGCCTCGACATCAAGCCATATCTCATCGGCACGTCCGAAGCGTTCCCCGGGCGCGGCGACACAAGCGACCACAACAAGGCGAACGCCGGCGTCGACGTTTTCTACAGTCCGACGCCGCGCCTTCGCACCAACCTGACGATCAATACCGACTTCGCGCAAACGGAAGTCGATCAGCGTCTGACGAACCTCACACGCTTTCCGCAGTTCTTTCCCGAGAAGCGCGATTTCTTTCTCGACGGCTCGACCTTCTTCGATTTTCAGAGCAACAACGGCGACAACTCATTGCTGCCTTTCTTCACCCGTCGCATCGGCCTCGACGCCGGCGGTAACCCGCAGAAAATCGACCTCGGTGGCAAGCTGGCGGGACAGTTTCAGCTGGCAGACGTCGGCATGCTGTTCGTGCGCACGGGCACAGAGGACAGCGTCCCCGGCGAGGATTTTCTCGTGCTGCGCGGCAAGCACCGGATGTTCCGCCAGTCGTACATCGGCGGGCTGTACACGGGCCGTTTCGGGCGCGACACCGGCGCCGACGCGCGGCACACTGCCGCCGCTGATTTCCTGCTCGCGACCTCGACGTTTCTCGGCTCGCAGAATCTGAGCGTCGGCGGCTTCGGCGTCCACACGACGAATCTGCTCGACACGGGCAAGAGCAACGCCTTCGGATTCCTCGTGGACTATCCGAACGATCCGTGGAGCTCGAGCTTCCAGTATCGCGAGATTCAGGAGCACTACAACGCGGCGGTCGGGTTCACGCCGCGAACCGGCTTCCGCCGCCTCGAGCCCGAGCTGCAATACACCACGCGGCCTCGCCAGCACCCGTGGATCCGGACGATCGAGTACGGCGTCAGGAGCAGCTTCCTGCTGGACACGGCCGGCAGCGGCCTGCTGGAGCGCGAAGTCGACCTGACGCTGATCAACGTCGGCACCCATCGTCAGGATTCGTTCGAGGCCAGCGTGCAGCCGGTCTACGAACGGCTGGACCGCAGCTTTCAGATCAGCCCCGGCGTAATCCTGCCGATCGGCAATGATTACCGATGGACCCGGTATCGCGTGCGGATGTCCACCGCGCAGCGGCGCGTCGTTGCGTTCAATCCGAGCTATGAGTTCGGTGGCTTCTACAGCGGCACGCGGAGAGAGCTGGCCCTCGGGCTGAACGTGCGCGTGCGGCCGGGCGTCATCATTTATACGTCAAGCGAATTCAACGACGTGCACCTCGACGAAGGACGTTTCACCACTCGCCTGTTTCGTGTGGTACCGGAGCTTCAGTTCAGCCCCTGGATCGCGTGGGTGAACAACGTCCAGTACGACACGCAGAGTCACCTGCTCGGGTGGCAGTCGCGCTTCCGGTGGATTCTGAAACCGGGCAGCGACTTCTACGTCGTGTACACGCACAACTGGCTTGACGATCCGCTGCAGAACCGCTTCTACACGCTCGACCGCCGTGCGGCGTCGAAGGTGATGTACACGCACCGCTTCTGATGCCACGCCCGACCTGAAGGTCGGGCCTACGTACTTGTTTGAGAAGGTCGGGCCTACGGACTATCTCGTAAAAGACTCGGTTCGGGATGCGGCAGTCAGTTTCACGAGATACCGTTCGGGATTCGCCCAGAACTGTTTGCGGAGCTCCTGCAGGCTCTGTGCGCCGCCGTAGCTGATCGCCGAACACAGGTGTTTGAACATCTCGCGAACCACCGTGCGCGCCGAGCCGCGCGCCGGCACGCTGACCTCGATCCCCTCGGCGCCAATCGCTTCCAGCTCGCCCGGCGCCGCTTCCTCGAGATCGAGGCGATCGCGAATCGCGCCGATTGACGCCATGCCGCGGAAGACCTTGAACGCGACCTTGACCATCTTCTGCGACTCGGAATCGAGAACCGACTTCATGACGATCTCGCCCGGCGCCTCATCGGTGCCGGCAAACGCGCTGCCGAGCATCACCGAGTCGCCGCCGAACAGGAGCGCCTCGGCAATGCTGCCATCCCGCCGGATGCCGCCGTCGGCAATCATCGGCACGCGATCGCCGACCGCGAGCCGGCACTGCACGAGCGCCTCGACCTGCGGGATTCCGAAACTGGTGGTCAGCCTCGTCGAGCAGCCGCCGCCCGGGCCGATACCGACCTTGATGCCGTTGACGTCGCGATCGAGCAGAAACTTCGCTCCTTCGCACGTCGCAACGTTGCCGGCCACGAGCTCCACGCCGCCGAACCGCTTGCGGATTTCGTGGACAGCACGCTCCATCACCACCGAGTGGCCGTGCGCGATGTCGACGACCAGCACGTCGGCGCCGGCCTTCAGCACTTCCACTGCCCGCTCGAGATAATCGCCGGTCGCGCCAATCGCAGCCCCGACCCGCAGCCGTCCATGCTCGTCTCGTGTCGCAAACGGCAACTGCTTGTGCTTGATGAGATCTCTGGCGGTAATGAGGCCGATCAGCGTGCCGTCGGACTGGATGAGCGGCAGCTTCTTGATCTTCTTCTCAATCATCAACCGCTCGGCATCGGCCAGAGCGATCGGTCCGGTGTGCACGACCAGGCGCTCGCGAGGCGACATCCGATCGGCGACTCGAACCTCCGGCTTGACGAAGCGCACGTCGCGCTGGGTCAGGAGACCAACCAGGCGCCGGGAGCTGTCGACCACCGTCAGCGTGCCGACGCCGGTTTGCTCCATCACGTTGAGCGCATCGCCAACCGTGCGATCCGGCGAAATCGAGTGCGGATCGGCAATGACCCCGTGCTGACGACGCTTCACGGCAGCGACTTCCGTGACCTGGGGCTCGATGTCGCCCACGCGGAACCCACGATCGATCACGCCAAGGCCGCCCTCCTCTGCCAGCACGATGGCCATCGCAGCGCGCGTGACGGTATCCATGTTGGCCGAGACGATCGGCCGCTTGATGGTGAGATGTTCGGAAAACTGCGTCGACAAATCGACCACGTTCGGATCGCGCCGCGCCAGCACGCCGCGCTGGGGCGTAAAGAGGAAGTCGTCAAAAGTGCAGCCGCGCACGAACTCGAGCAGATCCATGGACAGAGATTACTGAATTTTTGCTGCCGCGTCAGAACCAGAGGCGCGTGCCGATGACGATCCTGCGCGCAGCCGCCGCCGAGGTCGGCAGTCCGAAAAATGGCGACGTCAGCACACCGCTATAGTTTTGCGGGTTGACGATGTTGAGGATGTTCGACGCGCGAGCGTAGATCTCGAAGCGAAACAGGTCGTTGTTGCGGTTCGGCGGGCCGCGACGTCCGGGCTGCGGACGAGCCGGTCCGCGCGGGAGATCGACGTGACGCTGGCCGATGCTCAATCCCCAGGTCAACGTGAGGTCGAAGTTCTTCGTGCCGCGACCGCGTCCCTGATTGCGACCGACGCCCACCGGTCGTTCGTTGTTGACGCCGTCGGCGTTCGCATCGGTGCCGGTGGTGATGTTGTACGCGCCCGCCGATTGAGCCCGAACGTTCGCGTTGATCCGAAACCCGGACCTCAGGTCGCTGTTGAGCGACGCGTTCACGCGATGGCGGAGGTCGTTGCGCGACGGCCCCCACTCCCCCGACAGGTCAAAGTTGTCCGGCGGCAGCGTGAACGCACCGTCGGTCTCGTTCTGCTGCTCGCCGAGCTGGTAGTTGACGTTCGCCGAAAAGCGCTTCGGCTGGTAGTTCGCCGACAGCTGGACCTCGAGCGAGTGGCCGAGCGAGCGTCCCGTCGACTCGAGCTCTGTGATATTGCGCGCGGCCGGGTCGGGACGAACGCCGTTGACCGGCGCGTTGACGTCGCGGCTGCGGAACATGTGCCGTCCGATGGCGCGCGAGTAGTTGACGCGCAGGCGGGTGAACTTCCCGAACGGCTGATCCACCCCGAGGTTGACCCGCCTGGTGAACGGCATCACCAGATCCGCCCGCGCGCGAATGATGCTCGGCGGCCGGGCGGCCTGCGCGACGCCGCCCGAGAACGGATCGGGAAATCCCGGGTTCGCGATCACGAGATCGCGTTGCTGCAATCCGTTGACGAGCAGCGTCTGCTGGTAAAGCCCCGAGTCGAAGTAGTTGTGCGACACGCCGAGGCTCGCCCGCAGCGTCGTCTTCGCTTTCGGCGACGGCGTCCAGTTGACGCCGGCGCGCGGCGACAAGTTCGCCCAGTCGCGGAGGTGGGTCTGGAGATCGTGGCGGAACCCCAGGTTGAACATCAGGTTCTTGCGAACCCGGTAGTTGTCCTGGACGTGCCAGGAGAACCGGACCATGGAGTATTCAAACGCCGGGTCGCCAATCCGCTGCGTGAACGTCGTTGGCGAGCCAGCCAGATACGCGTCGAGGCTTGCGAAGGTGTACGTCCCCGCGGCGTTCCGGTATTCATCGCCCTTGTAGGCGGTTCCGTCGATGCTCACGCCGGTCGCGATCTGGTGGCTCTTGCGCAACGTGAATTCGAGCTCGTCCTCGACCTCGAATTCTTTCCAGCGCCGTCCGCCCTGAATCTGCGCTCCGCCGGACGTGAACGCGTCGAGGACGCGTATCGTCGTCGCGTCGCTCGTGGACACCGACTCGTTGGTGCTCCAGCTGAACTGAAAGCGGAGATCGTTCACGAAGCGGCGCCGGATGGTCGCGTGATCGCTCAGGCGCAACTCGCCGTCGGATGACTCACGCGAGAATCCCCGCTCCGGCAGGTCGAATTCTCCGACGCCCTGGTTTCGCGACGTGTCAGCGTGCCGCCGGAAGCCAACACGGATGGTCTGCGACGGGCTGATGGCGTGCTCCAGGCGGCCGTCGATCCCGACTCGTGAGGACGGTTGCTCGACGAGGCTCGCGAAAATCCCGCCGGGCGCGGCTGCCCTGATCGCCTGGTTCTCGAGCGAGTCCGACCGATCGATCGAGAGCGAGATCCCGGTTTTGCCCTTGACGATCGGTCCATTCAGGTTCCACGAGTACTGGCGCGTCTGACCTGACGGGCGGACTTGCGCGAACGCATTGCGCGCGTTGAGCGCCTCGTCGCGCACGTTCATCCCCGCATTGTTGCGCCACCGATCGCCACCGGGCTGCGTGCGAATCTCGATCCGCGGCCCGCCGCCGCCGCTGGCGGCGCCGGCGTCGTATTTGATCCGGATTTCCTGAATCTGCGCGCCAGGCGGCAGCCTGGCTCCTTCAAACCCGTCCACGCGAATCTCCACATCGGCGCCGACGAGCTGCTGCAGCACTTGTGCGATCTCGTCGGGGTCGTCGGGAAGCGCGGCAATCTGGGCGTCGCTCAACTCGGTGGTGAACGAATTGATCAACTGCTGATCGTCGGCCGCTGGTGCCACGTCCAGCTCGTCGACGAACGCCGCGATCGTCAATTCGACCTCGCGCGTCACCCGCCGGCCGGCGCCAATCGAGAAGGCTGCGACCTCGAGCGCCTCGAAGCCCGACGATTCGATGTGAGCCTTGTATGTGCCTGGCCGCAGGCTGTCGAATGTCGCTTCGCCCCGATCGTTTGTCCGAGCCTTGACGATCGCGCCGTCGGCCGCAGTCAGTGTGACGTCGGCGCCAGCAATCGGCAGGTTGGTCGCGTCGCTGACGATGATGCGCGCGGACGCAGGGCGCGGGGCGGATTGCGCGCCGGCCGCCGGTGCGAGCCCGATGACGAGCGCACCGGTCACCAATGAAATGAGCCGACGCATCGCAGCATTCATTACTATATCTGCCCTATGGCCGCTTACGCCGTCCTGACGACCGTTTCCAATCAGCCGGGACAACTCTCCGGGCTGACGAAAGTGCTGGCCGACCACGACGCGAATATTACCTACGTCGACATCATCGACCACCCGGATCGCGAGGCCCAGATCTACCTGGAATTCTCTTTAGACGGCGCGGTGGATGCGATCGTTGGCGAATTGGGCCGCGTCCACGGCGTGAGCCATGTCGAAGTCACGCAGCCGTTCTCGAAAATCTACGGCAAGCGCATCATCATCATGGGCGGCGGCGCGCAGGTCGGCCAGGTCGCGCTTGGCGCCATTGCCGAGGCCGATCGCCACAACATCCGCGGCGAACGGATCTCGGTCGACACCATTCCGCTGGTTGGCGAAGAGGCGCTGGCGAGCGCCGTGCGCGCGGTCTTGCGGCTGCCACGCGTGCGGCTGCTGGTGCTCGCGGGATCGCTGATGGGCGGCGATATTTCAACGGCGGTCGAGGAGGTGCGCGCCAAAGGCCTGATCGTGATCTCGCTGAACCAGGCCGGCAGCGTGCCCGATGTCGCCGACCTCGTGGTCTCGGATCCCGTTCAGGCGGGCGTGATGGCGGTGATGGCGATCGCGGACACTGCAAAATTCGACATCGTGCGTCAACAAAAAAGGAAATACTGAGTACGCAGAGGTCGCAGAGTCAGCAGAGTTCGCAGAGCGGTCTCGGGGTCGGCCGCGTCGTGGCGTTGGGCGCCAGCAACCTGACGCGCGGTTTCCATACCGTGGTGTCGACGGCCCGTGAGACGTGGGGACGAGATGTCGAAGTGCTGGCGGCGCTCGGCCACGGCCGTTCCTACGGCGCTCAGAGCCGGGTGCTCGGTCGCGCTCTGCCGGGCATTCTCGAGTCGGGCTTGTGGCGCGAGCTCGAATCCCGTCCTCAGGCCGTCACCCGAGGCCTCGTCACTGACGTCGGCAACGACATCTTCTATGGTTTCCCGCCGGAGCAGGTCCTCGCCTGGGTGGCGGAGGCGATCGTGCGTCTGCGGCGCTTCACCACCGACATCACCGTCACCGATCTCCCTCTCGCGAACGCGCAGCGAATGTCCGATGCGGGGTTTGTCGTCTTCCGCTCGATTCTCGTCCCTTCCTGTCATCTGTCGCTGACCGAGGTG
>Ga0114129_10012928_pt1 | contig 11879 bp, 8 predicted proteins | sample RhiMetdeltSRZDD1_FD_80071 | JGI IMG/M metagenome (GOLD analysis project Ga0114129, IMG submission 80071) | Populus rhizosphere microbial communities from Tennessee, USA - Rhizosphere MetaG P. deltoides SRZDD1 (version 2) (version 2) | ecosystem: Host-associated > Plants > Roots > Rhizosphere >... | reverse complement strand
AGTCCGCACCCTGTTGAACCCCACGTCTTGAACCATCGTGTTGTACCCCGTGCTGAACCTTCGTGGTGAACCCTCGTGCTGAACCCTCGTGGTGAACCCTCGTGCTGAACCCTCGTCGTGAGCGTTAAGATGGCGCGATGATTTCGTGTCGGAGCGAGGGGATCGGCAGCCTGCTTCGCCCGTCGTATCTCCTCGACGCGCGTCAGCGTATCGAGGCGGGCGATCTCAGCCCTGTCGAATTCAAACGAATCGAGGATCGGGCGGTGGACGAAGCCGTTGCGCTTCAGGAAGCTGCCGGCCTGGACGTGGTCACCGATGGCGAACAGCGGCGCTATGCCTTCTTCGGCCATCTGGTGGAAGCGCTCGAAGGGTTTGACAAGCACGCCGGTTGGGCGATTCCGTTTCATGACGAACAGGGCGCTCGCATCACGCTGAAGCGTCCCGTCGTCGTCGACAAGCTCCGCTGGCGGCGGCAAATGAGCGTCGAGGAGTTCACCTATCTCCGCGGCCGAACCAGACGGCCGGTGAAGGTGACGCTCGTCAGCGCTCAGCAGGCGGCCGCGTACTACGATCCCGACAAGTCGCGTGCCGCCTACGCGACGCGGGATGCTTATCTGGCCGACCTCGTGGATTTCACGCGCCGCGAGATCCGTGAGCTTCGTCGTCTCGGATGCGAGTACATCCAAATCGACGCACCTCAGTACGCCGCGTTGCTCGACGAGTCTATTCGCGAGGGATACCGTCAGCGGGGCAGCGATCCGGACAAGATGCTCGATGCCTGCATCGAGCTCGACAACGCGATCATCGACGGTCACCCGGGCGTCGTTTTCGGGATCCACATCTGTCGGGGCAACTACCAGAGCATGTTCTACGCTTCAGGCGGGTACGATCGCATCGCCGAACGGGTCTTTCGTCGCGCGCGCTTTCACCGCTTTCTCCTCGAGTACGACGACCAGCGCTCGGGGACGTTCGAGCCGCTGCGCCACGTGCCAGAGGACCGGGTAGTGGTGCTCGGACTCGTCAGCACGAAGAAACCGCGGCTCGAAACCGAGGGTGAACTGAAGGGCCGGATCGTCGAGGCATCGCGTATCGTGCCGCTCGAACGGCTGGCGCTCAGCCCGCAATGCGGGTTCGCGTCCACGTCCGAAGGAAACCGCCTGTCCATCGCCGATCAGCGGGCCAAACTTGAAGTCGTGACCAGCGCGGCTCGCGCCCTGTGGCCAGCGTCGTAGCCGTCAACTCATGAAAGGAGCCGCATGGGCGATCCTGCAGCGTCAGAGCCTCGCATTACCGCACCGGTGAGCCGTGATCTGCGCACAGCCGACATCGCCGGCGCACTGAGATTCTGGACGAAGGTGCTCGGCTTCCAGGAGGGCCCCACCGCGGACGACGGCACGATCGATCTCATTTCCGGGCAGGCACGGATTCGGCTCAGTGTGCCCGACGGGCCGTCACGTTCCGCAGAAGAGGGCTCTCGAGGATCCGCGATCGTCTTCTTGGAAACCAACGATGTGCACGCGATGCAAGCGGCCATCCGCCGCCGCGGGGGCAAGCCGAGCGGGCTCGAGAAGGTCAACTGGATCAAGATGCAGATGTTCCAGATCCAGGATCCCGACGGACACGTCATCTGGTTCGGCCAGTCGTTTCACGCCGACTCGCCAGCCCGATCTCGATCGATGCTGACGACGGTCATGCCGGAGCTCCCGATCGACGACGTACCCGCCGGCGTGAGGCATTATCGGGACGTGCTCGGATTCAGCGTCAACTACGAACAGCACAACATCGGCGTGCTGGACCGCGATGCGATCCGCGTCCTGTTGATTGCCCGAACACCGCAACACAGCGGCATCGGATCCGCGTATTTTTACGTGCGCGACGTCGATCGACTCTATTCGGAGCTTCTTGAAAAAGGTGCGAACGTGCAGGGTGAACCGGTGAGCCAGCCGTGGGGCCTTCGTGAGTTCAGCGTTTTGGACATCGGGCGGAACCGGCTCACGTTTGGGCAACCGTTTGAGTAGGGCAGAACGGAGGTTTAGGTCAGCATGTCTGCTTTCCTGCAAGATGTCCGCTACGCTCTCCGCACGCTGAGAAGAAGCGCGGGCCTGACGCTCGTGATCGTCGCGTCTCTGGCAATCGGGATCGGCGCCAACACCGCGATTTTCAGCGTCGTCAATGCGCTGCTCCTCAAGCCGCTGCCATATCCTGACCCCGATCGGCTGGCGGTGCTGTGGCTGCGTTCGCCAGGGATCAACATCCCGCAGGATTGGCCGTCACCAGGGCAATACATCGACATCCAGAACGAGAATCGCTCGTTTGACGACATGTCAATCTCCCAGGGGCGCACCGGCACGCTGCTCGGTCGAAGCGGAGCGCCGGTCGCGGCGGCAGACCGGGCGCAGCGTGTCGAAGCGCTGCTCACCTCGTCGAGCCTCTTCCGGCTGCTCGGCGCCACACCTCTGCACGGCCGGTTGTTACGCACCGAGGAAGACCGGCCTGGACAGCCAGCGGTCGTCGTTCTGAGTTACGGGTTCTGGAGACGGGCGTTCAACGCAGACCCGAACATCGTGGGCAATCACATCACGTTGAACGGCATTGGCCCGGGCGGAGGCGAGACAAAGAACCAGTTCGAGGTCGTCGGCGTACTCGGGCCGGACTTCCTGCTGAACGACGAGATCATGCCGACCGTGGCCAGCATCCGGCAGATGGACGTGCTCTTGCCGCTGCCGCTGGGTGCGGATGCCGTCAACCGGCGCGGCGACGAAAATTACAATGTCATGGCCCGCCTGAAACCTGACGTGACGATGGCTCAGGCCCAGGCGGATATCTCGGCCATCGCCGGCCGAATCCGGGAGAAGGACAAGCGGGACCGCACGTTCACCATCAGCGTCGTGCCCCTGCTCGATCACGTCGTCGGCAACGTGCGCCGCGCTGTTCTCGTGCTGCTGGGATCGGTCACGCTAGTGCTGCTGATTGCCTGCGCAAACGTTGCCAACCTGCTGCTGACGCGCGCCACCGGAAGGCAGAAAGAGGTCGCGGTTCGCACGGCACTCGGCGCGTCCTGGCACCGGCTGGTGCGTCAGCTGTTGACCGAAAGCCTGATCCTCGGCCTTCTGGGCGGCGCGGCGGGTCTCCTGGTTGCTCGCGCCGCCCTGCAAGTGGTGAGGTCGGTCAACCCCGGCAACATTCCGCGTCTGGATGCGATCGCGCTCGACGGATCTGTTCTCGCGTTCACGTTTGCCGTGTCGGTCCTCACCGGGCTCGTGTTCGGTCTGGCGCCGGCATTGCGCGCGGCCAGAGTGGATCTGAACACTTCGCTCAAGTCAGGTGGCCGGCAGACGCAAGGCGATGGCGGCTTCGGCAGTGCCCGTCCGCGGCTGCGCGGCCTGCTGGTTGTGGCGGAGGTGGCCATTTCACTGATGCTGCTGGTCGGTGCCGGACTTCTGGTGCGCAGCTTCGTCCGTCTGCAGAGCGTGTCGCCGGGGTTCGAACCGGAAGGCGTCATCTCCTTGCGACTGGGCGCAAGCGCCCGTCAGTTTCAGAACCGTGATGAAGCCGTCGCCTTTTACCGGCCCTTCGCCGACGCGCTCGGTGCGGTGCCGGGCGTGACGACGAGAGGCGCGGTGTCGTCGCTACCATTCACATCCGCCGTCGGCTGGGGATCGATCGAGGTCGAAGGGTGGACGCCGGAGCCGGGACAGGAGCTGCAGGTCGATCAGCGCGCCGCGACGACAGATTACTTCCGGACGATGAGGATCCCCCTGGTCAAGGGACGCTTCTTCACCGATGCTGACATGCCACAGAACGCTGAGCCCGTCGCCATCATCGACGAGAAGTTCGCGCAGCGCTTCTGGCCCAACGGTGACGCGCTCGGCAAACACGTTTGGAACGATCCGAAGCGGAAAACCACCATTGTCGGCGTCGTCGGTACCGTGAAGCAGTACGGCCTGGACGTCGACGGGCGGATCGTCGTGTACCGTCCGACACCGAATGCCGGCTACCACGTGGCGAGGACGTCGTCGGATCCTGCGGCGGTGGCGGGCGCCATGGTACGGAGAATTCGCGAGCTGGATCCGACGATTGCCGTGTATGACGTCCGTACGATGACCAACAGAATGAGCGATTCGCTGGCGCGGCAGCGTTTCGCGACGCTGATGCTCGGAGCGTTTGCGGTCTTTGCCCTGATTCTGGCGGTTGTCGGCGTCTACGGCGTCATGTCGCACCTGGTGGCGCAGGGCGCGCACGATATCGGCGTGCGCATGGCGCTGGGCGCCGAGAGAGGCCGCATTCTGATGATGGTCCTGCGTCAGGGCCTGGTGCTGACGGCCGCCGGCATCACCATCGGACTCCTTGGCGCCATCGCGCTGACGCGCGTGATGGCGAGCCTGCTCTTCGGCATCAGCGTCACCGATTTCGTGACGTTCTCCACCGTTCCGCTGATCCTGCTCTCGACGGCGCTGATCGCGACGTATCTTCCCGCCCTGCGCGCGACGCGCGTCGATCCGGTCGTCGCGCTCAGAGATGAATAGCCGGTATGAGAATTCACGAGTTCCAGGAACGTTCGCGAGAGCCGTCAGCGCGTTACACTCGACAATGGCATCCTCGATCGCATCCGTGTGTCACTGCACAACAGGATGCCCAATGACGTCGGCTATCACGCGCTCCATGTCGGCGGGCTTGAAACCGAATGGTCCAGGGGCGCTCTTGTACGCGATCGTCCCATCGCGGTCGATCACGTACAACCGGTCGGGCCAGCCGGAATACGCCGTGTCCGTCGAGTTGTCGAAGTTGTCGACGAGCGCGGGCATCTCGATCCCGAGATTCTTCACGCACACGTTGGCGAGCTCGACTCGTTCCTCGGTGTTTTGCGGACTCTGATACACCACGTTTTCGCGCACGTTGGCTCCCATTTGCCAGATGTCGCTCGGGTGGGCCTCCCGAATATAGACGACGTAGAACGCTGCGCGATCGCGGTATCGGCGGTACATCTCGTTGAGGGCGGGAACCTCCCGCCGGAAGGGCGGTCACGTGTAGCTTCCGAAGATCAGCACGACTGGCTGCTGACCGCGGAACGACGAGAGGCGGACGCGTCCGTCGGACGTGGCGTGGCCTTTGGCATCGACCGCCTGGAGCGCGAAATCCGGAGCGGGATTCCCGACCTCCAGCGGTCCCGCGCGGGCCACGTTCCACAATGGCTCGAACGGGATGACCATGAACAGCGGACCAGGCATGTACGACATGAAGCGGCCGAAGCGTTCGACCGGCTGATGCATGGCCGCAAAGATGGTGACCAGAAAAGCGGTGTAGACAAGCAGTACAGCGACCGCCAAAGTCCCAAGCCAACGGATGCTCCGTCTGCCCATGGCGCCCTACCTTTGTGATTCGTCGTCCGAGGGTATATCGAACGAAACCATCTGGCTACGGAATCCTCGCGTCTTGATGGCGCCGTAGATGACCCCTGCCGCCAGCCAGAGGCCGCCGGCGAGCCTCGCCGGCCATCGCAGGCTCATCCACAGATACAGGCACACGAGAAAGCCAGTCAGCGGGAGCACGAAGTTCATGAGCCGCCGGTCGTCGCTTCGTACCCAGTAGCGAACGAAGGCGGCGAGGTTGACGCCCATGAAGGCGATGAACGCTCCGAAGTTCAGGAGCTCGGCGCCAAGCTGATAGCTCAGGAACAACCCGCCGACGAAAGCGAGCACGCCGACGAGCAGTACGTTGTTACGCGGAATGCGATTCTTCGCGTCGACGGTCCCGAAGAAGCGTCGGGGCAGCGCATTGCTCCTTCCCATGCCGTAGAGGAGGCGTGCCGCGCCGAGATGTGCGCCCGTGCCCGATCCGAGATTCGCGACGAGCAGCGTCACGCTCACGAGCGTGAAGAGCCACGCGCCACCTGCCCTTCCGGCCACGTGTATGAACGCCGTGTCCACGTCGGGAAATCCGGTCCAGTTGCCCCACACGAGTTGTGCCAGATAAACCAGGATTGAGGCGAGTACGCCTGTGATCAGACACGTCAGCACAGTCGCGAGCAGAATGTTCCGGCGCGGATTCTCGACCTCCTCAGAGAGTGTAGAAATGCCGTCGAATCCGATGTACGTCAGGCACGCAATTGATGCGCCGGTGAGGACGGCGGGCAATGCGAAGGTCTCCGGATCGTAGAACGGCCGCAGGAGATCGGCCCGATCGAGAGGCGCGCTGAAGAGATACCGGAGTGCCGCTCCGACGAAAAGGACGACCACGACGAACATCCCGATCGCAAGGACTTCGTTGGTCCGGGCGCTCGCCTTCACGCCTCGAAGATTGAGCATCGTGAACACGGCGGCGAACACGGCCACCCATACTGCATAGGGCACACCTGGGATGAAGGTCATCGCCACCTTGCTGCAATAGATCGTGCAGATCATCGGATTGAGCACGTAGTCCATGACCATGCTCCAGCCGGTGACGTAGCCGAGCCCGGGGTGCAGCTCCTGACCTACGTAGGCGAAGGCGGATCCCGCGTTCGGATAGATACGGGCCATGCGGCCGTAGCTCACGGCGGTCAGCATCATCGCAAACATGCCAATGAGGATCGTCGTGATGACATGTCCACGCGCCTCCTGGCTGACGACGCCGAAGATGCCCATGGGGGCCACGGGCTGGACGAGGACGATGCCGTAGAAGACCGCGTCCCAGAGGGTGAGTGTCCGGCGCAAGCCGGGAGCCGTGGAGGTCACGCTCTGTGCCATCGCGGCTCACCGTGTCCCGTAGCGTGCCAGCGGAACGTTCCAGGCTTCGGCTTCGACGGTGAGTGGCCGCGTGTGCCGCTGCTGACGCGGATACGTGACATGGATCGCCCGCTTTTCACCCGGCAGGAGCTCGAAGTAATTGGCTTCCCAGAAGACGGGCAGGAGCTCGTCGCCCGAGTCCGCGTCGACGAGCTTGAGATGAACCTGGAAGGCCAGCGCAGATCCGGTGTTTTCGACTACTACCGTTCTGGCATCCTCGACGCCGGTCGCGGCCGGTTGCATCGTGACGGACAGGCTCGTCGCGGGCAGCTTGCTCAACGCCGTCAGGTCGGCGTGGCGCTTCGTCGGCGTGTAGAACCACTTCGTCCCGGCCCAGTCGAGCTCGTCCGGACTCGTCGACAACCAATAGAAGTTCGTCGACACCGGAGCGTCCTTCGAATCGGCCAGTGTCAGCCGGACGAAGTACGTCGTCGGCGGACCGGTCTGCGGCGGGATTGTGAAGGCGCGCGTGACCCCGTCTGCCGGCACGTCAATGGTCTGTGTCTTCGAGAACAGTTCACGCAGGTTCAAATCGAACACCCGGGCGGTCACGGTCAGTCCGTTGGCCGCATCGTGCCGGTCATTCACTACGGCCACGCTGCCGTCGTCGTACGAGTACTGGACGTGCAGCGGTTCGCAGGCTTTCTTCGTGCCGAAATAGCCGCCGCCGGGGCGCAGGTAGTAGTCGTAGAGATGCCAGATCATCGACGGCCAGGCGTTGTTGAGCATCCACTGGATCACACCCGTTGCGTCGTACTTGTTGCGGCCGAAGGCTTCGAACATCGCGCGCTGGCCTTCGTAAGCGAGCGCCTGTGCCTTGCGCGCGTAATCTTCGACGCTCGTGGCCTTCCCGTACCGCGCCTCGAGTGCTTCGGTGAAAAGCTTGAGGTCCTTGAACTCGTCGCCGCCTGCGTGGAACATCCAGAACTCGTTCATGGGCCAGAGACGATCTGGCGGCAGCATCATCCTCAGGCTCTCGATTGGCGGGACCGCTGCGCCCGGGCCCATCTCGGTCGCAAAGCCGAACGCACCGCCGTTTTTCGTGTCGGTCAGCCAGTAGGACGGGGGCACGTAATCGTACGGCCCTTTCATCTTGACGCCGCTGGGGCCACTGATCGGCCCCGGCGCCTCGGTCGCGTTCGACAGGATCGGCTTTGACCAATCGAGATCCGCCAGCACGTCGAGATACGCCTTTTCGACTTTTGCCGGAGGAGGGAAGTCGCTGCCGTTCAGCCAGACGAGCACGCTCGGGTGATTGCGCAGACGTAGAACCTGATCGCGAAGCGAGGCGGGCCCGACGCGATGGTCCTCGGCGTCCCACTTGTCCCACAGTTCCCACTGATCGCAGCAACACCACCCGGGCATCACGAGAATCCCGTATTCGTCGGCGAGGTCGTAGAATTCGTCGGTTTCGAGCTTGCCTTCCAACCGGATCGTGTTGAGTCCCATGTCGCGCGTGTACGCCAGCTCCGCGCGCAGCCGCTCCGTCGAGGGGGGCCTCAGCATCATGTCCGACGCCCAGCCTCCGCCGCGCACGAGGATCCGCTTGCCGTTCACCTTGAAGACGCGGTGTCCTTTTTCCGTCAGCTCGGACGTCATCTGCTGAATCCCGAATCGGACCTGCTGCCGATCGGACTCGCGCCCCTGCACGTTCGCCGTCAGCGCGAGCGTGTAGAGGTGCTGCTCGCCGAGGCGGTAGGGCCACCACAGGCGCGGCTTCGAGATGTTCAGTTCCTTGACCTGATCGGGGGTAAACGTGATCGTTTTCCGCTCCCGAGGTCCCAGCGTCACCGGCTGTGAGAACGTGATGTCGCCAATCGTGCCGTGTACGGTGCCAGTGACTGCCGCACCCGTCGCGTTCCACACTTCAGTGCTGACGGTCAGCGTTGCCTTGTCGAGCGTCGCGAGATCGACGGCAGGCACCACGTGCGGGTTCCTGAGCGCGATCGGCCCGCTCTCGGTGAGGTAAACCGGGGCCCAGAGTCCCATGTTCTTGTCGGCGGGCGTGGGATTCCAGTCGACCCACATGATGGAGAGGTCATGCGGTTCCGGCGCAATCACTTCGACAGCGAGCACGTTCGGTCCTGTCGAGCGCACGTGCGGCGTGACGTCGAACTGGTACCGCCGGAACACGCCCACGACATCGTTGGCCGCTGCGAGCCGCCGTCCGTTGAGCCAGATGTTCGCCCGGTAGTTGATCCCGTCGAAGTGGAGCCAGAGATTCTTCCCGCTGCTCGAAGGCGGCAGATCGAACTCCCTGCGATACCACCAGGATGGCTTGAAGGGGCTGTCCTTCGGCATCGGCAGCAGCGTGAACCGCTGCCCTATCGGGTAGGTCGTGCCGGGGATCTTCCGCAGGTTCATGCCAAAGTAGGGATCAGAAAAGTGCCCGTTCTCGACGAGCGCGCCCACCACGGTGTTGGGGACCGAGATCCGGTGCCACCGGGTGAGGTCTACACCCGGAGATGAAAGCGCGGCGCCAGTGGATTTCAGTACAGCGGACGACTGCAGGGTCCATCCCTCGCTCAGAGGCATCCTGCCGGGCTGCGCGTAAAGCGAACTCGCCGAGCTCAGCAGCAGGAAACCTGCCAGTGTCACACACGACAACCGCATGACCCCTCCGTTTGCCGCGAGGTTAATCGGCACCGCCGTTGTTGGCAAGACTTAATTAAGATGGTTAAATAATGAGCGTTTTGGCGAGGTTACTGTGAGGCATGCTCCGCCTGTCGAGGGCGCTCGGGACGCGGCCCATTTGCGACGGTTGAATTTGGAGCGCGTGCTCGCAGCTGCGATGGCGCGCGAAGGTCCGTTTACCCGCGCCGAGCTGATCGAAGCCACGGGGCTCTCGGCGCCGACCGTTGGAAGCCTGGCCACCTCTCTGATCCGTGCCGGCCTCCTCACCGACCTCGGTTCCGGGCCATCGCGAGGGGGGCGCCGCCCGGCCCATATGGAATTCAATCGCCGGCACGGGTTCGTCGCGGCCATCGATCTCGGCCCCACTCGCACCAGACTCGCGATAGCGGACCTCCGCGGCGACCTGGTCATCCGACGCGTCGTGAACACCCCACAGCACAGCGATCCCTCCGCATTGCTGGGGGACCTCGCCCAGATCATGCGCGCCCTGTTGCGGGAAGCCGATGTGTCGCCGGACCGACTCCTGGCAGTCGGCGCAGGTGCCCCGGGCGCAGTCGATCCCTCCCGCGGCATGGTTGTCGCGCTCGCGCCAAACTTGCCCGGATGGACCGAAGTGCCGATGGCCGCCATTCTGCGTTGTGCGCTCAATGCGCCGGTCGTGGTCGAGAACGACGTGAACCTGGCGGTTCTTGGCGAACATTGGAAGGGCGCGGCCCGCGACCACGACAACTGCGTGTTTCTGTCGTTTGGAACTGGGATTGGCGCCGGGATCATGGTGAACGGACGGCTCCATCATGGGCAACATGCACTCGCGGGCGAGATCGGATTGATGTGCATGGGACCTCAATACGTCAACGTCGACTTTGGATCCCGCGGATGCCTGGAGACGCTGGCCGGGCTGGGTGCTGTGAAAGGTCGCTGGCGCCCTGCCGAGGATAGCGCGGATTGGGTCGGCGATCTGTTTCGTGCCGCCGCCGACGGGGATGGCAACGCGCACAGCACGGTCGATCACGTGAGCACGCTCATCGGCATGGCCGCCGCGAATGTCTCGTGCATTCTCGATCCGTCACTCGTCGTCCTCGGTGGCGCGCTCGGCATGCAAGGGGAGCCCCTCCTGGCCCGCGTGCGGCAGATCGTCGGACGAATCATGCCCGCACCGCCGCTCGTCCTGGCGTCCGACCTCGACAAGGATGCGCCGTTGTGGGGGAGTCTGCTCATGGCCATTGGCGAGGCGCGCGCCCAGGTTCGGGGCCAGCTCGGTCAGCGCCGCGGGTCGGCGTAAGCCGCAAGAAGAAATGTCGGCGTAAGCCGCAAGAAGAAATGTCGGCGTGAGCCGGAAGAAGAAAAGCCGCAAGATGAAAGGAATCCAATGACCTCGCAAACCCGCAGATGGCTCGGTGCCGCCGCTGTCACCGGCGCCCTGCTGGCTGATACCGAATCACGGGGCGACCTGCAGCCGGAACAAATGCCGTACAGAAACCGCGCGCTGCCGGTCGAGAAGCGTGTGGACGATCTGCTTGGCCGCATGACGCTCGACGAGAAGATCGGGCAGATGACACAGGCGGATCATGGGTCTCTGAAATCACCCTCGGAGGTCGACGCGCTCTTCCTCGGCTCCGTTCTGAGCGGCGGCGATTCCGAGCTGCCTGATGTCACCGCGAAGGGGTGGAAGACGCATACGGAAACGCTCCAGAAACGTGCGCTCGGCACGCGACTGGGCATTCCGCTCATTTATGGCGTCGACGCGGTGCATGGCCACAGCAACGTCAAGGGCGCCGTTGTGTTCCCGCACAACATCGGCCTGGGTTGTACGCGCGATCCCAAGCTTGTCGAAGAGGTCGCGCGGATCACCGCATTGGAGGTCGCGGGCACGGGTATGCACTGGAATTTCGCGCCGTGCATCGCCGTGACCCAGGACGAGCGCTGGGGCCGAACCTATGAGAGCTTCGGCGAGACGCCAGAACTCGCTGTATCGCTGGGCAGCGCGTCAGTGCGCGGGTTTCAGGGCGCGGACATGTCGAGTCCCGGACGTGTGCTCGCGACGGCCAAGCACTTCGTCGGCGACGGCGGAACCAGGAATGGGGTCGATCGCGGCGACACGGTCGCCGACGAAGCCACGCTCAGACGAATCCATCTGGCGGGCTACGTTGCCGCAATCAAGGCGGGCGTCGGGTCCGTCATGGTGTCGTTCAGCAGCTGGAACGGGGAAAGGATGCACGGGCATCGCCACCTCATCACGGACGTGTTGAAAGGCGAGCTCGGTTTCACGGGCATCATCGTGTCCGATTGGAACGGCATCGACGATCTGCCAGGAACTCCGGACGAACGGATCGAAAAATCTGTCAACGCAGGCATCGACATGATGATGGTGCCTGACAAATACCGGGAGTTCATCGAGGGTCTGAAGAAAAACGTCGACGCCGGTCGAATTCCGATGACGCGGATCGATGATGCCGTCCGGCGTATTCTGACCATCAAGTT
>Ga0114129_10012927_pt1 | contig 11880 bp, 10 predicted proteins | sample RhiMetdeltSRZDD1_FD_80071 | JGI IMG/M metagenome (GOLD analysis project Ga0114129, IMG submission 80071) | Populus rhizosphere microbial communities from Tennessee, USA - Rhizosphere MetaG P. deltoides SRZDD1 (version 2) (version 2) | ecosystem: Host-associated > Plants > Roots > Rhizosphere >... | reverse complement strand
GGACGATCCGGGAAATAAGTAATGCGGCGAAAGCCCTCGGCCTCGCATTGCGTGCAGTAGATCGCGCCGGAGCGGTAGAGGCCCGAGAGCTGCGTATTGGCCGACGGATCGACAACGGTCTCGATCTCCAGGCGGAACCGGCGCTGCGGCGGCTGCGCAATGGTGAGCCGGTCCGGCGTCGCGACGAATTGTTCCGCAGGCAGTGCGGTGCCGTCGAGCTTCAGCGCGCGCAGGTTGAGCGCGTCGCCATCGAGCACGAGCGGCGCCGGCGCCGCGCCGCTTCCGTTGGGGCGCAGCGTGAGCGCGGCGCGCACCTGCGTTGCCGTGGAATAGAGCGAGACGTCGAGTTCGACCGTTTCCACCAGCCAATCGGGCGGGCGATAATCCTCAAGGCGTACGGGGCGAGCCTCTTCTGTGCGCATATCCGTTCCACTCTTCGGGGTTCTTCGACAAAGCCTGCACGGCCGCAGCCGCAAGGCAAGTTCCGTGCAGGTGCTGGATGGTGGCGTTTTTACTCATATGGCCTCACGCCAGTTCCTGCTTTAATCGCTTTCCAGGAAGCCGCAACTCGTTGTATGGGTGCGCCGACAATTGTGGGAGGAATGTGATGACGTCGCTGCGTGCAGTATCGCTCGTTTTGGCTGGGATAGTGCCTTCGCTCCTCGGCACGTCGGTCGGAGCCTCGGCGCAAAATTACCCTAACCAAGTGGTTCGTATCGTCGTTCCGTTCTCCGCCGGCAGCATCACCGACGGGCTCGCCCGCATTCTTGCGGATAAGCTCGGGGACTTGTGGAAGCAGCAGGTGATCGTCGAGAACCGGCCCGGTTTGCCCGGCACCACCGGGGTCGCCAAGAGCCCGCCGGACGGTTACACGCTGATGCTGACCTCGAACGGGCATACGATCGCCGGCGCGATCAACAAGAACATTCAGTTCGATCCGGTGAAGGATTTCGCCGGTGTCTCGCGCGTGGCGGCGGTACCGCTGGTCGCGATCGTGCCGCCCGAGCTTGCGGCCAAGACGCTCAAGGACTTCATTGCGCTCGCGAAGGAGCGGCCGGGCCAGCTCAACTTCTCCTCGGCAGGGGTCGCCAGCACCTCGTACCTCTCCGCCGAAATTTTCAAGCAGGATGCCAAGGTCAACATCGTGCACGTCCCCTACAAGGGTGCACCGGAGGCCACCACCGCCGTGATCCGCAACGACGCGCAACTGTATTTTGCGCCGATCCCCGCCACGCAGGAGCTAAGCGCAACCGGAAAGGTGAGGGCAATCGCTATCAATTCCGCCAAACGCGTGCCACAACTCCCGGACGTGCCGACCGTCGCAGAGACGTTGCCGAACTACAAATACGAGTCGTGGTTCGGCGTGCTCGCGCCCGCCGGAACGCCGCAGCCGATCCTCACAAAGGTGAGCCAGGATATCGCCAAAGTTCTCGAGATGCCCGACGTGAGGGAGAAATTGCTCGCCCAAGGCTCGATCCCGGCACCGAACACGCCCAGCGAGTTCGACGCCATCATCAAGAGCGATACCGAGCGCTACGGCAAGATCCTCAAGGACGCCGGGATCACGCCGCAATAACGTTCGATCGACGTTCCGGCAGAGCGGCGGAGGAGCCGCCCGCAACGGTTTTGGCGTGACGGAAAATGGCCATGCGGGCCATGGTGCTGGAGAGGCCGCGCACGCAGCTCGTCATGCGTGAGTGGCCGGCGCCGCGACCGGCGGCGGGCGAAATCCTGATCGACGTCGCGGCGTGCGGGGTGTGCCGCACCGATCTGCACGTCGTCGACGGCGAATTGCCGAAGCCGAAACTTCCGATCGTGCCCGGCCACGAGATCGTCGGCCGCGTCGCAGCCATTGGCGCAGGCGTGGCTGGATTGGCGCTCGGCGAGCGCGTCGGTGTTCCCTGGCTCGGCGCGACCTGCGGCGTGTGCCCCTATTGCGGGAGCGGCCGGGAGAACCTGTGCGATCGCGCCCTGTTTACCGGCTACACGCGTGATGGCGGCTATGCCACGCACGCCCTCGCCGATGCGCGCTACTGCTTTCCCCTTCCAGAACGGCGAGACGACGCGGAGGTTGCGCCGTTCTTGTGTGCCGGCCTGATCGGCTGGCGTAGCTACCGCATGGCGGGCGGAGGGGAGGGCGACAGCCGGAGCCCCGGCCCGCAGGCGCTCGGCCTCTATGGCTTTGGCGCGGCCGCCCATATTCTCGCCCAGGTCGCGGCGTGGCAGGGCCGCCGTGTCTACGCCTTCACCCGCCCCGGCGATGAGGCGGCGCAAGCCTTTGCAAAATCTCTCGGCGCGGTCTGGGCCGGCGGCTCGGACGAGATGCCGCCCGAGCCGCTCGACGCCGCGATCATCTTTGCGCCGGTCGGTGCGCTCGTTCCGATGGCGCTCAGAGCGGTTAAGAAGGGCGGGCGCGTGGTTTGTGGTGGCATCCACATGTCCGACATTCCGAGCTTTCCCTACCGGCTCCTTTGGGAGGAGCGGCAGGTCGTTTCGGTGGCCAATCTGACGCGGGCGGATGCACGGGAATTTTTGGCGCTGGTGCCGCAGGCGGGCGTGAAGACCGAAGTGACGCGCTATCCGCTCGAGGCCGCCAACGAGGCGCTTGCCGATCTGCGCGCAGGCCGACTGCAAGGCGCGGCGGTGCTGATACCCTAGTGTCGCGCACCGCCTGCTGGCGTGAACGCCGCTTCGCAGCGCGGGCTAAGGCCCCGGCAGCGCCGGCTCCGCGTGGCCGATCACGCGCTTGATCGACGGAAAGCGCAGGCGCAGTGCGCGCTCCACTTCGTCGACCTTGTCGTGGACGTCCGCGACTTTGAGCACGGGATCGACGAGGCAGTGGAAATTGACGATCTCGCCGTCGTCGGCAGCACGGACGCGCACGTCGTGGATTGCCCCGACGAAGTCGACCTTGTTCGCGATTTCGGTCAGCGCTTCGCGCACCGCCGCGGTGCGTTCAGCCGAGGCCTCTCGCCCAGGTTCGTCGAGCGGCTGCAACGGCTCGATATGGGTCTCGACCTCGACCTGCGGTCCCAGTTCCTCACGGATCGCCTCTTCCAGCCCGGTCGCGATATCGTGTGCCGCGCCGAGCGAAAGGGCGCCGTCGACTTCGAGGTCGAGGGAGACGGCGAGTCGTCCCTCGATCGCATGCACTGTGACGTGGTGAACCGCGAGTGCGCGGTTGCGCGCGATCACCATGACCCGCTCGAGCACCGTCTCGTCATCGAGCGCGCGCGGCTCGGTGGTCAGTGTCACCTCGGCGGCCGGGCTGTCGGCGCGCATGGCGTCCACGATGCGCTGCTTGAGCGCCGCGACGCGATCGAGCGGCAGCGTGCGGCTGACTGCAACATCGAGATCGACGAACAGCACCTCGCCCACCTTCCGCACACGCAGCCTTCGGATGTCGACGACGCCAGGGATGTGCGTGATAGCGGCTGTGATTTTGTCGGTGGCTCCGGGCGGCGCGGTATCGGTCAGCGCGTCGATCGTGCGCCGGCCGAGCCGCCAGCCTGCGATGCAGATGACGACCGATACGACGATCGCCGCCACCGAGTCGGCCGAGGCGTAGCCGAACGCGATCCCAACGAGCCCGAGCAGCACCGCCAGCGACGACCACATATCGGAATCAAAATGCAGCGCGTCTGCTTCGAGCGCGTGGCTCGACGTTTTTTCCGCCGTCCGATAGAGCACGCGCGCGCGCAGGAAATCGACGACGATGGAGACCAGGATCACGGCGAAGGCCCAGGGCGTTGCTTCCACCTCCGGCGGCGAGTCACTCATGAGCCGTTTGACCGCCTCCCAGCTCACCACGCCGGCGAGAACGAAGAGCAGCGCGGTCTCGGCGAGCGCGGAAACACTCTCGACCTTGCCGTGGCCGTAATGATGTTCGGTGTCCGCGGGCTTGCCTGAAATTCGCACGGCGAAATAGGTCATCACCGTGGCGCCGAGGTCGATCAGCGAATGGGCCGCCTCCGACAGGAGCGCGAGCGAGCCGCTCATCACCCCGACGACGGCCTTCGCCATTGTCAAGCCGGCGGAAGCGGCAATTGAGGTGAGCGCAACTTTCTGTTTGACGTCCGACATCGTTCGCCTCTGAGCTGCCGAGGTAACGATCGAGACAATGCGCGTCAATGCAGCGGTCGGTGTAACTTCTCGCTGCATTTTTCGGCATCATGGAAATGCAAGTGAGTTGCATGTGAGCAGGACGGTCAGCAGCTCATGGTCAGATGCCACCTATTCCCTTCGACCCGCCGGGGGTCCGGTTCGGCAGAACCGCACCATGACCCTCGACATGTCTGCTCGGTTGCGCACCAAGTACACGCAAGATGCCGGGTAGCATCCGCCTTTCCATTTGCGCCGGTATGGTCGTAGAAGAGCTAGCTGGTGACGGGCGCCGCTCTGAAGCGGCCGCGATGCAACTTCGGGCGCAGATGGAAAAGCGCATGAGATCGAAGGATTTAGATCGCAAGTTCTGCATTGCCCCGATGATGGAGTGGACGGATCGGCACTGCCGCTTCTTCCACCGCCTGCTCACGCGCCGTGCCCTGATCTATACCGAGATGATCACCACCGGCGCGGTGCTTCATGGCCCGCGCACGCGGCTGCTGGCGCACGATCCGGCCGAGCATCCGGTGGCGCTGCAGCTCGGCGGCTGCGATCCGCGGCAACTTGCCGAATGCGCGCGCATCGCCGAGGCGTTCGGCTACGACGAGGTCAACCTCAATATCGGCTGCCCTTCCGATCGCGTACAGGAGGGCCGCTTCGGCGCCTGTCTCATGGCGGAGCCGGCTCTCGTGGGCGATTGCGTCGCCGCCATGACGGCCGCGGTCAAGCTGCCCGTCACCGTCAAATGTCGCATCGGCATTGACGATCAGGACCCGGAGGAGGCGCTCGAGGCGCTCACCTGCGCGGTCGAACGCGCCGGCGCGGCCGCGCTCATCGTTCACGCGCGCAAGGCGTGGCTCGACGGTTTGTCGCCGCGCGAGAACCGCGATATTCCTCCGCTCGATTATGCCCGCGTCTATCGGCTCAAAGCCGCGCATCCTGATCTTTGCATCGTGCTCAACGGTGGCATCGCGAGCCTTGACCAGGCACTGGCGCACCTCGACCGCGTCGATGGCCTGATGATGGGGCGGGCGGCGTACCAGGAGCCGTGGCGGCTTCTCGCCGTGGATCCGCTGCTGTTTGGCGAGCCCGCGCGCTTGGCATCGCCGAAGGCGGCGGCCGAGGCCCTGATCCCCTATATCGAGCGCGAGCTTGTGCGCGGCGTGCGCCTCCACGCAGTGACGCGGCACGTGCTGGGCCTGTTCCGCGGCGTGCCTGGCGCGCGCGCATTCCGCCGGCATCTGGCGACCGAGGCAACCAAACCGGCGGCGCACGCAGCCACGTACCGCGCAGCAATCGCGCTCATCGCGGATCTCGACGCGCCAACCGTCGCCGCGGCTTGAGCCGGGACGGCCCCTTCGGAGCAGGACATGGTCTTGGGCGTGCCGTTGAGCGAGCTCCTGCTGCTCGCTGCTTTGATCATCGTCGCCGGGTTCGTCACCGGGATTCTTGCGGGGCTCTTCGGCATCGGCGGCGGCGCGCTCATCGTGCCGGTTCTGTACGAGGTGTTTCGGGTTCTCGGCGTGCCGGACGAGGTCCGCTTCCAGCTGTGCGTCGGCACGTCCATTGCGATCATCGTGCCGACCAACGTGTTCTCTTACTTCACGCATCGCGGCAAAGGCGCGGTGATGATGGATGTCGTGCGGGCATGGGCAGTGCCCGCTGTCATCGGGGTGGCCGCTGGTTCGGCCATTGCGGCCTTTGCACCGGGCGCGGTGCTCAAGCTCGCTTTCGTGCTGATCGCAACCGTGATCGCGTTCAAGCTGCTGTTCGGCCGCGAGACCTGGCGGCTTGGCGATGATCTGCCGGGATCTGCCGCCATGGCGGCCTACGGCGTGTTCGTTGGTCTTGCCGCTTCGCTGATGGGAATCAGCGGCGGGTCCGTCTCCAACATGATCCTAACCCTCTACGGCAAGCCGATTCACAAGGCGGTCGCAACCTCCGCCGGCCTCGGCGTGCCGATTACAGTGGCGGGCACCATCGGTTACATCCTCGCCGGCCTGCCGCAGCAGGCGCTGCTGCCGCCGCTCTCGCTTGGCTTCGTCTCGCTCATCGGGTTTGCGCTGATGGCTCCGGTCTCGAGCTTCACCGCGCCTTACGGCGCGCGACTGGCCCACGCGCTATCGAAGCGCCGGCTCGAGATTGCCTTCGGCTGCTTCCTGCTGGCCGTATGCGTACGATTTGCGGTGAGCCTGATCGGATGATCGATCACGGATAGCCGCGCAGCATGAGCTTGTCCCCGCGCACCTCCCAGCTCTCCAGCCGATTGAGAAAGGTCATGCCGAGTAGGTTGGTGCGCAGCTGTCCGCCTTGCGCGACGAGCGCGGGGACCGAGCGCTCGGTGATGTCGCCGATCGACAGTCGGTCGAGCGTGACCGGTGCGGCGCGGGCGCGCCCGTTCGCGGTCTCGACGGTGACCGAATAGTTGAGGACTTCAAGCGGGAGGCCCGCCGCCTTGGCGGCCTCCTGGGTGAGGACGACGGCGCTCGCGCCGGTGTCGAGCACCATCGGGACGCGCGCGCCGTTGACTTGCGCCGCCACCGAGAAGCCGCCGCCGCTTCCGCGCGCGATCTCGACCGTGCGCCCTCTGGTTGCGGCACGGCCCGGGATGAGCTCGGCCATGACCCGGTCGGCCACCTCGCGCAGCTCGAAGCGATAGGTATATCCGAGCGTCAACAGCGCCGCGATCATTATCCAGATGAGAGCGGATTCGAGCGCGTGGGTGAAACGATGCCGAAACAACGCCAGCGCGATCAGGCCAACGAGCGCAAGCGCCATGATCTTCGTTTCGAGCGAGGAGGTGTCGAACCGGGAGAGTTCCGCCAGCGCCGCTTCGTTCTGCTGCAGCACGAGCACAAGCAGCCCGATCGTCAGGATGGCAAGCAGGATCCAGAGCAGGCGGCGCACGATGGTGTCCTTCAGCCCAAGCTAGACTAAAATCCATTCACATCGAACCACATGCGGGGTGGCTGGTCGGCTCGGCTCGAGTGCTTGACCAGGGCACGATGGGCGTGATGGGGTGTAGACGATGGAATATACAACCGGCCGCCGGCGTTAATCCAATGTAAGCTGCGGGCAGCACGGGAGCCGCCATGAAGCTTTACGATGGAGGCCGCGCGCCCAATCCGCGGCGCACGCGGATTTTTCTCGCGGAGAAGGGCATCTCAGTTCCGACTGAGCAGGTCGATCTCGGCGCGATGGCGCACATGTCTGCGGCCTATGCTGCGATCAATCCGCTCAGGCGGGTCCCGTCCCTCGTTCTCGACGACGGCACCGTGATCACGGAGTCAATTGCAATCTGCCGCTACTTCGAGGCGATCAAGCCCGATCCGCCGCTGTTCGGACGCGATGCGTTGCAGCTTGCCCGGATCGAGATGTGGAATCGGCGCCTCGAGCTGCACTTGCTGTTTCCGGTCTCGCACGTGTTTCGCAACTCGCATCCGGCTATGAAGGAGATGGAAGTGCCGCAGGTACCGGCGTGGGCCGAAGCCAACAAGCCGCGCATCCGGGAGTTCATCGCCGTTCTCGACGACGAGTTGAAGGAGCGCCCGTTTGTTGCCGGGGATGCGTTCACGGTGGCTGACATCACCGGTCTCGTCGCCGTCGATTTCATGAAGCCGGCAAAGCTCGCGGTGCCGGACGAACTCAAGCATCTCAAGCGCTGGCACGCCGACATCGCTGCCCGGCCGAGCGCCTCGGCCTGACATGCGGATCACAATCGTCGGATGTGGCGATGCCTTCGGCTCCGGCGGCCGGTTCAACACCTGCTTCTTTCTCGAGACCGCCAAGGGCACGCTGCTCGTCGACTTCGGCGCCTCCTCGCTGGTGGCACTCAAGGCGCGCGGGCTTGATCCCGACCGTATCGACGGCATCGTGCTCTCGCATCTGCACGGCGATCATTTCGGCGCCCTTCCGTTTCTCCTGCTGGACGCCCAATTCCTTGCGCGCCGCGAGCGACCGCTGTTGATTGCGGGACCGCCGGGCACGCGCGGACGGCTCGATCAGCTTCTTGAAGTGTTCTTTCCGAAATCGACCACCAACAAGTGGCGGTTTTCATGGACGGTGATGGAGATCGAGGTCGGCCGCCCGACCGACGTGCTGGGACATTCCGTCACCACCACCGAGGTGCTGCATTACTCGGGTGCGCCCTCGACCGCGGTCGTGCTCTCGGACGGGCAGAAGCGGTTCGCCTATTCCGGCGACACCCAGTGGGTGGACGCGCTCGTCTCCGTTGCTGATGGCGCCGATCTCTTGATCATCGAATGCTTCGCCTATTCCGGCGAACTGCCCGGCCACCTCAGTTGGGACGTGCTCAAGAAGCGCCTGCCTGATCTACGCGCGCGGCGGATCATGCTCACCCACATGAATCCGGACATGCTCGCCCATCTCGACGAAGTCAGAGCCGCGGGCGTGCTCGTGGCCGAGGACGGGGCGGTGATCGAGATTTGAGATGGGTCGCGTAGTCGAGCACTGGGTCGTTCACCGCTCCAGCCTCGCGATGAGGCTCGACGTATCCCAGCGCCGGCCGCCCATCTTCTGCACCTCGGCGTAGAACTGGTCGACCAGCGCGCTCATCGGCAAGCTCGCACCGTTCTTGCGCGCCTCGCCCAGGCAAATGGCGAGATCCTTGCGCATCCAATCGACTGCGAAGCCGAAATCGAACTTGCCTGCCGCCATCGTCTTGTAGCGGTTTTCCATCTGCCACGACTGGGCCGCGCCTTTGGAGATGGTCTCGATCACCGCATCGACGTCGAGTCCGGCCTTCTTGGCGAAATGAATGCCTTCGGACAGTCCCTGCACCAATCCGGCGATGCAGATCTGGTTGACCATCTTCGTGAGTTGGCCGGCCCCGGCGGAGCCCAGCAGCTTGCACATGCGCGCGTAGGAAGCGATCACCTTCTCGGCGCGAGCATAAGGCTCGGCATCGCCGCCGCACATGACGGTGAGCAAACCGTTCTCGGCGCCGGCCTGGCCGCCGGAGACAGGCGCATCGACGAAACCGAAGCCGCGCTCCTTCGCCTGCGCGTTGAGCTCGCGGGCGATCTCCGCAGAAGCCGTTGTGTGATCGACGAACACGGCGCCGCTCTTTATGCCGTGGAAGGCGCCATTCGACCCAAGTGTCACCTCGCGCAGATCGTTATCGTTACCGACACAGCACATGACGAAGTCCTGGCCCTCGGCTGCGGCTTTGGGTGTCGGTGCGCTGCGCCCACCATGTTGGGCAACCCATTTCTGCGCCTTGGCCGCGGTGCGGTTGTAGACGGTGACGTCGTGGCCACCCTTGTTCTTGAGATGCCCTGCCATGGGGTACCCCATGACGCCGAGACCGAGAAAAGCCACCTTCGCCATCCTGTCCTCCTCGAGCACTGCCATGCAGCCGCGCGGATACCTATATGTGGGAGTGATTGCGACGGCGCGGCGCCTGCGTCAACCATCATCGCGTTGACCGGACCGGTGTGCCCCTTATGGTGTCCATCGCGACGGGAGGCGTGCGGCGGAGAACCGTGGGATGGCAGTGAGCAAGGAGCAGGTACTCGCAGCCCTCGAAGGCGTCCAAAGCCCGACGGGAGCCCCGCTGCCCGGTACCGGCGCGCTTTCCGACGTGGTGGCAAGCGACGGCAAAGTGTTCTTTTCCATCACCGTCGATGCCGCCGAGGTGAAGGCTTGGGACCCCGTGCGCAAGCGCGCCGAAGAGGTCGTGCGCGCACTGCCGGGAGTGCAATCCGCCCTCGTCGCCTTGACGGCAGAGCGCAGGGCGGGCGCGGCATCGGCTCGCCCGCCGCAAGGCGCGCGAGCTACTCCCGTGCGCGGCGCGCCGCGTGGCGAATCCCTCCAAGGCGTGCCCGGCGTCGCCGCCATCATCGCCGTTGCCTCGGGCAAAGGCGGGGTCGGCAAATCGACCACGGCCGTCAATCTCGCGCTCGGCTTGAGCGCGCTCGGACTCAAGGTCGGGGTTCTCGACGCCGATATCTACGGTCCGTCCTTGCCGAAGCTCCTCGCCATTCGGGAGCGGCCGCAGACCCTCGGTGGCACGCGGCTCAAGCCGATCACGCGCTATGGGCTCACCGTCATGTCCATCGGTTTCCTCATCGACGAGGAGACGGCGATGATCTGGCGCGGGCCGATGGTGATCTCTGCGCTCACGCAGATGCTGCGCGAAGTCGAATGGGGCACGCTCGACGTGATGGTGGTCGACATGCCGCCGGGCACCGGCGACGCCCAGCTCACCATGGCGCAGCAGGTGCCGCTCAAGGGTGCGGTCATCGTCTCCACCCCACAGGATCTCGCCCTGATCGACGCCCGGCGCGGCGTGTCCATGTTCAAGCGAGTGAACGTGCCGGTGCTCGGGATCGTCGAGAACATGAGCTATTTTCTTTGCCCGCGCTGTGGCACGCGCTCCGACATTTTCGGCCACGGCGGCGCGCGCCACGAGGCGCAGCGCCTCGGCGTCCCGTTCCTCGGCGAGGTGCCGCTGCACATGGCGATCCGGGAAAAGTCGGATGCCGGCCTACCCGTTGTGGCGACCGAGCCCGACAGTCCTCACGCGCAAATCTATCGCGAGATCGCCGCCAAGGTGCGCGATCAAATCAGCGGCGTCGGCGTCGGCCGCGCGGCGCCGAAGATCGTGATCGAGGCGTAAGCGCTGCGAATGGCGCGTTCAGGTCTGTGACGCTGCGACCAATGCCGGCAGCTCGGCTAGGGATCGTACCATTCGGTCGGGCTTGCCGGGCAGCCGCTCCGGCCGCTGGCCATAGCGATTGCACCACACGACCTGCATGCCGAACGCCGAGGCTGCGTACGCATCCCACGCGTTCGACGACTGGAAGGCCAATGCAGCAGCCGGGATCCCGAGCCGGTCGACGGCAAGTTGATAAACTTTGGGATGTGGCTTGTAGACGCTGACCGATTCGACGGAGAGCACCGCGTCGACGAGCGGGCTCAGCCCCGATCCTCGGACCACCGCGTCGAGCATCATGGGCGAGCCGTTCGACAGAATCGCGGTCCGCAAGCCCGCCGTCTTGAGCTGTCGGAGCACTTCCGGGACCTCCGGAAACGGCTCGAGCGTCAGGTAAAGATTCATCAGCCGATCGCGCAGGCCGGGCTTTTCGATCGCCAACGTCTCCAAGGCGAAGTCGAGCGCATCGCCGGTGACCTGCCAGAAATCCGCGTGCCGGCCTTGCACGGCCCGCAGCCAGGTATATTGCAGCTGCTTGTCACGCCAGAGCGCGCTCAGCTTCTCGATGGCGTCTCCCAAGACGTCGCGGCAGCCTCTCGCCGCCGAAGCAAAATCGAACAACGTGCCGTAGGCATCGAAGACACAAGCCTGCACGCCGGCGAGAGGTGCGTTGCTCATCGGACTTCCTCATTGTGATCCACGCTCCAATGATATTCGACAACGCAGGTCGTGTGCGATCCGCGAAGCGCCCTCAATGTTCCCGCCGATGTCGTGCTGCGCGCGGGATCCATCGACCTTTACGTCAATGTGGCCGTAAGTGAGGATGTGTCGCGGGTTTGCCCCTTGCACGCGCGCCGTCCGGGGGCCTATCTAGCGGCAATTTTGTGGACGGGGAGGGTAGCGCCAAACCGCCACGACGCCACGCTCGGGCCGCGTCTGAGGCCCGGCAGCCTTGGATCAGGAGGAAACATGTCCATGAAACGCCGTGAATTTCTGAAAGTTGGCGCCGCCGGGGCGGCCGTCTCGGCCCTGGCTGCGCCTGCCATTGCACAGTCGATGCCGGAGGTCCGATGGCGGCTGACGGCGAGTTGGCCGAAATC